>Ga0209471_1000189_pt1 | contig 45451 bp, 40 predicted proteins | sample GraSoiAngelo_128_FD_185885 | JGI IMG/M metagenome (GOLD analysis project Ga0209471, IMG submission 185885) | Grasslands soil microbial communities from the Angelo Coastal Reserve, California, USA - 14_0927_12_20cm (SPAdes) (version 2) | ecosystem: Environmental > Terrestrial > Soil > Grasslands ... | reverse complement strand
TATAGCCTCCGGTTTGCCCGGAAAGTTTAATTGTTACCAGCCTAATTCCGTGTCGGCCTGCGGCCCCCGGGGCGATCGGGACCTCTCGCCCGTTCAACACTCTTCGACGGATTTTGATTTCAAGCCAGTGCCGCATTATGCTGCGGGCTTCGCGGGGTGCGCCGAGATAAGCTGGTCGGCCTACTGTTAGTTCGGCAGACGGAGAAGTACAAGCTGATACCTTGGAGGCAGGGGCCCGCACTTCAGATGTTGTGTGACCGGGCACGCTCGGTGCGTGTGACTGCGGGAAGGCGCCGGGGCGAGCGATGCGGATTCGCTGGGGCGAGCGTGATTCGCGGTCGCAGGGGTCTGATCTGTCCACGACGTGCAAAAAAAGGGCGCAAGTCTATCCAGCCCATTCGAGACCCATTCGCGTGAGAGGAGTCACCACAAGATGGGTGCGCAAGGTTGATAGGCTATGCTGGTTGCACCCGAGAGCAGACCCTTTCTCCGTCGCAGCCGCTTTGCCGCTTTATTAGGGTTAATGTGCATGGAAGGTGAGAGATGCATGGCTAAGTTGACATACTCAATGTTTACGTCACTTGACGGTTACGCGGAAGACGGGCACGGCGGCTTTGGCTGGGGCGCTCCCGAAGACGAAGAGTTGCACTCCTACATCAACGAGCTTGCGTCGTCATTCGGCACCTATCTCTACGGACGGAGGATGTACGAGACAATGGTGTATTGGGAGACCGCGCACACGGTTCGCGATCAACCACAGTTCGTGCTCGACTTTGCGAGGCAGTGGCAGGCGGCGGAGAAGATCGTCTACTCCAGGACCCTCGCCGAGCCGCGCAGCGCGCGGACGAGGATCGAGCGTGAATTCGATCCCGGCGCAGTCCGGCGGCTCAAGGCCGACGCCGAGCACGACATCACTGTTGACGGTCCTGAACTCGCCGCGCAAGCGATAAGGGCGGGTCTTGTCGACGAGTTCCAAATGATTGTCTGCCCCGTGGTCGTCGGCAGCGGAAAACGGTTCTTCCCGGATGGTGTGCGGCTGAACCTCGAGCTAGTCGAGGAGCGACGCTTCCGTAAGGGTGTGATCGTTCTCCGGTACGGGTCCGCGGCTCATCGTCGTGAAGGGGGTGGAACGTCACCCGCCAACCGTGGCGCCCGCGCATGCGGCGATCAATCCAGGGCAAGAGCGCTGCGAACTCGCCGTTGAAGCTGACGTGGCCCTCGCTGCGCCTCGGGACCACGCAGCAACACCAGCGTTGACTCGCGATAAACGGCGTAGTGTTGACCGACTTGATCCCAGATGGTCGGCAACTCTTCCCGAAAGCCTTTTCCTCAAGGCCTTAACGGAAGGTTTGCCCATGATTCGACCCGGAGAAGTAGACATATGCCGTCCGGTGATGGTCAGATAGTCCGTAATCTACGGAGTCACCCGATGACCGCAGCAGACTTTCGCAGGATTGCACTGAGCCTGGAGGGGGTGGAAGAGTACTCCCACGCAGGATTGCCGGCTTTTCGTGTAGGAGGTAGGAAATTTGCTTCGCTGGCCTCGCAAGCAGGGGGGTACGGAAATCTGATGCTTACGCTGGAGCAGCAGGCGGCGTTTGTGGAGGAGGCGCCCGAGATTTTCTTGCCGATTCCTGGCGGCTGGGGAAAGATGGGACACACGCATATTCGCCTGGCCGCGGCGAGCGAGGATGTACTGACGGGTGCACTCCGAACAGCGTGGAGACTGCGAATTGATAAGAACGCAAAGACAAGCCGAAAAAAACCCCATGTGGGCGAGCGCAGCGGAGTAAGAGATAAGAAACGCGGGAAGCGACGACTATGAGAGCAATAAGGGCTCGAAACATTAATAGCAATAAAAAGGACTTGTCACCAGAACGACGTGAAGAACTACTCAGAGCATTGAAAGCCCGTTTTGAGAAAAACATGAACCGCCATAAAGGTCTTGAATGGGATAAAGTGCAAGCAAAGCTGGAAGCTAATGCTGAAAAACTGTGGTCACTCAATGAAATGGAAAGAACTGGCGGTGAACCGGATGTTGTTGGTCATGATAAAAAGACGGGCGAATACATTTTTTATGATTGTTCAGCGGAAAGTCCTAAAGGCCGCAGAAGTGTTTGCTACGACCGTGAAGCGCTGGAGTCAAGGAAAGAACATAAACCAGAAGATAACGCTATGGATATGGCAGTTGCCATGGGCATTGAGCTTTTAACGGAGGAACAATATCGAGAGTTGCAGAAACTTGGAGATTTCGATACGAAAACGTCGAGCTGGGTGAAAACACCTTCTGATATCAGAAAACTCGGCGGCGCCATCTTTTGTGATCGCCGCTACGACGCTGTTTTCGTGTATCACAACGGTGCGGAATCTTACTATGCCGCTAGGGCGTTCCGTGGCTCGCTAAGGGTCTAAATTTTGCATGCTGGCACATTAAACAGTCGATCACGAGCCTGGCGGTGAATACGAATGGCTACCTTAGCCAGATCACCAATCCTGCAGGCCAAATCTCAAAATTCACTTATAGCTCGCGCGGACTAATGACGAGCTATACTGATCCCAAGGGAAATATATATAGCTTTTCCTATGATGGTTTGGGGCGGCTGTTAAAACATGCGGATCCTGCCGGTGGTTCAATCAGCTTCGCTCGCGCCAACAACACTTCGGGATGCACAGTAACCGAAACGACGGCGCTGGGTCCCATCACTAAGTACCAAACTGCATTCTCGTCCACCAGCTCCTCAACGACCCAGCAATTTACCAACACCTGGCCCAATGGTCTTACTGCGACTGAGTCCAAGACGCGACAGAGCGGCCATACGTCCGAGGCCACCGTTTTTCCTGATGGTACTTCATACAGCGAGAGCAGGGGGCCTGATCCACGCTGGAGGATATATAACAACAACTTCCTGGATGCATCGCGCACCATTAACGGCTTATGACAACGACGGCTTGCTTACCGGCTCGGGACCCCTGGCGGTGACTCGAAGCGCGCAAGATGGATTGATCACCTCAACCAAGCTTGGTCTCGCCACAGACACCCGCACCTACAATTCATTCGGGGAACTTACCGGATACGCGGCCGCTTACAATAGCGCCCCTTTGCGCAGCGTGCAGTTCACACGTTATGCTGGAGGGAGGGTCAGTAGCAAAACGGAAATCATCGGCGGAACCACGACGGCGTATGGGTACAGCTACGACCAAGCGGGACGACTGACCTCCGTCACCCAAAACGGAATAGCTGCGGAAGCCTACACTTACGATGGCAATTCCAACCGCTCGGCCGCAACCATTTCTACCGTGACGGTCAACGGCGTCTATGATGCCCAAGACCGTTTGTTAGGCTATGGCGCCGCCTCCTACCTATATACCGCCAATGGCGAACTATTCACTAAGACGATTGGGGCACAGAAAGCCACGTACCAATACGATGTACTCGGGAACCTGACGACAGTGACACTGCCGAGTGGCAAAACCATTAGCTACATCATTGACCCGCAGAACCACCGCGTGGGCGAAAAGGTCAATGGAGTGCTGACTGCCGAATTTCTCTACGACGGCTCCCATATCGTGGCGCAACTGAACGGCAGTAATTCGCTTGTGAGCCAATTCCTCTACGCAACCAAGACCAATACTCCCGACTACATGGTCAAGGCTGGCGATATTTATCGGATCATTTCTGACCGCCTGGGGAGTCCGCGACTGGTGATGGATACGTCTACGGGGACTATTGCAGAAAGGATCGATTATGACAGCTTTGGAAGTGTGGGAAATGACACAAATCCAGGGTTCCAACCGTTTGGTTTTGCTGGAGGTCTTTACTATCAGGACACGAAGCTCGTGCGCTTCGGCGCTCGCGACTACGATCCGGTGGTTGGTCGCTGGACGGCCAAGGATCCTATTCGCTTCAAGGGCGGTGACACCAACTTGTATGGATATGTTCTCAATGACCCAGTGAATTTAACAGATCCAAGCGGACTAAGGGGTTTGAGGGATTGGTTCAACGACTTCATCAAAGGAGTCAAGAAGAAGTTCTGTAAAAAGTGTAGAGAAAAGCAAGAGGCCGACCCTCAGCCCGAGCCCGAGCCCGAGTCTGAGGGCAATGGTGTCACAGCGGGCGAAGCAGGTAAGGATACTGCGATCCACGTTGGTACTGAAGCAGCTGCTGAAGCAGCCGAACACGCCGTTGAGAGTGGTGCTCTCAAGGTAATAGGCCCGGCCGCCACAGGTGTCGAAGGCACCGCGCAATTATACAAAGGCCTGGTGGGAGCAAAAGAACATAACCAGAGGAATAAGGAAAAGACGCAAGTCGTAGATTGTAGTACTGGGGAAGTTCGTGAATAAGCTCTGTCGCAAATGGGATAAGAAGAACCATTGTTATCGGTGATCTATCCCCATTAGCCAGCAGCTAGTCTCCGGAACGGGGGCATCTACATATTCATACAACGTCGAGCGGCAGAACACGAAGATTTACGGCTGCGGGAGCCATAGGGCAGACAATAGTTCCTCCACGACGCAGAATCCGGTTCGGTTTATGCTGGGTCTTCTAACGGTTGATCCTTTGCACCCTTAATCAAAAGCCACAACATGGTCGACCCCTCCCCAAGCCCTCCCAACATCCCCGCAATGTGGAAAACAATATCTCCGTAGGCTGGCAAGAGTAAGGAAGTAAGACTGGCGGCCACGTAGCCAAAACCCGCGGGTATGAGCAAGACGCCCAGAATTCGAGGAAGGAAACCTGATCTATATACAAGAACCCCGAAGGGGAAAAGCCAAAGGCCCCAAAATATCTGGGCAAGAAGAAGTCCAGAACCATGCAAATGGAAGAATGCCATTGCCAGGGCATCCAGCTGAGGTTGGTCCAGGGCTCCGGCGATATGAGCACCGTTCGAGAGCATCAGGGCAGCCACTCGGTTGAGCTCATTGAGAAACGATATAGGGACGGAGATCAAAACCAATGTCAACATCAGCAAAGCGTGTTTCTTGTTGACCCCTTTCAGCAAATGGTAGAAAGCCAGACCCATGAAGATAAAAGTGGTCGCGCTGATTAGTTCGGCCACAATGCCGACACGGAAAAGCAACGGGGAAGTCCTGATCTTGTTGGCGGTAGCCGTGGCATCTCCCATCACCATGAAAACGGAGGGAATATAGAGGAGGCTAAAGGGAGCGGGTAAGCTACTCAAGAAATACAGTACTCCCGCGGTTCGCGCTGCCTTTTTGGTTGAGTTCATGTGTTCGCTCCTTTATTTCGCTACTGACCAGGGGCCCGTAAAGGACACACCATTACGACGACACAGTGACTCAGTTCGGTGGTTCAGCTTTGCTGCGGTTGCGGAGCCGGCAACGAAGAATCGGTGCTGCTCAGAGCATTGCCACAATACGGACAATAAACGTCATCCGCGTGGACCGCGTGCTGGCACCGGTTACAGTGCAGAGTCAGATTTTTGCCGCACTTCGGGCAATAACCGTATCCGGACTGAGTCCGGGCGCCGCAGTGCGGGCATAAGGAAGGCAGCGGCTGCCGCAGCAGGAAATACAAGATGATACCGAGCGCGTTGGGAACGAAGATGGCCAACAGCGTCCAGATCACGCGATTCATGCCTCGCCGTCCCGCATCGTGGTTTACATAAACAATGAGCAGGAAGTAGCAGGGCATGAACAGTCCTGCCAGAATGCCCAAGGCTACGAGTCCCCCAAAAGACGGCGCCTTGGGATCGTGCGACAGGACCGTGACGAACAGAATCGGAATGCAGATTAAGCCCAACCCGGCCAGCACCCAGGCCCAACGGGGAATCAACCGCAACTCGTCCGCGAATCGGGTATGTTTTTCGGTCTTCACCGGCATGATTTCTCCTTTATTTATCCCTGGGAAGATTCATCCCTCGGACGCATCGTTGCTGCCACTCAAATATGTGCCGTGCGCCAGAAACAGCACGCCTGCTGCAATCGTGGGCGCGACCCAGAAGAGTACGAAACCTACTTGCCAAACCGGGTTTGGCAACTGGCTCCATCGCCCCAACCACTCAAATCCCTGCCAGACGAGCGGAGTGGTGAGCGCCGATGAAATTGCTACCAGCGCACACGACGATGCGACCAGGAGGAGCCGCTCCCGCCTCTGCCGGAGTTCGCGGGCACGTATACGCACCCGCATCTGCGTAGCTCGCACCAGGCGGGAATCGGCGGCGAGCGGCAGCGAGCGCAAAGCACGAACCACGCGGTTTGCTGCTTCCGCATAACGACCGCATGCTTCGCAGTTATCGAGGTGGGCCCGCAGCCAGGTCTGTTGAGCATCCGAGAGACCTTCACCCAGAGCGATCAACTCCTGTGCCTCGTCATGTGCGTTCCGCGTCATGCCTGCGCTCCTTTCAGCCGCGACATCAGCATATTCATTCCGCGATACAGTCGCGACTTCACCGTGCCCAGTGGCGCCCCGGTTACCGCGGCAATCTCCTCCAAAGCCAATCCATCCTGGAAGCGCAACACTATTGCCTCACGGTACTCCGCCGGGACGCCGACCAATGCCGCACTGATGCGTTCGGTCTGCTGGCGCTGTGCCACCAGTTCCCATGCCGAAGGGCGGGTATCGGCCGGTTCGAGCGGCGTGTGCCCTTCGTCCTCCATCAGGCCATCCAGGCTGACGGGACTTTTCTTGCGCAAATAATCAATCGTCAGATTTCTCGCCACCGCGTAGAGCCACGTGCTGAATTCGTGCTTGCCGTCGTACTGATGGCCACGTTCCAGCACGCGAATCCAGGTCTCCTGGAAGAGATCCTCCGCCAGTTCACGATTTCCCGACAGGTAGACCAAATAGCGAAGAAGCCGATGCTGATACTGCTCGATGAGACGGTCCAGCAGGTCCGGGTCGCGCCGGCGGAGACCGCGAGCAATTGCGCTGGTATCGGATTCCATCGCATTCGCGTAGCAATAAGCTATGGCGTTCATGCTACCCGGATATACGGGCGAGGCGATAAGAAAGATGCAGGATGGGAGACATTCTCATACAGCGCATTAAGTTATTTGTATTGAGGCACATATTCGGTGAGTTGATCCGGCGCAACCCTTGCTTCAGAAGCTGCGATCAATATAATATTTGTCGATCGTCACCTCCTGTCTATAAGCCACCTCTCTCCTCTGGCCTGATCGGTTTCAGCCGTTGTGCCTCTTTGATACGGACCAGTGTTGCTTAAAACAGGAGTATCCCCATGAATCGCGGATTACATCTTTTGTGCCTGGCGGGCCTTGCAGTGTCGTGCGTTGCTCAACAGCTTCCTACTTTCAACCACGTCTTTATTGTTCTCGAAGAGAACCACAACTACTCCAGTGTTATTGGCAGCAGCTCGATGCCCTACCTGAACAGTCTGGCCAACACTTACGGACTGGCCACGCAGTACTACGCCAACACGCACCCTTCGATAGGCAACTACTTTATGCTGACAACCGGGGCGCTAATAACCAATGACGACAATTTCAGCGGCACAGTGACGGCCGACAATGTGGTACGTCATCTGCTGAGTGCCGGCAAGACCTGGAAGGCATACGAAGAGGATCTGCCCAAAGCGGGTTATATCAAGCCTGATGTGGCCAAATACGCGAGGCGGCATTGTCCGCTCTCGTATCTTTCAGACGTCTACAACAGCTCGAGTGAGAAACTGAATCTGGTCCCGTTTACGCAGTTTACAAAGGATCTGTCGAATGACAGCTTTCCTGATTTCTCCTTCATTACTCCCAACCTTTGCAATGATGCGCATGACTGCTCACTTGGAACCGCAGATGGTTGGCTGAAGACTCATATCGCTCCACTAATCCAAAGCAGCACGTTTCAGAAAGGTGGGTTGTTGATCATCGTGTTCGATGAGTCCGCCTCTGACAACACTCACGGGGGCGGCCGAGTGGCGTGGGTTGCCGTCAGTCCAAAGTTTTCCAAAGCCGGGTATCAGTCTCAGTTTCTTTACCAGCACGAGAATACGCTTCGTCTAATGATGCAAGGCCTGGGATTGACTACCTACCCTGGGAAGGCAAAGTCGGCAGCCAATATGGCGGAGTTTTTCCACTAACGGCGCCGGCGGGCTTCCAGTTCGGGAGTGGTGTTCAAGCTGATTCCCTAATCTAGTCGTACTCCCTCATGTTCAGATGACCGAAGCAAGCATGACGGGTGAGGTGCGAACCATTATTTTCGTTTTCCAGCGGCGGCACTTTTCGTTTTCTTAGACAGCTTCGACAGCTTCGCTTTTCGCTCCTCAACCATTTCATTAACCCTACGAATGATATTCCTTAGGCGGTTCGGATCATTTTTGTTGATCTCGGCGCGGCAGAGTTCCCGCCACTCGTTTTTCTCCCTTTTATTCATGCGAGCTTTTTGCTGGATGTCGGGGGCCTTGAGAAGACGACGCGGCTTTATAACACAACACAGGGAGAAGTTCCAATCGTCAACGTCCAGGCGTCGTTCTTGAACGCGATTCAAAAAAGCCGTATTTGTGTTGCCAGTTAACCCCTTCAGAATGGGTCCGTAGTTCGTATCTCGATTCGCAGATGTGGTGGTCCAGATAGCTTGCCACCGTGCCGGGTGCCCCAAAAACGAAGGGTCGGACATTACTCATCCCCGAAATTCTACGGGTGATGGCAGCCCGCCTGTGTGTGCGAACAGCCCCGCCCTGTCTCTCCAAAGAACGGAGAGACGAGGACGGCACCGGTTTTTATCTCATTTTGGTTGTTCCTGCTTTTTCAGGAACAAGATTGTGCGCTCGGCCTCGGTTAGTTCGATCAGTTCCTGGCGGTCAGCGCTTCCAGAGGATCGCAGTTCGAGCATTCGATCCTGGATGGCCTTGTGGGCTGCGTCCAGTTTGTGTTCGAAAATTCCGGGATTCAACTCCAATACCGCATCTCTGAAGAATTGCTTCCACATGATCTGATTGCTGGCATTAGTCGCTTGCATGAGAATTCTCCTTATATGAGCTGGCAATTTGAAAGCTTGCGAATGGAATAGTCAGTACTCGCGGAGCTACGCTCTGCAAAGTCGATGGCTCAGATTGGAGGTGCGGGACGGTCTCAGCAGATAAGGACGCAGGTGGCCAAGGACGCGAGAGTGGTAGCTCTCGCTATTGTCATCGGAACTCTTTGAAGATGGGGATTTGCCGGTGGGAAAAACAATGATGTCGTGCGAACGGAATGCTGGCCGGCATCTCCATCATAAGTTGCTGCCTTGCGAATCCGGCGGTGTGAAGGGATGGTTGGGGAAGATCGCTTCAACATGTGAAGCTGCGCAAGAACCGTATCGGTTTCATTGGCATCGCTGGCAGCAATGAGGAAAACTACCCCCGTCAGCATGACGAGAGCCGCCGCCAACGCAATTTTCCAGATGGATTTACTACTCACGGTTTCCGTCGATCCAGTGGAGTAGCTATTTTAACATTCGACTTTTGTCCTGCAACAATTATGTAAGGGTTGTGTGGCATCTTATGTGTCAGGGTTCCCCATAGTGTGGGAATTACATGGGAAGATCAAGGTGAGTATCTGGCAGAAACGTCAACTACTTAATGTCAAGACGGGATCTTGCATGCCTTTCATTCATATTTTCAATGATCGTTCGGGGCACTGGGACATCCAATCCTCATGACTGATAAACCATTGAAACGCTATCTTTTTGCGAGTGACTTTGATCAGACGCTGAGTTTCAACGACTCAGGTTACGTGCTGAGTGAGGTGCTGGGCATTGCCACCGAAGACTTTGAACGCAAAGTCAAAGGGATGGCGAAGATTAATCTGGTACAGCAGGGGGCGGAACTGGCGTATTTGCTGCTGCACGATCCGGAGTATCAGACGCAGGTGCGGCGGAAGCATTTGTATGAGGCGGGAAAGCGCATTCGGCTGAAACAAAATATTGCGCTGCTGGGCGAAATTCTTAAGCGCAGCATCGAGGGATATCATTTCGATTTTTATGTTTTGTCGGCGGCGCCGGTGGAGATCGTGGTGTCGGCGCTGGAGGGGATCGTTCCGGCGGATCATGTTTATGGAACCGAATTCAGCTACGGCAGCGCGGGCGAGATCGAAAGGATTGTCAGGACGACCGCGGGTTACGGGAAAGTTTCCGCGCTCGACCAGCTACAGAACAGCTTGCAGATTGGGCCGGACCACATCATCTATATGGGCGATGGCAGTTCGGATATTCACGTGATGCTGCATGTGAATGCGCGCTACGGTTACACCATCGCGGCGTCGGAAAGCAAGCATGTGGCGCAGATCGCCAATCGAACTGTGCTCAGCGACAATGCCCTGGCGGTGTTGGTCCCGGTGCTGGAGAAGATTGTGGGATGGCAGCGGCCGCGCATTCGGGACTTCTTCGAATCGTATGGGTTGCTGATACAAGAGTGGGATCGCGTACGAACTGACTGGCTGACATTACGCCCGGCCCATATTGAGGCGGCGTCCGCCGCAAGTGCGGAGTAGAGGGTCAGGGAAGGTGTCTTTTTCAGGCGGGAGGAGGAACGTCAGGTTTGCCTCGATGGAGAATAGGGCCATCGAGCCGGTCGCCAGGAGCGCGCCGTCGCAGAATGGGACGGTCTGACCAGGAGAGGCGGGACTGAACCTCCTGGAATTCGCTGGTGTCGAGAATGTATTCCTTCCGGTTTGGCAGCAGAGTTGAAATGTTACTTTGCACTTTTTTGATGCGGTCTTCGGTGAGCGGATAGCTGGAATAGGCCCTGGCCACGCCGCTGTGCCACGGAATTCTGGTGATGAAGTTGTAGAACGGCATTCGTGCCAGGCGGTGGCGCATTCCCGCCTCCCGGTTACTTAGCTTCTCCAATGCGACGATGAAGGCCTCGGGGTCGTAACCGGCGGCATATTCGTATTCGATTCCCAGGAGATCGGCCTCACTCTCGGCGTCGCGATTGAATTTCTTTAACGAGAGCGGCACGCCGAGTCCGCCCAATGAGCTTAGGCCGAGACCGATAGGGCCTCCGAAATATCTCAAGGGAACGGATAGTGCGTCCCAGGTATAGCGGCGAGTCGCTGAGCGAGTGGCGTGCCGGGCCACGACGTGGGCGATCTCGTGGGCCATCATGCCGGCCAGTTCTGCCTCGCTATCTACGGCGAGGATCAATCCCTTGTCCACGTAAAGAAAACCGCCGGGAAGGCTAAAGGTGCGGATGTCCTGCGAATCAATTATTTTGATGGTGAAGGGCACTTGCGCATCGGAGTTCCGCACGAGTTTTTGACCGACGCGATTTACGTAGTCGGTAATCACTGGATCAGAAACAAACTTAGTATGGCGATCAATGGTGCGGGCGAGTTCCTCGCCCAGGGCGCGCTCTCGCTCCAGCGAATAAAGATTCATTCCCTTGCCAATTCCACGCTGGCCGATATGGTCGACGTCGTACTTAGCGGGACGCCTGCTGGTCTTAGCAACTGGAACAGCCGTGCTAGGGGCAGCGACGGACGCTGTGGGTTGCTCGGCAGTTTCGAGGGGGGACGCTGGAGGGGATTCTTGATCAATTTCCTGAGAAGGCTTCTCAGGGTGATCCTGAGCTTTCGCAGTGTAGAAGGACACTGGAATGAAAAGGAGCGCAGTGGAAATCCAGATCGCAAGACGAGCCTGGCAGTCGAGCCGCAACGGCAGGTTTGGCATCCCCAAAGCCCCTTTACCGGTTGGTTGCGCACTATATGCCAACTTCTGCCGGATGTCACGTGTTGTGACGATTTTTTTTCGAATGGATTTGCTGCAGAGAACTGCAGGGGTCCGGCGATTCTTAGTTTCGGCGGGGCTTCTTGGAAGGTCGAAGGGCGCTGTGGATTAAGATGTCCCCCTTTTGGTGCAATTGTTTACAATAGAGGGCCTTGTATTTCCTGGTCCCTGAGACTCATACAAATTGAATCAACTGAAGCACAACTCCCCTGGCTCCGCTCGCAGTGTGTATTGGCGCGTGGAAGGCAGCCTGCTGGATCTGACGACGGTGCGTCCCGTCGCCTTTTTCACCTGGAATTCCCAGACGTTTTTGCAGCGCTGGGTGCGGCGCGGACTTGTGTTCTTAATGGCTGTGCTCCGGCCGCTGCTCTATGCAAGTCATAGGATCTTCGCGACACGGGTAGTGCACGCAGTGCTGCGGGGCGTCAGTCGCGACCGGCTCGATTTACTGGGGGAGGAATACTTCGAATATAAGCTGAAACCCTATCTGAAGCCCGACGGCGTCCGTCAGCTTAACGCATTGGTCGGTGCCGGGTCCGAGGTGGTGCTGGTAAGCCAGGGACTCGATCACGTTATGCGCCCGCTGGCGCGGCATCTCGGGGTGAAATGGCTGATTGTGAACCGGCTCGAATTTCGCGATGGAATTGCCACCGGACGTCTTCTGAATCCGGTGGTGCGGCCAAGAGGTGCATTTGCGCGCATTACCGGAGCGGGCCCGGACGGACGATGCACGCCGGAGCAATTGATCCGCAATCTTGATTTTGCAAGCGCTGAAGTGCTGGAAGCCGCAGTGATTCCGGCGACGCGGGAAGTGCCGGTAATGACGCGGCCCATTGTTTATTTCGACAAACTTTCAGCGAATAGCGAGGGTTTCGAGGCACACGTTGAATCGGAGACGCTGTCGGTCCGCAAGACGCTAGGCGGGAAAAACGTCATGCTGATTGGGGTGACCGGTTTCATTGGCAAGGTCTGGCTGGTGAACACACTGATGGATCTGCCGGAAATCGGGAAAATCTACCTGTTAATCCGGCGGCAAAAATCAAATCCGGCTCTGCGGCGATTTGAAAAACTGGTGGAGGAGTCTCCGGTATTCGATCCGCTATTTGACCGGTACGGCTTGGATCTATCCTCTTTCCTGAGAGCAAAAGTCGAAATCGTAGACGGCGACGTTACGCAGCCCGGCCTGGGGTTGGCGCCCGAGGCGGCTGAAAAACTTCGCGATCAACTCGACATCGTCATCAATAGTTCGGGTCTGACTGACTTTAATCCTGATCTGCGGGATGCCCTGACCACAAATGTGGATGCGGTGATCAACGTCGTGGATTTTGTGCGCAAGTCTGACCATGCCGGCCTGCTGCACCTTTCTACGTGCTATGTGGCGGGGGCCCGGGATGGCCGCGTCAGCGAGAGGCTTCGTCCCAACTACACACCTGCGACCGTGCTCGACTTTGTTGCGGAACGGGAGTGGCTCTCGCTTCACGAATTTGTGGAACAGGCGGTGAAGAAGGCGAAGAGCAGCGAAGTGACCGAAGAACTGCGGCGGCAGGCTCTGGAGAAAGAACACGCGGCCAAGGCGCTGCGTGGGGTGGCTCTGGAAAATCAGATCCGCAAAAATCGGATTCGCTGGCTGCGCAATTACTTGACCGAAGCAGGCATCAGACGGGCACGCGAGTTGGGCTGGCCTAACACTTACACGCTGACGAAAAGCCTGGCGGAGTCCCTCATTTCACAATATGGCGCCGGGCTACCGATCGCAATCGTGCGGCCGGCGATTGTGGAAACTTCGTTGGAGAAGCCATTTCTGGGATGGAATGAAGGCATCAATACTTCGGCTTCACTGTCCTATCTTCTTGGGACATACTTCCGGCAGCTGCCTTCGAACGAACGCAAGCGCCTCGATATTATTCCGGTGGACTCGGTTTGCCGCGGCATGACGCTGATTGCCACTGCCATAATCGAGCGTCGCAACGACCCGGTCTACCAGCTCGCGACGTCGGTGACGAATCCTTGTGATATGCGGCGGTCGATCGAGTTGACATCGCTGGCGCATCGCAAGCATTACCGGGCGCAAGAGGGGCTGGAATACTGGCTGCGCCTGCGCTTCGATGCGATTCCAGTATCGAAGGAACGCTATCGGCGGATGTCGGCGCCGGCACAGATTACGATCATAAAATCGATCCAGCACGCCATGTCGGCGCTGCCGATGAAGCGTCCTCCGCTGGCGCGGGCGGAACGCAGCCTGGAAAAAGTGCAGAAGCTCATAAAGCTGTTCGAGCCTTTCATCCTGCATAACGAACACGACTTTGTGGCCGACAATATTGAGAAGCTCTCGCATGCGCTGGTGGAGGACGAGAAAGCCGACTTCGGTTATGACACCCGGTCCATTGACTGGTGGCAATACTGGATACACGTACACATACCCGCATTGCGCAAGTGGACTTATCCTTTGATTGAAGGGCGGCCGCTGGAAGTCCGCCGCCGGCGCACCTTTCAGCTCACCGCCGCGGCAAGCGAAGTCACCATCAAGACCGGGACCAACGGAGCAACGTGGCGATATTCCTGACCGGCTCCACAGGCTACATCGGCGCCCACCTCGCCGCCAACCTATTAGAAGGGTATCAGAACCCGCTAAATGTTCTGGTGCGGGCGGCGGACACGCACCAGGCGGAAGTGCGCCTGTGGCGGGCCTTGCAATTGCATCTGGATTTCCCGCGATTTCACAATCACCTGCACGCCCGCATTCACATTTTTCGTGGGGATATCACCGAGCAGCAGTTCGGCTTGGCGGACAATGACTACGGGCGATTGGTGGAAACTACGGACTCGATCATTCACTGCGCGGCGTCTTTGAACCGGAAATCGGAGAAGGCGTGCTTGAACGTCAACCTGCGCGGGACGCTGGAAGTGGTGCAACTGGCGATGAGGGCGCGCGATCACCATGGATTGCGGCGATTCAGTCATGTGAGCACGGTCGCAGTGGCGGGGAAGCGGAGTAATGAGGTGGTAAAGGAGGACGAGTCCATCGATTGGGAACGATCGGATTACGATCCATACGCCCGCACCAAGAAATTTTGCGAGCACATGATCCGGCAACTTCTGCCGGAGGTGCCACTAACAATTTTTCGTCCCAGTATCGTGCTTGGAGATAGCCGTTATCCGCAGACCACGCAATTCGATATGGTGAAGTCGTTTGTGTTTCTGGCGGGATTGCCGGTGCTGCCATTTCGTCCGGATGACAAAATAGATATTGTGAATGCGGATTTTGTGGCGGACGCGATTGCGACGCTGCATCAGAAGCAAAGTCCGCAGCACGATATTTATCATCTTTCTTCCGGCACAGATTCACAGACATTCCGCGAATTAACCACCGCGCTGGCAGCGGACCGGGGCAAGGCGGGACCGCGGTTCGTGCCAGGGCTGGAGCGGCCGTTTGGAGGGGTGGTTAACTTGGTATCAAAACGAAAAGGATCAGGAGGATACGGGGCATCTTTAATGAAAGTGTTTATGCCGTATCTTACGTGGAATACGGTGTTCGACAACACGCGGGTGACGACGGAGCTGGGCCGCAAGCCGGTGCCATTTTCAGAGTACAGCTATCGGCTGCTGAAGTTCAGCCGGGAAAATGATTTCAAGTACGCGTACCAGGATTGGCCCACGGCGACCGCCGGAGGATCGGCCGCATGATGGATTTTGTGCTGGAGACCTGGGTCAGCACTCTCATCGAAAGTTCGAAGCTGCGGTGGATGCTGGGCAAAGGCAGGCCCTGGCAGCCGGGCGAAAAACTCAAGTTACTTTTTGCCGGATACAACGGAACGCGCAACACTGGTTCGGACTTGCGTGTCGAGGAAATGCTGCGGCAGTTACGGCACATTCTGGGTGCTGATCGCGTGGAGTTCAGCGTGATGACGCAGAATTTCGATCGCTCGCGCGGTTACTTCGAAGGTACAAAGCAGGTACATCTGCCGGACATTTTTCCACCATTCCTTTCTGATGAAGTCCCAAAACATCATGGCGTAGTGGCGTGCGAAGGTTCCATGTTCAAGAGCAAGTTCGCCAATGCGTTGACCGCGATGATGATCGGGTCGCTGGGAATTGCGGCGGCGCAGAACAAACTTTCCGTCGGCTACGGCGCCGAAGCCGGGCACATGGACTCGATGCTTGAGAAGATGTGCGCGCGCTACTGCCGAAACTCTCTCATCGTCACACGAAATGAAGAGTCCCGCACCATTCTTCGCGAGTTGGGTGTGCCGACAGAACTGGGTACCGACACGGGTTGGACCTTTGAGCCACTGCCTGCGGAATACGGGCAGAAGGTGCTGCGGCAGGCTGGTTGGGACGGGAATGCGCCGGTGTTGGTGGTTTGTCCGATCAATCCTTTTGCGTGGCCAGTAAAGGCATCGCTGGTTAAGTACGCGCTGCACAGTATTAGTGGAGCGTACAAGGAGAGCCATTACCGCTCGGTGTACTTTCATAATTCCGGGCCGGAGGCGGAGCGGGCTTACGAGCGCTATTTAACGGCCATCGCCAATGCGGTGGATGCATTTCGCAAGCGGCGCAACGCGTTTGTGATTATGGTGGCGACGGAACGGCTGGACGCGCGGCCGGGCCACCGCATTTCGGAGAAACTCGGCGGCGTGCCGGTGCTGACCTCTGACGATTACAACATGTATGAACTTGTAAGCATTTTGCGAGCTTGCCACATGATGGTTTCGTCGCGTTATCACGGGATTTTGACGTCCATGCCGGGACTGGTGCCGTCGGCAGGAATAACCATGGATGAGCGCATTCGCAATCTGCTAAATGAGCGCGGACACCAGAACCTGCTGATGAATGTGGATGATCCTGACCTGGAGTCGAGGGTGGTCGCGGCTCTGGACAAGCTGTGCCGGGAGCGCGAGGCGATCGCGGACGGCATCGGACGGACGGTGGTGAGAAATTTGAAAGTGATGGCGCGGATGGGCGTTTATTTCGAAGAAGAAGTGCAGCGCCGGTATCCCGAATTTCCGACTCGCAGCGGTGAATGGAGCTGGGAACAATATCTGCCGCCGCTGAGTCCGAATTTGAGGGCACTGGTTGAGACGTACGGGTGATGGCTTGAGCCCGTGAATTTGATTCTGTGAACTTCATCGAGAAAATTTTCGACCAGCTTGGGAAGCGTCAGGCTGCGCCCGTGTTGCAGGAACTCCGTGATGGCCACAAGGCCGCGGTGACAGGGAGCGAACTGCTGGACCTGGTCAACGCGGCGCGTGGTTTTATCAGGAGGCATGAGCTGAAACCGGGCGACCGCTGCGCTCTGCTGGCACACAACAGCATTCGCTGGGTTGCGATGGACCTGGCAATGATGGCCGAAGGCCTGATCGTGGTGCCGCTCTATGCGCGCCAGTCGCCTGCCGAACTCGTCGCCATGATGAAGGATTGTTCGCCGGCAACGATTTGGTGCGGCGATGCTGCGCTGCGCGATGCGATTCTCGAAAAGTGGGGAGAGGCACCGCCACAACATCTTTTTGACGATGTGTTTGTGAGTTCCCCTGTCGGGTCGGCGGAGGCAAGTGCGAGGGACGGTGTCGGCCTGGTGTTGCGACATATGGCCGATAGCGATGCCGTCACTATTATTTATACGTCCGGTACATCGGGTGAAGCGAAGGGTGTTGTGCTCAACGCGGGGAATGTGGAGCACATGCTGGGTTGCACATCCGGACGACTCGATGTGCTGATGGGCGACAAGCGTGGGCAGGATCGCGTGTTTCATTACTTGCCATTCTGCTTCGCTGGTTCGTGGATCATGTTGTTGACTTGCCTTATGCGCGGAAGCCTGCTGACGCTGAATACCGATCTGACCAAGCTTGCAGGCGACATGCGAAGCGCGGCTCCGGATTATTTTCTCAACGTTCCGGCGCTGCTGGAGAGGATGCGCAAAGCGGTTGACACACAATTGTGGCAGACGGGAGGTGTTGCACAAGCCATTTATACTCGGGCAAAAGCTTCATGGATTCGCGGCCGAGACAAACAGGCCCAGGGTGGAGATCGCATGTGGCTGTGGCTGGCGGAGGCAGTGGTATTTCCTACCATCCGCAAGAAAATGATTGGAGCAAATCTTAAGGCGTTGATCTGCGGCTCGGCGCCGCTTAATGTGGAAACCCAGCTCTATTTTGTGATGCTGGGAATCCCGGTGCTACAGGTGTACGGACTGACCGAGACGACCGGCATCTGTACTATGGATCATCCCCAGCGCGCGGAACCGGGATGGGTTGGCCCGGCGATCGAGGGAATTGAAATGCGGATCGGTGAGAATGACGAAATCATCGTGCGCGGGCCAAACATTTTTCCGGGGTACTGGAACCGTCCGCAGGAAAGCGCGAAGGTATTGCGCGGTGGCTGGTTTCATACCGGAGACCAGGGAGAGGCCAATGCGGAAGGGAACTGGCGCATCCTGGGCCGTGTGACGAATCTTATTATTCTTGGCTCGGGACATAACGTCGCGCCGGAGCCGATTGAAGGCAAATTGCTACAGCAGCTTCCCGGAGTGCAACAAGTTGTTCTGGTGGGGAATGGACGAGGATATCTTTCGGCGATTGTCACCGGCGAAGCGACGAGTGAACAGGTGCAGGCTGCGTTAGATTCGGTGAATAGGGAATTACCGCATTACAAGCAGGTGCGGGGGTTTCATATCCATGCGGAACCATTTTCGATTGAGAACGGATTGCTTACGGCGAATGGGAAGTTGAAACGCGATTTAATTGCGCAACGACTGCAAAGCGAGATCGAGCACTTGTATGAGAAGACGATGAGCGCATGAAAAACGCTGTTGACCATTCCCAGCATGCGGTGCCAGAAGGTCGGCAAACGACAATGAACCAATTTACGGGGCAATCCCTGTCGTGGGATGTGAAAGACGGCGTCATCGAGCTTTCGCTTCACCGTGCTCCATGCAATGAGATCGGTTCGCGGACACTGGGTGAACTGGAGAAGTTCGTTGGGGCGCTAGCGGGCCTCGTCGCGGAGAGTCATGCGCTCATCGTCCATAGCAGTTTAGAGTGCGGATTTTGTGCTGGGGCGGACTTGCGTGAGCTTTACCAGAGCGCCCAGAAGATTTCCAAGAATGAAGCTCGCCAGGGCGTTCGGGAATTTCTGGAACGCATTCATCGGGTGATGAATACAATTGATGCCGCGCCCATCCCGACCATCGCTGCGGTGCACGGCGTCACATTCGGCGGAGGATTTGAGCTGGCGCTGGTTTGTGATTTGATTATCGCTGACAAAATGGCACGCTTTTGCTTTCCCGAATTGCGGCTGGGCCTGATTCCAGGATTCGGCGGGATACCGCGGCTGAAGCGCGATTTGGGGAACGGCGTAGTGCGCGATCTTTTACTGACCGGGCGCAGTATTAATGCGACGAAAGCACAATCGGTTGGCTTAGTCAGCCAGGTTGCCGCGGAAGGCGAAGCTCTCAGAGTGGCGCGCGCCACGGCGGCACAGATTGGCAAATTCGACCGTCGCACGACGCTGGCCGCTAAGCAGTTCATCAAGCCGATACCGTATGAAGAGCTGAGACGTGAAATCGATCTATTCTGCGAATTGTTTGCCCAGCCGGCGGTCGAGGCCGGGCTCCGAAAATTCGTGGAGAGTACGGACGCGCAACCGTATTTGCCGTGAGCTCACGTCTAGCGACTTATAATTGGAGTGCGCAGGGTGTATCCATCAATGGCGACAATTGACCAGACTCTTGACGAAATCCTGACTCTCGCCGCGAGCCATTTCAAAGTGCCGCGGGGGAGACTTTCCCCCGATGACGACTTCTTCAAGACGCTCGGCATCGATAGCCTTCAGACTCTGGACCTGCTGACGCGACTGGAGCAACATTTCGACGTCGAACTTCCCGATTACGAATTGCAAGGCGTGTCGGATTTTCGTACGCTGGCCGGTCGAATCCAGGCCAGGTTGTGATGGACGATCGTTAATCCCTGAATGCTGGTCGGATTGCGCGAACAGTGCAGCGCGAATAGATGATGTTCAATCTGCAAGCTGCTATCTACAATCAACGATTCACCTGATGCTCGATCTCCGCCAATATCAGAGCCTGGGGGCTGCCTTGCGCGACGCGGTCGACCGCTGGCCCAATGAAACCTGCCTGATCGAAGCCGATCGCGACCGGGAGAAGACCCGCTTCACCTATTCGGATTTCAAAGAGATGGCGCTGCCCCTGGCGCGGGCTCTGGAGGATGCTGACTTCAAGCCGGGTGATCGCGCGGCGATCATCATGACCAATCAATCGAAGTGGTTGTTGTCGGCATATTCGATTTTTTATGCAGGCGGGGTGCTGGTGCCGCTCGACTATAAGCTCACGGCGGCGGAGCACATGCAATTGCTGGCACATTCAAGAGCCAAGGTAGCGGTCATCGAATATTACCTGTGGCGCGCGATTATGCAGTTGCCGGAGTTCAAGAACCTAAAGGTGAAGACGGTGCTGGTTACGGAAGCGCCTGCCAGCGCCGAACTGGCGGGGGTATTTCGCTGGGAAGAGTTTCGGCGCAAGGGCGATCCGGCGTTTGTGCCGCGGCACCGTGAAGACGTGGCTTGCATCGTCTACTCATCCGGGACCGGTGGGCGTCCCAAAGGCTGTGTGCTGACGCACGAAAATTACCTGGAGCAGTGCATGGCGCTTTCGGCGTGGTATCCGTTCTGGCCGGGAGTTCGCTACCTCAGCATTCTGCCGACCAATCACGCGATTGATTTCATGGTGGGTTTTATCGGGCCATTTGTGTGTGGAGCATGTGTTGTTCACTTGCGAACTCTGCGGCCCGAGAACGTGCGCGATGCGTTCGTGCGATACCAGATCACTTACATGAGCCTGGTTCCGATGGTGCTCAAAAATTTAGAGCGTGGCCTGCGCGCGAAGTTCGATGCACTGGGGGTACCGAAGCGTGCGCTGCTCAAGGGATTGATCCGGTTGAATAAGTCGCTGACGCGGCGGAGTCCGAATGTGGCGCTCAGCCGCAAACTTTTGCCGCAGGTGCACAAGGCGTTTGGCGGAGAACTTCGGGCACTGTTTACGGGCGGGGCTTTTATCGAGCCTTCGACTTTGCAGTTCTTCTACGATCTGGGCATTCCGGTGGCGAATGGATATGGTTTGACCGAAGCCGGCACTGCGCTCACGCTGAATGATTTCAAACCGTTCCGGGCGGATACCGTGGGCAAGCCGCTGCCCGGAATCGAGTTGCGCATTCTGCATCCGGATCGTGAGGGCATCGGTGAAGTGGCGGTGCGGAGCAAGACGGTCATGTCGCACTATCTCGACGATCCGGAACTGACCGCGCAGACCATTGTTGGCGGCTGGCTGCTTACCGGGGACCTGGGCCGCTTTGATGGGGATGGGCATCTGCAACTTTTCGGTCGCAAGAAAAATATGATCGTTACCGCCGGGGCCAAAAATATTTATCCAGAAGACATCGAGAGCGCGTTTGAGGGTTTGGCGGTGAAGGAATATTGCGTGTTTGCGGCGAATTATATTTGGCCCGCAAAAAGTCTGGGTAAGGAAATGCTGGTGATGGTCTTGCGGCTGGAGCAAGGGCAGGAATTCAGAGCGGCGCTGCGGCAGGAGTTGGTTGCGGCCAATCGGCGTCTGGCGGACTACAAACGGGTCGGCGGATACGTGGTCTGGGAGAGGGATTTTCCGCGCACTGCGTCTATGAAAATTAAGCGAGCTGAGCTGGCAGAAGAGATTGGCAAAGGCCTCGATCGGATGAAGTCAGTGGTTGAATTGTGAACGATGCGTTTCTTGCCATTGTGAATCCCGCGGCCGGGGGCGGACGGTGCCGGAAGCTGGTGGGTGCTGCGCTGGAATGTCTGCGAGCTGGCGGGGTGCGGCTTGAGGTGGAGGAAACGCGTGCTCCCGGTCATGCGATTGAACTCGCGCGCAATGCTTACCGGCGTGGCTACCGGCGTTTTCTCGCGGTCGGGGGTGATGGGACTTCTTATGAAATTGTAAACGGGCTTTTTCCAGAGGCCCGCGGCGACGAGAACCCGACGCTTGGGTTTCTTCCGCTGGGGACAGGAAACTCTTTCCTGCGCGACTTCAGCGATCGTGGCGTGGACTTTGCTCTGGAAGCCCTGCTGGCCGGGCGCTCTCAGCATTGCGATGTGCTGCGCATGTCGCATAAAGATGGCGTCATTTATTACATCAATTTGCTCAGCATGGGATTCGCCGCGAATGTGGCGGCGGTCCGGGCGCGGCGTTTTCAGCGTTACGGGCAATTCGGTTATGTGCTCGCCATTTTCAACGGCCTGGCACGGCTGGAGCGGCGGGCGTTTCCGTTGCGGGTTGACGGTGGCGAGATTGACCAGAGGCGATGTCTTTTCCTGACTTTTAATAACAGCAAGTTCACCGGAGGCACCATGCAGATTGCTCCCAACGCGGCGGTGAATGATGGGCTGATCGAATATGTGCGCTGGGGCGCGATTGGGCGGCTGGGGTTGATCAAGAACCTGCCGACACTATACGACGGCACCCACATTCAGCATCCCCTTGCGGAGCGGAATGCAGTACGGAGGGTTGATTTTTATCTGGATGCGCCGGTAGATGTGATGGTGGATGGCGAGGTGCTCACTTTGCAATGCCAGAGACTGGACGTGCTGCCCGCGGCGCTGAACGTCGTGGTATAAGAAGTCTGCTATGTCTGAAGAACGAAAAAGACGAAAAGCAGCACGAGAGCTAGCGCAGGCGCCTCGCGTCCCGGTGAATCCGAAAATTGTGATTGCGCTAGCGATCATCGCGGTTTTGGCAGCGGTGTTTTATGTGAGATACCACCGGCATGCTCATAAGTATGACGCCTTCGCAAAATGTCTGGCGCAGAAACAGTTGAAGATGTATGGCGCCTATTGGTGCCCGCATTGTCAGGAGCAGAAGGAGAAGTTCGACGAGGCGTTCAAATATGTGCCTTATGTGGAATGCGGAATTCCCGGAAATCCGCGCGGGGGCGAGACCCAGGAATGTAAGGATGCGGGGGTCAGACATTTTCCGACCTGGAAGTTTCCTGATGGGGACGTACAAGAGCGGGTACTTTCTGTCTACGAATTGAGCCAGAAGTCGGGCTGCCCGCTGCCATGAGCGTAACGGCGCACCGCATATCGATTGCGATTGCAGTGCTGGCGTTGGCAGGGATCGTAGTTTCGTCAGTGTCACTGCGTAACCATTACGCAACCTCGGCAACTACTTACTGTGATGTCGGAGAGAACTTCAACTGCGACATTGTCAATCGCAGCGCGTACTCGGTGGTGGCCGGGATTCCGGTGGCCTTGATCGGGATCATGGGCTACGCCGTCTTATTAGGACTTTCAACTTTGTACCGGGCAAAGGCGGAAACGCCTGCAATGCTGCTCATCGCGTCCGTGGCCGGACTGGGCTTCGCTCTCTACCTTACTTACATTGAAGGCTTCGTATTGGGCGTGTGGTGCATTCTGTGCCTGTCGTCGCTGGCGCTGATTTTCAGCATTGCGGTTTTATCGTCGCTGCTGGTGATTCATTCCGTGCGCAGGCTTCGTAATTTTCGTGCATAATCTTGCTTCGTAATCTTCGTGCGTAAATCTTCCCGCGCAAACAATGAAACCTTTCCGGGCAAATTCCACTCCAATCCTCGATGGCAGAAAATACAGAATCGCAAACAGCAGTCGCGTCGCAGGAAATTGCATCGGCCTCTAACGGCTCGGTGACCGGCGATCTGCGGCTGCACGAATTCACGAGCCGGATTTTTCGTAACACGCGATTTCTGCGGGTGTGGTTGCCGCCGGGCTATGACGATCCCGGAAATTCGCGGCAGTATCCCGTGTTTTATTTGAATGATGGGCAGAATCTTTTTGATCGCAGCACGGCTTTCACCGGGGTGGAGTGGGGAGTGGACGACACTGCTGACCGGCTGATCCGGGAGCAGAAAATTCCGCCGATGATCATAGTGGGGATAGACAACGCGGGAGACGAGCGGCTGAAGGAATTTCTGGCGTATCGCTCGTTTAACCCGCCGGTGCTGCGTCCGCTGGGCAGGAAGTATCCAGATTTCTTGTTGCGGGAAGTTGTGCCTTTCATCGCGCAGCGCTACCGCACGGCCAAAGGGCCGGAGCAAACCGGGCTCGGCGGGTCATCATTGGGGGCGAGCATCTCGCTCTATACGGCGATGGCGGTGCCCGGAGTTTTCGGCCGGCTGCTGCTGGAGAGCCCGTCGTTGTTTGTTTCGAATCGCCAGTTGCTCAGAGACAGCCGTCGTTTTTCTCAATGGCCGGAACGAGTGTTTCTGGCTATCGGAACCAGAGAGGCAGGGCGCGAAGACAAAGATGAGGAGACCGTGGATGACGTCCGCGAACTGGGGCAGACGCTGCGGCGTGCGGGATTGGATGACAAGAGATTGCTTTTAAGGATCGATGAAGGGGCTACGCATAGCGAGGGCGCGTGGGCGGCGCGATTTCCGCAGGCGCTTGGTTTTTTGTTTGGGAGTTGAGGTGAATAGCGTATATCGGTCAGCCTCAATTGCCCCGGCCGGACCCAGTTGGCAAGCGGCCCTCAATTTGAATTTAGGAGTTTATCCAGTTCGCAGAGCACTGACTCTGCCGATGTTGGCTGGACCTCTCCCGAACGGACAAACTTGGCCACTTCAATGTGGTCATAGTCGTAAAATCCGACTTCCCAAATCTCCATCAGCATCTCGATTCTGACCAGAAGGCCGTCGCATTTGTTAGTGGTGCGATTATGCTTGATGGTACACAGGATTCCTCTTTTCCCGAGTCCTCGCAGTAACTTCATAAAATCGTTCGCATTGAATGGATCGGTCATGCGGCTGCTCCTCTTTGCTTCTTGTTCTACATAGTCCCACCAATTCCTCTGGAGTCCAAACGTGATCTTTTACGCGCCCATTGCTGGTGTAACTGGAAGATCTGATGTAAGCGGCGAAGTTGTAGCGCTAGAACCAGAGCGGTAAGGCTTGTATCGAGTGTTGAGATGGTTTTCCACCCACCGCCTTCGCGAGTTAAGATGGTTCGCCTTTGAGAATCCCGGAGGTTTGATGGTCATGAATTACAAACGCATTTACTTCTCGTTCTCTGTTCTGCTGGCGGCGATTGTGTTCTGTCTGCCAGCCTCGATCGCGCTATCGGCGCAGCAATACAACGAGAGCCAGTTCAAAGGGATGAAGTGGCGGGGGATTGGTCCCTATCGCGGCGGGCGAGTGCTGGCGGTGAGTGGAGTGCCAGGCGATCCCTACACGTTTTACTTTGGCGGAGTGGCGGGTGGAGTGTGGCGGACCAGCGACGGCGGCGTGAATTGGACTCCGCTATTCGACAAGGAACACATCTCGTCGATTGGAGCCATCGCGGTCGCGGATTCGAATCCTAACGTGATTTATGTGGGCACGGGTGAGTCCTGCATACGAGGAAATATCTCGTACGGCGATGGAATGTACAGGTCCACTGATGGCGGCAAGACGTGGACACACATTGGCCTGAACAATACGCAGCACATCGCGCGAGTTCTGGTCCATCCGCGAAATCCTGACCTGGTTTACGTGGCGGCGCTGGGCCATGCATACGGGCCGAATCCGGATCGCGGTGTATTCCGTTCCGCAGATGCCGGCAAGACATGGGAGAAGATTCTTTTCAAGGACGACAAGACGGGCGCGATTGATCTGGCGTTTGATCCGCATAACTCCAACGTTCTTTTTGCCGCGCTGTGGGAAGGTGTGCGCACGCCCTGGAGTATGAGTAGCGGTGGGCCGGGCAGCGGTCTGTACAAATCGATTGATGGCGGGAATACGTGGAAACATCTGGAAGGGAAGGGGCTGCCCTCGGGCATTGTGGGGCGCATTGGAGTATCGGTATCGGGTGGCGATTCGAACCGGGTGTACGCGCTGATCGAAGCGAAAGATGGCGGGCTCTACCGGTCCGACGATGGCGGGGACACGTGGACGCGGATCAATGAAGACCAGCGGCTGACGCAGCGCGCCTGGTATTTCACACACATTTTTGCCGATCCCAAGAGTGTGGATACCGTTTACGTCCTCAACACCGGCGTGTTCCGGTCGAGTGACGGCGGCAAGTCGCTTACCTTGCTACCGGCGCCGCACGGCGATCATCACGGATTGTGGATCGATCCGATAAATCCTGCGCGAATGATTAACGGCAACGATGGCGGGGCGACGGTCACTGTGGATGGCGGAAAGAGCTGGACGACGCAGTACAACCAGCCGACGGCGCAGTTCTACCACGTGGCGGCCGACAACCAGTTTTTGTATTACGTGTACGGAGCGCAGCAGGACAACACCACCGTGGCCATCGCCAGCCGCGCCGACGACGGCTACATTGGCCGGCAGCATTGGTATGACGTGGGCGGCGGGGAGAGCGGCTACGTTGTGCCTGATCCGCGCGATGCCAATGTTGTATACGCGGGATCGGGCGGTGGATATCTGACGCGCTGGGACAAGCGCACCTCGCAGGCGCAGGACATAGCGGTGTGGGAATTGGATTCTGCCGGACACGGCGCCAAGGATCTGAAATATCGGTTGGGATGGACAGAGCCAATCGTGATCTCGCCGCAAAGTCCGGATGTGCTCTACACCGCCGCGGAGATGGTGTTCAAGAGCACCGACCATGGCGCGAGTTGGACGGCGATCAGTCCGGACCTGACGCGTAACGATAAGAGCAAGCAGGAATCGTCGGGTGGCCCGATTTCGAAGGACAACACCAGCGTGGAATATTACGACACCGTCTTCACTGTGGCGGAATCGCCGTTACAGAAGGGTCTGATCTGGGCGGGCACCGATGATGGCCTGGTTCACATTACGCGAGATGGCGGAAAATCGTGGAGCAACATCACGCCCAAGGGGATTCCGGAATGGAGCATGATCAGCCTTATCGAAGCGTCGCCGCATGATGCGGGGACCGCGTATGCGGCAATTGATGCGCACAAGCTCGACGACTTGAAGCCCTATGCGTTCATGACCAGCGATTTTGGGAAGACGTGGAAAAAGATTACCGAGGGCATCCCTGATGGCGCGTACGTTCATGCGGTGCGCGAAGATCCACGGCAGAAGGGTCTGCTCTATGCGGGAACGGAAAGCGGCATCTACGTTTCGTTCGACAATGGCGCGCACTGGCAGTCGCTGCAATTAAATCTGCCGGGCACGCCGATTCATGATCTGGTAGTGAAGAACGATGATCTGGTGGTGGCGACCCACGGGCGATCGTTTTGGATCCTTGATGACATTACACCGCTGCGCCAGCTCAGCGCTCATGCGAACGATGAGATGGCGTTATACAAGCCGGATACCACCTACCGCATGCACTGGCCGCAGTTTTTTGAGCGGCGGCAGCCGGTGGGACAGAATCCACCAACCGGAGCACTATTAACGTATTACTTTAAGAGTGCGCCAAAGGGGCCAGTGACGCTGGAAGTGCTGGATGCGCAGAACAAACTGGTGCGGAGATATTCCAGCGAGGAAAAGAAGAAGGCGGAGACGCCGCCGGAGTGGCCGGACCTGGTGCCTCCCGAGGAAAAGATTCCGGCTGAAGCCGGGCTGAACCGTTTTGCGTGGGACCTGCGCTATGAAGGGCCACATGAGCTGCTGGGGGAACCGGACGCGGAGTTCCGTAATCGGGGCCCGATGGCGCCTGCGGGGAACTACCAGGTGCGGCTCACGGCGAACGGCAAAAATGTGACCGTGCCGCTGGAGTTGAAAGTGGACCAGCGGGTTAAGGTGTCGCCGGCTGATCTGCAAAAGCAATTCGAGCTTGCCATGCAGATCCGCGACCGGGTGGGCGAAGTCCACCAGACAGTAGAAGAGATTCGCGAAGCGCGCACCCAACTGCACGCGCTTGACCGACGATTAGGGGAAGACGGACGCTTCAAGCCGATTGTTTCCGCATCGGAAACGCTGGAGAAGAAGATGACTCCGGTGGAAGAGAAGCTGCTACAAGTGAATGCGAAGAGTTCAGAGGCGACCCTGAATTTTCCGGTGATGATCGATGAGCGTCTGCACTCGCTCCTCGACACTCTGGACGGTTACGATGCACCGCCCACACAGGCGCAGGTCCAGGCCTTTAGTGAATTGACACAGGAGTCGGCACCATTGATCGCTCAGTGGAAACAGATCATGTCGAGTGACCTGGTGGCGTTGAATGACATGATCAAGAAGGAGAGCGTCCCGGTAATTTTTGTGGGGCCGGCGGGCGGCGGAGCGCAAGGGACGAAAGCAGCGGGCCGGAGCCAATAGGGATAACCAACTACAAGCTTAATCGGCAACGGCCTGTTTGTCTGCGGCCAGTTTATCGAGAAGACCGAGAGCCACGTCTATGGTTTCCTGGTCTACGGTGCGGTTCTTGGCAATGGCGTCGGCCAGGGGCACGGAGACGATTTTATTTCCGCGCAGGGCGGCCATACAGCCGAACTCGCCGCGGTGTGCCATGTCAATAGCGCCGAGGCCGTAGCGCGTCGCCAACATACGGTCGAAGGCGCTGGGAGAACCTCCGCGCTGCACATGGCCCAATACCACGGTTCGACTTTCGAATCCGGTGAGTCTTTCGATTTCTCGCGCCAGCACATTCGCTATGCCACCAAGGCGGGCGTGTCCGAATTCGTCTTTGCCCAGGTCCACGACAATGTTCGAGCCATGCTTAGGGTCAACGTCGGTAGAAAACTTCGCACCTTCGGCGACCACCACGATACTGAAATAACGTCCACGGGCGTGACGCAGGCGAATCGTTTCCGCGACCTTCTCGATATCGAAGGGCTGTTCGGGGATAAGGATCACGTCGGCGCCGCCGGCGATGCCGCTATACATCGCGATCCAGCCGGCGTCCCGACCCATCACTTCGACCACCATCACGCGGTTATGGGCCTCGGCGGTGGTATGCACGCGGTCAATGGCTTCGGTGGCGATGTTGACGGCAGTATCGAATCCGAATGTGAAATCGGTGCCGGCCAAATCGTTATCAATGGTCTTGGGGACGCCGATGACTTTGACCCCTTTCTCGTGGAGCTTCTGCGCGACTGAAAGGGTGTCATCGCCGCCGATGGCGATCAGCGCCTGAATGCCGTGCTTTTTCAAGTTCTCGATGCATTGATCCACACCGCCGCGATGCTTGGCGGGATTGGTGCGGGAGGTGCGCAGGATGGTGCCGCCGCGCGGTAGAATTCCTCCCACGCTGGAGAGATCGAGCGGCATGGTCTTGTCTTCTAACAGGCCGCGCCAGCCCTCAAGGAAACCCACAAACTCGTCCTGGTAGTGAAAAACTCCCTTGCGTACCACGGCACGAATGACTGCGTTAAGTCCGGGGCAATCGCCTCCGCCAGTCAGTACCCCAACTTTCATCACTTGCTCCTTGGCAGGCTATCGAGCCACATCCTTTGATGTTCCTTCGAACCCAATAGAACTGCCGAGTGTCAACGATTACACTTCTCCCACTACTTAACTTTCGGTTGGAACATAAAGATTATCATTAAATGGATTTACATCGGAGAAAGCCGGATGGGAGAATTTACGAACTAATTTGATGTCCAAAATCCTTCAAATTTTGATCTGGGGAGCAGTATTTTTGGCAGGCCTGCTGGCTGTGGCCACCATCGCTTTGCATCGCGGTGAGCAGATCAATGCGATGTGGCTGGTGGTGGCCGCAGTGTGCACGTACGCGCTCGGCTATCGTTTTTACAGCAAGTTCATTGCTGCGAAAGTGCTTGCGCTCGACGCTTTGCGCGCGACTCCGGCCGAGCGACTGGAGAACGGACGCGACTTCGTCCCCACTAATAAATGGGTGGTGTTTGGACATCACTTCGCCGCCATTGCCGGGCCGGGGCCGCTGGTGGGGCCGGTACTGGCGGCGCAATTCGGATACCTGCCGGGAACTCTTTGGGTGCTGGCCGGAGCGGTGTTCGGTGGGTGCGTGCAGGATTTCGTGATCCTGCTATTTTCCGTGCGACGCGATGGCAAGTCGCTCACTAAGATGGCGAAGGAGGAAGTGGGGCGGGTCGGCGGATTTGTGGCTTACGTGGCAGTCATCAGCATCATCGTGATTCTGCTGGGCGTGGCGGCGCTGATCGTGGTCAATGCATTGAAATCGAGCCCGTGGGGGACTTTCACGATTGCGATGACGATTCCGATCGCACTGTTGATGGGAATTTACTTGCGGCGGCTGCGGCCGGGTAAGGTGATGGAGGCTTCGGCGCTGGGCTTTATCCTGATATTGCTGGCTATCTGGGGCGGGCAGTGGGCCTCGCAGAATCCCGCGGTAGCGCACTACTTCACGCTGACTGCGCCTACGCTGGCGATTCTGATTATCGCGTATGGATTCGCGGCGTCAGCGTTGCCGGTTTGGCTGCTGCTTGCTCCTCGAGATTACTTGAGCACTTTTGTGAAGCTGGGGACGATTGCGCTGCTGGCGCTGGGAATTATTGCGATTCGTCCCACACTGCACATGCCGGCGCTAACCCGGTTTATCGACGGCTCGGGCCCGGTTTTCGCGGGCAAGATTTTTCCTTTCGCCTTCATCACCATTGCCTGTGGCGCGATCAGCGGCTTCCACTCGCTGATCTCGAGCGGCACCACACCCAAACTGATTTCCCGGGAGATTGAGACCCGAATGGTCGGCTACGGGGCAATGATCGCTGAATCCATGGTCGCGATCATGGCGATGATTGCGGCGTGTGTGCTGCAGCCTGGAACGTATTTCGCGATTAACAGTCCCGCCGGGATTGTGGGGGCGGCGCCAGAGACCGCGGCTGCGACCATCAGCAGTTGGGGATTTCCTGTCACTGCGGTGGAGATGCAATCGCTGGCCCATGTCGTCGGCGAGCAAACGCTTTTCAATCGTACGGGGGGCGCACCGGCGTTTGCCGTGGGAATGGCGCACATCTTTTCGAACAGCCTGGGGGGACAAGCGGTGATGGCACTGTGGTACCACTTCGCAATCATGTTTGAAGCGTTATTCATTCTTACGGTTCTCGATGCCGGCACGCGAGTAGGGCGTTTCATGGTGCAGGATGCCCTGGGACATATCTGGGAGCCCGCCGGCCGAACCAGTTGGTATCCGTCGATTCTGGGCACCAGCGCTCTGATCGTGGGCGCCTGGGGATATTTTCTTTGGCAGGGAGTCAGGGATCCGCTGGGCGGTATCAACTCGTTGTGGCCGTTGTTCGGAATTTCGAACCAGTTGTTGGCGACGGTTGCGCTGTGCGTCGCGACTACAATTGTGATCAAAATGGGCAAAGCGCGTTACGCGCCAGTGACCTTGGTGCCACTGGCATGGCTGGTTTCGGTAACCTTCACGGCGTCCTATCACAAGGTTTTTGATCGCAACCCGCGGATTGGATTTCTCGCTCATGCCCAGCAACTCGGGGCGAGTGCGGGCGGCACCAGCGGCCGGCTGATTTTCAACGATCGTCTCGACACGCTGGTCACAGGCGTCTTGATCATCATGGTGGCACTGATACTCGTGGAATCGGCGCTGGAGTGGATACGAGTGCTCAGCGGGCGGAAACAAGCCGAGGTGCAGGAAGCACCGTTTGTTACCACGCGATTTGCCATGGAGGAGCAGGCATGAGCCGCATCGGGCGCATCACCAGTCTGCTGATGGCTGTGTTGCGGGAAATCTTTGACGAAAGTGCCTACCAGCGATTTCTCGCACTAAGTGGGATGGCATCGTCGCGGGGGGCTTACGCTCGGTTTATGCGGGAGCGCGAGGGGACTAAGCTGCGGGCGCCGAGATGTTGCTAAAGCAGATCATCCGCGCCGATGAAGGGCGGAATCCAGATTCTCTGGTGTCAAGTTGCGTCCGCGCCAATCCTTCCTTATCATGATTTTACTTTTTGTGCTTTTGTCCTCTCAACCTCGTTGGGTTGCGTTTGCGGTAATCCGCAATGTTCCGTTCCAGTGTTTCCTTGGAGGAAACGCGCATGCCCGATACTCCCGGTGACAACACTGTAAGCAAGAGCGCAGTCCAAGTGTCTTTCGCCAGCATGGGTCCTTATCGGTTGATCCAGTTGCTGGGAGTAGGCGGCATGGGCGAAGTCTGGCGGGCGGAGCAAACCGAACCGTTTCATCGTACCGTCGCACTCAAGTTAATCAAGTCGGGCATGGACACCCGAGCCGTGGTGGCGCGATTTGACTCGGAGCGGCAGGCCTTGGCGTTGATGGACCATCCCAACATAGCTAAAGTCTTCGACGCCGGAACGTCGCCGGCGGGACGGTCGTATTTCGTGATGGAATACGTTCCCGGCCTCCCCATAACCGATTACTGCGACAAACACCGGCTGACGATCAAGGAGCGGCTGGGTTTGTTCATTCAAGTGTGCGAAGGAGTGCAGCACGCGCATCAGAAGGCGATCATCCATCGCGATCTGAAGCCTTCGAACGTGCTGGTGGAGGAAGTGGACCACAAGGCCGTACCCAAGATCATCGACTTCGGGCTGGCCAAAGCTACAGGGCAGCGGCTGACCGCAATTACGATGTTCACCGAAGCGGGAGGGGTGCTGGGCACGCCCGACTACATGAGTCCGGAGCAGGCCGACCGCAACGAGCGCAATATTGACACCCGCACGGATGTGTATTCACTAGGCGTGATTCTGTATGAATTGTTGGTGGGTGCGTTGCCCTTCGGATCACAGGAATTGCGAGAGGCGGGAATGGAAGCAATGCTGCGAAAGATTTCCCAGCAGGAGCCACCCCGTCCCAGCACGAAAATCAGGTCTTTAGGTGAGTCCTCGAAGGACTCGGCCGCCAAGCGCCAAGAGGAACCGCAGTCGCTGGAACGGCATCTGCGTGGCGAACTGGACTGGATAACGATGAAGGCGCTGGAGAAGGATCGGACGAGACGGTATGGTTCCCCTTCGGATCTGGCAGCCGACCTCCAGCGACACCTCCAGGATCAACCTGTGCTGGCAGGGCCGCCAAGCGCGATGTATCGCGCCGGGAAGTTCATGCGCCGGCATCGCTTCGGCGTGGGAGTAGCGGGGGCGACCCTAGTGCTGTTGATCGGGTTCGCGACAATGATGGCGCTTCAGGCGCACCGCATTGCGAAGGAGCGCGACCGGGCGAACCGGGAGGCCGAGACGTCGAAGCGGGTCTCGGAGTTCATGACCAACATGTTCAAGGTGTCGGAGCCTAGCCAAGCCCGGGGCAACAGTATCACGGCCCGCGAAATCCTCGACAAGGCCTCGAAAGACATCCATACCGGGCTTTCCAAAGATCCCGAGGTCCAAGCCCAGATGATGCACGTGATGGGAGGGGTGTATGACAGCCTCGGACTCTACCCCCAGGCACAGTCATTGCTCACGGACGCCGTCAACATCCGCCGGCGCGTCCTGGGGCCACAGAATCCTGACACCCTCTCGTCGATCAATGGTGTCTGCCGGCTCCTGTGGGAACAAGGCCACTACGCCGAGGCAGAAAAGTTGGGACGCGAGACTCTGGACATGCGACGCCGGGTACTTGGGCCGGAACACATTGACACGCTCAGTTCGATGAGCCAGTTAGCTACCATCCTGTATAACGAGGGCCGCTATGACGAGGCAGAGAAACTAGAACATGAGACGCTCGACCTCCAGCGCCGCGTTCTCGGGCCCGAGCACCCAAACACACTATGGTCGATGGTTATCTTGGCTAGCATTTTTTTTGACGAGGGCCACTATGGCGAGGCGGAAAAGCTTTACCACGACACCCTCGACATTCGGCGTCGTGTCGTCGGGCCCGATCATCCCGACACACTCGCGTTGATGGATGGGTACGCCACCACTCTGGCCGAGGAACATCGCCACACCGAGGCGGAGGAACTGCTACGCGAAACGCTTAGTATCCGGCACCGCGTCCTCGGGCCCGACCATCGAGACACCCTGATGTCGATGAACAATCTAGCTAACCTTTTATTTCTCGAGGGCCGCTATGACGAGGCAGAGAAATTAGAACACGAAACGCAGGACATTCAGCGTCGCGTCCTTGGGCCGGACAATCCAGACACTGCAATGTCCACATACAACCTGGGTGGCATCGCGCTGCATAAGGGTAAACGTGCCGAGGCGCTCTCGCTACTACGAGAGGCAGTCGACCACGGACTCGCGCCTAATATTGCTCTCCACATGGAGAAGGATCCCGACCTCCAAACACTTCACAGCGACCCAGGCTTCGCCGCCCTGGTCACGCATGCTAAGGAACGCGCCGCTGCTGCTCAAAAAACAAACTAGCCACCTTCTGCTCGAGCCCAATCACCCGAGCTTTACGGGAGAATAATTTAATGAGAGCTTGTCTCCGCCATTGCACTGGCACGTCCCCGCGCCGTGACTTTAATGAGCCACGTTATGACCTCGCTTAACTGCTGACTGCTGAATGCCAATAGCGGGGTGGGCAGAGCTGCTGTAAACTTTCTCCGATGCGGGTTCTCGGCATTGATTGCGGCACGGAGTACACCGGGTACGGCGTAGTCGAACTGGAGGACTCGGGCCGGCTGGTCTGTCTGATCAGTGGTGCCATCAAGCTTTCTGCGCGCGAGCCGCTACCACGGCGGTTGTCTCGCATCTCCCAAAGGCTGGCTGAGATCATCCGCGAGCATCAACCAGATAACGTGGCTATCGAAGATGTTTTTTACGCCCTGAATGTGAAATCGGCCCTAAAGCTGGGACAGGTTCGTGGAGTGGCCATGCTAGCCGCGGCGACTGCTGGACTGGAAGTGGCAGAATATTCGCCGCTCAGCATCAAGTCGGCAGTGGTTGGCTATGGAAGGGCGGAAAAGAACCAGGTTCAACACATGGTCAGGCAGCTTCTGGAGTTGGAAGAAATTCCAGAACCGGCCGATGCGGCCGATGCATTAGCCATCGCAATCTGCCACCTGCACACTTCGGCCACGCTCGAACGGCAGCGTGCTGCGACATGACATTGCCAAGGGTTGACGAATACGGATCCGCTGCCAGGGATAGTTTTCGCGGGGCGGCGGCCATGAGGAGGCTCCTCGCCATCTTCATATGGGCGCTGGGCACTGTTTTTTGCGCGCTGGGGGCGCAAACGCCCTCCGCTTCGCCTGATGAATCTCCGACCCAATTACCAAGCATAAGTTTTACCCTGGATTTTCCCGGTTCCGATCCCGATCATTACTCCTTCAAAGTCGATAGCAACGGGCACTCCAGGTATGAATCCACTGCCAGGATCAGTCCTGACTCTGAGGATCGCGATTCATTTCAACTTGATTTCGATTTGTCGGCTGCGACGCGAGCCAAAGTCTTCGATCTTGCCGCGCGCGCCAAATACTTTCAGGAGCAGCCCGATTCCCGCAAGCACCGGGTAGCTTCGACCGGTAAGAAGACTCTAGCCTATAAAGATGCTGCGAAGAACGGCCAGATCGCCTTCGACTATTCTCCCAGTGCTCCGGTGCAAGAGATCACGGCTGTGTTCCAGACGGTGTCGACGACGCTGGAGTTTGGTCGGCGACTGAGCTACGACTATCACTACCAAAAACTTGCCCTCGATCAGGAACTGAAGCGCATGGAGGAGCTGGTCAATTCGCACAGCTTGTACGAGGTTCAGGCGGTAGCCCAAGTCCTGCGACAGATCGCAGACGATCCCTCCGTGATCAACGTAGTACGATCGCGCGCCCAGCGCCTGCTGGCAGGAGCCGGGGGGGCGGCGCCTCGTCTTTGAGGGCTGATTAGACCGCCCTTTTCCTTGTTGCGAGGCTGCCGGGATAGCCAGCTGACCCTGTTGTGCCCCTATCTGCTGTAGCCGACGATAAATAGAAGATGCAACTCGGAAGGAGTATTCGTGTTCTAATCTAGTAGGGGATACTCCCAGGAGACAACTATGTCCATGCGTAGACTGAGCATCACAGTTTTGATGCTAGGGGCGTTGGCGTGTGGCCTGCTTACCATGCCCGCTTTGGCCGATTCACAGGCGCGCATTGTGCGGCTAAGCGACGTCGAGGGCACTGTACAGATTGATCGAAACACTGGTCAAGGATACGAGAAAGCCTTCCTGAATATGCCGATTACCGAAGGCACAAAGCTGTGGGCCAAAGATGATGGCCGCGCCGAGGTGGAGTTCGAGGACGGCAGCGTGGTTCGCATTACACCTGACACCAAGATTGAATTCAGCCAACTTTCGCTACGAGATTCCGGCTCCAAAAATACTAACGTAAAGGTTGAAGAAGGCACTGCCTACGTCAACTTCACCGGCCAGAAGAATAGTGAACTGTCGCTAAACTTCGCTCGCGAGACGGTGAGAGTGACGCATGCCGCTCACTTCCGTGTGGATCTGGAAGACACAGACGCGACGCTCGCAGTGTTAAAGGGCAACGTGGAAGTTGAGGGCCCGTCGGGGACGGTCGAAGTCGGCAAGAAGCAAACTGCTACGTTCGATCTCGCTGACCAGGATCGTTATACCGTAGCCAAGAATTTCGAGACCGATCCCGACGACAATTGGAACAAACAGCAGGATCAGTATCACGAGCGTTATTTGAACGCCAACTCATACAGCAACTCGATGCCTTACAGTTACGGCGTCAGCGACCTGAACTACTACGGCAATTACTACAACGTTCCGGGCTATGGCCTGTGCTGGCAGCCGTATTTCACCGGCGCGGGATGGGATCCGTTTATGAACGGCGCCTGGGCCTGGTCTCCGGGCTTCGGCTATACGTGGGTATCTGCGTATCCGTGGGGCTGGATGCCGTATCACTATGGCAACTGGGCGTTCGTCCCGAACTACGGATGGCTGTGGCAGCCGGGCGGTTGGAATAACTTCGCTGCTGTGACACCAGTCGTCAATCCGCCAGTCCGATTCACGCCGCCACACCCTCCTGCAAGGGGCGGGACGCAGACGGTTGCCGTGGGCAGGGGGCCATTTAGCTCGCCGGGTACGCCGCCCCGTCGTACCCTTGTAATTGACCAAGGGTCGGCCGGTATGGGTGTTCCGCGTGGCAGCGTGCGCAATCTGGGGAGAGTTTCGCAGCAAGTCGGGACGTCGGGGTCTATGACGATTCGTACTACGCCACCGGCCAGAGTCACCATGATGTCGCCCAGTGCTCGCAATATGGGGTCCTTTGGTGGCACGAGTTCGCGATCCACTGCCCCGGCGCCACGGATGTCAGCACCGGCACCGCATGCATCTGCGCCACATTCGTCCTCTTCTCCGCACCGTTAATCTCAAGGTGGAGAAGTCCGGGCGACCTTCGGGTCGCCCTTTTTTTCTGGCATTGGAATTAAAATCCGTCTATCGCACCGCCACGCCCGCGTATCCCACCACCATGTCGCGGTCGCCGGATACATCACCAGATGTCGCGTATCTGACCAGTTCGGCCGAGGTCGCGCCCAACCGGCTGGCAGCAGTCAACATCGCGACGGTCGGACCGAATCCACACATGCTGATTTGTTCTTTCATGACAACATCAAACAGGCCACGGGGATTCAGGGCCAAAATCTGGTCGATGGCTTTGTGATCTTTGACGCGGGTGACCGCGTCCGACTCGTAATGATTCATGTCGCTGGAGGCGATGACGAGCACGCACTCGTCCTGCTGGGCAATAACATCTGCGATGGCTTCGCCTAGTCCCTCAAGCAGTTCGAACCGGCTGGTACCGAGCGCGATCGGCACGAAACTGAGGTGAGGCTGGCAGGCTTGCAGGAATGGTAGCTGGACCTCAGCGGCATGTTCGGCGCGGTGTGCGGCAGCGTCTTCGCTAAGAAAAGAAAACCGCTCCTTAAGCGCAGCCGAGAGTTCGGAATCAACTGGGACATGCCCCAACGGCGTCTGCCATCTTCCCTGGCTCATGATCGAAAGCGGCTGGCCCATACCGGTGTGATTGGGACACATCAAGATACAGCGTTGGGGAACTTGCATACGCGCATAGACTGCCCCCGCCACATGACCCGAGTACATGTATCCGGCGTGGGGCACCACACAACCCAGAGCTGGGATCGGCTCTTTGCCCGTCGTTGTGTAGGACTGGACCTCGGCGAGCAGGGTGACGGGATCGTCGGGATAGAAGCGACCGGCGACTGCTGAATGACGTACCGTCATGTTCATAGGGCACTCCTACGGCGCCTTGCTCGGTGTCGCTGGTGGGCTGTTGCTCAGAGCTCGGAACAGAGCAGCGCTCTTTTCTAACGTTAAAGCCTCAGCTCGGACCGTGGGCTTGATTCCGGTTTTCTGTAGTGCGACCTTCAGCACCTCTGGCTGGTAACTCAACTTCAGATTATTCCAGAGAGTTTTACGCTTTTGCCCAAAAGATAATTTGAGGAACTCAATGAAGCTGTCTTCTGGGACTTTCAAGCTGGCCAGCTTGGGAGAGATGTTCAGACGGATGACGGATGATTGCACCTTAGGTGGCGGGGAGAACGCGCCCGGTTGAAGAGTGAAGAGCTTTTCGACGTTGGCATAGAGCTGCGCCGTGGCAGAGAGGAGCCCGTATTCGCTCCCGCCCGGCTTGGCAGTTATTCGGTCGGCGACTTCGCGTTGCACCATAATTACGATCGTCGAAATGTACTGCCGGAAATCAAAAAGCCGGAGCAGGATGTCGGAGGTGATGTAGTAGGGAATGTTACCGACAACGCGAGCCCGCTCTGGGGTATGCACCAGTCCAGGACGGGAAGAGCCCGGCTTTGGTCCGAACAGAGTATGGAAGTCGATGGCAAGAATGTCGCCTTCAATTATTTCCACATTGGATGTGGTGGAGAATTTCATGCGCAGTTGCGCCGCCATCACGCGGTCTAGTTCAATGGCAATCAAACGGCGGGCACGCCTGGCGAGCAGGGAAGTGAGGGCACCGCGCCCAGGTCCGATTTCGAGGACGGTGCTCTGTGAGATGTTGCCGAGCGCGTCCGCAATGCGGGTGGCGGCGGCTGCGTCGGCGAGAAAATGTTGTCCCAATTTTGGCTTGTGACTACGAACTTTTTCTGCGGTTACAACTCTCTGCACATTGACCCTCTTTCTCTCCGCCATTTAGACTTACAAGTTCATCCCGCTAGTTTCCCCAGCGCAGTATCAAAGGTGCTGAGCAGGTAATCATAATAGCCTGCGCCGGGCAGCGGACTCTGCTTGGAGGTGTGTCCTCATGCATATTGCATTCGCGGCTTCGGAATGCGTTCCCTTTTCCAAAACCGGCGGTTTGGCCGACGTCGTGGGCGCTTTGCCGCGGGCATTGGCCGCGGCGGGTCACCAGGTCAGCGTCTACCTTCCCCGCTACCGCCAAACCAAACTTACGGATGCGCAGATCGTGGTGCGCAGTATTACGGTTCCGTTCGACGATCGCTATCGTTTCTGTTCGGTCGTGACGGGCGGAAACCGTTCCGGCATAAAATTTTATTTTGTGGATTATCCTCCTTTTTTTGATCGTGACGCCCTTTATGGTACTTCGGCGGGCGACTACCCGGACAATGCGGAGCGTTTTGCTCTATTTTCCCGCGCGCTTCTAGAAGCGTCCAAGATACTTGGTGTGCCCGACGTTTTTCACTGTCACGATTGGCAATCCGCATTGGTTCCGGTGATGCTACGCACCTTGTATTCAGAAGATCCGGCATTCCGTGATGTTGCCACTGTCTTTACGATTCACAACATGGGCTACCAGGGGCTGTTCCCGCCCGACATTCTTCCCTTGCTTATGTTGCCATGGGATCTTTTTACCATCAGCAAATTGGAATTTTTCGGTAATGTGAATTTTCTTAAAGGCGCGCTGGTATTTTCCGATTTCATTACGACCGTGAGCCGCAAGTACAGCCAGGAGATTCAGACCACCGAATATGGCTTTGGATTGGAGGGCGTGCTGCGCGACCGGGCATCCACCGTTACAGGAATCCTGAATGGCGTGGATAACGATGAATGGAGCCCACAGACCGATAAGTTCATCGTCGCGAAGTATTCCCCCGAGGATCTCAGTGGCAAGGCAAAGTGCAAGCAGGATCTGCTCGCCACTTTCGGGGTTACGAACGCCGATTCCAAGTCACCGGTGATCGGTATTGTCTCGCGCTTCGCGGCCCAGAAAGGTTTTGATCTGATCGCGCAGATCATGGACCGGCTGGCGCGCGAGGACATGATTATTGTGGCTCTGGGCACTGGCGACAAGGAATATGAAGAGATGTTCTTGCGCATGCAAAAGCAATTTCCACAGAAGATTGCGGTGAAGATTGCTTATGACAATGCCATTGCGCACAAGATTGAAGCGGGCGCAGACATGTTCCTCATGCCCTCGAAGTATGAGCCCTGCGGGCTGAACCAGATCTATAGCTTGAAATATGGCACGGTGCCAATCGTTCGCGCCACGGGAGGTTTGGACGACACCATCGAGCCCTGGGACGCGCGCTCCGGCAAGGGCACGGGTTTCAAATTTACGGAATATAGCGGCGAATCGTTGCTGCTGACGATCAAGCAGGCGCTACAAGCGTATCGCGATCAGGGATCATGGCAGGTGCTCATGCGGAACGGCATGAATAAGGATTTCTCCTGGAACTTCTCTGCCAAGGAATATGTGCGGATTTACGAGCGGGTGCGGCAGTCCCGGGCAGTGAGCGCAGCTTAGCGAACCTCGCGATTTTTCGCGCCCAACGGGCTACAGGAAGAACTTCCCAATCGGCTTTTTGCTCAAGGAGCGAGACGTAATCGGCTGACATTCTAGACGCGGCCGAGCGTGGCCAGAAAGCGCTCTCCAGTCAAAGCTACAAAATCAGGAATCAGGTTGCGAATGGTGACAGTGTCGCGCTCGAGATCTTGTGGGTGGGCAAACTTGCGATATCGGCCTTTCGGGTTGGCATTGCGGTATTCTTTGTCGGAGTTCCGGCGAGAGGTCCATCCCGTGCGGGCCATAACCACCGCGCCCGGCGGAATCTGGCCATTGGCCTTCTCCCAACCGAGGAACCTGGGAACTGGAGTTAGCAGCGTCGCTGAGGATTAGTTGGCACCACTGATCTGAATTTGGTAGAGCATGTCGGGCCGCGCATCGCCACGCCAGTCGAAGACGTGGACATAGAAGGTGACAGGCGGGCCGCCGGATGTGCCTGGTACTTGGAAACCTAAGCTCGAGTCGGTGGTATTCGTGTTCGGGTCGTCGTCGTTGATGCACGTATCATTAAAGTCATTTGGATTCGGATCGATAACGGCCGGCGGTACCAGGAATGCTTGGATAGGATCTTTGCAGGTTGTAAAGCGTTTACCGGTACCGTCAAGTATCTCAATCACCGAATCCAGTGGGCTAGGTGGGAAGAGACGCGCCGCGAAGATTTCTACGTTCACAGTCGCTGCCGGGTTCGCCGTCAACTTGTAATAGTCACTGTCCGGGCCAGTGCTGCTCGGATCCGAATAAGGGCTGATGGAAGCGTTAGACGTCCCATTCGTGATAAGGGTAGCCGTGGCGATGGAATCGTTGCGTCCCAGCGGTTGTGTGACGATAAGGTTAAGAGAGGCACTTGAGGTTTGCGCGGGCGAACCCGAATCTGTAACCACGAAACTAAGACTAACGGTTCCAACCGCTGTGACTAATGGCGTGCCACTGATCAGGCCCCGCGAATCCAATGTTAGTCCGGCGGGTAAAGTGCCGCTGCCGAGGGTCCACGCATATGGTGGTGTGCCTCCGATTGCAGCCAGCCCAGCGTTATAAACACGGCCTACTGCAGCTTTGGGGAGAACAGAGGTCTGCGCTGCCAGCGGGAGCGACGCTTCGATCGTCAACGATACGGTCCCTTTTGCTGTCTGCGCCGGAGATCCGGAATCCTTTACCTGGACATTCAGCGACGCCGAACCGCTTGCCACCGCCCGTCCCATGATATTACCCAAGGCATCTACGGTTAGACCCTGAGGCGTTCCGGTTGCTGTCCAGGAGTACGGCGGTGTACCTCCGCTGGCCACCAGGGACGCCAGATATATCTGTGCCACGACGGCGTTCGGCAGCGAGGAAGTCGCCAGGAGCAAAGCCGGAGGTGGGGGTGGAGGCGGTGGGGGCGGAGCGGGGTTTGATCCTCCTCCTCCGCAGCCCGGAAAGAGCAGCAGCACACCCAGACTAGAGACAGCGAGGGCCCTCGACCTCATGTATCCTCCCGCTGCTGCAGTTCATCTTCTCGGGGCATTGGCACCAAGTCGTGCCTCAACAAGTTTGCTCCGGGATCCTCGAATTGATCGAACGTCGGTTGCGTACCGTTAAGGATGACGTCCGTGCCGGGGATTGTCTGTCCGGGGCTGGTCGAGATCGGATCAGCCTGTGTGGGATCATCAAATGAAGTTTCCGTTTGGTGCCAGAACTCTGGAATCCCGCCGGGCAACGCAATCGGCAAACGCAGGGGCCCGACCCCCGACCCCCCTATGAATGCACCGAAGACAGATTCCACTTCTACCGTGTAACTTGCCCCGGCGAGCACAGGAATGTCGTAACTACCAATAAACGAACTGTTGCGTGACCCGAAAACATCGCCGGCGCTGTTGTCATCGAGGAAGCCGCCAACTGGACAACCTCTCTGTCCGGGCGGAGTGCACGGCAGATAATTCGAAGTCACAGTTTGACCTGGATTCTGCGTAAACCGGTATCCCGACACCACCGACATGGCGACGCGACGCGATTCATCTTTGGAAGTCGCGGAATCGTCCAATTGCCGCGCAATGACGTTTACTCCCTGTACCGGGGTCTGCCCGTCAGAAGATAAAATGGTTCCCGAAATTGTTGCGTAGGTCTTGGCGAAGTTAGTGCTCGGATAGAGTTTCGAAATCCACGCCATATCATCTGGCGCCAATTGGGGCAGGCCGGCATCCAGCCGTGCCTGGCAGAAAGAAATCGGAAACATCAGTGGCAAACCAGCGAGATCATCAAGATCGCAGGTGCCGAACTGACCCGCATTCAGAGCATTGAGAAAGAGGTCCAGATTGATCTGAGAATGGTCCAATCCAAGGAAGTGGCCCATTTCATGAATGATGGCTTCATTGAATTGGTTAGCATCCAGTTGCGGTTGTGTTACTCCATCCTGAAACGCTCCGTTCAATAGAACCAGATCAGAAATAATTTGTCCGCTTTTGCTCAGAGCACATTGCCCTGAGAAGCCAATGATGAGCGGGTCGGCCCCCAATTCCGCCAGCACGCGACCGTTGGCGTCGAAGATGATTGGACTCTGGGCGCCACTCTGGCACGAGCCGGCCACGGCAGCGAACTCCGGCGCACTACTCACGTCGCCATCGCTGAAACCCGCAACCGGCAGAATTGATCCTGCGTTGCTAAAGGAGACCGCCGCAGTAGAGACGTTCTGCCAGGTTTGAAGCATCTGCTGCACCCGCGTAATGCCTTGGGCATTGCTGATCACAACCTGGCCGGAGGGCGCGACGCTCATGGGACCGCCATCCACGCGATACTTGATCGGCATCGTAGCCGGGTTCCAGGTAAAGGGCTGACCATCCACGCCAAAAGTCGGGCCGCCGACGAAAAGCGGACCTCCGGCGTGCAGCGCAACCGGCGAAATCATCAGCAGACAGCACGTGGCGAGAACAGGCGCCGCCATGCGCCACCGGAATGAGTGGTGTCGTCGCATTTACCTGGCTCCCGCGAACTGCTTGATGATTTCCTCCAGCTCCGGGAGCGGCACTGGGCCTTGGCGGTGCCGCGCCACCAGTGCCGAGGCTCGTGGAGAAAGTTTCAGCCCGGGTCGCTTCATCTGCTCAGCGAAATTGGCAAACAGTCCCACATTGCCGTGTCCATTAACGGCTGTGAGATTTCCTTTGGCATCGCGCGAAATTCCGAATCGACCCTGCTCGACGCCAGCCGGGCTCGTCAGCCCGTATTCGCTGGTCTTATTGAGCAACAACAGCAGTTCCTGTCCCTTGCGATAGCCGGCAGCGTCGTATTTGTCGCGGATGTCCCAGATGAATTGCCGGAACGTGAGCGCGGAAGTCGCGGTGCCTTTCAGATTCTTCTCGACCCGCAAGGTCACAACCACGGTGCTGAGATTGGTAAGTTGGGGATGGGGTTCGACGTGCGCGCTCATCACTTGTCCGCGCACGATCGTGGCGGCCTGCTGGGCCAACTGCGCGACGTTCCGGGGAGCCGTCAGCGCCCCTCGCTGCGCCAACAAAGGGCAGCTGGCAACCAGCCACAGGAGCGCTGTTCCAACTAATGCTTTATAGGTTCGACTCAAAGTGGCACAAATCAATGGTGAGGCATTCTAGCCTAGAAATCAAAAAATGCAACACTTATTGTGCAGGTCAAAATGTCGCAAATCTCTTTACGGTGACAGGAAACGTGACAACGGTCAGAAAACTTGATTCAGGAACATGAATAGGCCAGCTGCGAGCAGAGCAGAAATAAGGGTACCCAGCAAATTGACCGCATCGTTGCCCAAGACGTGCTTGCGCTCCAGGCTCGCGCCCAGCAGGCTATCCGCCAACATTCCAACTACTGCCGCTGTAGCTGACACCCACAACCAGCGCCAGGCAAGAAGACCGGCAACCAGGGCAACGAAACTGACCACTATCGCGGCTATGATTCCGGCAACCGTTCCGCCCATGCTGATGCCGCCATCGGTACCTGCTGGCACTCGCTCCAAAGTGGTGATCAGGAGTGCCGTGTCGCTGGTAGCTTGTCCGTATTCGCTGGAAACCGTATCCGCCGCCGCTTCCGCCAATGCTGCTACACAAGCCAGTAAGAAGACTTGTCTATCTGTAATGGCGAATAGCGCTACGCAAGATGTTGCAATCCCCAAATTAGCCAGTACTTGGAATCCATTCCGGCCGTTACTCTTCTCAGCGGTTCCGCGGTGTAGTTTTCGTGCGTAGCCGAATCGTGTGCTGATCCAGGTGAGAGCAAAAACCGAAACCAGCACAGCGAACGCCCCCAGCCCCGCACTCCGGAGCAGTAGGAACGAGACTACCGCTCCCGCCACAGTTCCGGACCTATTGACCCCCTTGATCAGCCATGCAAGTATGGCAAAAGCCGTCGTTATGGCTAACGCAGGCCATAATTGCAAACCGGCACCCGTAGACCACCCAACAATTGCCATCATCCAGCCGATCTTCCTTCCAGCATGGGCGCTTTCAAGACCCCGACTGGCACCGACTGGTAACTACCAGTTATTGGGCTTGAGTTCCGACTTGCACCAATTCTGGTGCTTTACGTTTATATTCCCCCGCCCGTAATGTGCATCAAAATGGAGCGTTGTAGGCTAAACTCTGTACCTTGGCGTGGCTCTGGCGCCGGCTCTATCTTGGTGAAGACTCGGGGGCTACTATGGCGGCTTCAGTCTGGTCAGGTTACCTGACATTCGGTTTGATATCCATGCCGGTGCGTCTTTTCTCCGGTGCGCGCAGTTCCGGTATCTCCTTTCACATGCTTCATCGTGACGACATGCAGCGCATCAAGCAGCAGCTCTACTGTCCGGCAGACAACCGCGTGGTTGAACGCAGCGAGATCGTCAAAGGCTACGAATATCGCAAAGACGAGTACGTTGTCATCGAACCCGAAGAGATCAAAAAGATCGAACCCAAAACTGCCAAGACCATGGAAATCCTGGAGTTCGTGAAGTCCACCGAAGTGGATCCCGTTTACTTTGAATCGTCCTACTACATGGTTCCCGAGGAAGCCGGTCGGCGCCCTTACGCGTTGCTGACGCGAGCCTTGGAAGAAAGTGAATTTGTCGCCGTTGCAAAACTTACCATGCACAACCGCGAGTACACAGTATTTCTTCGCCCTCACAAAGGCGGAATGATGCTTCATACCATGTACTACGCGGAAGAAGTTCGCGAGGTCAAAGATTTCGGCGCTCCGGACGTAGAGCTCAAAGAAGCAGAAGTCAAAGTTGCCCACCAGTTG
>Ga0209471_1000187_pt1 | contig 45668 bp, 63 predicted proteins | sample GraSoiAngelo_128_FD_185885 | JGI IMG/M metagenome (GOLD analysis project Ga0209471, IMG submission 185885) | Grasslands soil microbial communities from the Angelo Coastal Reserve, California, USA - 14_0927_12_20cm (SPAdes) (version 2) | ecosystem: Environmental > Terrestrial > Soil > Grasslands ... | reverse complement strand
TGACGTTGCGGAAGCCTTCGTTGATCATGGTCTGGGCCAGGATCGTCGCCGTGGTGGTGCCGTCACCGGCCACGTCGTTGGTCTTGGTCGCGACCTCGCGCAGCAGCTGCGCGCCGGTGTTCTCCATCGCGTCCTTGAGCTCGATCTCGCGCACGATCGTCACGCCGTCGTTGGTGACGGTCGGAGCGCCGAACTTCTTCTCCAGGACTACGTTGCGGCCCTTGGGGCCGAGCGTGATGCGTACGGATTGGGCAACGGTGTCGATGCCCTTCTTGAGGTGCTGTCGCGCCTCTACATCGAATGTGACTTGTTTTGCCATATGCGTCCCTCTTCTTCCTTTACTTCTTGCCGTTGCTGGCGAGGACCGCCAACACGTCTTTCTCCGAGACGATCAGGTACTCGATCTCGTCGACCTTGAATTCGTTTCCGGCGTACTTGGCGTAGAGCACCTTGTCGCCGACCTTGAGCTCCATCGGCACCTTGGTGCCGTTGTCCAGGATCCTTCCGGTCCCCACGGCCTCGACGATGCCCTCCTGGGGCTTCTCCTTGGCGGTGTCCGGAAGGACAATCCCGCTCTTGGTCTTTTCCTCTTTCTCGACAGGCTTGACCACTACGCGGTCGGCCAACGGTCTCAGGTTCATGTGCAGCCCTCCTCAGCTGAATCTGTTAGCACTCCCCACGCCCGAGCGCTTAGCACTCTGGCAGGACGACTGCTAAATAGTAGTACCAACCGGGCCCGGGCCGCTAAACCTGTTCGGGCGAGCCCCTCCGGCGCTGCCCTCCGGCGCTGCCCGCCACCTCCCCACAGGTGGGGAGGAGCCACCTCCCCATGAATGGGGAGGACCTCTATTCCTCTTCTTCCAGCGGCGCCGACTCAGCCTCTTTGATCAGGCGCCGCGCGGTTTCGGCCTGGTCGTCCGGGACCATGACCCGAGCGTCGGTCAGGTTGACCCCGACCCCGTAGGCGTGGTCCCCGAAGACTTCGACCCGCACCCCGTCGGCCCCCAGCACGGCAGCCACGAGGTCGGCCTGGATCCGCTCGCCCTTGAAGACCACAGTCCAGCCTTTGACGCTCACGATCACCAGCTTAGGGAAGGGTCGACTTCGGCCGGCCTTACGGCGGCATAGCTGCCGGCAGCCGCGATCATCGCGGCGTTGTCGGTGCACAGCTCGAGGGACGGCATCGTCAGCCGGGCACGGCCTTCGACCAGCTCGGCGGTCCGCCGGCGGAGCAAGGAGTTGGCGGCGACGCCTCCAGCCACCACGACCTCAGTCAGGTTTGGCGATTCGCGCATGGCGCGGTCGAGCTTTTCCAGCAGCGAGTCGACCACCGATTGCTCGAACGCGGCGGCGAGGTCGGCGCGGTCCTGGTCGGTGACGCCGAGGCCCAGATCGCGCAGGCGGTAGAGCAGCGCGGTCTTGAGGCCGCTGAAGCTGTACTCGAGGCCGGGCAGCGACGGCCGCGGCAGGGGCTGGCGCTTTGGACTGCCCGTGCGGGCCAGGCGGTCGAGCGCGGGCCCCCCAGGGAAGCCCAGGCCGAGCATCCGCGCGGCCTTGTCGAAGGCCTCACCCGCAGCGTCATCGCGGGTTCGACCGATCACCTCGAAGCGGCCGTGCTCCGACATGCGGACGAGGTCGGAGTGGGCGCCGCTCACGACCAGGCCGAGGAGCGGCGGCTCGAGGTCGGGGCGGGTCAGCATCGCGGCGTAGATGTGACCCCACAGGTGGTTCACTCCGGTCAGGGGTTTCCCCCATGCCGCGGCAAGGCCTTCGCCGACCCCCACCCCGACCAGAAGGCAGCCCACCAGGCCAGGGCCGCGCGTGACCGCGAGCAGGTCGATGTCCGGCGGCTGGACGTGTGCCCCATCAAGGGCAAGTTCGAGCAGGTGGGGCAGCCGTTCGAGATGGTCTCGGGCGGCGAGCTCGGGGACGACCCCGCCGAACTCCCGGTGCAGGTCGACCTGGGAGTGGATGACGTTGCTGAGGACCCGGCGACCCCCTTCCACCACGGCGACCGAGGTTTCGTCACATGACGTTTCGATCCCTAAAGTCAGTGTCATCTCGGGCCCCATCCCCCGGCTTCGCCGGGTACTTCCCCATGAATGGGGAAGAGTCTGAGAGTCAGTCCCCTTTCGTCAAGAGGTCGCGGCGGAGGCCCTGGACGTCGGCCTCGATGCGGTCGAGGTTGGACTCGTACGCCTTGCGAAAGCGCGGTGAGTGGATCGAATCGGACCACATCACGATCGCGTCCTCGCCGTTATCGGTGTAGTAACCCTTGCGCCGGCCGATGACCTTGAATCCGAACTCGTCGTACATCTTCATCGCGTTTTCGTTCGTGGTCCGGACCTCAAGCGTCACCCACTTCGCGCCCATGTCGTAAGCGGCCTGGACGAGGCCTGCAAAGATGATGCGGCCGTAACCCCGGTGCTGCAGGTCGCGGCGGACCCCGATCGTAGTGACGTGAGCCTCGTCGTACATCCGCCACATGCCGCCGTAGCCGATGATCGTCGGGTCGAAGTCGGCGACCCGGTAGCCGGCCGGCCTCTCGATCTGGCCTTCCTGGCGCAGGACCACATAGTGGGCACTTGCGCGCGACGCAAGCTCGCGGTAGTACGCATTGCGGGGCCAGGGCGTCGCGAATATCTCGCGCTCGATCTCCTGGATCGTGTTGACGTCCGCCTCGCGCATCAGCTCGAGCGCGAGCTGCTGCCTGATCTGGACCATCTAGGGCTTCGCGGAAAACGTCTGCATGTACTTGATTTCGAGACTACCATAGGCCACTTCGCGCGCCGTTTCGACCACGATTGCGGCGGCCTCACCGAAATCCCTGAGCTCGGATTCGGGACGGAAACGGTGCCCTGCCGCGATGAGTGCCTCCCTGGTTTTCAGCGCGATGTTGCCGACCAGCGGATGACTTGAATGTATGTCACCCGGCTCACCATGCAGGGGACTGCCGCCGGGCAGCTGGTAATAAACGCGGCCGCGGCCCGCCTCGAGGACGGCGGTCACAGGAATGTCGCTGCGCGCGGCCTGCAGGTCGAGGCTCGGCAGCGGAAGGATAGGGATGCGCAGCCCAATCGCCAGGCCGAGGCCGAATGACACTCCGACCCGCAAACCAGTGAACGATCCAGGGCCGGTCGCGACGGCAACCCTGGTCGGAGTTTCGATCTTCTCGTAGATATGGGCGAGGTCCGGACGGTCACTTGACTCGATCAGAGTTCGGCCCTTGCCGGCCTCATCGATGACGGCCACCGCCCAGCGAGTCGCGGAGGTGTCAATGACTAAGATCACGGATCGTCCGGATGCGGCGGCGGTCCCCGCCGAGATGCTCGAACTCGATCAGCGCCGCATCGTCGACGTCCAGGCGCTCGCCCCACTCCACGACCACCGCGCCTCGCGTCGCCAGATCCTCGAGTCCGATGTCGGCGAGCTCGGAGCTGTTCTCCACCCGGTAGAGGTCGACGTGCGCGAGCTGCACGCGACCCGGGTAGACGCGGACCAGCTGGAAGGTGGGGCTGGCGACCGGCGCTGTAGACCCCGCTCCCTGCGCTGCTCCGCGGACGAAGGTCGTCTTCCCCGCACCGAGCTCACCCTGGAGCAGCACAACGTCGCCAGTACGCAGCCTCTCCCCCCAGCTTCGCCCGAGGTCCTCGGTCTCGGCGGCTGAGTTCGTCGTGACGTCAGGCAAAGTGGTCGTAACCGGTGCTGGCGAGCTTGACCGGCCCGCCACGTGCGTCGATGACCTTGATCGTGCGCTCTTCGGTGAACGTACCGACCGGCTGCAGGCCCGCCATCTTCAAGAGTTCAGGCGGTCCGGCGCACACGAGCTCGGCCTCCTCGCCGCTGGTCAGTGCGTCCTCGATCGAGGCCCCGGCCGCGCGTGGAACGTCCTCGGCCCACAGCACGCAGCCCACGCCGGCCATCGCCGCGAATTTCTCCATCTCGCGGACCAGCCCGTCCGAGATGTCGCCGCAGCAAAGGCCAAGCTTGTTGAGGCGGCGCCCTTCCTCGATCAGCGGGACGAGCCTGTTCGGCCGGCGTTCCCGCAGAGCCACGGCGGCAGCTCCGAGCGGTCCCGTGACGGCGACCGACCACCCGGCTTCGGCCTGGGAACGCGCGAGGGGCATCTTCGATGTGCGGCCCACGACCGTGAGCGAAAGGACTGCCGGCCCGTCGATCGAGCTCATGTCCCCCCCGACGATCGTCAGCTTGAAACGACGCCCGAGCTCCGCCATGCCGCCGTAGAGCTCGGTCAGTTGGTCGATCGTCCAGGCGTCCGGTATTGCAATCGAGGCAAGCGCCCACGCTGGGTCGGCGCCGTTGGCTGCGAGGTCGCCCAAGGCCAGGGCGAGCGACCGCCAGCCGGCGTCCTCGGCGCTCATCCATCCGAGGTCGAAGTGCACGCCTTCGACGAACATGTCGGTGCTCGCGACGACAAAACCGGTCGCGTCCGCGATGACCGCGGCGTCATCGCCGCCGGCGCCGGCGTCGAGGTAAGGCTTGATCCGGTCGAGCAGGCCGAGCTCGCCGATCCCGCGGACGCTCATGCCGTGAGCATGGCACGGAGCCGATGCGCGGCCTGCGCCGGGTCCGGGGCTTCGGACACGGCTCGGATGACGCACGCGCGCCGCACCCCGAGCGCGGTCAGCAGCGGCAGATTGGACTCGTCGATGCCGCCGATGGCAAAGACCGGAACGGTGACAGTCCGGACGATCGCCGCGACGCCCGACGGCCCGATGACCTGCTTTTCGGATTTGATCGGGGTGGCGAAAGCCGGGCCGGAGCCCAGGTAGTCGGCGCCCTCTTCGACCGCCTGCCTCGCTCGATCCACGGTCGACGCAGAGGCGCCGATCAGCAAGCGGTCGCCGGCGATGCGACGGGCCGAGGCAATGCTGAGGTCGTCGGGTCCGAGGTGAACTCCATCGGCGCCGCTGAGCAGGGCGATGTCGACGTGGTCGTTGACGATGAAAAGCGGCCTTCGGGCTTCCTCGAGCCCCTCCCCCTCCGTGCCCCGAAGGGGCGCGGCCCCCATGAATGGGGAGGACAATTCTTTACGAATTTTTCGGGCGAGGGTCAGGAGCTCGCCTCGCGGGAGCTTCTTATTGCGCAACTGCACCACGTCGGCCCCGCCCCGTGCGGCCGCGGTCGCGATTTCGAGGACCCGGTCCGGTGACGCGTCCGGCGTGATTACGTAGAGGCGGGCTTCTTCCAGCCTCAGGTGAGCATCTGGCGGAGCTTGTCTCGAAACGCCTTGGGCGCCGTGTCGCAGTCGCACGAGTGCTTGACCAGGCGCTTGAGGTGCTCCTGGAACTCGTAGTTGTCCATGCAGTCCGGGCACCCTTCGAGGTGGAGCTGAATCTCGAGCGCCTCGGTGTTGGTCAGCTCCCGGTCGACGTAACGGTCGAGCTTGTTAGCGCACTCTTCACATCTCATTGCTGTGGCACCTGCGTCATGCCGCCGGAGTGGACGATACCCGATTCGACGGCGTAGTCATAGAGGGATTTTTGAAGCTGCTGGCGGGCGCGGTGGAGGCGGGACATGACGGTCCCGATGGGGACGCCCAGCGTCTCGGCCGCGTCCTTGTATGAGAAGCCTTCGACGTCGACCAACAGGACCACCTCGCGGTGGAGCGGGGGGAGCTTGTCAACGGCGGTGACGACTTCGGACGCCGCGATCTTGTCCAGCACGTCCGATTCCGGCCGGGCCCCCTCGTCACGGAGCTTCTCGTACAGGACGAACTCGCCCACGTCGTCCAGGCTCACGTCCTCTTTTCGCGAGCCCTTGAAGCGGTCCCAGAAGAGGTTGCGCATGATCGCGAACAGCCAGGCCTTCATGTTCGTGCCCTGCTGGTAGCTGTGCTGGTAGCGGAGGGCGCGGAGGTAGGCCTCCTGGACCAGGTCCTGCGCCGCATCGGGGTCGTGGGTGAGCCGAAGCGCACCCCTGTAGAGCGTATCCAAGTGTGTCAATGCCTCTTGCGCGAAGGCAGTTTGAGCGGCCGGTTCCGCCATCAGTACTGCCAGTTTAGGATCACCTGCCTTGCAAGCATTTGAAGCCGCGGACGGAGGACGCTATTCCGAATGAGCGCGCTCCGGGTGGTTCAAGTCGGGCTAGGCGGGTGGGGCCGGGACTGGGCGTGGCGCGTGAATCCGGCCGTCGACGAGATCGAGGTCGTCGGTTACGTGGACTCCGACCCGGAGGCTGCGGCCCGCCTCGCCGCACTCGTGCCAGGGTCGCAGCGCTTCTTCGGGTCTCTTCACGAGGCGCTCGAAGCGACCCGGCCGGACGCGGCGCTGATCACGACCACGCTCGCCGGGCACGCCCCGCTGTCTCGGGCTGCGCTGGACGCCGGGCTCCATGTGCTGGTAGAGAAGCCGTTCACCGAGACCCTCGACGCAGGGAGGGAGCTGGTGGATCTGGCCGCCCGCCGAGGCCTGACCTTGATGGTCAGCCAGAACTACCGCTTCTTTCCGGCCGCCAGGGCTGCCGCCCGCGTGGTGGAGGAGGGTTCGCTCGGCGAGCTGTACTCCGTCTCGATCGACTTCCGCCGCAATGCGGCCGCCCCACCCAGGCCGCGGGCGCGCCATCACAGCGACGCACAGCCTCTGCTCGTCGACATGTCGATTCACCATTTCGACCTGCTGCGGATGATCCTTGGCCGAGAACCATCGAGCATCTCGTGCCTGACCTCGAGCCCTGCCTGGAGCGGCTTCGACGGCCCGCCCTCCGCGATGGCGTCCATCCTGTTTGACGAGCTTCTCGTCAGCTATCGGGCGAGCTGGATCAGCGCCGGCCCGATCACACCCTGGGCGGGCGAGTGGGCGATGGAGTTCGAGCGCGGGCAGCTGCTGTGGTCGAGCCGCGGAGACGAGGGCGTATTGAAAGATCGTGTGGTGCTGAGGCCGCGGCGCGGAAAGCCACGCGTCTTGCCCCTACAACTGATCGAGCGAATCGACCGCGCCGGGACCCTCACCGAGTTCGCCCACGCGGTGCATCAGGGTCGCGAACCCGAAACCTCCGGACGGGACAACCTACAGACCCTCGCATTCACATTCGCGGCGGTCGAATCCGCGGCCAATCGGAAATGGGTGGCGATCACTTCGAATGACGCCGCTCGACGCGAGAACCGATCGAGGTCAGGACCTCGTAGCTGATCGTGTTCGACCAGCCGGCCACTTCTTCAGCGGTGATCACCTCGTCGCCATCCCGGCCGATCAGCGTCGCCACATCGCCCACCTGCACGCCCGGGACATCGCTCACGTCGAGGGTGATCGCGTCCATGCTGACCATCCCGATGAGGGGTGCCCGGCGGCCGCGCACCAACCCGTGGCCGCGATTAGCGCGGGCGCGGTGGACGCCGTCGGCGTAGCCGATCGCGACCGTGGCCACGCGTGTCGGTCCCGACGCGCGCCATGTCGCGCCGTAGCCGATGGTCGCGCCTTTCTCCACCGTCTTGAGGTGGGTGATGTTCGACCGCAGCGCGAGGGCCGGCTGAGTGCCCGGCCATTCACAGCCGTAGATCGCGATGCCGCAGCGCACCGCGTCGAGGGCGAATTTTGGATGGTTGAGCGCGCCGGCCGAGTTGCATGCGTGGCGCATGCCCGGCCCGACCTCGAATCGCGCGAGCGTATCGAGGAAGAGACCGAACTGGCGCTTTGTCATCTCGGCATCTGATTCCGATGACGCGAAGTGCGTCCACGTCCCGGCCAGGCGGGTGCCGCGCGATTCGTCGATGAGCTGGGCCAGGGCCGGCGCGTCCTCCGGCGCGCAGCCGAAGCGGCCCATGCCGGTGTCGATCTTGAGGTGGACGGGGACAGGCCGCTCCGATCCGCCGAGCGCTTCGGCAAGCTCGCGGCCCGAGACCGCGATGCTGCATCCGCTCGCCGCCGCGGCTTTCGCCTGCGCCGGGAGCATGCCGCCCATGACCAGGATCTGCTCGTGGTCGACCAGGCCGCGCACCTGGGCCGCCTCTTCGAGGGTCGCCACACCGAGCCCGGTGGCGCCGCCCTCCAGCGCCGCGTGGGCGACCGGAACCGCTCCCTGCCCGTACCCATTGGCCTTGACCACGGCGAAGAGCTGGGTGCCCTTCGGCAGGTGGCCGAGGATGCGGGCGCAGTTGGCGCTGATCGCCTTCAGGTCGACCTCCGCCCAACGAAGAGACGTGGTTAGAGTCCGCCCTGGCGCAGCACGTTCATGACCAGCGGGATCTCAGGCAGCAGGTCGCCAGCCAGCAGGCCGGAGTCACCGATGCGCTCGGCAATCCGCCGGCCCGCCGCGGCGTGGACGTAGACGCCGGTCACTGCCGCGGTGTAGGGATCGGAACCCTGCGCGATGAGGCCGCCGATGATGCCCGACAGCACGTCACCCGTGCCGCCGCTCGCAAGCGCCGGCACCTCGTGCGGGTCCTCGCTGGTCCGGCCGTCCGGATGGGCCACGATGGTGCGGGCACCCTTCAGGACGACGACCGTCCCCCACTCCCTGGCCGCTTTGCGGGCTGCGGCCGGGCGGTCCGCGTTGATCGCATCGGCGGTCTTGCCGGTCAGCCGCGCCAGCTCGCCCGGGTGCGGCGTCAGCACGCGTCTGGCGCCGAGCTTGCCTTTCGAGCGCGGCGAGTCGGCCAGCGCGTTGAGGCCGTCGGCGTCGATGACCAGAGGGCAGCGCGCGTGAAGGGCTAGGTCGACGACCAGGCGCCATGTGGAGCTGTCGCGGCCGAGGCCAGGGCCGATGATCCCGACCTCCGCCGACTCGAGCTGGCGCAGGATCGAGTCGTACGCAGCGTGCCCGACCGCGCCGGGCGCAACCTCAGGCACCGGCGTCGCCATGACCTCGGTGCATTTCGCGGCGAGGATGGGATAGATCGTGTCGGCGACCAGGAGCCGGACGAGGCCCGCGCCGGTGCGAGCGGCCGCGGTCGAGGAGAGAAAAGCCGCACCTGTCAGGCCGAGGCTTCCCGCGAGCACGACCGCGGTGCCGAAGGTGCCCTTGTGGGCGTCCTTGGGGCGGACGGGGATGAGCACGGCGTCCGGCGCCGGCAGCATCGTCCCCGCATCCGGGATCTCGAGGTGGGCGGTCGCCACCGCGAGGCGGCTGTGGTGGGTGATGCTGACCTCGAGCTGGGCACCTCGGTCATTGCCGAGGAGCCGGGCGCGCGGGGCGCCATTGGGCCCTGGGAGGACCTCGATGCGGCGGCGGGGGAAGCAGATGCCGGTCCCGTCGAAGCACTTGATCACAGCCTCTTTTGCGGCCCACCGGCCAGCGAGGCGCTCGTCGTTGCCGTTGCAGTAGACGAGCTCAGCCGGGGTGTAGACCTTGGCGAGGAAGCCGGAGCCCGAACGCTTTACGGCAAGGGCGATCCGGTCAACAGATACCGCGTCGACGCCGATGCGCTGCACCGCTTAATTGTGGCTTCTGTGCTTCCCGCGCCCCTCTCCCCAGATCCCTCTCCCCTGTGGGGAGAGGGGGCCATCGACTATTCGACGGTGACCGACTTGGCCAGGTTTCTTGGTTGGTCTACGTTTTGGCCTAGCTTTACGCCTACGTCGTAAGCGAACAGCTGCAGCATCACAGTGTTGAGGATTGCGGACGCCGCTTCCTCGACTGCGGGCATCTCGAAGATGTCGGTGGCCACTCCGTCGAGCGAGTGATCCCCTTCCGTCACCAAGGCGAGGACCGGTGCGTTGCGGGCGACGATCTCGTGGACGTTGCTGACCATCTTGTCCTTGGTCGCGCTCGCGGTGCAGATGGCGACGATCGGGAACTGCTCGTCCAGCAGAGCTATGGGACCGTGCTTCAGCAGGCCGCCCGATGTGCCTTCGGCGTGGACGTACGAGATTTCCTTGAGCTTCAGCGCGCCCTCCAGGGCGACCGGGTAGCCGAGCCCGCGCCCGGCGTACATGAAGTTGCGGTACTGGCTGTACTTGTCGGCGAGGTCCTGGATCTCCTTCTCGCGGCCGATGATGCCGCGGACCTGGTCGGGTAGGAGGCGAAGCGCCTCGACCAGCTCCTGCCTGCGCTCGAGTGAAACTCGCCCGTTGACGGTGGCCAGCCGCAGCGCCAGCAAGTACAGGCTGACGATGTGGGCCAGCATCGTCTTGGTCGAAGCGACTCCGATTTCAGGTCCGGAATGGAGATATATCGCGCCGTCGGCGTCGCGGGCGGCCGAGCTCGCGATCACATTCGTCACCGCCACGCTCAGCGCGCCGCGGGCCCTCGCCTGCTGCATTGCGACGAGCGTGTCCGCCGTCTCGCCAGACTGGGTGATCACGACGTCGAGAGTGTGCTCGCCCACCGTCGGGCGGCGATAGCGGAACTCCGACGCGTCCTCGGCCCGGGCGGGAATGCCGGCCCAGTCTTCGATGATGTATTCGCCGATCATCGCCGCGTGGAGCGACGTGCCCATGCCGAGAAGCAGGACGTCCTGGATCTTGCGGAGCTGCTCGTCGGGGATGTCGAACTCGCGGAACGAGACGTCGCCGTCGTCGGAGAGCCGGCCACGCGTCGCGTTCGCTACAGCCTCCGGCGTCTCGTGGATCTCCTTGAGCATGAAGTGGGCGAACCCGCCCTTCTGCGCCTGCGCGACGTCCCAGTCGACGTGCACGACCTTGGACTTCACGGTCACGCCGTCCAGCGTCGATACCTCGGCGCCCAGCGGGGTGATCGCTGCGACCTCGCCCTCGCCGAGTACGAGCACGCGCTTGGTGTAGGGGATGATCGCCGTGATGTCCGACGCGATGTAGTACTCGTTTTCGCCGAGGCCCACGACGAGCGGCGCGTTGAGACGCGCGCCGACGAGCAGCTCGGGGTCGTCGCTCGAGAACATCGCGAGCGCGTACGCGCCCTTGATTCTCTTGAGCGCCATGCGCACCGCGGCGAGGAAGTCGCCTTTGTAGTACTTCTCGATGAGGTGCGGCACGACCTCCGTGTCCGTCTCGGAGGGGAACTCGTGTCCTTCAGCCTGGAGCTCGGCCTTCAGCTCGGCGAAGTTCTCGATGATCCCGTTGTGGACGACGAAGATCTTGCCGTGGCAGTCGGTGTGCGGGTGGGCGTTGATGTAGGTCGGCTTGCCGTGGGTTGCCCAGCGCGTGTGGCCGATGCCGAGGTGGCCGGAGGGCATGTTCGCCTCGAGCTTTTCGATCAGGGTGTCGACCTTGGCCTCGGACTTGGTGACGCTGGTCCGGCCGGCCGAGCCTGGTTTGGGGGCCTCGAGGACGGCCACACCCGCGGAGTCGTAGCCCCGGTACTCGAGGCGCTTCAAGCTCTCCATGAGGATCGGGGTCGCCTCACGACCGCCGAGGTAGCCGATGATTCCGCACATCTCTTTACCTTCTTAACTAGAACTCTTGGGGGGCGTGTTCCCCTTGCTGCGGCAGCTTCTGGAACGTAGGAACGGCAGCGGAGGCCGCCAGGTTACTCCTAGGGGCTCGGCGAGACCTGCGGACTGCGCGAGATCGCATAAACGACCGTGGCGATCGCCACCGAGCCGGACGTGCCGGCTGGATAGGGGATCTGAACCTGGAACGTGGCGTCAGACGTGCTGTTGCTGAGGTCGGCGGCCGGCAACGTGATGTTGCGCACACGCGCCAGGGTGACCGGATCGGCGCTGATGACCACATTGGCGGGAGTCACCGTCACAGCCGTGACCCGATAACCCTGCGGCGGCGCGTGCGACCACGCGGCCCATAGCAGCGGCACCGATGCGCTGGTGGTGCCGGCGAACGCCTCGATATGGACGTCTACCGACGTTACGTCGACGGTCGTGGAAGGCACCGTGCGGACTGTTGAATCGAGGTTGCCACCGGCGTTCTGCAGCTGAATCAACTGGTTGAGCACGTTCATCGTGCCGGCCACGTTGGTGAGCGTCACGACCGCCTTCAGGTTGTTCTCCCACATGACCGGGCCGTTGAAATGCACCTTGCAGGGGTTGGGGGTTGCTGCGCCTGGGCACGTGACGAGCGTCTTGGTGGGGTCGATGCTCCATCCGTTCGCCGCCCGCGCGTTGACCTGCACCGGCACCTCGCGGACCTGCAAAGTGTCGACCTGGACCACGATGGGCGCAGGTTGCTGCACCTGCACGCGGAGGTCTGTGGCGTGGGCGATCACGTTAAGCCTGACCGCCGAGCCCGGGAGCGCGTGCGTCGCGTCCACCGACGCGAAGAGGTTGTTCGGGTTCACCTTCGCGATGACATCCGCGAGGCCCTGGTAAGTCACGTCGACCTGGCTTGGCGGATTGATGAGGACGATGTTCGGCGGCGTGGTGTAGTTCAGGCCGACCTTGAGATGGTTGGTCGTGGGCGGGTTCTGCGAGAACGCGACGGCGCCCAGCATCAACACGGCGAGGCCGAACGCGAGCAACTTGATGCGCCAGTCATCGGTGATCAGGTTCCAGCTCACCGGCGGATCCTGAAGCGCGACAGTCCGTTGCCGTTCTGCGACGGAACTTTGAGCGCCACCCGGCGGCGAAGGCTGTCCGCGTCGAGGTTGCGACTGATCTGGCCCTCTTCGATCACCGAAATGTTCCCTGTCTCTTCGGAGACTACGAGGACGAGCGCGTCGGATGCCAGCGAGAGGCCGAGGGCCGCCCGGTGACGGGTGCCGAGGCGCTCCTTCACCGTGCCTTCCTCTGGGAGCGGGAGCAGGCAGCCGGCGGCGATGATCCGGTTGCCGCGGACGATCACAGCGCCATCGTGGAGGGGTGAGTTCGGATAGAAGATCGACTGGAGCATCTCGGCGGAGATCTCGCCGTTGATGCGCACGCCGGTCGCCGCGTAGTCCTCCAGGCCGACGTCGCGCTCAAACGCGATGAGGGCGCCCGTCCGCTTCATGCTCAGGCGCTCCGTGGCGCGGATCGCCTCTGAGATCGCCTGGTTGTACTGGCGCGGGCTGAAGCGGGAGAGCGGCCGGCCGATGTGGCCGATGCGTCCAAGCTGATCGAAGGCGCGGCGCAGCTCTGGTTGGAACATGACGATGACCGCGATGATGATGAAGAAGGTCGCGTTGCGGAACAGCCAGGAGAGAAGGATCAGGTTGAAGGTCGTGGACAGCACACCCACGACCGCAAGCAGGATCAGGCCGACCAGGATCTGGGTGCCCTGCGTACCGCGCAGCAGGCGCAGCAGCTGATACAGGACGAAGGTGACGACTGCGACATCGATGACCTCGGCGGGACCGAGGTGGCGGGCCACCTCGATGAGCTGCGCTCCGAACTGGCGGATGAAGTCGATCATCGGGCAAACAGCTCCGCGAGCAACGCCATCTGTGCATGCAGGCGGTTGCCCGCCTGCTGAAAGACCACCGACCGCGGGCCGTCGATCACCTCATCCGTGACCTCTTCCCCTCGGTGTGCGGGGAGGCAGTGCATGAAGACCGCGCCCGGCGCTGCGTTCATCACGTCCTTGTTGACCTGGTACTCGACGAAGGCGCGACGCCGCGCCTCGCGCTCGGCCTCCTGGCCCATCGATACCCACACGTCGGTGTAGATCGCCGTTGCACCGTCGATTGCCTTGATGTCGTTCGTGACCGTGATCCTCGGGGTTCCGGAGTCGATCCTACGAGCCCGCTCGAGGACGTCGGCGGCGGGTTCGTAGCCCGCTGGACTGATCAGCGTGAGGGCGATCCCAGTGATCGCTGCGGCTTCGATGAGCGAGTTGGCCACGTTGTTGCCGTCGCCGATGTAGGCGAGGTGCTGCTGCTTCAGGTCGCCCCGGACCTCTTCGAGCGTCATCAGGTCGGCGAGCACCTGGCAGGGGTGTGAGCGGTCGGTCAGGCCGTTGATCACGGGCTTGTCCGACGCCCCGGAGAGCTGGAGCAGGTCCTCATGGGAGCGCAAACGCGCGATTATGCCGTCGACGTAACAGTCGAGGACGCGGGCTGCGTCAGGGATCGTCTCCCGAACGCCCAGCTGGACGTCATTCTCGGTCAGGGTGGTCGTCGAGCCGCCCAGCCTGGCGATCCCGACCTCGAACGAGACGCGGGTGCGGTGGGACGGTTTCTGGAAAAGCATGGCGACGTGGCGCCCGTCCAGCGGCCGCTCCGACCACTGCCCGGCCTTGATCGCGTGGGCGAGGTCGAGGACCTCGCGAAGCTGGGCTCGATCCAGGTCGGCCAGGTCGATGAAGTCGCATCCCTTCAGCGATCTCACAGGAGCGATCATGATCGCCTCTCCGGGTCTAAAGTCGCGGCTCGATAAGTTCTCCAGCCACGACCGGCGAGATCGCCAGGTCGCGGAGGGAATCGAATTCCGGCAGCCGGATGCGGAGCTTCGGATCGTCGCGCAGCTTGAGGATCAGGTCCCGGCAGGCGGTGGGCTCGAGGCCGAAGAGGGCTGGCTTGAAGCGGAGCGGCGGTTCATTCTTGAACTGGATGGTCAGGTGGTCCGTGAGCTTCACGCGGGGCCAGGCGCCGGGCTCGGACAGGGTCACGGCGCCCATGGCGGTCCACACGGCCCGCATCTCGTGGCGGCCCTGTATGACCAGCATGCGGTCGCGGAAGAAGCCGAGCTTGGCCGGCGGCCAGCTCTTGAGCTTGAGTGCCGCCCGGATCGCCAATACCATCCCGCCCATCGCTCCGACACCGAGAGCGACCCCTGCTATGGCGCCTTCCGGCAGGTTGAGCGCACCGACCGCAAGGCCCGCGAAGATGACCGCCCAGGCAACCCCGGCGATGCACAAGGTGACGGTCGATCGGTGCGATCGAACGTAGATCAGGCTCGCCCCACCACCAGCGAGTAGTGTATTCCTGAGGATGAATCGGGACATCAAGGCCGAAAGAGCCGAAATGGACCGGGCGGCGCGCGGGAAGACCGTGCTCTCAAATTTCGAGCAAACCTGCAGCTCGTTTCCGGACGCCGATGCACTCAAATGGAAGGACGCATCAGGGACCTGGCGCGGGCTGACCTGGAGCCAGTACCGCGACGAGGTGCGCAAGGTGACCGCGGGCCTCAAAGCGCTCGGCTTTCGGCCCGGCGAGTTCGCTGCGATCATGGCCCGCAACAGGCCCGAGCACCTGATCGCGGACCTCGGTGTGCTGCACGCGCGCGGGACGCCGGTCAGTCTCTACAACACGCTGGCGCCAGAACAGGTGCAGTACATCGCGGGGCACTGTGAAGCCGTGGTGGCGTTTGTCGAGGACGCAGGGTTCTTCGCCAAGTTCGCCGCTGTTCGCGATAAGCTGCCGAAGCTGCGCTCGATCGTGGTCATGAACCCCGAGGGTGTGGCGCTGGATGACACCGTGATCAGCTGGGACTCGCTGATCGAGCGCGGCGCGGCGGAAGATCGCCGGGACCGGGGCGCCTTCGAAGAATGGAGGCGCGTGACACCGGACGACCTTGCGACGCTGGTCTACACGTCAGGCACCACCGGCCCGCCCAAGGGTGTCATGGAGGCTCACAGCAATCTCTGCTGGATGGCGGAATCTATCGACGCCTACCTCGACCACCAGGTTGGCCAGCGGCACATCTCCTACCTGCCGTTCGCCCACGTCTTCGAGCGATTTGTCGGGCACTACGGCGCGATCCGGGGCCACAACGTCACCTATTTCTGCCCCGACACCACGCAGTTGTTCGCATACGCGGTCGAGGTGAAGCCGACCCAACTCATCGGGGTGCCTCGAGTGTGGGAGAAGCTGCAGGCCGGGCTCATGGCCGGCATCCAGGCCGACCCCGAGGAGCAGCGCCGCAACGCTGTTTTGCAGGCGATCGAAGTCGGCCGGAAGCTGGTCAAGCTCGCCCAGGCCGGCCAGGAGGCTCCGCCGGAGCTGCTCGCGGCCGCCGAGCGGGCACGCCCGGTCTGGATGGCCATCCGAGCCAAGGTGGGGCTCGAGGAGCTGGGGTGGGCGGTCACGGGCGCGGCGCCCATCAACCCCGAGGTCATCGAGTTCTTCCAGGCCCTGGGCATCAGGCTGTGGGAAGGATGGGGCATGACCGAGACGAGCGTGGGCGCGACGTACAACCCCCTGACGCGGATCAAAAACGGAACCGTCGGCATCGCCGATCCTGGCGTCGAGGTTCGCATCGCCGAGGACGGTGAGGTTCTGGTCCGCGGCGGCAACGTCATGAAGGGCTACTACAAGGATCCGGCGAAGACGGCCGAGACGATCGATGCCGACGGCTGGCTGCACACAGGCGATGTCGGCGAGCTCGACTCGGAAGGCTACCTTCGGATCATCGACCGCAAGAAGGAGCTCATCATCACCGCCGGCGGAAAGAACATCTCGCCGGCGAACCTCGAGGCGCTGCTGAAGCAGCACCCGCTCGTTGGGCAGGCGTGCGTGATCGGCGACCGACGGCCATACGTGAGCGCGCTCATCGTCCTTGACTCGGAGGTGGCGCCGGTGTGGGCACGCAAGGCGGGAATTGTATTTACCTCGCTGGCCGACCTGGCGCAGCATCCGGCGGTTCACGCCGAGATTCAGAAGGCCGTGGACGAGTGCAACCGCCACGTGTCGAACGTCGAAGGCGTGAAGCGGTTCACCATCCTGCCTGTGGAGTGGACGCCGGAGTCCGAGGAGCTGACACCCACCCTCAAGTTGAAGCGGCGCGTGGTCGCGCAAAAATACGTCGGCGAGATCGAAGGCATGTACTCGCGCGAGGAGCGCTCGCCCGCGGGTGCATCTGAGGCGCGGAGGGCTTAGCGGCTTTCAACGGCCGATCCTGACCGCCTTGGTCGGTTTGAATTCCATCACGGCCTCGGTGAAGAGTCGGGTGGCAAGCCTGGTCTTCGGTTCGCCGGTTCTAGCCGCGAGCTTGGTGAGCTGGTCGATGACGCGAGGTTCGATATTCAGGCGGTAGAGCTGCTTGACAACGGTTTTTTCTTTCATGGCGTCGATTGTCCTGAGCCGTGGCCGTGGCGCCAACCCAGGTTGTTAAGGTCCGGATGTTGACGTAAGGCCGACGAGGCTATGGCGTCCACTCGAAGCGCCTGATCCCGTAGCCTCTGCGCCGCTTCGCGTTTTGCGGTGGAAACGCGCTCACGAGCTTGAATCCCGCTTCTTCGAGCGACGACTTGCGATCGAGGTTGGTGTCAACGGCGAGGACCTTGGTCGCTCCCAGCTCCTTGACCGCGAAGTCGCACATTAGGCGATAGGCCTCCGCGCCGTAGCCACCCTTGAATCTGCCACGGCTGCGCCAGATGCTTACGCCCGCTGTGTAGATCAATCCCTCCGTCTGATGAAGACCGCAGTGGCCGATCCACTTCATGTCTTCCAGACGCCAGAGCCACCATGCCACGCGGCTCGAGGACGGCTCGACGTCGTCCTCAGGACGCAGCTCGACCAGGCGGCCGCGAAACTGTTTGCTTTCTATTCGAGCCTCGCGGTCAGGCGATCGATGTTCGCCGGCGCCACCCCCGACGCCTCGAGGTACGCTTCTACCCCTCCCCACTTCGTCTGCAGGTGGTTCAGCACTCCGAGGATGCGTTCGGGCGGACAGCGGAGCTCTTCTCGCATCTCGTTGCGCAGGTCGGCCGGAACCTCGCTGATCCATTTCTCATACTGCTTCGCGAGCTGGACATCCGTCTCGCCGAAGTCGGAGGCGATTGTCTCTGCGGAGACTTTCGCCATCGCGAGCAGCATCGCGGCGATCAGGCCGGTGCGATCTTTGCCGGCGAAACAGTGAAACACGACGCCGCCTTCCGCCTCGGCGATTGAGGTGAAGACGTCGCGGAAGGCCATTTGCCGGGTGGATAGCATCAGGAGATAGCGCTCGAACATGTTGGATGCCTCACCAAGTCTCTTCAGGCCCGAGTCGTCGATCAAGGCGTGATGGACGTAGGCGACACCTGACTGTCGGGCGCGGTCTTCCTTTGGACGTGGGAATCGCGGGTCACCGGATCCGTACAGCTCGGAGTCACTGCGCAGATCGATCACGGTGCTAACGGCATAAGCGCGCATTGCCTCGCGGCCGGCCGAAGTCAGGAACGAAATGGCGTCCGAGCGGACCAGGATCCTCGATCGCGTCACACCGCCTGACCGCGGCAAGCCGCCAAGGTCGCGAGTGTTCTGGCAGTCCGGCCAGTCGAGCCGGCGAGAGGCTAGCGCTTCGTGTACTGGGGAGCTTTCCGGGCCCGCTTCAGTCCGTACTTCTTGCGCTCCTTCATCCGCGCGTCCCGGGTCAGCAAACCGGCCTTCTTGAGCACAGGGCGAAGGTCAGAGTCGTAGCGGATCAGCGCACGGGCAATGCCGTGGGCGATGGCTCCCGCCTGGCCGCTCGTGCCGCCGCCGATCACCTTGATCGAGATGTCGAACTTGCGCTGCGTCCCGGTTACGCGAAGCGGCGCGAGGGCCGCCATCTCGAGCACGCGCCGCCCCAGGTAGGCCAGCGGGTCCTTCTCGTTGACCGTGACCCGCCCCTCGCCAGGCTGCAGGCGCACCCTGGCGATGGCGTTCTTGCGGCGCCCGGTGCCTCGATTCAGCATGTCAGCCAAGCTTCAAGTTCCCCTTTGCATCGAAGGCAACAGCCTTCGGCTTTTGCGCCTGATGACCATGCTCCGCTCCGGCGTAGACGCGAAGGCGCTTGAGCATATCGGCTCCGAGCGTGTTGCGCTGGAGCATGCCCCGGACCGCGGTCATCACCGGGAAGGTCGGATCGACCACCTGGGCCTGCTCCATCGTCCTCTTGCGGAGGCCGCCCGGGTACCCGGTGTACCGCGTGTACTCCTTGGTCTTCAGCTTGCTGCCGGTGACCTTAACCCTGGCGGCGTTGATCACGACGACGTGGTCGCCGCTGTTCAGGTGAGGCGTGAAGGTGGGTTTGTGCTTGCCACGCAGAATCGCGGCCACACCTGACGCCAGGCGGCCGAGAACCTGGTCTGTCGCATCCACGACATACCAGTCACTCTTCAGATCCGCGGCTTTCGCCGTCCACGTCTTCTGTTTGCTCATCGTCTCCGTTTGAATGTGCGCCCGGCGCGCCCGGCGCTCAGTAAATCACTTCCATCAATGTCAGGCCCCCGGCGGGCGCCGTACGCGGCGCCAGGCGGCGGTCGCGCGCCTGGAGGACCTGGCCCACCCACTCCGTCGGCCGCTTGCCGCGGCCCACCTCGGCCAGCGCGCCCGCGATGCTGCGCGCCAGGCCTCGCAGGAAGCCCTCCGCGACCAGCTCCAGCTCGACGAACCCTCCTCGCCTCGTTACGGCGGCGGAGCGCATCTCGCGCACCCTCGCCTCTGGCGGCTCGGAGGCCGAACAGTAGCTGGTCCAGTCGTGCTTGCCGATCAGTGCCCGGGCGGCCTCAGACATCGCCGCGACATCGAGGTGCTCCCGAACGTGCCAGCAGCGCCCTCGCTCCAGCGCCGGTCGCGCGGGCCGGTCGAGGTAGCGATACCTGTAACGGCGCCAGCGGGCGGAGTAGCGGGCGTGGAAATCGTCGGGGACCACTTCCGCCAACAGCACGGCGACGTCCTCAGGCAGGCGGGCATTGAGGGCCGCGACCAACCGCGCCGGCGTCAGCCGGCCGTCGGTTTGGAAGTTCGCGACCTGCCCTTCCGCGTGGGCGCCCGCATCGGTGCGTCCCGCCGCGTAGACCGTGATCGCCTCGCCGGTGATCGACCGCAGGGCCCGCTTCAACTCAGCCTCCACGGTGCGGCCATGTGCCTGCTGCTGCCAACCTGCGAAGTTCGACCCGTCGTACTCCAGCACGACTTTGATATTCACTTTTTAACTTCGTCTTTCCCATTCATGGGAAGTCCCGCCTCAGGCGGGGATGGGGCGCGACCGCTAATCCACCAACTCGATGATCACCATCGGTGCGGCGTCGCCCAGGCGCGGGCCCTTGTGGATGATCCGCGTGTAACCGCCCGGCCGCTCCGCGAGTCGCGGGATGAGGTTGGAAAACAGCCTCTCCACCACCTCGGGTTTGGAGACCTCCTCGCTCACCCGCCGCCGCGCGTTGACGTCCTGTGCCTTGGCCACCGTGATCAACCGCTCGACCCATCGCCGCAGCTCTTTCGCGCGCGGCTCCGTGGTCGTGATGCGGTTGTGCTCCAGCAGGGACGTGCAGAGGTTGCGCATGAGCGCCTTGCGGGCGTCGGTGTCCCGGTTGAAGTGGCGGCCGCTCTTCTGGTGTCGCATGAAGTCCCGTTAGCCGCGCAGGACCGTGCCCATCTCTTCGGGCTTGATGAATCCCTTCTCGACGAGCTTTTCTTTGATCTCGTCGAGCGACTTGCGGCCGAAGTTGCGCAGCGCGAGGAGCTCTTCCTCTCGCTTCTGGAGCAGCTGGCCGACCGTCTGGATCTCGTTCGCCTTGAGGCAGTTGAACGCTCGGACCGAGAGGTCGAGCTCCTCGATCGGCGTGTCCATCAGGCGGTTCTGGCCCGTCTTCTCGCCACGCAGCTCCAGCTCGTGCTTCTCGATCGAGTCGCGGAAGCGGACGAACAGGTTCAGGTGTTGCGTGAACAGCTCGGCGGCGTGGCTGACCGCCTCTTCAGGCGACATCGTCCCGTCGGTCCAAACCTCGATCAGCAGCCGGTCGTAGTCGGTCGACTGGCCGACACGGGTCTTCTCGACGGTGAAGTTCGCCTTCTCGACCGGGGAGAAGATGGCGTCGATCGGGATCACGCCGATCGGCTGGCCCTCGCGCTTGTTGCGCTCGGCGGGCACGTAACCCTTGCCCCGCTCGACATTCAACTCCATTCGCAGGTGCCCCTTGGCCGCCAGCGTGCAGATGTAGAGGTCGGGGTTGACGATCTCGACGTCCGAGTTGGCCTGGATGTGTGAGGCGTGAACCTCGGCCGGTCCCTTGACGTCGAGGAGCAGCGTGACTGGGTCCTCCGTGAAGCTCTTCAAGCAGAGCTTCTTCAGGTTGAGGATGACCTCGGTCACGTCTTCCTTCACGTGCGGGATCGCGCTGAACTCATGCGCGACGCCGTCGATCTGGATCGAGGTCACGGCCGCGCCCCACAGCGAAGAGAGCAGCACGCGGCGAAGCGTGTTGCCCAGGGTCGTGCCAAAGCCCGGGTCCAGGGGCTCGATGTCGAACTTGCCGTAGTTCGCGCTCGTCTCGAGCTTGCGGACCTGCGGGGTCACTGTCATCTGTGTGTCAATCGCCAACTGAACTAACTAGCCTCCGTGCACATAACTACCGGGAATAGAACTCGACGATCAGCTGCTCCTCGACCCCGGACTCCATCTCGTGGCGGTCTGGCCGGGCGAGGACTTTGGCGGACTTTTCGTCCGTGTTAAAGGAAAGCCATGACGGCACCGGGCGCACCTTCGACGCGTCAAGCGCGACGTCGAAAACGCCATTGGACGGCCGGACCTTGAGCTCGTCGCCCGGCTTGACCTGAAACGAAGGAACGTTGACCAACTTGCCATTGACCTCGAAGTGCCTGTGGGTGACGAGCTGCCGAGCCTGCTTGCGCGACGCACCGAGACCCAGCCTGTAGACGACGTTGTCCAGGCGCGTCTCGAGGTGCCGAAGCAGGTTCAGACCGGTGACCCCCGGCTCGTTTGTGGCCTTGTCGAAGTAGTTGCGGAACTGCTTCTCGAGGAGGCCGTAGATGCGGCGCGCCTTCTGCTTCGCGCGCAGCTGGATGCCGTAGTCCGAGGTCTTGCGCTTGCGCGCCTGGCCGTGCATCCCAGGTGCGAATGCGCGCCGCTCGATGGCGCACTTCGGCGTGTAGCAGCGCTCGCCCTTGAGGTAGAGCTTGGCGCCCTCCCGGCGGCAGAAGCGGCAGACGGGGCCGCTGTAGTTGGCCACTACACTCGCCTCCGCTTGGGCGGACGGCAGCCGTTGTGCGGGATGGGGGTCACGTCCGTGATCGCGCTGACCTCGAGCCCGGCCGCCTGTAGCGAGCGGATGGCCGCCTCGCGACCCGCGCCCGGCCCGCGAACGAAGACCTCGATCGAGCGCATACCATGCTCGAGCGCTTTCTTCGCGGTGGTCTCGCCGGTCTGTTGTGCGGCGAAGGGGGTCGACTTGCGGCTTCCCTTGAAGCCCTGCGCGCCGGCCGAGCCCCACGCGATGACGTTGCCGTCGACGTCGCTGATCGAGATGATCGTGTTGTTGAACGTGCTCTGGATATGGGCCTGCCCCGCGACCACGTTCTTGCGCTCGCGGCGCCGGGTCCGCACGACCTTTTTCTGCTTCGCCATTACTTGCCTGCCTTGACCTTCTTCTTGCCCGCGACCGCGCGCTTCGGACCGCGCCGGCTGCGCGCGTTGGTCCGTGTGCGCTGGCCGCGCACCGGCAGGCCGCGACGGTGGCGCATGCCGCGGTAGGAGCCGATCTCTGTCAGGCGCTTGATGTTCACCGCGACCTCGCGGCGCAGGTCACCTTCGATCAGGATGTCTTTCGCGCTCGCGAGGCGGTCGATGACCTGGCGCAGGCGGCCCACCTCTTCCTCGCTCAGGTCCTTGGTGCGCTTGGTCCCGTCTATGTTCGCGTTCTTCACGATCTTCCCGGCCGTTGTGTTGCCTATGCCGTGGATGTACGTGAGGGCAATGACCACGCGCTTCTGCGGGGGTATGTCGACGCCGGCGATTCTCGCCATCTAGTCTCCTAACCCTGGCGCTGCTTGTGCTTTGGCGTCTTGGAGCAGATCACGCGGACCACTCCGTTGCGCTTGATCACCTTGCAGCTGGGACACATCTTTCTGACGGACGGTCGTACCTTCATCTCCAAATCTCTCGAATTCTTCCCCGCGACCGGTCGCTGGCCGCGAGCTCGACCCCTACCTTGTCCCCGGCGAGAAGCCGGGTGAAATGGGTGCCGGCGCGATCGGCGACGTGAGCGAGGACCTTCGCCCCGTTCTCGAGCTCAACCCGGTAGACACCGTTGGGAAGGGGCTCTATGACGACCCCCTTCACGAGTGGGGGGCGCTGGGGCACGAACGGCGATTGTACCAAACTCGGGCGAAGCTTCAGTCCAGGGCTCCCTTTGTGAGTACGGTTGGGCCCTTTTCTGTGATAGCGACGGTGTGCTCAAAGTAGGCGGACAAGGCGCCGTCGGCCGTGCAGATCGTCCAGCCGTCGGGCTTCATGTAGACCTCGTGGGTGCCGGCGTTGACCATCGGCTCGATCGCCAGCGTCATGCCGGGCTTAAGCCGGGGCGGGGTGCCTGGGGTGCCGAAATTCGGGACCTGCGGGTCCTCGTGCATCTGGCGCCCGATCCCGTGGCCGACGAACTGGCGGATGACCGAGAAGCCCGCCGCCTCGACGTGCTTCTGGATCGCTGACGAGATGTCGCCCAGATAGCCTCCGGGCCTGGCCTTGTCGATGCCCACGTACAGAGCCTGCTCGGTGACTTTCAGCAGGCGCGCGGCCTCCGGCGTGATCTTGCCCACCCCAACCGTGACGCCGACGTCGGCCCAGAAGCCCTCGAGGACCAGACCCAGATCCAGGCTGACCAGGTCGCCGTCGGCGATCTTGCGGTTGCCCGGGATCCCATGGACCGCCTCATCGTTGATCGAGACGCAGATCGACCGCGGGAAGCCCTGGTAGCCCAGGAAGCCGGGCGTGGCGCCGCCGTCCCGGATCAGGCGGTCGGCGATCCGGTCGAGCTCGATCGTCTTCACCCCCGGCTGGCAGGCAGCCTTGAGTGGCGGCAGGACGGATGCGAGCAAGCTGCCCGCTCGGGCCATCAGCTCGATCTCGTGCTGGGTCTTCAGGTTGATCATGTTTTTCGGGGTGCGATCGGGGAGGTGAATTTGCCGTTCACAGCGGCCAGGACCTGGCTGCTTATCAGGTCAATTGTGCCCCGTCCGTCGATCTCAGAAACCAGGCCGCCGAGCCGGTAGTGGTCGAGCACCGGCACGGTTTTTTCGAGGTAGATCTCGATCCGCGGCCGCACTGCTTCCGGGCGGTCGTCCTCGCGCTGGACCAGGGGTCCGCCGTCCGACGCGCAGGCTGAAGTCGCGGGCGGGTACGTGCGCTGGCAAACCGGGCAGACCAGCCGGCCGGACAGGCGGCGTAGCAGCTCCTCGACGGGCACCTTGAGGTAGATGACCCGGTCGAAATGCTTGCCAAGCTCGCCCATCAGGCCGTCGAGGGCTTCGGCCTGTGGCACCGTCCGAGGGAACCCGTCGATGATGAAGCCGGGCTCACAGTCGGGCTGGCGCAGGCGATTGCGGATCATGCCGACCATGATCTCGTCCGACACGTACTGGCCTGCCGCCAGGATTGGCTGCGCCTTGAGGCCGAGCTCGGTCCCCGCCTGGATCTCGGCCCGCAGCATGTCGCCCGTCGCGATGTGCGGAATGCCGAAATGGGAGCGCAGCATGTTGGCCTGTGTCCCCTTGCCTGATCCTGGAGCACCGTAAAGGAGAAGATTCAATCAGCCCCATCCCCCGGCTGCCCCACCGGCGCTTCGCGCCACCTCCCCATAGATGGGGAGGCCGGGTACTTCCCCATGAATGGGGAAGTCACTTGATAAAACCGCGGTACTGGCGCATCACGAGCTGCGTCTGCAGCTGCTTCATCGTGTCGAGGGCGACGCCGACCACGATCAGGATGGCAGTGCCTCCCAGGTACATCTGCTGGTGCGGGATGCCGGAGATCTTCGCCGTCCCGATGGGCAGGATCACGGTGATGAAGCCGAGGAAGACCGCGCCCACGAAGGTGACGCGGTTCATCACCGCCTGGAGGTAGTCCGCGGTCGGACGTCCCGGGCGGATTCCCGGGATGAAGCTTGAGTAGCGTTTAAGGTTGTCCGCCACCTCATGGACGTCAAACGTGATGGCCGTGTAGAAATACGTGAACCCGAAGGTGAACAGGAAGTAGAGGGCGTTGTACGTGACCGCCATCGGGACGTTCGATGTATCGGGCGCGAAGTTGCCCTGGATCCAGTGAGCTGCTCGGTAGTACCACGTGCTCGGCGGAGCCGCGTTGAAGTAGTTGGCGATGATCGTCGGCAGGAACATCACCGAGATCGCGAAGATGATCGGAATCACGCCGGCGTGGTTGACACGCAGCGGCAGGAAGCTGGCCCTGCGCCCCACCTCTCGCCCACCTGCGACTCGTTGCGCCGATTGGATGGGGATCTTCCGCACCGCCTGCTGGACCTCGATGATCACCGCGGTCATCACCAGCGCGATGACGCCGAAGATGATGAAGGGCACGTAGTCTGCCAGGCCGCCGCCGGTCGAGTGCGCGGTGAACACCGACGCCACGCCCTGCGGCCCTCGGCCGATGATGCCCGCGAAGATGATCAGCGACACACCGTTGCCGATGCCGTACTCGGTGATCAGCTCGCCGAACCACATCAGCATCACGGTGCCGGCGGTCAGGACCAGGATGATCTGCGTGCGCTGGAACCAGTCGAGGGTGCCGAGGATCGCCGGGTTCGTGTTCTGGAAGAGGACAGTAAAGCCGTAGGCCTGGCCGGCGCCGAGCGCGACCGTCAGGTAGCGGCTCCATCGCTGGATGCGGCGGCGACCCATCTCGCCCTCTTTCTGGATCTCCTTGATGCGCTCGGAGATCACCGTCATCAGCTGCATGATGATCGTGGCGTTGATGTAGGGGTTCATGCCCATCGCGACGACGCTGAAGCGTGAGAGCCCACCACCTGAGAAGAGGTCGAGCAGTCCGAGCAGCGCCTGCTGGTTGAAGAGCAGTCCGAGCGCTGTCTTGTTCGCTTCGGGGATCGCGATGTTCGCAAAAAGGCGGAAGACGATCAGGATGCCGCCCGTGAACAGGATCTTGTTCCGCAGCTCCGGCAGCCGAAACGAGTTGATGAGCGCCTCGAGGAGGTTCATCGGCTAGGCCTCGTCGGGAGGGGTGGCCTCCTCGACCGGCGCCGTCGGGGCACTCTTGGCACGCGGCTGCTTCGCCGCAGCCGGGGCCTGCTTAGGCGCTTCGGGGGTAGGCAAAGGCTTTGGTGCTTTGGCAGCAGTCCGCTTGGCTCCGATCTTGCGGGGCTGCCCCAGCACGGTGACGGAACCGCCGGCTTTCTCGATCGCGTCGCGGGCGCTGGCGCTGAAGGCATGGGCTTCCACCGTCAGTCTGCGCTTGAGGCGGCCGGTACCCAAAATCTTGATCTCCTCGCCCTCGTGGACGAGGCCTTCCTCGAGAAGCGTCTTGGCGTCGACCTTCGCCCCGTCGGCGAAGCGGCTGAGCTTCGAGATGTTGACCACCGAGTAGATCTTCTTGAACGGGTTCTTGAACCCTGGCAGCTTGGGGATGCGTTGGGAGAAGGGCATCTGGCCGCCCTCGAACCCGAGGCGAAAGCCCTCGCTGCGCGCGTTCTGTCCCTTCTGGCCGCGGCCAGAGGTCTTGCCCCGGCCGGAGCCGGTTCCGCGGCCCACTCGTCGCGATCTGCGATGGGCGCCAGGTGAAGGTTTGAGGTCGTGAAGCTGCATCTGTCTCTAGTGGCCTCGCTTGTGCTTCTTATTTGAGCGGGAGCGCCAGATCTTGTACTTGCTCCGCTTCGGCCTCTCGAACGGCTCGCCCTCGACAGCGACGAGGAAGTTCACTCGGCGCAGCATGCCGCGGACCGCCGGGTTGTCCGGCAGCTCGCGCGTCTGGTGCATGCGCCGGAAGCCGAGCGACTCGACGGTCGCCTTGATCTCGGGCTTGGCGCCAATCGCGCTCTTCACGAGCGTTGCCTTGAGCGTCTTGTCAGGCACTTGTTTCACCACCGTTGGAGCTGGCTGGTTCCTGGCCCCGATAGGCGGCGGCCAGGCGCTTGCCGACCATCTGCTCCATGTCCTTGCCGCGGAGCTCGGCCACCTGCTGGGCTGTCTTCAGCTGCTGCAGCGCGGCCAGCGTCGCTCGCACCGTGTTGATCGGGTTGTTGGTGCCGTGCGACTTGGTGAGGATGTCCTTGATGCCGGCGGTCTCGATCACCGCACGCATCGCGCCGCCGGAGATCACCCCGGTGCCGGGCGCGGCCGGCTTGAGCATGATGCGCGCCGCGCCCCACTTGAGGCGCACCTCGTGCGGGATGGTCGTGCCGACCATCGGCACCGTGATCATGTTGCGCTTCGCGACCTCCATGCCCTTGCGTATGGCCTCGGTCACCTCGCGCGCCTTGCCGATGCCGGCGCCGACCCGGCCGTTCATGTCACCGACGACGATCAGCGCGCTGAAGGAGAACTTGCGGCCGCCCTTGACGACCTTGGCGACGCGGTTGACGCGGACGACACGGTCCGCGAGCTCGGACCGTTCGCCCGACGAGTACCGGCCGCCGCCCATGTTTCTTGACATCAGAACTCCAAACCTGCTTCGCGGGCCGAATCGGCCAGCGCCTTGATTCTGCCGTGGTAGAGGAAACCGCCGCGGTCGAAGACGACCTGGTTGAGCCCGGCCGCCTTGGCCTTGGCGGCGATCGCCTTGCCGACTTCTGCGGCCTGGGCGACGCCATTGCCTTTGGCCTTCATCTCGACGGTCGAGGCCGCCGCCAACGTGCGGCTCGCGCCGTCGTCGATCAGTTGGGCGTAGACATGATTGAGGCTGCGAAACACCGCCAAACGCGGCCGCTGCGATGTCCCCGCGACGTGCACGCGGACGCGCTGATGACGCTTCGAGCGGTTCACCTTCCGGTCCTGTCGTTTGATCATGCTGTCGCTTTGGCCCCCTTGCCGGCCTTGCCCGGCTTGCGGCGGACCCTCTCGCCTGCGTATCTGACGCCCTTGCCCTTGTACGGCTCGGGCGGTCGCAGGCCACGCAGGTTCGCGGCGACCTGGCCCACGTCTTCGATCGAGATGCCGCTGACAGTGAACTTGGTCTGGTCCTGGATGTCGATCGAGATGCCCTTCGGCGGCTTGAACCGGATCGGGTGCGAATAGCCGAGGCTCAGCACGACCTCTTCGCCCTGCTTGGCGACGCGGTAGCCGACGCCGACCAGCTCGAGCTGCTTGGTGAATCCCTTGTCCACGCCCTCGACCATGTTGGCGACCAGGCTGCGGACCAGGCCATGGAGCGCGCGATGGCGGAAGGCGTCCGACGGCCGCTCGAAAACCAGCTCGCCGTCAACCTGCTTGACTGAGATGTCGGCCGGCAGGGTGCGCTCCAGCTGGCCCTTCGGGCCCTCGACCTTGACGTGCCCCGGGCCCAGGGTGACCTTCACCGACTTCGGCACCGGGACGGGCAGCTTTCCGATCCGCGACAACTCTTTCTGTTCTCCTGATTACCAGATGTAGGCGAGCACTTCGCCACCGAGACCCTGACGCAGCGCCTGCCTCCCGCTCATGACTCCCTCAGCGGTGCTGAGGATCGCGATGCCAAGTCCGCCGAGGACTCTCGGGATCTCGGTCTTGCGAGCGTAGACCCGCAGCCCTGGGCGGCTGATCCGCTTGACGCCCGAAATGACTCGGGTGCGGTCGGGGCGGGACTTGAAGATGATACGCATCGTCTGAGTGGTGCCGTTGGCCTCCACGTCGTAGCCCGCGATGTAGCCCTCGTCCTTCAGGACGCGGGCAATCTCGAGCTTCAGCCGGGACGCGGGGACCTTCACCTCGGCGTGCCGGGCGGCGTTGGAGTTGCGGATGCGCGTGAGCATGTCGGCTATAGGGTCGGAGACGATCCCCGGCGGTGCCTTCTTGATGTTCTTGGCGCCTGCCTTGGCGACTGCGGTAGCCATCACCAGCTCGACTTCGTGACCCCGGGGACACGTCCCTCGGAGGCAAGCTCCCGGAAGCAGATGCGGCACATACCGAATTTGCGCAGGAAAGCTCGCGGCCGCCCGCAGATGCGGCAGCGATTGTGAAAACGCACCTTGAACTTGGGTGTTGCAAGGTCTCGCTTCCAGCGCTGGATCGATGATTTCTTCGCCAAACTCTCTCCCTTATCTCTTCCTGAATGGCATTCCGAGTCTTGTCAGCAGGCTTCGCGCCTCGTCGTCGGTGCGGGCAGTGGTGATGATCGAGACCTCCAGCCCTCGCAGCTTGTCGATCTTGTCGTAGTCGACCTCGGGGAACACGACCTGCTCCCGCAGCCCGAGGGAGTAGTTGCCGCGACCGTCGAAGCCGTCCGGGCTCACGCCGCGGAAGTCGCGGATTCGCGGCAGCGCGATGTTCAGCAGCTTGTCGAGGAAGTACCACATGCGACGGCCGCGAAGCGTCGTCTTGATGCCGACCGTCTGGCCGGCGCGCAGCTTGAACGCGGCGACGGACTTCTTGGCCTTGATCAATTGCGGCTTCTGGCCGGTGATGGTGACCACGTCGCCGACCGCGGCGTCGAGCGCCTTGTCGTTGTCCTTCGCCTCGCCGATGCCGATGTTGACCACGATCTTGTCCAGGCGCGGCACCTGCATCGTGTTGCCGTAGTCGAACTCCTTGGTCATCTGCTGCGCGATGGTGTCCCGGTAGGCCAGGAGCAGGCGCGGCGGCGCCTCCGACTTTGTGCCGGGCGCCTTCGGGGCTGACTCCTTCTTTGCCGGCGACTGCTTCGCTTTAGCCACTACTGGGCCTCCGTCTTACGCACGCGCTCGTAGGGCTCGCCGCAGTGGCGGCAGACCAGAGCCCGCGCGCCGGACTCGAGCACTGTGTGCTTGGTCCGCGTGGGCCGGCCGCACGCCGGGCAGACGAGCATCACGTTGGAATAATCGAGCGCGGCCTCGAAGTCGACGATGCCGCCTTGCGCAACGGCCACGCCACCTCGGCGCTGGCCGGCCTTGGTGTGGCGCTTGAGCAGGTTGACCCCCTTCACCACGATCTTGTGCTGGTCGGGAATCGTGCGCAGCACCTCACCCTGCTTGCCCTTGTCCTTGCCCGCGATCACGATCACCGGATCGCCCGGCGCAAGGTCGAGCCAGCGGCGCTTGGGTTGTTCTTTGTTCTTCAGCATTTCTGGTTAAAGGACCTCCGGAGCGAGCGAGATGATCTTCATGAAGTTGCGTTCCCGCAGCTCACGGGCAACCGGGCCGAAGATGCGCGTGCCGCGCGGGTTGTTGGCTTGCGCCAGCAGCACTGCCGCGTTTTCGTCGAACCGGATGAGCGAGCCGTCGGGGCGCTTGTATTCCTTGTTCACGCGGACGACGACCGCCTTGACGACCTCACCCTTCTTGACCTGCCCGCCCGGCTGGGCGGACTTGACCGTGGCGGTGATGATGTCGCCTACATACGCGTACTTGCGGTAGTGCCCCCCGGCCACGCGGATGCACAGGAGCTCTTTAGCTCCCGAGTTGTCCGCGACCTTCAGCCGGGTTTCTTGCTGGATCATCGTTTAGCGGGCCTTCTCCACGATCTCAAGTACGCGCCAGCGCTTCTCTTTGGAGATCGGGCGCGTTTCGGTGATGCGCACCAGGTCGCCCACGCCGCATTCGTTCTTCTCGTCGTGGACCTTGAAGCGGGCGCGCTGCTGGACCGTCTTGCGATACAGACGGTGGGCCTTGGACGAGCCGATCTGGACGATGACCGTCTTGTTCATCTTGTCCGCGATGACATAGCCCAGCCGGACCTTGCGCTGGCCCCGGGCTGTCGTCGCGGCCTCGGACGTAGTTGCGGTCTTGGTTGCGGTGTCGGTCATTCGGGTTCCTCTTTCTTGGCACGGCGGCCGCGCTTGGGTTTGGGAGCCTCTTCCTCTTGGTCAGCCGTTGCCTCGGCAGGGGGCTCCGCGATTGCGACAGCCGGCAGCGCGGATTGGTCGACGCTCGGCAGGATGCCGAAGTCGCGCTCCCGGAGGACGGTCATGATCCGGGCGATGTCGTGCCGGACCTTGGAGATCTGGCTCGAGTTCTCGAGCTGGCCAACCGCGTGCTTGAAGCGCAGCTCGTAAAGCTCCCGACGCGCGGTTTTCATGCGCACGCCCAGCTCATCGGCCTCCAGGACTCGAAGCTCATCGACCTTCATCTCGAACCTCCGGCTTCCGCGGCCGCGACGAAGCGAGTCTTGATCGGCAGCTTGGACGCGGCCAGCTTCATCGCCTCTTTGGCGACCTGCGGCGTTACGCCGCCCATCTCGAAGAGCACCCGGCCAGGCTTGACCACGGCGACCCAGCCTTCGGGGTTGCCCTTGCCGGAGCCCATTCGCGTCTCGGCCGGCTTCTTCGTAATCGACTTGTCCGGGAAGACGCGGATCCAGATCTGACCGCCACGCTTGACGTGCCGCGTCATGGCGCGGCGGGCGGCCTCGATCTGCCGGTTGCTCATCCAGCACGCCTCCATCGCCTGCAGGCCGAAGTCGCCGAATGCCACGGTCGCCCCTTGCGTGGCGATGCCTGTGCGCCGGCCGCGGTGCATCTTTCGGTACTTGACGCGCTTCGGGATCAGCATCTAGCCGTCTGCCTTTTTGCGGGTGGTGGTCGTCTTCTTGGGGGCGGCCGGCTTGGCGGCGGCCGGGCCGGCGGACGCGCGCGGCTTAGGCTGCGCCGGTCCGGCGCTCTTCGGAGTCGTTGTCGCGGCTTCGGCCTTCGGCTTCGCGGCGGTTGTCTTGGGTGCAGCAGTGGTGCGGGTCCGCCGGGGCGCCGCGGGCTTGGCCGCTGTCTCCGCGGTCTGCGTCGTCGCTTCGGCGGCTGGTTGGGTCAGGGCCTCGACCAGCTCGGGCTGCGGGGCGATTACCTCGGCCAGCGGCGTGGTCTCCTCCGCGATTGGCGCGAGCCGGCGCTGGGCGGGCGAGATCTGGTCCTTGTAGATCCAGCACTTGACACCAATCGCGCCGAAGGTGGTCTTCGCGGTGGCACGGCCGAAGTCGATGTCGGCGCGCAAGGTATGGAGAGGCACGCGGCCCTCGCGGTCCCATTCTCGTCGCGCCATCTCTGCGCCGCGCAGGCGTCCGCCGCAATAGATCCTCACGCCCTTCGCGCCAGAGCGCATCGTGCGCAGGATCGCCTGCTTCATCGCGCGCTTGTAGCTGATGCGGCGTTCGATCTGACTGGCGATGTTCTCCGCGACGAGCTGAGCGTCGAGCTCGGGCTGCTTGATCTCCTGGATCGAGATTCGGACGCGGTTGCCGAAACGCTTCTCGAGGTCTTCGCGCAGCTGATCGACGCTCGACCCACCCTTGCCGATAACGATGCCCGGCTTGGCGGTGTGGATCGTCACGGTGAGCTGCGCGTTCGAGCTGCGCTCGGTTTCGATCTTCGCGATGCCGGCGTTGCGCAGGCGAGCGAGGATGACACGGCGCATCTCGAGGTCCTCGTGGAGCATCTTCGTGTAGTCCTTGGGGTTGGCAAACCAGTTGGCCTCCCACGGACGGAAGACCCCAAGGCGAAACGCGTTCGGATGAACTTTATGACCCAACTATTACCTTGCTCCTTGCGGCTGGTCTTCGACGACCGCCGTGATGTGGCAGGTGCGGTGGAAGTACTCGTGCGCCATGCTGCGGCTCACGGGACGCCGGCGCTTGTACGTCGGGCCTTCGTCGATGAGCAGCTGCTTGAGCACGAGATCGTCGCGGTTGAGGTTGAAGTTGTGCTCCGCGTTGGCCGCGGCGGACTTGATCGCCTTCGCCACATCTTTGGCGGCGTGCTTCGGCGAAAACTCGAGGTACGCGAGGGCCTCGGCGACCTTCATACCCTCCACCGAGTCGGCCACGAGCCGCGCCTTTCGGGGCGTTCTGCGGACAAACTTCTGCACTGCGGAAACTTCCATCGTCGCCAACTTCTACTTCAGCGCCGTCGTTTTTTCGGTGTGGGTGCCATGGCCGCGGAAGTGGCGAGTCGGCGCGAACTCGCCCAGCCGGTGACCGACCATGTTCTCGCTGATGAAGACGGGCACGTGCTTGCGTCCGTCGTGGACCGCGATCGTGTGCCCGACCATGTCCGGGTAGATGACCGACGCGCGTGCCCAGGTGCGGATCACCTTCTTGTCACGCGTCTGATTCATCTTCTCGATCTTGTCCTTGAGCGGGGCGCTTATGAACGGCCCCTTCTTTGTTGATCTGCTCACTTACTTCTTGCGTCCTTTCTTCTCGCGGCGGCGGATGATGAGCTTGGCCGAGGCCTTGTTCGCCTTTCGGGTTCGGTAGCCGAGGGCGGGCTTGCCCCACGGAGTCTTGGGGTTGCCACCGGGTCCCGTCTTGCCCTCGCCACCGCCGTGTGGATGGTCGCGGGGGTTCATGGTCGAGCCGCGGACCTCCGGGCGCTGGCCCAGCCAGCGGCCGCGTCCGGCCTTGCCGCCGGACTCGTTTTCGTGCTCGATGTTACCGACCTGGCCGATGGTGGCCTGGCAGCGGATGTGGATCCGTCTCAATTCGCCGCTCGGCATGCGCACCACTGCGTAGTCGCCTTCCTTGGCGAGCAGCTGCGCGCTTGCGCCGGCCGATCGCACCAGCTGGCCGCCTCGACCCAGCGTCAGCTCGATGTTATGGATGGTCGAGCCGACAGGAATGTTCTCGAGCGGGATGGCGTTGCCGATTCGCACGGGGGCGTCGGGACCGCTCTCGATGGGGTCGCCGACCTTCAAACCCAGGGGGGCGAGGATGTAGCGCTTCTCGCCGTCCTTGTAGTGGATCAATGCGATGCGGGCGCTGCGGTTTGGGTCGTACTCGATGGTCGCGACCTTGCCGGGGATGGCGTGCTTGTCACGCTTGAAGTCGATCTTCCGGTACAGCTTGCGGTAGCCGCCCCCCTGGTGGCGCGTTGTGATCCTGCCCTGGTTGTTGCGTCCGGCGTGCGTCGGCAGCGACTCGAGCAGCGTCTTTTCAGGCGTGTCGGTCGTGATCTCGTCGAAACCGGAGATCGTCATGAAGCGACGACCGGGGCTGGTGGGCTTGAACTTTCTTACAGGCATCTTTTTCTCTCAGACGCTCCCGAACAAGCCTTCGATCTTCTGGCCCGCTCCAAGCGTGACGATGGCCTTTTTCCAATCGGACGTGTTGCCGACGGTGCCTGAGCCGGCGCGCCGGAAGCTGCGGCGCTTCTTGCCCCGCATCGTCACTGTGTTGATGTCTCTGACGTGTATACCCTGCGACTCGTACTGCTCCTCGAGCGCCTTCTTGATCTCGGTCTTCGACGCGCTCGCGAGGACCTTGAACGTGTAGCGGCCCTGCGTGTAGAGCTGGTAGGTGCGCTCGGTGATGACTGGGCCGATCACGATCTCGGACGCGGCTTTGGTCGTCATCGTGCGACCTCTCTCTGGCGTGGGCTGAAGTTCTCCTCGAGGAGCTCGAGCGTGTCCTTGGCGAGCAGGAGGTACGTGTGTGTGAACAGGTCGCGGATGTTCAGATTTCTCGCGAGCACGATCTTCGCCCCCGCGAGGTTCTCGAACGATCGGCTGACGGTGTAGTTGGGGGCCGGGAGCACGACCAGAGCCGGCCTGTCGAATCCAATGGCCTCCATCAGCTCGGCGGCCTGGCTCGTCTTGGGCTCGTCGAAGACAAAACTCTCGATCACTCTGACCTGGCCGTCGATCGCCTTCTGGCTGAGCGCGCTGCGCAGCGCGAGGCGGCGCATCTGCTTCGGCATGCGGTGCGAGTAATCACGCGGCTTGGGCCCGAAGACTGTACCGCCGCCCTTCATGCTCGGCTCTCTCGTGCTGCCGTGACGCGCTCGGCCCGTGCCCTTTTGGCGGTACGGCTTGGCGCCACCACCGCTGACGTTTGCCCGCGTCTTCGTGCTGGCCGTCCCCTGCCGCGCGTTGGCGAGCTGGCGGAGGTAGGCCTGGTGCATCACAGGCATGTTGGGTGTTTCCGCGAAGATGGCTTCGGGCAGCTCGACCTCACCGTTGCGTTCGCCAAGCGCGTCGAAGTACGGGGCTTGGAGCGGGTTGGTCTCTTTTGGCTGCTCTGCTTTCTCTGCCACTAGACCTTCCTCGGGTTGGGCTTGCCCGCCGGACCCTTCGGCTTGACCTTCTTGGTCGATTGACGGACGAGCACGAGGGCGCCTTTCGCGCCCGGCACGCCGCCTCTGATCAGGAGCAGGTTGCGCTCGGCGTCGACTCTCACGACTCTGTAGGCGCGAGACGTCGTCCGCACATTGCCCATCTGGCCTGACATGCGCACGCCCTTGAAGACGCGCGCCGCGTCGGTGGCGCCGATCGCGCCCGGCTGCCGGACGTTCATCGAACCGTGCGACTCGGGGCCGCGGCTGAACTTGTGTCGCTTGATGAGTCCTTGAAAGCCTTTGCCCTTGCTGGTCGCCGTGACGTCGACCAGCTCGCCGGCGGCGAATATCTCCGCCTTCAGCTCCTGGCCTTGTTCGACACCCTCGTAGTTGCGAATCTCGACGATGTGGCTGTGCGGATCTACGTTCGCCTTCTTGAACTCGCCCAGCAGCGGCTGGTTGAGCTTGCCCTCTTTGGCCGGCTGGAACGCGATGCGGACGGCGCTATATCCGTCCTTCTCGGTCGTCCTCAGGCCCAGCACCTTGCACGGACCGGCCTCGAGCACTGTGACCGCGCTCGCCGTCCCGTCTGGGTTGAAAAGCTGGGTCATGCCAAGCTTCCGGGCCAGCAATCCCTTCATGACTTGATCTCGATGCTCACGCCGGCGGGCAGGCTGAGACGCATGAGCGCATCGACGACCCGCGGATTGGGGTCGAGGATGTCGACGATGCGCTTGTGAGTGCGCATCTCGAACTGCTCCCGCGAGTCTTTGTCGATGAATGGGCTGCGGATCACGGTGAGTTTTGAGATTTCGGTCGGAAGCGGGATCGGGCCGGCAGTGCGCGCGTTCGTGCGGCGGGCGGTGTCCACGATCTTGTCCGCCGCCTGATCAAGGACCCGATGGTCGTAGGCCTTGAGCCGGATCCGAATCTTCTGCGCCACAGCCTTGCCTTTTCCTTTCCTTATCTATGTGTGGTTACTTGACGACCTCGGTCACCACGCCGGCGCCGACTGTCTTGCCACCTTCGCGGATGGCGAACCGGAGGCCGGGCTCGATGCCGATCGGCTCGCCGAGGGTTATGTCCATCACTACGTTGTCGCCGGGCATTGTCATCTCGACGCCCTCGGGCAGCTTGACCTCACCCGTCACGTCGGTGGTCCGCATGTAGAACTGCGGCCGGTAGCCGCTGAGGAAGGGTGTGTGCCGACCACCTTCTTCCTTGGTGAGGACGTAGACCTGAGCCTTGAACTGTGTATGCGGCGTGATGGTGCCGGGCTTCGCGAGCACCTGGCCGCGCACTACGTCTTCGCGCTTGACGCCACGGAGCAGCGTGCCCACGTTGTCGCCGGCCTGGCACTCGTCCATGTCCTTGTGGAACATTTCGATGCCGGTGACGACCGTCTTCGTGCTCGGATGGATGCCAACGATCTCGATTTCCTCGTTCTTCTTGAGCTTGCCGCGCTCGACTCGACCGGTGGTCACGGTGCCGCGACCCTCGATCGTGAACACGTCCTCGATCGGCATCAGGAACGGCTTGTCGACCGGCCGCTCGGGCTCCGGGATGTACGTGTCGACGGCGTTCATCAGCTCCCAGATCTTGGGGGTCCACTCGGGATCGCCCTCGAGCGCCTTCAGAGCAGAGATGCGAACGATCGGGATATCGTCGCCGGGGTACTCGTACTTGTTGAGCAGCTCGCGCAGGTCGAGCTCAACAAGCTCGATGAACTCCTTGTCGTCGACCATGTCGCACTTGTTCAGCGCAACGACGAGGAACGGCACGTTGACCTGGCGCGCGAGGATGATGTGCTCGCGGGTCTGCGGCATCGCACCGTCGTTGGCGGCCACGACGAGAATCGCGCCGTCCATCTGGGCGGCGCCGGTGATCATGTTCTTGATGTAGTCCTGGTGTCCGGGGCAGTCCACGTGCGCGTAGTGGCGCTTCTCGGTCTCGTACTCCACGTGGGTGATCGAGATCGTGATGCCCCTCGCCTTCTCCTCGGGAGCCTTGTCGATCCTGTCAAACGGTGTGAATTCGGCCAGGCCCTTCTCTGAAAGCACCTTTGTGATGGCGGCCGTCAGCGTCGTCTTGCCATGGTCGATATGACCGATGGTTCCGACGTTGAGGTGGGGCTTGGTGCGCTCGAACTTCTTCTTCGCCACTGTCTCCTCCTAACTAACTCCTCGCTCTGTCGCGGCGGCCCACAGCCTCCGCCAAGTTTCCTGGCATCTCCGCGTAATGACTGAACTCCATCGAATACGTCGCACGCCCCGAGGTCATCGAGCGAAGCTCAGTGGCGTAACCGAACATCTCGGCGAGGGGCACAGTCGCCTTCACATTCTGCGAAGTGCCGCGGCCCTCCATACCGAGGATATGACCACGCCGCGACGCGAGGTCGCCCATGACGTCGCCGAGGTACTCCTCAGGCATCACGACATCGACCTTCATGATCGGCTCGAGCAAATACGGCTGCGCCTTCTGCATGCCGTCCTTGACCGCCATCGAACCGGCGACGTGGAACGCCATCTCGTTCGAGTCGACTGGATGGTACGAACCATCGACCAGCGCGACCGTGATGTCGACCACCGGGTAGCCGGCAGCGACACCGGTCTGAATTGCCTCGCGGATGCCCTTCTCGACCGCGGGGATGTATTCCCGCGGGATGCGGCCCTGCGTGACCTTGTCTTCGAAGATGAAGCCTGATCCCTGCTCTCCGGGACGAACCACGACCTCGGCGTGGCCGTACTGGCCCTTGCCGCCCGTCTGGCGGACGAAGCGCCCGATGCCCTTGGCCTCGCGGCGGATCGCCTCCTTGTACGCAACCTGAGGCTTGCCCTGGTTCGCGTCGACGCGGAACTCGCGCAGCAGGCGGTCGATGATGATCTCGAGGTGGAGCTCGCCCATGCCCTCGATGATCGTCTGGCCTGTCTCGTCGTCGGTGTGCACCTTGAAGGTCGGGTCCTCTTCCGACAGCCGTTGCAGCGCCATGCCGAGCTTTTCCTGGTCTGCCTTCGTCTTGGGCTCGATGGCGACCGAGATCACGGGCTCGGGAAACGTGATCGACTCGAGCAGGATCGGATGCGCTTCGTCACAGAGCGTGTCACCCGTCGTGGTGACCTTCAAACCGACGGCCGCTGCGATGTCGCCCGTGAACACTTCGTCGACGTCCTCGCGCCGGATTGCATGCATGCGCAGGATCCGACCGATGCGTTCGCGCTTTCCGGTCGACGCGTTCATGACGGACGAGCCCGCCTTGAGGCGCCCTGAGTAGACACGGAAGAACGTCAGCTTGCCGACGCCCTGCGGGTCCATCTGGATCTTGAAGGCGAGCGCTGAAAACGGCTCGGCGTCGTCGTGCTCGCGCACGAGCAGCGCCCCGGTCTTGGGGTCCTTGCCCTCCACCGCCGGAACATCGGCCGGGGATGGTAGGTAGTCGACGACGGCGTCGAGGATGGGCTGCACGCCGCGGTTGCGCAGCGCCGCACCGCACAGGACCGGCACGAGGATGCCGGCAACGGTGCCGCGCCGAAGCCCGGCTTTGATCTCTTCCTCTGAGATGTCCTGCTCCTCGAGGTACTTGTGCATGATCGCGTCGTCGAAGTCGGCCACGGCTTCGATCAGGTCGTGGCGGTACTGGCTGACCAGGTCCTGCATGCCCGCTGGGATCACCAGCGACTCGGTGTTCTTCGTCCCGAGGTCGTCCGTGTAGACGACCGCCTCCTTGCTGAGCAGGTCGACGTAGCCCTCGAACGAGGCCTCGGACCCGATGGGCAGCTGGATCGGCACCGCACGAGCCCCAAGGCGGGTGCGGATCGACTGGAGCGAACCGTAGAAGTCCGCCCCGATGCGATCCATCTTGTTGATGAAGGCGATACGCGGCACGCCGTAGCGGTCGGCCTGGCGCCAGACCGTCTCGGACTGGGGTTCGACGCCCGCGACGGCGTCGAAGACCGCGACCGCGCCGTCGAGGACGCGCAGGCTCCGCTCGACCTCGACTGTGAAGTCCACGTGCCCGGGTGTGTCTATGATGTTGATCGCGTAGTCGCGCCAGTTGGCTGTCGTCGCGGCAGACGTGATCGTGATCCCACGCTCCTTCTCCTGGACCATCCAGTCCATGGTCGCGGCCCCTTCGTGGACCTCGCCCATCTTGTGGATGCGCCCGGCATAGAACAGGATCCTCTCCGTCGTTGTCGTCTTGCCCGCGTCGATGTGCGCCATGATCCCGATGTTTCGGACCTTGTCGATGGCGACGGGACGCTCTTGCATCTTTAGTGCCACGTTCATCTCTCTTAGTACCGGAAGTGCGAGAAAGCTTTGTTGCTTTCGGCCATCCGGTGGGTCTCCTCTTTGCGCTTCACCGCACCGCCGGTGTTCTGCGCAGCGTCAAGAAGTTCGAACGCGAGCTTCTCGCTCATACTCTTCCCCCCACGCTGCCGCGCGAAACGGACGAGCCAGCGCCTGGCGAGCGCCAGCCGGCGCTCCGGCCTGATCTCGACCGGCACCTGGTAGGTGGCGCCGCCGACCCGGCGCGGCTTGACCTCCAGCAGCGGGGTTGCATTGCGGAGAGCCTGGTCAAAAACCTCGAGCGGCTCCTTCTTGGCCTGCCTCGAGGCGCGCGACAGCGCGTCGTAGACGACCTTTTCGGCCGTCGAGCGCTTGCCGCGGCTCATGACGACGTTCACGAACTTGGCGATCGCTTCCGACTGGTACACCGGGTCGGGCGCGACGACACGCTTGACAGGACGGTTGCGGCGAGGCATCAGGCCGCCGCCTTGCCCTTTTCCCGCTTGGCCCCGTACTTGCTCCGAGCCTTCTTGCGGTTCTTGGTGCCGGCCGTGTCGAGCGTGCCGCGGATGATGTGGTAGCGGACGCCCGGCAGGTCCTTGACGCGGCCGCCCCGGATGAGCACCACCGAGTGCTCCTGCAGGTTGTGGCCGATGCCCGGGATGTAGGCGGTGACCTCGATCCCTGTCGTCAGGCGGACTCGCGCCACCTTGCGAAGGGCCGAGTTCGGCTTCTTGGGGGTCTGGGTGTAGACGCGCACGCATACGCCCCGCCTCTGCGGCGAGCCGCGCAGCGCGGGCGCCTTAGACTTCGCTCTGGCCGCCTTACGCCCAAGGCGGACCAACTGCTGGATGGTTGGCAAACGTTTCTCCGTATAGCGGTTTGATCCCACGCGGCAATAGCCGATTGGGCGACAAGCGATGAGTATACCCAAAACCCATTACTTCGAAGCCAGGCCGGCGGTCGCTTCGCGGCCGCGCCCAGTCCACCTGCGATTGGGGGGGCTGGACCTCGAACTGCAGGCCGACAGAGGTGTATTCGGCTCGAGAGGGATCGATCTCGGGACGATGACCCTGCTCAAGGAGGCGCCGCCCCCACCTCAGGCGGGGGATGTGCTCGACCTGGGCTGCGGCTATGGGCCGATCGCCATCACGCTGGCCCGGCTCTCGCCCCAGGCCCGCGTCTGGGCGATCGACGTCAACGAGCGCGCCCTCGAGCTCACCCGCGCCAACGCGCAGACGGCGCAGGCGGCCAACATCTCGGTGGCTGCGCCCGGCGACGTGCCGGACGACGTTCGCTTCGATGCGATCTACTCCAACCCGCCGGTGCGCGTGGGCAAGGGCCCGCTGCATGCCCTCCTGCTCGAATGGCTTCCCCGCCTGGCGCCTGACGGCGCCGCCTACCTGGTCGTCCAGCGCAACCTCGGCGCGGACTCGCTCGCCAAGTGGCTGGCGGAGCAGGGCTACGAAGTGTCGCGACTGAAGTCGAAGAAGGGCTTCCGGATCCTCGAGGTGAAGTCCCCCTCTTAACCCGAAAAGTTCAATGTGCGTCTAGGCGGCTCCTTCGGTCAGGGAGACGTGATAGCCAAGGCGCTCGAGGCGTCGGACGGCTTGGCGGGTGATCTGTGAGCGGTCACGCTGGTCGAAGTAGTTCGGTCCAAGGTCCTGGTAGACAACGCCGTCGTTGAGCAGGTGGTAGATCACGGTGAGCAGGCTGTGGCTGACTGCCAGCAACGCCCGTTTCCTGCCTCGGCGAGCCGCGAGCCGGTGGTATTGGACCTTGAAGTAGCTGTCCTTCTTGCGCGAGGCGCACCAGGCGGATTCGACCAGGATGGAGCGCAGCCAGCGGTTGCCCTTGCCGGCGTAGCCGGACCGTCGCTTGCCCGCCGACTCGTTGTTGCCGGGACAAACCTTGGCCCAGGAGGCGAGGTGGCGGTCAGAGGGAAACCGGCTCATGTCGGTGCCGATCTCGGCAAGGATCTCCTCTGCGGCGCGGGTGCCTATGCCGGGGATCTGGTCGAGGCAGTCGATGGCAGTTTCAAAAGGGCGGCTTCGCTGCTTGACCTCCTGGTCCAAAGCGGCGATGCGCTGCTCCAGGAAGTCGATGTGGGAGAGCAACTGGTCGAGGAGAAAGCGCTGGTGAGTGGCGAGGGTGCCGTGAAGCGCTTGGGCCAGGAGCTCCCGCTTGCGCTGGAGGCCGTAGTTGGCGGTGGCGGCCACAGCCTCCGGGTCGTAGTCGCCGGCAATGAGCGCGCTTAAAAAGCGGCGCCCGTTGAGGCCGACGACATTGGAGATGACGTCTTCGAGCTTGATGTTGGCTCCCTCCAGGACCTTCTGCAACCGCTGCACCTCATGTGCGCGCTCCTCGATGAGAGTGCGTCGATAACGCGTCAACTCCCGCAGTTCCCTCTGTTCTCGGCTGGGAATGAGGCTCGGTTTGAGCAGCCCGTGGCGGAGCAGGTCGGCAATCCACTCCGCATCCTTGACATCGGTCTTGCGCCCAGGCACCGCCTTGATGTGTCGCGCGTTGACGACTAAGAGCTCAAAGTCGGCCGCCTCCAGGATGTTGAAAACCGGTTTCCAGTAGACGCCACTGCTCTCCATCGCAACCACCCCGACGCTCAGCCCCTGCAGCCACTGAGCCAGCTGCTCGAGCTGCCAGGTCAGGGTTCCAAACGTGCGCAACTGCTTGCCCTCGGGCAGCAGCGCGCAGGCCACCACGCTCGACTTGTGAACGTCAAGTCCCGCGCACCGTTCGTGAACCACCCGCATGGTCACCACCTCCAACTGAGATCTCAGTGGGGACAGGTCGAGGTTCGAAGACGTTAACCCGCGTGCTCTCCGCCACCGCGGCGGGGCAACAGCTAAAGGTGCCTGACGACCGGCCAGCCCAAATTAACAGCGAGCTCCCGGGCACCAAAGAGAGTCGGGCCGCTCCCACGGGACCCAATTTTCATTGCTGTAGGCACCCGACCGGGACGCCGAAATTAACAACCTGGGTTGACTCGGTCTTTCGAAAAATCCAAGATCACCCCGGTTCGGCCGGCGGGGGAGGGCCCGGCAAGAAGAAGGGAGGGCCCCCGAAGACTGACGCCCTCAGGCCTGCCCGGCGAAATGGCACGCCGCCACCTGGTCCTGCGCCCCATGCGGCTCGAGCGGCGGCTCGACCTCCGAGCACACCCCCGGCACGCGCGCGATCGGGCAGCGCGGATGGAAACGGCATCCGGACGGCGGATTGACCGGCGACGGGATCTCGCCCTTGAGCGTGATCGGCGCCCGATCCCGCTCGACGACCGGATCCGGCACCGGGATCGAGGACAGAAGCGCCTTCGTGTAAGGGTGCTGAGGGTGGTCGTAGATGTCGTTGCGGTCCGCCGTCTCCACCACCTTGCCCAGGTACATCACGGCGATCCGGTCTGAAAGGTGCCGCACCACCGCCAGGTCGTGCGCGATGAACAGGTAGGTGAGCTGGAATTCCCGCTGCAGGTCATGCAGCAGGTTGATGATCTGGGCCGCGATCGACACGTCCAGGGCGGACACGGCTTCGTCGCACACGATGAACGACGGGTTGACCGCCAGCGCGCGCGCGATCCCGATGCGCTGTCTCTGCCCGCCAGAGAACTCATGCGGGTAGCGGTTCGTGAAATTCGGGTTCAAGCCCACCAGCCGGAGCAGCTCCTGCACCCGCTGCCGCCGCTCTCGGACCGAGCCGACGTGGTAATTGTCCAGCGGCTCCTGCAGGATGTCCCCCACCGTCATCCGCGGGTCGAGCGACGCGAACGGGTCCTGGAAGATCATCTGCATCTTCCGCCGCACTCGACGCATCCCGCCCCCACGAAGCCGCGTGATGTCCTGGCCGTCGAACACGATGCTGCCCGCGGTCACCGGCATCAGGGAGGTAATCAGCCGCGCCAGCGTCGACTTTCCGCATCCCGACTCGCCGACCAGGCCCAGCGTCTCGCCGCGCCTGATCTCCAGATCGACGCCGTCCACGGCGCGCACGGCGAGACCGCCGAACCCGCCTATCGGGAAGTGCTTGTAGGCACCCTTGATGTGGACCAGCACCGGGTCGGTCGCCGCGACCCTGGCCGGCGCCCGCTCAGCCGCCTGCATCGCCCCCCACCTCGGCGGTCGACGCCTTCAGCTTCTCTGCGGCTTCCTTGGAGAGAGCGCTCTTCTTCGCCTCGTCGACGTCTTCCTCTTTGACGTTCCGCATCAGCACCCAACACCGCGCGACCTGGCCGAGCGCCACCTCGTCGAGCGACGGCTCTGGGTCGACCTTGCAGCGGTCCACCACGAATGGGCACCGCGGGTGGAACTTGCACCCAGGCGGCGGGTGTGACAGGTCCGGCGGCAGGCCCTTGATCGAGACGAGCCGGTCCTTTCGCGACTCGTCAACGCGCGGCACCGAGCGCAGCAGCGACCACGTATAGGGATGCTGCGGGCTCTTGAAGATCTGATCGACCGGACCCTCTTCGACGATCCTGCCGGCGTACATCACCACGACACGCTGGCAAAGGCTCGCCACCAGCGCCATGTTGTGGGTGATCAGCATCATGGCCGTGCCGAGCTCGCGGTTGAGCTGCTTCATGAGCTGGATGATCTGCGCCTGCACGGTGACGTCGAGCGCGGTAGTCGGCTCGTCCGCGATCAGCAGCGACGGCTCGTTGGAAAGCCCCATGGCGATCATCGCCCGCTGCCGCATGCCGCCCGAAAACTGGTGAGGGTAGTCATTGACGCGAGACTCCGCCGCAGGCACCCGCACCCTTTTCAGCAGCTCGATCACCCTTCCCCGCGCCAGCGTCTCGGTGAAGCGGTTATGGGCTGTCATCGCCTCTTCGATCTGCTTTCCGATCTTCGTCACCGGGTTCAGGGAGGTCATCGGGTCCTGGAAGATCATCGCCACGTCGTTGCCGCGGAAGTCGCGGATCTCCTCGTCGGTCATCTTCGTTACGTCATTGCCCCGGAACATGATCCGGCCCGAAACGATCTTCCCCGGGTCTGGGAGTAGCCGCAGGATGGAGAGCGCGGTCATGGTCTTGCCGCAGCCCGACTCGCCGACCACGCCCAGGGTCTCCCCCGCGTCGACGTGGAAGCTGACACCGTCAACAGCCCGCACCACCCCACGCGACGTGAAGAACTGCGTGTGCAGGTCTTCGACCTCCAGCAGGGTTTGTGCCAATTTGCCTGCTGAAATCTACAGGAGCTAGCGGCGCATGCGGGGGTCTAGGGCGTCGCGAAGCCCGTCGCCGATGAAGGAGAAGGCCAGGAGCGTGAAGCCGATCGCGAAGGCGGGAAACACGACCGACGTCGGGTTGGCGTAAATAGCCTCTGTGCCGTCGGCGACCATCTGCCCCCACGTGGGCTGGGGCGGCCGGATGCCGACCCCGAGGAAGCTCAGCACAGCCTCGAGGAAGATCGCATTGGGGATGCCGAAGGTCAGGGTGACGATGATCGGACCGAGTGAGTTCGGCAGCATGTGTTTCAGGATCAGCTTCAGCGGCGACGAGCCCGACGCCCTCGCGGCCTCGATGTACTCCTTCTCCTTGATGGAAAGCACCTGTCCGCGCACCAGGCGCGCCAGGCCGACCCAGTTGACGAGCGCGATCGCGCCGAAGATCGGGATCAGCTGCACGAACCACGGGCCGTTCACGCTCCAAACCGAGACCACCACGAGGACGAAGAGGAGGTCGGGAAACGCGTACCAGATGTCGGTGAACCGCATCAGCAGGTTGTCGATCCGGCCGCCGAAGTACCCGGCGGTAAGGCCGATCGCCAGGCCGATTGGAAAGATGATGCCCTGGACGAGAAGGCCCACTGTCAGGGAAACCTGGCTGCCGAGCATGAGCCGGCTCAGGGTGTCCCGCCCGAGGATATCGGTGCCGAAGGGGTGCCCGTTCACGCCCGGCGGCGTCTCTATGCTCTCGACCTGCTGCTTGATGGGGTCGTGGATGATGCCGAAGTGCACGAGCAGGGGTGAGATCAGAGCGACCCCCACCAGGAAGACGACAATCCCGAGCCCGAGCACCGCGAGCCGGTTGCGGCGGAACCGCTGCCATGCGTCGGACCACAGCCCGACCTGCTGTTCGGGAACCTCCCAGTCGATCGGCGCACCCTCGACGGCGGCGACCGGGAGAGCCACCTAGGTGAGCCTGACCCGTGGATCGATGAAAACGTAGAGCACGTCGACGACCAGGTTCGCGGCCGCGATGATGACCGAGAACAGGACCGTCGTGCCCAGGATCATCGGGTAATCCCGCGAGGTCACGGCCACGACGAACGCTCGGCCGATGCCCGGGATACTGAAGACCGTCTCGACGATGACCGACCCCGTGACCAGGAACGCGAATGTGGGCCCAAGCGTCGTCACGACGGGGATCAGTGAATTCTTGAGCACATGGCGGATGACGACCAGGCGCTCAGACAGGCCCTTCGCCCACGCGGTCCGGATGTAGTCCTGCCTGATGGTCTCGAGCGTACTCGCACGGGTGAGCCTGGCCGTGTAGGCGATTGGCAGCAATGCCAGCGTGACGGACGGCATGATCAGGTGATCGTCCAGGCCCCAGCCACCCGCGGGCAGGAAGAATTGCCCTCCGGTCCACTTGTAAAGTAGCACCGAGAAGAAGACGATCATCAAAGACCCGATCACGAAGTTCGGGAACGACGCCGAGAAAGTCGCAAAGCCGACGGTCGCATAGTCGACCCTGGTGTTCTGTCGTAGGGCGGCGAGGACGCCGAGGCCGACGCCGATCGGCACGATCAGA
>Ga0209471_1000184_pt1 | contig 46388 bp, 36 predicted proteins | sample GraSoiAngelo_128_FD_185885 | JGI IMG/M metagenome (GOLD analysis project Ga0209471, IMG submission 185885) | Grasslands soil microbial communities from the Angelo Coastal Reserve, California, USA - 14_0927_12_20cm (SPAdes) (version 2) | ecosystem: Environmental > Terrestrial > Soil > Grasslands ... | reverse complement strand
TATAAAAAGGGAGTAAATTAATTAAATGAACTATTTATTTTAATAATAAATAAAAATTAAATATTATAAAGTAAAGAAGAAATAGAAAAATGTAAACCATCTAAAATAACATTAGGGAATATACCTAATAAAACAGTAGGTAATAATAAAGTTATTAATAAATTAAATTCTCTTCTTGAAATATCTTTAATAGGTTTTAAATGAGGAGAATAAATACCATAAGAAATTCTATTATATAAATAAATAGAATAAATAGCAGATAAAACAATACCTGTAGCACCTAATGCAGCTATTATAGGGCTTCTTTCTCATATACCAATTAAAGATAATTGTTCACCTAAGAAATTTAAAGTTAATGGTATACCAGTATTACTTAATGTAAAAATGAAAAATAATATAGTAAATACAGGCATATAAGTTACTAATCCTCTTACATAATGAATTATTCTAGTTCCTGTTCTATCATAAATTACACCTCCTACACAAATAAATAAAGCAGGAGATACAAATCCATGAGCTAATGCTAATAATATTGCTCCTTCAATCCCTTGAATTGTATTAGAAAATAAACCTAAAATAACTACACTCATATGTGCAATACTTGAATAAGCAATTAAAGCTTTAGTATCTTGTTGAATGATTGTAGCTAATGAAGCATAAATTAAAGTTATAATTGCAATAGTTTGAATTAAAGGTGAAAAATAATTAGTAGCATCAGGTAAAAAATTAATTAAAACTCTTAAATAACCATAAGTAGCAAATTTTAATATTGTAGCTGCTAATAATATAGATCCAGCTAAAGGACTATCAGCATGAGCTCTATATAATCATCCTGTTAAAGGTCATAATGGAGTTTTTACTGCAAAAGCTATAAAGAAACCTAATCATAAAATTTTTTGACTATCTAAATTTATATCTGATAAAGATATAATTTGAAAATCTGTTGATCCTACATAACTATATATTTGAAGTATAGCTAATAACATAAATAAAGATCCTGCTAAAGTATATAAAAATAATAATAAAGCTGATCTTATTCTAGCTTCTCCAGAACCATATATTATAATTATTAAAAATAATATTGGTAATACACTTTCAAAAAATATATAGAATAATATTAAATCTAATACTATAAATACTCCTATTTGTAAGGTTTCTAATAATAAAAATGATATTAAAAAGTATTTTAAATTATTATTTATATTATTATAATTAGATAATATAGCTATAGGACTTATAAATGTAGTTAATAATACAAAAAATAATGATATTCCATCTATACCTATATTTAAATGACAATAACTTAAATCTATAAATTCATATACAAATTGATATTGACTAGTACTTGAATCAAATTCTAATCAAATATATATTGATATTAAAAAATTTATTATCATACTTATTAAAGTTATTCTTTTCATTCTTATTTTATTTTCTATTGAATTTTCTGGTATTGTTAATAATAATAAACTACCTATTATAGGTATTAATAATAATAAACTAAGCATTAATAATTATATAAATTTATTCGATATTTTCAACTAAAGTCTCTATTTAATTTTAAATAGATTTTTATTTATATTTTAAAAGATTTCTTAAATAAACAAACCAAATATATTTTATATCTTGAGATTATAAAATTTTCCTCTTCTTTTAAATATATTTTTATCGGACACTGTGAGATTTGAACTCACGACTTTTATCAAGTACTCGTTTTCAAAACGAGCGCCATAAACCAGACTCGACCAAGTACCCTTTATAACTATAATATTTTATTTACCTCTTCTTTTTCTTATTTTTGTAATTCAAATGAAAAATTTATTATTAAAATTAAGATACATCCTTATGAGAGGAGACTCTCAAGGTTGTTTTGTTTTTATCTATAATTATATTGAATTACATTCATTTATTAACTGTTAATAAAATATATATTATTTATTATTAAAGTATTATATGAAAATTTCATATTTATTAATTAATTTTAGAGGATTAATTAAGTTAATTATTTTTAATTAAGACCGAAGGGGATTGAACCCTTATAATATCCATTATGAGCGAACTGCATTACCAATTATGCTACAGTCTTTTTATATAATTCTTTTAAATAAAAAACAAAATAATTATAATTATATTATAAAAAGGGGGTAAATTAATTAAATGAACTGTTTATTTATTAATAAATAAAAAGTTTTAAATTAAAAATAAATTAACATATTTCTAATTTATCAATTTAAGATTGAACAGGTAACATTTTGAAAGCATGTAATGGGATAGGGCTTTGTAATGTTCATTCTAAAGTTGTAGCTGTATCTGTTTCATTTTTAAATTGTTCTGAAGATGTGAAATAAGAAGGTATATTTCAAGGATTAGTATTTACTGAACTTCCATTAGCAAATAAATCATAAATAATATAACCAAATAATACAGTAGCCATAATTGAAATTAATGATCCAAAACTTGAAATTTGATTTCAACCACTAAAGGCATCAGGATAATCTGGTATTCTTCTAGGCATACCTGCTAAACCTAAAAAGTGTTGAGGGAAGAAAGTAGTATTTACTCCTATAAATAAAGTTCAAAAATGAATTTTTCCTAATAATTCATTATATGATTTTCCTGTAATTTTAGATACTCAGAAATAAAAACCTGCAAATATTGCAAATACTGCTCCCATTGATAATACATAATGGAAATGAGCTACTACATAATAAGTCATTAAATTGTTTTCTATTTATCATAATTTAATTATAAATAGAAAAATACTCATTTTACAATGAGGATCGGACTATATCTTATCTAATTATTAAACTTAATTAACGTTCGATTACCACGTATAGTCTCTACGGATCCTACTTAATATAAAATTTTAATAATTATTGTTTAATTGTTTAAGAAAATAAGAAATAAATTTTAATAATAGAGTTAAGAGGGAATCGAACCCTAAATTAGAACTAAGAATTTCCTATAAGAAACCATTCTTACTTAACCCTTATTAAGAAAAGATAGTTTAATATAATTAATATTACTCATTTTACCATTTTATTAAAAAGTAAAGGGAGTAAAATTTAATTTATTTCTTTTATTTCTTATTTTCTTAAATTTTATTTGATTTTAAACAACTACTCTTAAATTTTTATATTTTTGGTTTCCACGGTATTGCCTTTTAAACTTGTAGCATGGAAACAGCGTTATTTTCCATTTAAAAGGTTTCACCGTTAGCAATATTGATATATAATAATATTACCGATAAATTAATTATTTAAATTTATCACAGTGGTAAGACAACATGACACTTATTTAAAAAGATCTCTAAATTGAATAAATGAAAGTGTTTTTTCTCCAAGTAAAGGGTAATTAATGCAGTGATTAATAATTTTTATTAAAGTTAATTTTCTATAAATTTCAATTAATCAAAATTTATTATTTAATTCTCTAACTTCATTTTGAGCATTGAAATGATTTTTTATTGTATCTATAATATATTTATCATTTTTTTGTCCTATTGAAAATGAGTGATTATTTGATACTTTTCTAATAGAAAAACAACCTTCTGCTTCTATAAAACCAGATAGTCATTCGTTAAAATAATTATAATCAATATTAACAATATCTGTATTTGAATTAAGATATTTTTTATCTCTAGCATTTAAATATCATTCAACATTATTTTGTTGAAAACATTCTAACATAAATGCTAATTGAGCTCTTAATCTTGAAGTTAATGGTGGATAAGAAACAAAAATATTAATTAAATTTTGAATATCTTTTCTATGATTTACTACTCAGATAATAAATTTATCATTTTCAATAATTCTTACATTTCCTCCAATATGTTTTTTAATTAGATTTAACATTGTTAAATTTTCAATACAATATTTTAATTTAATAACTAATCTATATTGAAGATTTTTATATCTTCAATGATTTACTTGAATACTTCCATCACCATCCATTAATCCTACTCAGAATTTATGAATATAAAAAGGATCTTTTTTAATTCTATCATGTAATGCTAAATCTAATGAAGCATTAGCTAAAACTACTCCTGTTACACCTCCAATTGTAAATAAAGCTAAAAATCCTAATGTAAATAATAAAGGTGTTGTTAATCTTAAACTACCTCCATACAATGTCGCAATTCAAGAGAATATTTTAATTCCTGTTGGTACAGCAATTACCATTGTAGCTGCTGTGAAATAAGCTCTTGTATCTACATCTAATCCTACACTGAACATATGGTGAGATCATACTAAAAATCCTAATATTCCAATAGAAAACATAGCATATACCATTCCTAAATAACCAAAGATAGGTTTTCCTGAAAATGTAGAAATTACTTGACTAATTACACCAAATCCTGGTATAATTAATATATATACTTCAGGATGTCCAAAGAATCAGAATAAATGTTGGAATAATATTGGATCTCCTCCTCCAGCTGGATCGTAGAAACTAGTATTAAAGTTTCTATCTGTTAATAACATAGTTATTCCACCAGCTAAAACTGGTAAAGCTAATAATAATAAAATAGCAGTTACAAATATACTTCAAACAAATAATGGTAATTTATGTAAACTCATACCATTTGTTCTCATATTTAAAACTGTAGTAATGAAATTAATAGCTCCTAATAATGAAGATATTCCTGTTAAATGTAAACTAAAAATAGCTAAATCAACAGAACCACCTGAATGAGATTGAATTCCTGATAATGGTGGATAAATTGTTCATCCAGTTCCTGCTCCATTTTCTACTAATGCACTAAGTAATAATAAAATTAATGAAGGTGGTAATAATCAGAAACTTATATTATTTAATCTTGGAAAAGCCATATCAGGAGCTCCTATATGAATAGGTAAAAAATAATTACCAAAACCTCCTATAAATGCTGGCATAACCATAAAGAATAACATTAATATTCCGTGAGCAGTTATAATTACATTAAATAATTGATGATCTCCTTGAAGAAATTGAACTCCTGGTGAAGATAATTCTAATCTAATTAAAACTGAAAATCCTGTAGCTATCATACCTGCAAATATTGCAAATACTAAGTAAAGAGTTCCAATTTCTTTAGCATTAGTTGAATAAAGTCGTCAATCCATACAACATTCCTCACTTTTCATATTTACTCATCTATTTTTGATTTTTATTTAACAAAAATTTTAAAAAACAAATTTATATATTTTACGGAATAGAGGTGAGTCGAACACCTAAGGGATAACCCGAACAATTAGCAATCGTTTTAACTTTCCAATGTAAACTATTCCTTATTTATAACTCTTAAAATTCTATTTATAATAATAATTATATTATAAAAAGGGGGTAAATTAATTAAATGAACTGTTTATTTAATAATAAATAATAATTAATGTAAATAGATAGCATCTTTAATATAAGATATTACTAATAATACAAATACATAAGCTTGAATAATAGATACAGCTACTTCTAATCCACATAATGCTAAAAAGAATGCAAATGGAATTAAAGTGAATATAGCTATAATAAAACTACTACTAAACATTTGATATAAGAAAGTAGATAATATTTTTAATAAAGAATGACCTGCTACCATATTAGCAAATAATCTTATACCTAAAGATAAAGCTCTAGCTAAATATGATACAGTTTCTATTAAAACTAATAATGGAACTAAAGCTAAAGGAGTTCCAGATGGTACAAAATATGAGAAAAAATGTAATTTATGAATGTATAATCCAAGTATAGTTACACCTGTTAATATTGTAAATGATAATCCAATAGTTACTATTACAGAAGTTGTTATAGTATATGAATAAGGTATATTACCTATTAAATTACTTATTAATATAAAGAAAAATAATGAATAAATAAATGGTAAATAAATTTCTTTACCTAATTGTTCTCTTACCATTGTATTAATTGTTGTAAATATACTTTCTATAGCTATACTTCATTTTGATGGTAATATTTTATTTTCATTATTACTTATTATATGTAAACTTAATATTATAAATAATATTAATATAGAATATAATCCTAAATTACTTAAACTTATATTTATATATCCAAATATAGGTGCTATTACACTTATTAAACTACTTACTTCAAATTGTTCTAATGGAGAATTTATAATTAAATTATAATTATGTAACATTTTAATGTTTTATTTTATTTATTGGTATCTAAAATTAGTATTAAATTTATATTTTAATTTAATAACGATTAACAATATTTAATATAAATTTTATTTAAATATTATTTAAATAATTTATATAATTAAGTTATTTATTTAAAAAATTATATACTTCTATTAAGTTAAATATATATTTATTAAATGAATTAATATATAAATTCAATTAATAATATAATAAAAGTATTAATTTTGTATTTGTTTAATTATTATATATTATATTTTACTTTTATTTTATAAAATATATATAAAAACATAGCCTTTATCAGATTCGAACTGACACTAGCAACTTGAAGGGTTGCTGTACGACCATTATACTAAAAGACCTTATTAAAACACAAAATATATAATTTATAAAATTTCAATCGAATCAATTAGAGAACAATTAAAATTTTAAATTATATTTATTGAATTATTTGAATCAATTAATTTAAATTTTATTAAATATTTTGATAATATAATTTAAATTAATTATAATAATGAAGACAGAATGGGAATTGAACCCTTCTACTAACTAATGAGATTAGCGTGCAAACCGTTACACTAAACTGTCTAAAAGAATAAAAATTATATTTATTGAACACTATTACTGTAAAACGTATACGAACAAAGAGACTTGAACTCTTAAGGAATTACTTCCACTCCTGCTTAAGAAGAGATTGTTTACCAATTTCAACATGTTCGCTTATTTATTACTCTTTTATGATGTATTTTCTTAAAAGGTAAATGTATTAAATTAAAAGAATTGCTCCTAAAGGTTTAAAACATGAAATAGAATTAACTAAAACATGATTTTTAATCTTTACTTTTATAAAGATGGTTATTTAGAAAAAATACAAACTAAATGAACTAAAATATTTATCTGAGGCTCATGTTAAAGTATTAGAGCAGATGTATACTTTAAAAGTTACTGACAATACAAAAAGAATTAGTATTTAAAAATAATAAATTAGTAAATACAATTCCATTTAAAATTAGTAAGTAATGTGAAATATAGCATGTCTATATACTTTTATTTTATATATAAAACTGAATGTTTTTATTTTATTTAATATTATTAGTAGTTATGTTATTTATTTAGGAATTACTTCCAGGAATTTGATTTATAATTCCGCTTCTATTGGCTATTTCAAATTTTATATTAGCCACATTTAATTTAATTACAAATCATAATAATGTATTTTTTAGATTAATTCAATTAATCTCATTAGCATTTATAGTATTTATAATTCTTATAATTGTTAAATCATTAATATTAAGAGATAACTTATATAAATTTGCTTTTATAATACCATTATCCACTAATACAAAATTTAAAACAGAAATTAATACTAGATCTATGTCAATGTCTATAAATAGAATCACTTATTTAGAAGATTTAATTGAATATGATGTTTGTATTTTCAATGACTGTCATTTTAGAATTTTAGAATTTAGTGATATTTTAGAAATAAAACATTTTCTTAATGAATTAATGGAAGATCAAATATATGTAGTGATTTTAGAATTTTTATATTCATCTTTAACTTATAGTGAAGATAGTCCTACAATAATTTTATCTAAACCTATTTTAATCACTAAAAATAGTAATCCTGATATCCTATCTAAATTTATTCATGAAAGAATTAATGTTTGTATAAATACATATTATTTAAATGATTCATTATTCTATACTGGAAATAAAAACGATAGACCCGCAGTTAAAATTACATTTAACGAAATTAAAATATTTTAATTTATACTAGAATATTTTTCTATACTTTGTTTTAATAATTTACCCCCTTTCTATTATAATAAATGTTCTTTAATGTACAGATAGGAACTATACAAATAATAATAATCTGACCTTTTATAAATCGGAGACAAACCTTAAAGCCGTCTATGTCAAAAGTACTACCTAACTGACGTTAAATGATTAGGAAAACAATTTTAAAAACAATGTTAAATTATTTAATAGATAATAATTATGTTATCTATGGTTTATGCACAACTACAGCTGGTTTCATTGGTTATTTAGTTATAAAATCTTATTTTTATTCTACAATAATTGAAACTCCTCATACTCCTCAAACATTTAATTTTACTCCTGAACAATTTCTTTCAATTAATTCTTTCTTAGATCAAGGAGGTGTATTAAATAAAGAAACTAATGATAGATTAGATCAAGATCTTCAAACTATTATGGGAGAAGATGATTATAATAATTTTCAAGATGATCTTCAAGCTATTAATAATGAATTTTCTCAAGAACTTCTAAGAGTATTTGCAGAAGAATTTTCAAGATTATAAAATTAATTAATATATTTACTAGATTTATATCTAGTTCTTTTAATAATTTAATAATGGCCTGATTTTTAAAGTTTAAGTAATAAAAAAATAAAATTCAATAAGCGTCACCTTGATCTTTAAAGATGTGTGTTTTCCTATATACTATATAAGAAAATTTTTACTTATATAAAATATATATTTTTATATATTTTCTATTTAGTATTTTATATTCTTTTAAGATATTTAATAATTTAATATTATTTTTATTTCTTAAACATTAAAAGGTGTTAATAGGAATCGAACCTATGAATAAAGTATTAACAGTACTCCGCAATAACCTCTCTGCCATAACACCATACAAAAATTTTTATTTTAGAAGTTAAAGAAAGCTTAATTTAATATTTTAAAAAATAGTTAAAATTTTAAAACCTTAATATTTTATCAGTTTTGAGATAAATTTTTAATTTTATTATAAAAATTATGATTTTCTATAATATTAAGCCTTATATATTTACTCACTCTTTTAGTTCTTTCTATTATTTTTTCAATTTTAATAATTATTTTTGTTTTGTTAAATTTTAATATATAAAATAATAAATATGGTAGGCACGATTCGAACATGCTATATATCTCCTACCCAAAAGGAGCGACTGACCAATTTGTCATCTACCATTTAATTTATTATATAATTGAGCAGTAAAGGAATCGAACCTTTTACGGTGTTAACCAATTCTTTTACAGAGAATCACCATTACCAATCGGATCACCTGCCCTTAATTTATAAATAAATATTTATTTATATAAATAAATTAAATTTTTGTTTTAATTAAATAATTAATATTAAAATTTTTAAATATATAAATAATATATAAATAATATATGAAATTTATATGATTTTAATTTAATTCAATTTAAGATAAATATATATTTAGAATTGAAAGCACCTGGACTTGAACCAGAACTTTCTCCTTAAAAGGGAGACACTCAACCACTCGAGTTCTGCTTCCTTATAATTAAATTATAAATATATATAAAAATACAAAATTTAATTTACTTACTGAGTTGACCAGATTCGAACTGATATTATTCATTACCAAAAAATGATGTTTTTCCAAATTAAACTACAACTCAAATCATTTATTAATTTATATATATTAAATATATATATTAATTTATATATATTTAATATACTTAAACAATTTTGTTTAAAATAATATAAATTATATTGCCAAAAACTGGAATCGAACCAATATCAAAGTCTTACAAGGAATTCGTTTTACCAATTAAACTATTCCGGCTTAATAAAAAACAAAAAATAAAAAATTATTATATAATTAATAATTAAAAGCAATTTGCCTCGAGAGAGAATTGAACTCACATTTCTATATCTTCAGAATAGCGCTTTGACCACTAAGCAATCGAGGCTTATAATTTATGGAGAAAGATAGACTCGAACTATCATATTTGTAATGCAAATACAACTGATTACCAATTATCAGATTTCCCCTTTAATTTATATTCTTTTAAATTATTATATAATTATATTTAATTAATTTTTAAATTCTACTCAATACATAATCAACCAAAGAAATTATAAAAAATATTAAAATCTTAATTTAGAGAATTGACATTTTTAAATGTTATAGACAAAGAAAATTTTATTAATTTTAGTATAATATTTGTTTTATGGTGGCTATTATTAAAATTCTTCAAATTTATATTCTAAAATAGAGCTATAAAGCCTCCAAATAAATTTAAAATATTATTGTTAAAACCGATTAACTTATAACTTTAAATAATATTTTATAGAATGGGGTTAAATTAATTAAATTAAAATAATAAATAAAAATAATAAATTAGAATTCTTATTAAATTAAATAAGAATTTTTAAAAAATTAATTATTTATTATGATTACTTTGAGTAGTTATTGAGATGGCTCCAGAACCAATTTCTAAGATAAATCCTATTGTTAATACTACAAAAAATATTAAAGCTATACTAAATCCAAAAGTACTTACTTTATATAAAGTAACAGCTATAGGAAATAATAATAATATTTCTAAATCAAAAATTAAAAATAACATAGCTACTATATAAAATTGAATTTGGAAATCAGTTCTATTTTGTTTTCTAATAGCTGAATATCCACATTCATAAGCTGATATTTTAGAATCATCTGGTCTATGAACTGAAAATAAGAAATTTAAAAATAATAAAACAAAAGCTAAAATAGGAACCAAAATAAATAACATTAATAAATTATTCATTAATAATTAAATAAAGATAAAGAAAGTATTGTTGTACTATTTAATAAAATTGATGGTTTAAGAACAAATAATAAAATAGATAATGTTAAAGTAGATATAATAAAACTATTAGTACTACTTATTTCTATTTCTGAATTAGAATTTAAATTATTAATTATTTTTAATTCTTTATCACTATATTCAAATGTATTTTCTTCTTCTGTAAATAATATTTTTATTATTTTTAAATAATAAGAAGCACTTATTATACTTACAATAATAGCTATTATAGACATAAAATAATATCCATTTTGAATTGCTGAATATAATACAAATTGTTTTGAGAAAAATCCTATTAAAGGAGGTATACCAGCCATACTAAATAAACAAATTGTTAAAGTTATTGATAATATAGGATTTAAGAAAAATTGACCTTTTAATTCTGAAATATAATTAATATCATTTTCTGTTCCTGTTTCATCTTCAACCATTATACTTTGTATTAAATCTCTATATGAATTTTTTATTATATATCCAAATAATATAATTATTAAAAAAGTATTTAAATTTGTAATAGTATATTGTATTATATAAAATATTAAAGCTTCTATAGATTGTTCAGAATTAATAGCTAAAGCTAATAAAATAAATCCTACATGTGATATAGTACTATAAGCTAATAATCTTTTTATTTTAGATTGAGCTAGACCTAATATTGTACCTATTAATAATGATAATAATGAACTTATTAATAATAAATTTTTACTTCATAAATAATTATTATTAAAACTTAAAATATTATTATTAATTATATTATTTAAAGGATTTAATTCTAATATTAAATTAATATTATCTATTAAATTAATATGAGTTTGTATTTCAAATAATATTAATAAAATAGATATTTTAGGCATAATAGTTAATCATGTTGTTATTATTGTAGCACTATCTGCATATACATCTGGTGCTCAATTATGTAATGGTGCTGCTGCTATTTTAAATAATAATCCTATAAAAATTAATATTAAACCTAAACTAAAACCTAATAAAATATTATTATTATCCACTACTGATATCATACTATATATTGAATCTAAATTAGTTAATCCTGTGAAAGTATAAATTAATCCACAACCTAATAATATAATACAAGAAGCTAAACTACCTAATAAAAAATATTTTAATCCTGCAGATATTGCTAATTCTGAATGTCTATATAAAGAAGCTAATATATATACTCCAAAAGATTGTAATTCTAAACTTAAATATATTGTTATTAAGTTAGAAGAAGATATTAATAATAAAGAACCTAAAGTTGATATTAATACTATTATTGAATATTTTATTCTATAATTATTAATTGATAATATATTATGACCTTTTTCATTTAATTCTAAATTATTATCTATAAATTTATGATTTATTAAAGGTCAAGCTATTAATATTACAGAACCTGTTAATACTATAACTATATCAAATAATTGTGTAAATAAAGTAATTTGGAATAAACCATTATATATACCTATACCTGATCCAATTGACTGAATATAAAAAGCATTAAATATTAATGCTCCAGTATAAAGTAATAATAGTGAAGATATTCTTAAATATAAATTTGGTGAAATATTTCTATTTATTGAAGGTAGGGCTATTGCCACTATAAGAATCATGATACTAATAAACATCATTACTTTTATTTTTTATATATTTATTATTAATTAATATTTATTAAATTTTATAAAATTAATTTTATTACATCTTATTGGATTTGAACCAATAATTAATTGCTTCGAAGGCAAACGCTTTACCAATTTAGCTAAAGATATTACAAAATTTAATTTTATATTAAACTTTAGATTATAATTTAAATAAATATATTTATAATATAAGATATAATATTTAGTTAATATATAAATGAATTTCTAATATATTATATTAATTTTATTATTTAAAATAAAATATTAATTAATTTATTTAGATTTTAATTTGGTTGCAAGAAATATTTAAAAGATTTTATTAATATAAATATTATACGAGTAAAGAGACTTGAACTCTTACGATTACAAATTCATAAATTCCTAAGATTTACCCGGCTACCAAATTTCGGCACACTCGTAAATTAATAAATGTTTATATCAAATATTATTTAATAAATAATATAATTCAAAAACAAATTTAATTAAAATTAAATATTATATTTAAAAATTTAACAATATGTATTATAAATAAGAGATAGAGTAATCGAAACTCTGTCTGCATAGTGTAAATATGCTGTTAAACCACTCAACTAATCTCTTACTATTATAAATAAAAAAGGGGGTTAAATTAATTTATTTTCCAGCAGCACTTTCCAGTACGGCTACCTTGCTATGACTTTTGAGATGTTACTCAATTGAATTAATAAAAACTAATTAGTTTAACATAGTCGCTATAATATTAAAATAATAAAATAACTATTTAAATTTATAATAAATTTAAATTTAACTATGAAAAATTTATAATTATATTCCCATTTCCATCAATATAAGCTTCTTCCCAGCGACAGACAGTTAGTTCATCACGGATGCTAGTTTCACCGTTGCGCTTATTATCAACGATTACTCGAAATTCCTTCTTCATGTTCCCGAATTGCAGAAAACAATCCGTCTAAATTTATATTTTAACTTTTTTTAATGATTAGCTCTTCCTATTTTCCAAATTTAACTTTCTTAATACAAAAAATTAAAATTAATTGAATTATTAATCTTTCGATTATTTAATTTTTAATAAATAAAAATTTTATCTTTATTAATAAAATAAATATTTAATTCATTTTAGGAAAAAGTTTTGCATCATTTTGTAAAAGTTTTTGTGGCACGTCTATAGCCCAGTTCATAAGGGCCATAACGACTTGTCTTAGCCCCAAATGAAACTCTATAAGATTCATTAATTGTTAAGTATGTAATTAATATATTAAATTAACAATAGGGATTTCGTCCGTTAGCGGAATTAACCTCAGTTCTCACGATACGGACTGAAGACAGCCATGCAACACCTGTATTAAATGTTTTATTTATTATTTAAAAATTTTTATTATTTTAAAGTTAAAACATTCCTTTATATAATTTATATTATAAAATATAAAAATAAAAGTTTTTATTCAAGAACTGGTAAGGTTTTACGCGGATTATCGTATTAAATAACATGCTTCACTTCGTTTGCTCCGAAACCGACTAATTTTTTTGTTTTCAACTTTGCAGTTGTACTCACAAGGCGGAATGGTTATCGTGTTAACATTATCATTAATAAATTAATTACTAATAATTACCATTCATCGTTGACAGAGAGGGGTATTTTGGGTATCTAATCCTATTTCCTATCCTCACCTTCGTTTCTGAGCGTCAATCATTAATGGAAAAAAGCTTTCGCCTTTAATATTCTACTTAGTATTTAAGGATATCAGACCTACTCTAAGCATTATTTGATATATCCTCTATTTGATTCTAGCTTTTATTCTTAATTTTTTATTTTTTAAATTTTTATCATAAATTAATTAAAAGCCGCCTACAAACCCTTTACGCCTGATTAAGACGATTAACGTTTATGTCTCTGGCCTTACCGAGTCTTCTGGCACCAGTTTTGGACGACACTAATAATAAGGTAATATCATTATTTTCCCTTATGTTATCAATTTTTGTAATTGATTTCAGTTAGCTAGTTCACTCTTTCGAGCATTGACTAATATTCTCGACTGCTGGTAGTATTAAACTACTTGGGAGATTTCATTCCCAATGTGGCCATATGTTCTCTCAAACTTAGCTATTGATCGTTGGCTTGGTAGGCATTTACCCTACCAACTACCTAATCAAAATAAATAGTATTTTATAACAGAAAATTTCCTTTAATATAAATTAAATAAAAATATTTAATTTATTATAATTATTAAATTTATTAATTATTATATTTATTTCCTATTTATGGAAATTATAAAGTAACTTATTTATTATCCTCACCTTTACACCTTATTTTTATAATATTTTATAATTATATATAAATATTATTGAAAATAATGATTTGCATGTCTTAAACTACTGAACAACGTTCAATCGGAACCAAAATTAAATTCTTATGATATTTAAACAATAAATTGTTATTATACTTTATTGTTTTATTTTATATGCTTTAATTGCAATATTTAGTATCTCTTTTAAATTTTTGTATTAATTTAAAACTATCATATAAAATACAAAATTTTGTATTATTATCTTAAAATTAAGTAATGTTAATTAAAAATTTCAAGTGGTGGGGATAATAAAATAAAATTAATATAATGTATTATTTAATATATTTATAAATTATTAAATAATTATTAAATTAAAAATAATACATTAATAAGGTGAAATATTAAATGCTATTAAGATACTAGGAACTAAGATAATGAAAGCTACACAAACAGGTAATAAATTTAATCAACATAAATCAATTAAAGCATCATATCTCATTCTAGGTAAAGTAGCTCTAAATCATACAAACATAAAACAGAATATACATGTTTTTAATCCAAGTATAATAGATTGTAAATTAATTAAAGAATTATTAATAAATAATTCAGGCATATGATATCCACCTAAAAATAAAATAGAAGTAATACAACTAAATAAAACTATTGAAGCATATTCAGCTAAAAAGAAGAAAACAAAAGGTACACTAGAATGTTCAGTAAAAAATCCAGCTACTAATTCAGATTCAGCTTCTTGTAAATCAAAAGGTGTTCTAGATGTTTCAGCTAAAATAGATATAAAATAAAATATAAATATTGGAAATAATGGTATAATATATCAAATAGCTTGTTGATTTTCAATTATAGTTGTAAAATTAAATGAACCTGTTAATATTATTATAATTAATATAGCAGAACTTAATATTAATTCATAACTTATCATAGCAGCTGTACTTCTTAAAGATCCTAAAAAAGCATAAGTAGAATTAGCTGATCAACCAGCAAATAATACTCCATATACTCCTAAAGAAGATAAAGCTACAGTATATAATATTCCTAATGAAAAATCAGATAATGTTAATCCTTGTCCAAAAGGAATAATACCTCATCCTAATAAACTAAATATTAAAGAAAATACAGGTGCTAAATAAAATAAAATTTTATTTGATTGAGAAGGTATAACAGTTTCTTTAACTATTAATTTAAGAGCATCACTAAAAGGTTGTAATAAACCATAATAACCTGTTGTATTAGGACCAACTCTTCTTTGATGAGCTGCTAATTGTTTTCTTTCTATTATAGTCATAAAAGCTACTGATAATAATATAGGTAATATTACTAATAATACATCTAATAAATTAATTAATACATTTAATAAAGTTAAAATTAAATTATTTGTATTCATAAATAAATATAATTATTATCTTTATTTATATTTATGATAGACTATTCAATTATTATTTAAAATATTTTGTAATTATTTTAATTAAAATATATAAATTTAATATAGTCTTAAATTACAATTTTCATAAATATAAATATTGATTAAAATAGTTAATTAAAATTAACAACATAACTTATAAAAATATTTATCTTTATTTTATTATAAAATAAATTAAATATTTCTTTAAGTAGATTTATTATAATAAATTTTTATTTTATATATTTAATCTAAATATATAATAATTAAATATAAGTAAAAGACATTGTAACAATAAAATTTATTTTTATAATCAACCTTATTTAATAAGGTTTTGTATTAATATTAATTTTAAAATAAATTATAGAAAAAATTTATAATTAATATTAATTAAATTCTATTCTCTTTTGGATTCGAACCAAAATTAACACTTTAGAAGAATGCAGTTCTACCATTGAACTAAGAGAATTTAAAATATTTTTATTTTATTCTATTTTGTTTTTGTTTTAATTATTTCAATTATAATTTACAAATTATCAAAATATATAATTAATAGAATTCTTTTAATTTAAAAATAAATAAATTTTTAATTAATTATTTTAGAGTTAAGAGGGAATTGAACCCTAATTTTATAGATTTTGCAGATCTACTACAGAAACCATCTGTAAACTCAACTCTATTTATAATAATCTTTTCATATTATTTTAAATTACTAATTATATTTATTTATAATAAAAATTTACTAATTTTGTTTTAAATTTATGATTTATAATATTAATTATAATTAAAAGATTTATAATATTCTTATAATAAAAATTCAAACTCTTAATTATATTAGAAAGGGGTAAATTAATTAAAAATAATATTTTAATATATTAAATAATTTATTTTTTATTTAACGATATGAATATAGGTGCAATCATAGATAATAATAAAATAATACTACATATTATTAATAATACAGCAGCATAAGTATAAATTAATTGTCCTATAGCTTCAATTTGAGTAAATGAAATAAATGTAGTATCTGCAATATTAGATTGATAAGTAGTATGAATATTATTAATAAAATTTAATTCATTATTATTTCAAATAAATAAATTAAAATTAGTTATAGTATCAAAAATAAAATTTAAACCAGATACATTATTAAAACTAAATGGTAAAATATTAAACATTTCAAACAAGAATAATGAAGCAACTACAAAAGCTAAAGGTAAATTTTTAGTATATTGTTTTCCAGTATCTATTATATCTGTTAAAGATATATTAATCATCATAATTACAAATAAAAATAATACTGTTATAGCACCTACATATACTATTATATATGATAAACCTAGAAAACCTATTCCAGATAATATTAAATAACCTGCTGCATTTACAAATACAGAAATTAAATATACTACTGATATTACTGGATTTTGAGAAGTAATAACTAATACACTAGATATTATTGTTGTAAAACTTAATATATTTATTAATATATATTTCATTAAAAAAACAAATATTATAATAAGCCTATTTTATTAATATTCGATCTAAATTTTGAACGAGTAAGGCTATAAACATTTAATTTTAAATAAATTATTTTATAAATTTATTAATTATTAAATGTAGGTTTAACCTAAAAATATAATACTCTAATTACAAAATATTTTTGAAATATTATTATAATATTTTATAATAAATTTAAATTTTTGAAAGATCGTAAATTAAATATAGTTAATTTACGAAAACTGAATAGTAAATATTCTCTTTTATTATTAATAATTTGTAAAGTATATAAATCTTATCTAATTTCAATATTTCCATTATATAAGATTTAATTCATTTAGTTTGAACTTTTTTAATTGTTTCTTTTATTTATTAACATTTTGTATTTTAATCAATTTTTAATGGTATTGTAGAAGTTAATTTATTATTTATATCATAAATTAATTTTCTTTTATTATTAGTAACTTGAAGTGTATATAAATCTTGTCTAATTTCAATATTACCAAAAGTTAAATTTTTAATTCATTTAGTTTGGAATTTTTCTAAAATAGATTGTTTAAATAATAAATTTTCAAAATCAATTTTAGTTAATTCTACTTCATGTTTTAAACCTTTTACTTTATAAATAACTTTACTATCTATAGTTTCTAAATAATACATTTTAGGAGCTAGAAATATAGCATCATTTAAGATATATTCTAATTTCATTTTACCTAAAATAGTATTAGAAATCATATCATTTGGTAAAGGTTTATCTATATAGATACTGTCTGTATCTGAGTAATAAAGATTGAAACTAGGATTATTTTAAAACTATCCTATAAATTTGTTTTAAATTTTATAGTTAAAATTTTAAAAATTTATAATCGTTTAGCTCGCTAAGAAAAATAAAATAATTAATAAATAAAATGAAAAACTTAAATAAATTCACTAAAGCTGAATTAATAAATAAATATACAAAATTAGAAAACTTGAATCATCAAAATTCTAATCAAACTCAAACTCAATCTAAATATCATTCAATTTTAAAAATAATAGATAAAATACAATTATTTAAAAGTTTAATAATTAAAATTACATTAATAGGTTTAATAATAAAATGAATTAAAAAATATTCATTTGTTAGAAAATTCTGACATATCTTTAGTTTAATTGGAAGTAGTTTATTAGGATTCTCATTAATTGATATTTATTCTTGAGATATTATTTCTTGAATTAAAGATTCTTCAATTTATAAATGATATATAGAATTAATTAATTACTCTAAAACTGATAAAATTGATACAATAGAAAATTCCAGTAAATTTCCAAAAGGGATGATTGAAAGAACTTCTATTGAAACAAATGGAATACAAACAGAAAGTGAAATTAATAACAGAATCAATAAATGATTTAATAAAGAAGAAATAACTAATAAAGAACCAGAAGTTTTATCTAATGAAGAAATTAATAAAATTGACTCAAATAACCATAATTATAAATATTATTTTATAGTTGGTTCTATAGTAATTATAAGTGGAATAGTTTATTATTATTGAAATGATATTAGACCTGCTGCTGGTGATGCAGGTAATACAATTGTAGATAAAATTAGATCTTTTCGATCATGATTTAATAGTGACTCAAGCAATATTAATAACAACAATACAGGAGACAATCAAGTGAATATTCCGACAAATGTAAATCCCGATATTCAATTAATTGATAATAATCAATCTACTGTTAGTTCTTCTAATATTCAAGATGAAGCAAATCAATATTTTAAAGATAATAATCAACCTGTTGTCAGTTCATCTAATATTAAAACTGTTTTAACTTCTCCTTCTTTAGAAAATTTAAATGAACAAGCAGAAACTTCTTGAAGTGAAGGAAGTTCTTCTCCTGGATCTGATAAAACAATAACTCAAGCTTCTATATCTAGTTCATTAAATATAGAAAGTAATATTTCATCTAGTTCTTCTAGTTCAAGTATAAATACAATATCTACTGCTTCAAATTTTATTAAACAGAATTGAAGAAAAAGATTCACTGAAGAAACCAATGATAAAATTAATTTTATTGAAAGTTCTTTAAATTCTGAAATTGATTTAGATGAAGGTTTAAAATTAGTTGATTATTATGCATTTCTTATTAATGAATATAATAAAGAAATTGATTTATATAATTCATTTAAGTCTGATACTAACCAAAATATTCAAGATTTAAATATTATGAGACAAAGCATCTATTATTTTAGAGAATGAATTTCTGAATATCATAATAAAATTTTACCAACATCTAATGTAACTATAAAAATTGGTTCAATACAAGATTCACCTAAAATAATAAGTAAAAATATATCAAACTAAATTTATAATCCTTTCTTATTATTTAATTATAATAAAGACATATTTGTCCTTAGACCATCCTTATAAAATAAATAGTACAACAATACTTACAAAAACAAAACAAAAACAATTAATGACGATAAAGATTATATCTTTAATTATATATTAGATGAAATTAAAGATAAAAGTGAGTATTATTTAGAACAATCTATAATCTCAATAGTATTTACTTATGCTATTAGAGAAGGAAGAGCTTTAGAAAAAATAGTATCTAAAGATACTCAATTTCATCATTACCAACATCATAAATTACCTATAACTATGGATCCATTAAAATATGGAGACTTATTATATAAAAATAATAATGATTATGCTATACAAATTAATGAAACTAATATAGCTATAATTTCTATTGATGAAGGTTTAAATAAAGTTAAATTATTTAGAAAAGGTAAATTAAGATATGAATATACAGATAGATTAATTGACAATCAAACATTTATTAGAACTCTAGGTAATAAAGAATGAATCTTTAGAAATAATGAACAATTATTATATCAAATTGAAAAAACTACTAAATTTATTAATCCTTTAATTAGAACGGAAACTTTACAAAATAAATTCTTAACTTTAGATATTGAAACATTTATCAAAGATGGAATCCATATCCCATATGCTATAAGTATATTCGATGGATTAAATACTTTATCTTATTATTTAACTGATTTTAAAGATTCTAATGCTATGTTAATATCAGCTATAAAAAATATTATGGTTAAAAAATATGACAATTATAAAGTTTATATACATAATATGGCTAGATTTGATGCAATATTTTTATTAAAAATATTAGCTAATCTAGGAGAAATTAAACCAATAATCCATAACGATAAAATTATTTCCATTACATTTAGATTAAATGACTATGTTTTAACATTTAAAGATTCACAACAAATGTTAATTGGTAGTTTAAGAAGTTTAGCTAAATCTTTTGGAGTAGAAACACAAAAATCTATTTTTCCATATGATTTTGTAAATGAAAATAATTTAAATTATAATGGTAGCGTTCCTAATATTAACTATTTCAATAATTTAAGTAGAGAAGAATATTTAAATTATTATGATTTATTTAATAGTAATAATTGAAATTTAAAAAATGAAACAGTAAAATATTGTAACATTGATTGTATTTCATTATATCAAGTAATAATTAAATTTAATCAATTAATCTTTGAATTATTTAATATTAATATACATAAATATCCTACATTATCTAGTTTAGCCTTTGCAATCTTTAGAACTGTATTTTTAGAAAATAATACAATTCCACAATTAAGTGGACAAGTTGCTAAAGATATAAGACAAGGTTATACAGGAGGAGCTGTTGATATGCATTTACCAGAAAATCCTGAAGGTGTACAATTATATGCTTATGATGTAAATTCTTTATATCCTTCAATAATGTTAGATAAAGATATGCCAGTTGGAAAACCTGTTTTATTTGAAGGTAATATAAGAGTAATCGAACCAAATGCATTTGGTTTTTTCTATTGTGAAATAATTGCTCCTGATAATTTAAAACATCCAATTTTACAAACTCATGTAATGACTAATAATGGTATTAGAACTATGGCTCCAATTGGAATTTGAGAAGATATGATATTTTCTTCAGAAATATATAATGCTGAAAAATATGGATATAAATTCAATATTTTATGAGGTTATACTTTTGAAAGAAAAATTATCTTTAAAGATTATGTTAATAACTTATATAGTTTAAGACAACAATTTCCTAAAACTGATCCATTAAATTATATTGCTAAAATTTTATTAAATAGCTTATATGGTAGATTTGGTATGGATGATAATTTCGCAGAAGTAAATATTATTCATAAAGATTATATAACTGATTTTGAGAATAAATTCTTTGATTTAATTTCAAGTAAAACAGAATTAGAAGATTATTATTTAATTTCAATAAAAAATTCTGAAAAAATTGAAGAAGATGAAAACTCAACTCATAATACTAATGTAGCTATAGCATCTGCTATTACTGCATATTCCAGAATTTATATGAGCCAATTTAAAAATAATCCTAAAATTAATTTATATTATACTGATACTGATAGTATTTATACTGATTCAGAATTAGATGAAAGTTTAATAAGTGAAACTTCTTTAGGTAAATTAAAATTAGAAAATGTTTGTAATAAAACAATTTTCTTAAGTCCTAAAGTATATTATTTAGAAACTGAAAATAAAGAAGTAATCTATAAAGTAAAAGGTTTAAAACATGAAATAGAACTAACTAAAACATGATTTTGAATCATTACTTTATAAAGATTCTTTTTTACGAAAATCTCAAACTAAATGATTTAGAAATCTATCAGAAGGTCAAATTAATATATTAGAACAAGTTTATACATTAAAAATTACTGAAAATAAAAGAAAATTAGTATATAAAAATAATAAACTAATAGGAACAAAATCATATAAAATTGACAAAAGAAAAGATATTAAATAAACAATAACTCTTTTACATAATTATCCCCTTTCTAAATATAAAACAAAACAAAACAAACAAAACAAACAAAAGTTTTTAGAATTTAGTAGAATCGAACTACTTTATAAAATGTCGAGGAGCATTTTACAGTTAAACCATTAACTTAAATCCCTTTAAAGCAAAAAGGAGGTAATTTAATTAAAATTAATTAAAATATACCAATTTTCAATTTTTTATCTTGAAAATCTATTTTAACTTGTTTATATTTAAAGATTATAACTCCTTCTAATTCTGTAATATTATATAAATTAATTGTATTATTAATTTTGTTTGTAATAAATTCAGTTAATAAATTTATATTACTATTAGGAGTAATTAAGATTTGTTGTGATAGAACAATATAAGGTTCATCTGGTCTATCATTAGCTGAAATATAAGGAATTAAAGTATAAACTTTATTATCTTCTAATTCTTTTAAGAAGTTTCAAATTTTACTATTTGTAATTTCATAAATTCTTCAGTAATTGAATCTACCATATTTGTTTAATTTAATTATTTTGTCTAAATCTTTTAAATAAGTAATTTCTTTAGTAGAAATAATATCAAACATTTTAGTTTGTATTTCTTTAACTTTTTCTTGAAAAGTCATTAATCAAATAATATATAATATTATCTCTATGAGAGAAATATCTTTTTTATATGAAATAGATACTAAATTAAAAGTAAATAAAAATGGACCTTATAAATATTTTAAAAGTCTTATACCTGAAATCGAAGATATAGATAATTTTATTAATAATTTAGAAGAACATAAAATTTACGTTTTAATTCCATTTATTTCTATTAGTGATAAAACTAATGATCCTTTCATGGTTTTATCTCAACAAATTTTATTAACTAAAAATAACGATCCTACTTTACTATCTGGATACTTAGATAGTAAAATTAAAGATGCTGTTGATTTATTTAATATTAAATCTTTAGATAGATATTTTTTAATTTTTAAATATAAACAAGTTGAAATCGATTCTCAAGATTCCAATAAATTTAGATAATTAAATATAATCTATCTTATTAATTTTCTATCACAACTCTATTAAAGATTAAATTATGGTTAATTATTTTAATAATTTTAGAAGGGTAATAATCTTAATAATAATCCTAACAATATAAATAATAAGTTTTAAAATATTCCAATTCCTGAATTAATTTACACTTAGTAACTCAATATTATTTTGATTTTAATATTTATAATTATAATTCAGGATAATATTATATATTCTTTTATAATATGAATAATAAAATATTATTATTTATTAAAAGATTAAAAATTGAACAATTTTAAACATCAAGTCTATTTTATAAATTAGTAATGCTAAACTAAATAATTCACAGTTACTTACATTTGCATCCTATTAAGAAATGTTCTTTTTCTTATAAAATTAATTATTATTTCATTTCTTAAAATTATATTATGGATTAATATAATAATAAAAATATTATTAAAAATAATAGAAATAATAATTAAGATAGTATCTAGGAGTTAGTTTCTTGCTTTATATACATTCAGCGCTTATCTAATATGTTTGTGGCTACCCAACTATGCCTGTTTAATTAAATAATAATTAAATTCAACAATTGGTACACTAGAGAAACACAGCCTATTGATCCTTTCGTACTAGAAGGTCTTCTCCTTTTTACTATTTATTTCTTCAGAAGATAGGGACCATACTGACTCACGTCGTATTAAACCCAACTCGCGTACCCTTTTAATCGGCGAACAGCCGAACCCTTCCAAGCTTCTTCACCCGGAGGATAGGATGAGTCGACATCGAGGTGCCAAACAGCCGGAACAATGTGTACTCTTACCGGCTATCAGCCTGTTATCCCTAGCGTAACTTTTATCGATTGATCCCCGTCTATTCCATTATATAGCGAGGGGTCACTATGCCCTACTTACGTATCTGTTCGACTTCTAAGTCTTTCAGTTAGGTATGCTTTCCGCCATTATACACTTCAAAACCTTTCATTAGTTTATTGATCTCCATTCAATTTTTAGCTATACCTTGTAATAATAAACTAATTTATTTAGTTTATTTTTATTTAATTCTTTTTTTATATTTAAAATATTAGAGAATTAATATTTTTTTTGTCTGTATATTATAATAAATAATTATAATATTATAATTTAAATTAAAATCTTTGGATGTACTTTGCTACTTTTTTAAAGACGACCGCCCCAGTCAAACTACCAATTAGTCATTTATCCTTTAAATTTCAATTTATAAAGTAAACAATAATTTAATTCAAATTATAAGGTTTTCCAAATTTTGTCTTTCGACATACCTAATTACTATTAATTGAATTTAAATTAATGTAATAACTAACTATAGTAAAGCTGCATAGGGTCTTCCCGTCCCTCTGAAGACAGCGAGCATCTGCACTCGCAATTCAATTTCACTGAGCAAGTTGTAGAGACAGTGAGACCATCGTTACATTATTGATACAAGACCACATTTAATGGCCAATTTATTTTGCTACCTTAGGATCCTCATAGTTAAGACCGCTATTAACCAGATTTTCGATTAGTAACTTTAAAATTACCTCTCTTATATTAATGGCATTGAGCAAATTTCATCCAGAATACTATTATCTTAATCATTGCTCTGAATTGTGTTTTTAGTAAACAGTCGTGGCCTCCGATTTTATTATACCATATTATTTTTAAATTATGGCTAATTTAAATTTTTTATGGTTTCTCTTATTGTCAAACTTATGAGAACAACTTGCCGAGTTCCTTAACAACTTTTAGCTCTACGCCTTAGTATTCTCTACTTACGAACCTGTGTCGGTTTAGAGTACGGTAGTATTTTAATTTATTATTAAAATAAATTATATATTTAAATTTCCTGATCTTTTATAATTTCCATAAAGATTTTCAATATATTACTCATCAGTCAAAACTTTGGTTCTGAACCTTAGAGGCCGCATTAACATAAGGTGGTTTAACCTTTCCTTATAACCCTTTCGTATTCGGCGAGAAGTATTATAACTTCTTTTACGTTACTCATGTCAGCATTATCTCTTCAGTTATTTACAAACAATGAAACACTGTTTATCATTAATTATACTGAATGTTCTACTACCTAATTTATAAACATAATTTTATATTATATTTATAATTAACAGGATATCGGTTGATTATTTAAGACCCGTTAAATTTTTGGCGCAATAGTCTAAGGGCTGCTACGTTGTTACAACGGTCATTAAAAGATAGCGACTACCAGGCTCACTTTACAGCTGCATTCAATCTATTACTTCCTTTACTTTCACTTAATAATCATTCGGGACCTTGTTCCATGTTCTCGGCTGTTTCCGTCTTGACTATTCAACTTATCATGAATAGTCTGAATATCTATTATCAATTTATGTAATTCCGAGTTTCGTTTCCATTGGTAAGATTTTCAAGATCCCCTCAACCTAAACTTTTAATATATTTTTATATTATTAGTTGGGAATTACCGTGCTGTACCTCCATAAATTTATTAATAGATGTCATACTAAAATATGTTTCGTAGAAAACCAGCTATCACCAGTTCAGATTGGCATTTCACCGCTTTCCAAAACTCTTCGGAGAATTTTGCAACATTCAACCGTTCGATCCATTATAATCTGGTCTTGGAAAGATCAACTGACTTCGGGTCTAATAATAGTAACTATCCCAAAATTATATTTGTAAATAAATCACTTATATTATAAATTTTGTTTTAATTAAATTAAAATTATTTATTATATAAGGAATTTATTCTATTTTATTATTATAAAATAATTTAAATTATATTAATTTGTATACAAATAATTTAGTCGCTTTCGCTAAGGTTAATTAACCTTGCTACTATCATTAACTTACTGACCCATTATGCAAAAGGTACATCGTCATTTTATATTTTAAAACTTCGATTGCTTATAGAATTACTAATTCAAGACTATTTCATTTCATTATACAATGAACTATTTCAACTTTTCCTTTACAGTACTTTTCACTATCGCTAAATTTATTATACTTAGCCTTAGAGGATGGTTCCCCTATATTCCGACAAATTATCTCTCATCGTACTTATTTTTTAAGAAATAATTTTTATTTTACAGGACTGAATACCTTCTTTGGTAATTATTTATTTAAATAATTATTATATATTAATTAAATTATTATTAATGATATTCCAACTTCATTTTATAATAATTAATTTTATATTATTTCAAATATTTTATTTCTTAAGGCTAATCCGATTTCACTCACCATTACTTTCGGAGTCTCGGTTGATTTCCTTTCCTTTCCTTAATACAATGTTTTGCTTCAGGAAGTATTAATAATTAAGGTTTCCCTTAGGATCGCCACAATTTGCTTACTATTAATAATTATTATTAATTAGTTTGTGGCTTTTGGTTTATACCTCCTTTTTAATAAATTTGCTAGTTATCCTTAATAATTCCTTTAAATTACTTTGATGTTTTTACTAAATTGTCATCTATACTTTTAATTTTTTAATTTATTTTAAAACTATCTAATTTATAATTTTCTAAAATATTTAAAACTTATTTAATAATTTAATATTAACATATAATTTTAGCTGAAAAAAGGAATTGAACCTTTATTTTACCGTCATGAATGGTAAGTTTTAACCATTTAAACTATTTCAGCTTAATTAATAAAATTAAATTATTTATTAAATTAATCATTAATAATTTAACTAATCAAATGAGTTAGAAGTAAATTATATCTACGAAACTAATTAAGTACATATTATTTGTTAATACATAATTTAATTATTAAAAATAAAATAATTATGATTAACAAATATTGCTGGTATATTCTAAATATTAATAAGTCTAAGTATAGGAATTAAATTTTTCTCATTTAAAATAATAAAAATTAAAAACAAATTTTTAATAATTAATTTAATTATTAATGAATTATTAAAATTTACAAAAGTGTTTGATTAAATAATAATTATTATTTTAAATGGATATTTTTCTATTTATTTATCCATAGATTATTCTATTTGATTAATATACAATTAAATTTTATATAATACTTTTTATAATTAAAGTTTATATATAGACCTAGAACCTTAACTTAAAATTTAATATATATTTTATATAAATTTTACAGGTTTAGATATCTTAACTCATTTAATTTTAAATTTATATAATTATTAAATAAATATCTAAAAATATTTAATTTAGGGTAAAATCAGAGATTTGAACTCTGAACAGTGTCGCCACAAGACATTATTTTGCCAATTAAACTAATTCTACCTTATTTATAAGCTTTATTTATATTCATATAATTAATTTATTAATAAAGTAAATTATTAAAATCAAATATAATAATACAAATTTTGTTTATTATTATATTAAAGGTAATATTAATAAAATTAATACTCTTTTAATATAAATTTATAAGATTACTAATGGGGGGTAAATTAAATAAAATGGAATAATAATTATTCAATATATAATATTTATTTATTATCTGTAGCTAAATCCATTAAAGTATTTTCTGCAACACCAATAATAGGAACAATAATTAAGAATCAAGCAAAATAAAATGTTGTAGCAACTTGTCCTACTTCTACAAAAGGGCTTTCAGGATGTTGAGAACCAATTCACATTAATATTACAAAATTTACAATAAAGAATCAATGAGCTAATTTCATAGCTGGTCTAAATTGACTACCTCTTATTCTAGATACATCAGTTAAAGGTAATATTAATAAAATTAATAATGAACCAAACATAGCTATAACTCCTAATAATTTATTAGGTATAGATCTTAATATAGCATAAAATGGTAATAAATATCATTCAGGTACTATTGAAGGAGGTGTACTCATAGGATTAGCTGGAATATAATTATCACTATGTCCTAATAAATTTGGATAGAAGAAAACTATAATTGATAAAGCTAATAAAAATACAAAAATTGTTACAAGATCTTTAAATGTAAAATAAGGATGCATTGCATATCTATCTCCATTAGAAGATATACCATTAGGATTATTAGATCCATGAGTATGAAGAGCCATTAAATGACCTACTACTAAAGCTGCTAATAAAAATGGTAATAAGAAATGAAGAGAGAAAAATCTATTTAATGTAGCATTACTTACACTAAATCCTCCTCATATTAATTCTACTAAATCTTGTCCAAAAAAAGGTACAGCTGATAATAAATTAGTAATTACTGTAGCACCTCATAAACTCATTTGTCCATAAGGTAATACATACAAACTTACTTAAAATGTACATGTAATTTGACATAATAAGCTAGAATATCTTTAAATTCGAATATCCTATTAATTAAATAAATACCAATATAACTAAAAGTTCCGACTGTGCATTAAGCATCATTTCAGACACCCATTAGTGACCCAGTCTGTCGCGATCATTTATATAACCGACGATCTTAAAGTTTAACCTTCTTTGATCGTTTTCACTAATATTGCCAAATAATCTTAAAGACTATTTTATATCTCCGTCGAGATATACCACTTTAATCCTCCTTTTTCTATAAAGATTGCAGAAAGATTTTTACTCATGGGACTATGAATTAACAGAAAAAATATAAAGTTTAATTAAGATATAAAAAGGCAAGGAATATAATCTTAAATAATGTAAACTAACATTAATAATATGTATCATATTAAAATTGTTAGTTTACTCTTTTATGTAAATTTTATATTATAAAAAGGGGGTAAATGAAGTAAAATAAATAAATTTATTTTCATTTAAATAATAAAAAATGAAATATAGTTAAGATATATTAAAGCTAATAAAGTTATAATAATTATAGAAAAATTTAAAATTAAATAATATTTTCTAAATACAACTCTAACTTTCAATAATTTACCTAACTTAGGATATTTAACTTCTAATTTAAAATAATCTAATAAAAAATTACTATAGATTATACCTATAATATTAAATACACACAATAAAATAAATACAGAAGATACTAAATTACCTAAACAAATTGTTTGTTCTAAGGTTAATTGTGATAACATGCTATTTCAATTAGTAATAAAATCTTTTAGAAAATTTATTAAATTTTCTCCAATAAAATTATTAGAATTTGTTTTAGAAATTTCATTTATAACATTATTTAATATACTTGTTAAATTTTCTATTTCTTCATGTACTGCTTCAGATTGTGTACTAAGTTGTTCTAATTCTGAAGCTTTTTGTTGATCTTTTAAATTATTAATTAATTCAATTTTTTGAAGTATTCTATTGCTACTTAATTCTAATTGAGAATTATATTTGGCTAATATACTTTCTATAAATTTATTTTGATTAGATATTCCTAAACTTTGTAAATCAGTTATTTGTATTTGTAATTCTTTATTTTCTAATAGAAGTTGATTAAATTTATTTTTAACGAATAATGAGTCATTAATACTTTGATGTCAACCGTATAAAGTAACAAAAGTGGCAGTTCCTGTTAACACAGTCATAGTTCTAGAAATTGTTTTTTTAAAGTTTGTCATTAAATGTTATTTTATAATTAATAAGATTGTTTCTAAAATTAGTCCTAAAATTTTACTCTGTTTGTAAAATTCTAAGAACGATTAACGAAGTAAGATTATATTTAAGTATTATCAAGCTTTTCTAAATTTAAATTTTTTAAATCTGCATTAATTTACTTATTATAATAATTAAGTTAGTAATATAGGTAATAACTTTGATTGTTGTAAATCCTCTTTTAGATTTTACTAAAATTGACACTTTCAAGGAATGTTATTCTATTATTGAATTAAGAGAAAATACAAATCAAGTTATACACTTTTTTGTACACTTTTATTTTTGGTGTGTAAGGGGGGTAACATTTAGAATATAATATAAATTTAATTAAAAATTTACATACAAAATGAATAATAATCTATAGCTCATGATTTTTCTAAGATTGCTGCTGCAATATTTATTACATCTGGATTAGGAATTATTTCTATATGTACAGGAGGTATTGGTAATACAGTTGTTACTGTACTTACATTTGTACCATTATCAATTATAGTTTGAGTTCCTATTTCAATTGTATCTAATATTACTTGAGCTCCAGAGTTTACATAGTCTGTTGGAGATATTCCAGGTGTTATAGTATTATCTGTAATAGGACTAGTTTGTAATATTTGACTAGCTCTATCACTATAATCTTCTCATACATCAGTTTGTACTCCTTTATCAATATAATATGAATTATAAAAAGAAGAAATAAATTTGTAACTCATGTATCCAACCATTACAGAACCTAAACCATAAAAAATATAACCATTATCCATTAAATAATTTAAGTTTGTCATTTGAAAATTTGAAATTATTGACGGCGTCTGAACAATATTCTAAGGCTCTTGCTTAAAATACGTGATTTAATTCTAAATGAAAAAAATCTTTAAATAATATACACCATCTTTGTAAAAAGAATATTCTCTTTTGGAGTTAAACCAAAATTAACATTTAATTGTAATGCCGTTCTATCGTTGAACTAAGAGAATTCAATATATATTTAATTATAATTTATATTTATTTTAAATAAAAGATTCTTTTTAAAAACTATCTATTTATACTTTTATATTTTGAAGAAAAGGGGGTAATTTAGTAGAATAATTATTTTCTTAATTTTTTCTATTGTTTGTTTTTGATAAGTCTTTAACTACTCATTGTTTTTTTACTAGACCTTTCTCTGTTTTTAACGCTCTTCTAATAGTTTTTTCACCACAATTTATAGATTTAGCCGCATCTAGAATAGTAGAATATTCACCATAAACAGTTCCATTTAGATTATATAAAACCACAGGTCTTGTATTGGTAATACATTTGTTTTTAGTTCTATCTGACATAGGTGGTCTATTCAAAGCTTTTTGTCTCATTTTATCTATTGTTTCAGGAGAAAACCTTTTACCTCTGTTTAAATTACCTATCATTTCTCGTCTTACGTCATTAAAACTATCTTTCATTTTTTGTCTATCAACTTCAGTATGTTTATAGCCGAAACTAGATCCTGCTTCTGTTAAAATATTATAATTAGGCAATAATAATTTTAAATATGTATCTTCTAAGTTTAGTAATTCTTTGTTATTTTCTTTAGTAACAATATTAGGATATAGATCTAATATAATAAAAGCAAAATTACTTAATTCATATTTTTTTACTGCTAATTTAACTATTTTACTACCTCTAAAATAAATTAGGTGATTGCTGAATCTTCCATAAAATCTATTAGTTGCAGCAGAACCTATATAGTAATCTTTAGTTATTTTATTTACTATCATGTAAATACCACTTAAACCTTCAGTTTCATTTAGTATTTGTTTTCTAACATTTTCTAAATCTAGGTTTTCGAAAGTATATACAGGATTTAACCCTAATTCAGTTATTATTGAAATCAATCTTTCTGAACAAGAAAGTTCGTTACCTTTATTCGAAGAAGCATTAGTACTATAACTTCTGATATTGAAACTATTTAAAGAGTATATTAATTTATTATTTAATCTATTATACTTTGTATTTTTTATACTATTCCTTGCCTGAAATTTTCTAGTTAAAAATTTTACGTTAAAATGTACAATAATTAAAAAAATTGCATAAAGAATATTTCTGTTAATCCATTTTGGGCTATTCACGTAACCCAAAAAGGCTATAGCCATCATTAATATTAATATTATTACTCCTATACTTCATACTAATATTCTAGGTGATTTATAAGAACTATAATATAATCCTCTAGCAATATGAGCATATACAAATATAAAGAAAAATGAAGCTACATTTGCATGTGTATATCTTAATATTCAACCAGCATTAACATCTCTCATAATATGTTCTACACTATTAAAAGCAAAATCTACATGAGGTTGATAATGCATTGCTAAAAATACTCCTGTTAATATTTGTATTATTAAACAAGCTCCTAATAATGAACCAAAATTTCATAAATAGGAAATATTAGCTGGTTGAGGAGAATCTACAATATAAGAATTTAATAATCTTAATAATACATTAGTTTTTAATAATCTCATTTATATTTTTAATTTTTAATTAATATTCTTTATTTAATATATTTTCAAAATTTTTACTATTTTATTTTTATATTTATTTTATTTATTTTGAAAATTATAAAGTATTAATTATGGTATATTATACCCTATTTTAATAAATAGTTTATAGAATTATCTTAAATAGAGTATTTATTTTAAGATAATAAATATTTTTGTTAATTTTGTAATTAAAGCTTTATTATTAATTAAAACCATTTTATTTTAAATAAATAAATATTAGTTTTATATTAAATGATTCCTTTAATATTAAAATAATTATAAGAAATAAATTTATAATTATTTATTAAATAACAATTATATTTATTTATAAATTAAACGAAATATTTAATATTTTAATATAAAATAATTGTTTTAATATTCTGACAATGTAATTAATTATTAGTTTTAAAGTTAATATAAGTTTTAATAAGCCCAAGAAGATTTGAACTTCTATGAATTTCTCATCAAGAAATCATTCTACCATTAAATTATGGGCTTTTAGTAAATATTTTTATATTATAAAAATAAAATATTAAATTTATAATATTAAAAATATATAATTTATAAATAAAATATTTAATTAATACTTTTATTATTATGGGGTAAATTATAAAAATTTAATTAATATTTAAAAAATATTAATATTATAAAAATTATATATATAATTTAATATTTATCTTAAATTATATATAAATTAACTATTAGTTTGATCAACTCAAGCTAAATAATCTTGAACAGAAACAGCTTCAACAACAATTGGCATAAATCCATGTCATACTCCACAAATTTCACTACATTGACCATAGAATGTTCCAGTTCTTTCAGCTATAATAGAAGATTGATTTAATCTACCTGGTACTGCATCAACTTTAAGTCCTAATGAAGGTATTGCAAAAGAATGTATTACATCAGCTCCTGTAATAATTAATCTAATATGACAATCTACAGGAATAATTACTTTATTATCAACATCTAATAATCTAAATTGACCTAATTCTAAATCAGATTCAGGTATCATATAAGAGTCAAATTCAATTGATTCTCCACTTTCAGTTACATAATCTGAATATTCATAACTTCAATATCATTGATGACCTACTACTTTTATTGTTATTGTAGGTGATATTACTTCATCTAATAAATATAATAATCTAAAACTTGGAAAAGCTATAGCTATTAATATTAAAGCTGGTGTTATTGTTCATATTAATTCAATTAATGTCGATATTTCATATAATTTCTTATATGATTGGACTATATCTTACCGTTATAACGGTTTTCACATGTAGTCTCTGAGGATCCTATTTATAATAATAATAAATTATTTTAGTTTCCTGCTGATTGTCCATTGTTATATCCTATAAAATTTTCACTAATAATATTAAATATTATAGTATTTAAGGCTTTAGGAGTTTCCAGCATATAGTGAAATTTTATTCAAAGTTTTTCTAAGTTTATTTAGATGAAAATTTATATCTATCTTTAAAAATTGCACCTGAATTTTTATATTTTATAACAGTACTACCACTTATACCTAAAAATTTTCCAGCTCTTCTAGCTGAAACAAAACTACCTATTAATTTAAATCCTGATGAAGAAAAATTTTCATATATATTAACAGGATTTCCTTTTATAGCACTCATTTTTAATTTAGTATTTTCAGAATGTTTTCAACCTGAAGCTTTTTGTTTCAGCAATTCTTTAGAATTTTCACTTTGAGTTTTTCCGAACAAAAGATTACTTTCTTTTAATTTTTTTAAATTCATTAATTTTTTAGTTGTTTCTATTTGTAGACTTTCGAAGAAAGAAAATTTTTCTTTTACAGAAACTCCTTTTAAAGATTTACTGATTTTTGCTTTAGTATTTTCTGAATGTTTTGATTTTAGAGAGTTTCTTGCTTTTTTTAATATATTATATTGTGGATTTAATTTATCGAAGTAAAATTGTTCTCTAGTTAATAGATCCGATATATCGCAATATTCTAAAATTGTTAAAGAAAAATTAGAATATCCGTATTTTATTAACGCTCTATTAATTATTAAATTGGCTTGACTTTTAATATAACTAATATAAAAATAATTTTTAAATCTGTTTGATAAATCACTAGATTGTCCAATGTATATTTTTTTATTTATATTATTAGTTAACATATAAATTCCTGATTTACCTTTATTTTCATTTAAAATAATTTTTTTCATATCAAAAAGATTTTCATAGAATTTAACACAATTATTATTGTCATTTTTATTTTTTAAAGAATTTTTAGATACAGTGGAGTAAGTATGTTTAGAGATATATACTCCATTTTTAATTAAATTATTATTTAATTTAGAACACTTTTGAATAGGCACATATTTACCGTGATTTAAATATTTATGAATAATAGGTGATTTTTTTATATTAAAATAATATACTGATGAACCTAAAACTCAAAATACTCCAACACATATAACTATTAAATAGAAAAAAATAGTATTATGTAATTCTACTATTCCAGTAAATCCTGGAGCAGCACTGTCTTGAAATCCTATTTGTCATGGTTGTGGAGCATCGTTATATATAGTATTAAATAATGATAGTGTTTTAAACATTTTTATTTTTATATTTTTAATTTATTCTCTCTTAGTTTAATACTAATCTACTTTATTAATTAAATTTAATTAAATTTATAATATTATAAATTTTATAATATATGACTTATTAATATTAATACTTTATAAAGTATTTATATTATATTTTATTATTAATATATATACAATACTAAATAATTTAAGTATTCTAAGATTCACCTTATTCAATTATTTCATATATTTAAATAAATTATTTTAATTTAATTTAATTAAATATTAAAATCTCACTATATTATTCATATAGTATACTTTTATTTTTTAACATTTATAAAAATATAAATATTACTTTTATTAAAAAGGGGGTAAAATAATATAATAATCAAATTAGATTAAACTAAATTGATATAAATTAACTATAAATAATTATTATAATTAAATTTATGATTAATTACTTAATTTAGTGATATACATTCTTATTACTTGTTGGAAAGTAAATAATGGTAATACATATTTAGAAAATATATAAATTAAAGTAAGTAAAGTTAAAAATGAAAATGAAAATTGATTAACAAAATAAAATGGTATTAATTGAGGCATTTAATTTTAATGTAAAATATTAGGATCTCATATTAAATAAAATATTTATTTTTAGAGAACTGTCTCTGCATAAAAAGCAATTTATTTTATTATAATAATTAAAATATAATTGAATAAATGAGACATTGATTGAATTTAAATTAATAAATTATGTTCATGTTATTATTAAATTTATATTTTAATTAGTTTATTTATATATGTAAGGGGGTAAATTAAGAAAATATTAATTATAAAAATATAATTACTTATGATTTTATATTAGATGAAGATAAAACTATAATTAAAGCAGCAATGTATATTATAAATAATCTTATTTCATTTAATAAAGAAGTATCTATTAATATAGGAGCAAAAATTAAGAAAATTAAAGTAAGTAAAGATAAAGTAATATAAATAGAATATGTAGTTATAACTCCAGTATCTAATTTACTAATATTTTTTCCTGTATTAGTTAAAGTATGAGATAAACCATAAGGTCCAACCATTTCTATTATACCTCTATCTAAAACTTTAGATATTTTATAACCTAAATCTAATCCTTTATTAATAAAATAATTGTTATAAATTATATCAAAGAAATATTTACCATTAAAGAAGGTATATAATTTTTGTCCAATTAAATTATCAGTTAATTCAATAATAAATGTTGGACTTTTATGATATAAAAATATAGCTAAACTAGCACCAAATAATGATAATAAAGCAGGTAATAATTTTATAAATAAAGGTAAACTAAATTCAGCTTCAATTAAAGAAATATTATTAGGTTTAATAAATAAAGCATTACTGAAAAAATCACTAGCCATTCCTACAAATAAATCAGAAAAGATAAAACCAAAAAAGATACTAAATAATGCTAATAAAAATAATGGAATAATTACTTTATTATTTGCTTCATGAACATTTAAATAAGATTGTTTTGGTCCATTTGGTACAGTTAAGAAAACTAAACATATTAATCTAAATGAATAAAATGCAGTTAAACCAGCTGTTATACTTCCTAATATGAAAGCATATGTACCACTAAAACTATATTGACCATATGCTAATTCTATTATTAAATCTTTACTATAAAATCCTGTTAATCAAGGTGTAGCTAATAATGATAATGATCCTACTAACATAGTTGTATAAGTAAAAGGTAAAAATTTTATTAAACCTCCAAATCTTCTAACATCTTGTTGATCTGAAAAACTATGGATAACAGCTCCAGCTCCTAAAAATAATAAAGCTTTAAAAAAAGCATGATTTATAACATGCATTAAAGCTACATTATATTGACTTAAACCTACTGCCATTACCATATATCCTAATTGACTTATTGTTGAAAAAGCAATTATTCTTTTTAAATCATTTTGAACTAAACCACATGTAGCAGCAAAGAAAGCAGTAGTAGCTCCAGTTAAAGTTATTATTAATAAAGCTGTACTACTATATTCTAATAAAGGTGAAGATCTTAATAATAAATATAATCCAGCAGTAACTAGAGTAGCTGCATGAATTAAAGCTGATACTGGTGTAGGCATCATATGTTAACAGTAGATCTCTCTACTGGTCGGACTATATCTTCATCATATCTTTGATATAATATGAGCTTCACGTATAGTCTCTGAGGATCCTACTTATAATAATATTTAATAATTAAGAAAAATAAATTAAAGAACGTATTGTAAACTTACTAGACAAAAAATTAAATATCTTTTTTGTTTACTCTTTTAATAAAGAATTTACTTAAAAAGGGGGTAAATTATAAAAAATGGTATTAATAAATTTATCAAATATTACAATAGAGTTATTATATCTATGAAGTATTGATTAATTCAATTTGTAGCTAATTCTTCATCTGTAAAGTAAGAGAGAAATTCCCTTACTTCATCGTCAGAAATTGAATGTTCTTAAATTTATCTAGCAGATAAGCTACAGAACTAAAACAAATTTGTAATTCCTCAATAGGACATACATCAAAATCCACATTTGGCATGAAAAATAAATCTAAATCGTCTAATATTTCATCAAAATCAGATTCACTAGCACTGTCTAATGAAGTTTGATAATCAGATGCAATATCTGATTCATAATCAGAATCACTGTCAAAGTCAATTATTGCTTCTATATTTTCATTTGCTATTATATTTACTGCATTTTCGTTAATTATAGCTTCTATATCTTCGTTTGTTAAAGGTTCTAAATTTGTTAAAGATTCTAAATTTGTAGAAGAAAGAGCTTTATAATTACTTATAAAGTAGTAAGACAGAGTAAACCCTAAGATAAGACCAGAACCGATAAAATACCGTAGTCTGTTAAACCATTGTTAAATAATAAGTTGTAATTTATGTTCATTTTTATTTTATTTTATTTTTTATACTAAAGCTAAATTAATAATTTATAATTATAAATTAATAATTTAATAGATTATAATATCTAAAATTTTAGATATTATTAGTTACTTGAAAGTTATTTTATTATATTGATATATAAAAATTTATTTTCTTTAGAGAAATGAATAAATTTTCGTTCTATTTTATTTTTCTTAATAGTTTATTTTTGATTTTTTTGGTTTCCTGCTGATTGCCCATTGTTATATCTTTAAAATTTTTACTATCTATTTTTGTTTTAATTAATTTATTCAAATTAGATGAGTATTTAAAGTTTTAGGGTGTTCCAGCATATAGTGAAGTTTAAGGAAGGCCCTATTTAAAACAATTATATTCCTAATTTATATAAAACAAAAATTTATGCATATCCTTATTTTTATGTTAAGGAAATAAATTTGGGGATAAGCATAAATTTTAATATCAATAAATTGACTGTAAATAGTTTCATTTAAATAATTTAAAGAATAAATATCCATAGTCATAGAATATTTCTCTTTTCTTCTATCTAATTTAGAAAGACTAATACTACTATCACTTAACATATTTTCTGTTATAGTATGTAATATTGAATTGAATAGATAATTGGTAGAAAAGAGAAATATTTAATATTCGATAGATCTGTTAAATAATTTATAGAAATCTAAAATGCAAAATATGCTTAGAAAATAATGTTTTAGACCATTAAAACCTTCCATACTACCAGGTAATCAAGAATGTAAAGGTATTTGAGCTGATTTAGCCATAGCACCTGTTAATAATAATATTCCTATAATAGTTATAGCAGTTTCATTCATAAATGGTACTATACTAAATATTGTTGCATAATCTAAAGATCCAAATAAAGCAAATAATGCAAAATATCCAATACTTAAACCCATATCTCCTACTCTATTCATAGTTAAAGCTAATATAGCTGCTTTATTTGCTTGTATTCTTGTAAATCAAAAATTAATTAATAAATAAGAAACAATTCCAATACCTTCTCAACCTACAAACATTACAAAAAAATTAGCACCAGATACTAAAATTAACATAAAAAAAGTGAATAAAGATAAATAAGAGAAAAATCTTTGATTATGAGGATCTTCAGCCATATAATCAGTTGAAAATATATGAATTATTGAAGAAATATATAATACAGGAATAAACATAGATACTGTTAATTGATCAAATAAAAATTCTCAAGATATATTCATATATTCTGAATCTATTCAATTAAATAAATAAATTGTAACTGGACTTGAACTTAATCCTACTTCATAAAAAGCAATAGTTGCTAATATACTAGATAATATTAAACAAGTACAAGTTATTATATGAGATCCTGTTACTCCTATTTTTCGACCTAAAAATCCTGATACAAATGAACCTAATAAAGGTAAAATTAATATTGTTAAATACATTAAGTTTCTTGTTTAATTAAAATATTTCCTTTAATTCTATAAACTGCAACAATAATACTTAAACCTATTACAGATTCAGCTCCTGCTAATGAAATTATAAATATACTAAATATTTGGCCTATTCCATCATCAAAACTAAAACTTGATAATAATATTAACATAGTTACTGATAATAACATTATCTCTATAGCAATTATCATTAATATTATGTTTTTTCGGTTTAATATAAAACCTAATATTCCTATTAAAAATAAAAATAATGATAAATTCATAGTATTATCATATTATAAACCCTTTGGGACTTGTATTAAATGTCTAATATTTATATTTATTATTTTATTTAATTTAATATAATAAATATATAATATTACTTGCTAATTACAAAAATAATTATTTAATTTTGTTTAGCGATTTATTAATTTATATTTTAAATATTTTATTTAAAGGGGATAAAGAAAATTTATAATAATAATATTTAATAATTATATAATTAAATATTATATTTGATTATTACTTTATTTATAGACTAGTTCCCTCCTCAATAATAAACAGCTATAAATAAAAATAATCAAACTACATCTACAAAATGTCAATACAATATCGCTGCTTCGTGTCCTTGATGGTGTGTATCAGTTAAATGATAATTAATTATTCTAATAAAACCTACTAAAATAAATAATGTACCTATTATAACATGTAATCCATGTAAACCAGTTGAAGCATAAAATACTGTACCGTATACTGAATCACTCATTGTAAAACTTGATTCAGTATATTCATAATATTGTAAAGCAGTAAATATAATAGCAAAAATTATTGTTAATAATGTACCTAAGATAGCTCCTCTTCTATCTCCTTGTATTAAAGCATGATGACCATAAGTTACAAATGCACCAGAAGATAATAATAAAATAGTATTTAATAATGGTATTGCGAAAGGATCTAATGGTGTTATACCTTGTGGAGGTCATACTCCTCCTATTTCTATAGTTGGAGATAAACTAGAATGAAAGAAAGCTCAAAATACACTTAAAAAAGCAAATACTTCACTAATAATAAATAATACTACTCCAATAGTTAAACCTTTTTGTACTTGTATAGTATGATGTCCTAAATAAGTACCTTCTGTTATTATATCTCTAAATCATAATATCATACCAAATACTGTTAAAGTAAATCCTAAACTTAATAATTGTCCACCATGAGTAAAACCTTGCATATACATAACTGCACCTAAAGTTAAACTTAATAATGAAAAACTAACTAATATAGGTCATGGTGATTGATCTACTAAATGATAAGGAAATGATTGAAATTGATTTCTATTTATTTTATTCATTTTGTTTTAAATTTTGTATTTATACTTTTATTATATACTAAAGCAAAAATTATAATTTTAAAATTATAATTTTTAATAAAAATTAATAAATTAATAAATTAATAATTTATAATATCTAAATTTTTAGATATTATTAGTTACTCAACTTGTTATTTAGATTAAAATTATAATAATCTAAATTAAGATTATTTGTTTGTAAATATTTTAGTTTAATTTAATTAAACCAAACTAAAATATGTATATATATATATATAATTTATAATTTATTTAAAATGATAAAAATTAATGATTAATCATTAATAATATGCCCTGTTTTTATTGTGATACTAAATGTACCTCTTTTGTTTTTATTAACAAATCTATTAGTATTAATTATTCTAGCTTTAATTTTAGCTAAACTACCTAATTGAATTACTTTAGATTTAACTCTTCTTTGAATTCTTTGTGTTAAAACTCTACCTGCTAATTTTAAATAAATTCCAGATAAAAAAGAAGGAATTTTATTATTAGAAAATCTATTATTAAATCCTTTATTAATATTTTTAATTTTACTTACTTTAAATAATTTCATATGAATATATCTAAATTTAATAAAATTACTTAATATACCAATAAGATTAGCTAATATATTACTTTCATTTTGTGGAGAATATATTCTAATTAATTCTAATTCTATTGATTTTTTAAATAATTTACTTAATAAATTAACTAATTTTTCTAATTTATTATAATGTAATATTAAAAATTTAGAATGTAAATTACTATTATAATATTTGTTTTTTAATGGTTTTCAATAATAAAATAATGTAATTTTTAATATATTAGGATTAATAGATATTATAGGTTTACTTATAATACTGGACATATTAATAAAAGCTGATTTACATATTACATATAAATTATATAAATTTTTATTTATTTGTTTATAAGGTCTATTAGTAAATGTGTAAATATGATTAGTAAAATTTGCTAATTTAGAATTAAAAGGACTAATTAATTTAATATATTGTTGTTCATTCATAAATATTAAATTTGATTTATTTAAATTTGTTTTAGTTAATTCTTTATTAATATTATTTAAACTATCTAATTTAGATAAATTTAAATTTAATTGATTTTTATTTAATAAATTTAATTGAGATTTATTTGTATTAATTATTTTATCACTTATTTTAATTATTGTTTGTAAATTTTCATTAGTTTTTTTTCTACTTACATATTTTTTATTTTCTAATTCTATTTCTTTATATCTATTTATTATATTTTCTAAAGATATATCAGTTATTCCTTTATTTATATGTTTTCTTAATATTGATAAACCATATATAGGACTTATTTTGATATTTGAATATAAATTTTTATTCATTTTAAATTTTGTATTTTATTTTTATATATAATGTGATGAAGATTAAATTAAATATTTAATTTAAGGATTTTATATTTATTTTATTTAAATATAAATCTATTCAGATGAATAATAAATAATTAAATAATTATTATTTAATCTAATTATTTATTACTTTCTACTTTTAAATATAATTTTATTAAATTGAATTATATTATTATTAAATTTATATAAATATTTAATTAAATATTAAAAATAAATATATAAATATTTATTTTAATATATATTTATATAAAGATTTAAAGGGGGGTAAATTACAACTAAAAATATTTACTCAATTTAAAGTAAATATTGAATTAAAATAATAAATAATTAAACTAATTCAAAAGGATAATTATTTAATTTAATTGTTATAATTATTAAATAATTCTTATAATATAAAAAATTAAGAATATAATAATAAGAAAGCAATCATTAAAGAGAATAATCCTGTAGCTTCAGCTAAAGCGAATCCTAAAATTGCAAAGCTGAATAATTGACCTCTTATTTGAGGATTTCTAGCTGTTGAAGCGATTAATGAAGAGAAGATTAAACCAATCCCTGCTCCAGCTCCAATTAATCCTGAGCAAGCTAAACCTGCACCAATGTATTTTGCTGCTGCTAACATTTTTTATTTTGAATAATTATATAATAGTGTCTAATTTATATATATAATATATATTTACGAGTAATCAGATTCGAACTGATGACAACTACTTGGAAGGTAGAGGTTATACCAACTTAACTATACTCGTTTATATTTAATTTAAATTTTAATTAAATAACTTTATATTAATTAAAAGATTTTGTTAAATAAACTGTTTCTTTTATATTTTTTATAATTATAATAGGGGGTAATTAACAAAACAAAAATAAATAACAATATGTTTTAATATTATAATATATTTATTATAAATCCTTTTATTTTAATATAATAAATATATTAATAACTTGATAATTAATAAATATTATAAAATATAAAATATGTAATTATTAATTATAAAATTACATATTTTTAATAAATAAAATAAATTTAATATAATTAATAAATTTTATAATAAAGAAAATAAAATAAATACTTATAAAAATAATATAAAAATTATATGAAATATTAAATACATAATTTTCAAAATTATTAAAAAAATTCACATATAAATCGCTAGATTCTAAAGAACAATGAATATTAACAACATTAATATTAGTTGGAGCATCTCCACTAATAACTGTAGTATTATTTTCTATATTAGTCATTTTTGATGTTTTATAATGTTTATGATGAAAAGGTACCATATCTTTAAGTAAATTTATATGATCTTCAGCTTTTTCAACTGTTAATAAAACATAATTTTTAAAATTAGAATCTGTAGGTGAAATATATGATTCTTGGTGAACTGTTAAATCTAAAGTGGGACCTACTCCTAAACCAAAATGAAAATAAAATGTAGGATCCACAGGTGATATTTTTAAATATATACTAGATAATTTAACTCCTACAGCATAAGCTATTAATTCACTATAATTTTCAACTAAAGAATTTAAACCTTTTATGTAAATATTATTATATAATATTAAATATTCAGTGCTATCCATATAAATAATATTATTTATTAAATAAATATTAAAATAAGAATATATTATTATACTTATAAATACTATTTTTATTCAAGATATACTATTAATAAAATTATTATGTTTTAATATTATTTTAAATATTAAAAATGTAATTAAAAATATTAATATGTTAATATAATAAATTAATATTAAGTAGCAAAATATTAATATTAAACTTATATTATTTATATTTAGATTAATTAATGATTTATTTATATTATTAGTTTTCATTTTTAAATTATTTGTTTGTTTCTAAAATTTGTACTAAAATTATTATAAATAATTTTAATAACGAAGACAATTATTTTATGTTTATTTTTAATATATAAATTTATTTATTTATTTTATTAAATATAAACTAAAATAAATATGGTTTAATAATTTATTATATAACTTTTTTTATTTATTTTAAGATTATATATTATTATGTAATTATTAAGTCTTTTAAATGAGAATATTAAACGAGACCTTCCAGATTCGAACTGGAACTCTTCTAAATGACAATTAGAAACTCTACCAATTAAGCTAAGATCCCTTAAATTTAATAGATAAAATTTTAAAAATAAAATTTTACAAGAGCGAGGTGATTCGAACACCTACCAATGATTTTGAAGATCGTCATACTAACCGTTAATACTACGCTCTTTATATTAATTCTTTTATAATAAAGTGGCTTTAATTTTTAACCAGAATTGAAATCCGATTTTTTTAAGAATTTTAGGTAAATAATAAAAATTATAATTATACATTTTATTCGAAAATCTGTTAAATTTCGATTTTTTGTTTTTTGTTTTTGTTTTAATTTAAATGAAAAATGAAAGCCGCTTTAACTCTTTAAGAGCTAAAGGGATTCGAACCCTAAATAAGAATTGAGGAGATTCTTAACTGAAACCATTCAGTTATTAACCCTTTAAATAGAATTAGTAAGAATTGAACTTAAATAGAAATTTACGAAATTTCTAATCTAAACCATTAGATAACTAATCCTGTAATATTATAAAGAAATTAAAGGGGATAATTTTAATAGAAATATTAGAAAATAAATTAGAAAAAGTAGAAAATAAAATTGAAAAAGTAGAAGAATTAGAAAAAAGTAGTTAATTTCAATCAAAAACTGATAACGAATAATTCAAGCTCAACATCAAATGAAACAAGTAATTAAAAAGCATACTTTTTAGGTATAAAAACAAATATGGTTATATTGATAATAATGATAAAGTACATTCAACATTTTCTGGTATTGAAAAAAATAGTTTATCATGAAATGAAATAGAACAAATTGCGAATGGTTTTACTATAATTAAACAAACACCAATTAGATTTTTTAAAAATTTTAATACTTTAAATATTAATATCATAAATTATTTAAACACTTCTATTATATTTAACCCTAGAAAAAAACTTTTGAATAATTTTTATAAACCTATAAAAATTAATATCGAAATTTTAATAACATTTAACTATTATTTAAAAATTATTAAATATAGAATCATATCTTTAATTAATAAATATAATTTATTTAAATTTAAATAAATTATATTTATTGGGAGCGTCTAACTTAATTCTAAAGAGAATTAATTTTGTTTTATATAATTACTACACTAACTTAATTCTAAAGAGAATTAATATTTTTATATAATTACTACACTATCTTTGTAAAATAAAAATTTTACCCCCTTTTTATGAATATTATGGACTCCATACTACTATTAACTCTTTTATCCCCATTCTATAAAATTTTGCTATTTTAATTACTTTAATTGTATTAGGTAGTTTAGGTTGATTTTTCTGAGACAATATAAAACCTTTATTATCTTTAAATATCTTTAGAAAAAGAAAACCAGGTTCATCAGCTTCAGAAAATATAGAAAGTAATATTCCAGATTTCTTAGATCATCAAGAAGAATATATTAAATATTTTAAATTTATAGAAGCTCATGAAGAAATATACGATTTAGAAACTATAAAAAGTTCTCCTTCAATTGTTAATTATTCTGATATTCAATTAGATAAATGAACAGAAAGTCCAACTACTCCTAAAGCTAGTTCTTCTAAATTATCATCATCTCAAAGTATAATGATTCCTATTACTAAAGAAGAATAAACAAAATTCTTCTCATTTAAATTATTATCCCCGTTTCATGAATCTTAACCAATGTAGCTGCTATAAACTTTTATTTTGTATAATAATAAAATAAATTAAATCAAAATGCAAATTATGTCATGAGAAATCCTAAATGCTTTATGTGAGATACATGCAGCTAATTTTGTTAAATTAACAAAAGAAATTAATATATTTTAAATATACTTAATTAATATTAACTTACTAAATATTTAAGTTAATTATTCTTTTAAAATTCAATATAAATTTAAAAACAAAGCGTTTTTATAAACATATAGGGCTTCTATACTACTGTGACTTCTCTTTTATAAAAAGGGGGTAAATTAATTAAATGAACTATTTATTTTAATAATAAATAAAAATTAAATATTATAAAGTAAAGAAGAAATAGAAAAATGTAAACCATCTAAAATAACATTAGGGAATATACCTAATAAAAAAGTAGGTAATAATAAAGTTATTAATAAATTAAAT
>Ga0209471_1000182_pt1 | contig 46677 bp, 38 predicted proteins | sample GraSoiAngelo_128_FD_185885 | JGI IMG/M metagenome (GOLD analysis project Ga0209471, IMG submission 185885) | Grasslands soil microbial communities from the Angelo Coastal Reserve, California, USA - 14_0927_12_20cm (SPAdes) (version 2) | ecosystem: Environmental > Terrestrial > Soil > Grasslands ... | reverse complement strand
CGTCGTGCTCGCGCACCGGCGCCTGCAACGACGCCGCGCCGCGGGTGAGATCGGCCACGAGGAAGCGGTCCTCGTTGTGGTCGCGGGTCTTGCCGAGGTCGGTCTTGGCGAAGACCTGGATCTTGACCGGCTTGGGGGTGCGCCAGAGCATCACGGCTGCGAATCCCCCTTCAACAGCCGCACCAGCTTCTGGTACGTGGTGTTGTCCGGGGCGATGAGCAAGGCTCGCTGGCACCACGTAAGCGCTCTGGAACGAGAGTTCTCGACCATATATGAATCACAGATGATCTTGGCCGCTGCCGCCCGGTAGACGTTCGGGAGCGTCGGCATCATATAGTAGAATTCCGCCGTGTCCCGCGCGGCTTTGGCCGGGACGTTGCCGGCCGCGAGGTCCAAGGCGGTTGATTCGAGCGTCCTCCGCACCTGCAACTCGCTCACCGCGACCGTGGGCGGCGGCGGCGGCGGCGGCGTCCGCCGGGTCGCGCCGGCATCCCGGCCGGACGGTCGGCGCGCCGTGCGCGCATCGGCGGCCCGCGGCGGCGGCGCCGGCGGCACGGCCGTCCGGGAGTTCGAATCCACGGCCACGGGCGGCGGCACCCCCCGCATCGTGTCCAGGCGGGCCGCGTTGTCGGCTCGGCGGCCGCGGCCGAACACCATCATCGCGGCCCCGCCGGCGCCGAGGACGAGGGCGGCGCCCACGATGACGGGTACGTGAGAGCGCCGCCTCACGGGGGGCACCGGGGTGCGCCGTGGGAGCGACAGCGCCGCGACCGCCCGTGAGTCGAGGAGCCGCGTCCGATCTTCGGCATCGCCACGGGCCACTGGGATCGGAGAGCTGCGGCGCGCCAGGCTGGTGACGCTCGCCACGTCGTTCGCGAACTTGGCGGCCGACTGGTAGCGCTCCACCGGACTGCGCGCCAGAGCCGAGTCGAGGGTCCCCTGCAGGCCGGGCGGGAAGCGCAGGTCGGGTCGCGCAGCCGCGAGCTTCAGCGGCTCCTCGGTGAGCCGTTGAATCATCGTCTCCTGCACGGTGCCTGCCTCGAACGGCAGCCTCCCGGTTAACGTCTTGAAGAACACCAGGCCGAGCGAGTAGATGTCGCTCCGACCGTCGAGCTTGTCCCCCGACAGCTGCTCGGGGCTCATGAATTCGGGCGTACCGATGACGAGCCCCGTCTTGGTCACCTCCTGGCTGGCGTCGTTCCCCACGAGCTTTGCGATCCCGAAGTCCACGACCTTCACGGCATCGGTGCCGTCCCGCGCCCGCACGATCATGATGTTGTCCGGCTTCAGGTCGCGGTGCACGATTCCCAGGTCGTGCGCCGCCTGGAGCGCCTCGGCCGTCTGGGCGACGATGGCGGCGGCGCGGGGCACGGGGAGTGCCCCTTCTCGTTCCAGTACCTCGGTGAGCGGCTCACCTTCGATGAACTCCATCGCGAGATAGATCATCCCCTCGGGCGTCTCGCCGAAGTCGTAGATGGCGCATACGCTGGGGTGACTGATGCGGCTCGCGTTCGCCGCCTCGCGGTTGAAGCGTGCTACGGCATCGGGATCGTAGACCAGCGAGGGGTTCAAGACCTTGATGGCGCTCTTACGCCCCATCTTCACGTGCTCGGCCAGGTACACCTGGCCCATGCCGCCTTCACCCAGCTTTTTCACCACGTGGTAGCGATCGGCGAGCACCTGCCCGACCAGATCCTGCCCTGGCGACGACGCGCGCAGCGTCTGCCCGTCGTTCGGGCAAAACCGCAGGTCGTCCGCGTATTCAGTGGAGCAGAGGGGACAGGTCTTCACGTCGGAATCTCGACGCGCAGCAGCTTGTCGCCGACCAGCACGCGCGAGTCGTGGCGTAGCTGGATGTCGCCCCGGGCCGCGAGCGCGACGCCGTTGCGGCTCTTGGCGTCGACCACGACGAAATCGGCGTCTTCGGAGCGGATGAGGGCGTGGCGCGCGCTCATGGACGGATCGTACGGGAATGTCCAGTCGCCCTGCTCGCGGCCGATCGCCAGGTCCCGGCCGGGGGAGAGCTGGATCACGTCGCGCGCGCTGCCGTCCGAGCGCAGCTGCGTCAGGCTCGCGATGTCGGCGCTCGGGATCAGGCTTCCCATGCGGCGCGTGGCATCGGCATCGGGCGGGTGTGGTCCAGGATAGCCGAGGCGCCGGAACCGGATCACCTGCGAGCCGATCAGCAGCAGGTCGCCGTCCCCCAGGCGATGAGGCGCCTCGAGGAACACCCAGGTGCCGTTGCGGCTGCCCAAATCGCGCACCAGGAGCGCGTCCTGCTCCCAGGAGATCTTGGCATGCAGCGGCGAGAGGAACACGTCTTCAGGAAACCGGATGTCGCCGTCCTGGCGGCCGATGGTGGTGTCCGGGGTGCGGCGCTCGAAGCGCTGCACAGCGGCGCCGCTGTCGTCCAGCAGTACGAGGACGATGGGCGGCGGGGCACCAGGCTGTGGGCCTCCGGCCGTGGTGGGCGACTGGCGACCCGCAGCGGACTCGACCAGCGGGGCTCCACACGTGGGGCAGAACTTGGTCCCCGCCGCGACCCGTGACCCACAGCGCCCACAGCTCGGGCCCGAGCCGGGAGCGGTGAGGCGACGCCCGCAATGCGGGCAGAAAGGGAGGAGGCCGCTCGCGCGCCCACCACAGAAATGACACGTGAGCCCCTCCGGGCGAGTCGGCGCCACGGCCGGCGGCGCGACGACCCGCGGCCCCGGCACCGCCGTGCCCACCGCTGTCGCCCTGACACCCGAGGCCTTACCCATGGGCTTGCCGCAGTCCATGCAGAACTGCGCGTCGGCGTCGTTTTCGCGGCCGCAGTAGGCGCAGACGGTCACCGGAGGAGGTGCTCCACAGGGCGCAACAGCACGGCCTGCCAATCTATTGGGCAAATTGACGCATCGAAAGGGTCCATGCTAGCTTGCGCGCCTGTGCGATGGCTCAGTGGAGCGCTGCTGCTGTGCGCCGCTGGATGCGCGAGTGCTCGCCCCCGCGGCGTGCCCGCGCGCTCGGGCGCGACGCCGGGCCCCGCGCGGGAGTCCCTCCAGGTCACTGTCGTGTACCCCGGACCGACCGACGTCATTCAAGCGCGCGACTCGACGTTCCTGTTCGGCGCCGTGCGCGGCGGCGTGAGACGGGAGAGCCTGACCGTCGGCGGCGCGCCGGTGCCCGTCCTCGCCAACGGTGCGTGGATTGCCTGGCTGCCACTTCCTGACGACACGATCGCCGCCTTTCGACTCGTCGCCCGCGCTGGAGGCGATTCCGCGGTACAGGACCTGATCGTGCGGATCGCGCCCCGCTACCGCCCTCCCCCGAGCCGGGTCGCCTGGATCGACACGACGAGCTTCGCTCCCTCCGGGACGCTCGCGCTCCCGCTGGGGGAAGGTATACGACTGGCCGCGCGCGCGGCGCCCGGCGCGGTCGTGCGGCTGCGACTACCGTGGGGCGCCACGATCCCGTTCGTGCCCGACACGATCCCCGCCGAGCCCGCCTGGGGTGTGCGGGCGTTCGCCACGACGACGACCGCGTACCGCCTCCCGCCCGCGGCCGATCGCTACGTGGCGTGGCTCCCAGCCGCGCCACTCTGCCCGGACGGCAAGACCACGTGTGCCACCCTGGAAGCCGCGGTGGGAGGGGACACCGCGACCGCTCGGTGGCCGCTCACGGTCGGTCTCATGGACATGACATTCCCCACGGTCGTGGCGCTCAACGACGACACCGCGCACACCGGTACGACCGATAGTCTGACGGTGGGGAAGTCGGTGCCGGGGGGGACGTACAATTGGTTCTTCCCCACTGGGACCACCGCCGTGCTCTCGGGGCGGTGGAACGACCAGGCGCGCCTTCAGCTCTCGAAGAGCTCGGCCGTCTGGGTGAACGCGGCCGACGTGGTGCCGCTGCCGGGGGGCAGTCCCCCGCCGGGGGGCGTGGTCGGCTCCGTGCGCCTGCAGCCCGGCCCGGCGTCCATCACGCTGCGCGTGCCGTTGCCGGCGAAGCTGCCCTTTCAAGTCGTGGAGCAGGAACGGACTCTGACACTGCGACTGTACGGCGTCGCGTCCGATATCAACTGGATGCAATACGGCGGCACCGATCCGCTCGTCACCCGCATGAGCTACGCCCAGCCCGCCGCGGACGAGGTGACGATCACGCTCGAGCTGGCGCGTCGCGTGTGGGGGTATCGCACGCGGTTCGACGGGCGAGACCTGCTGCTCGAGATCCGGCGACCACCGGAGATCGATCGCGAACGGCCCTTGAAGGGGCGCACCATTGTGCTCGACCCGGGCCACCCACCGGTCGGAGCCACCGGCCCGACCGGCCTGTGGGAGCCGGTGGCGACGCTCGCGATCGCGTTCAAAGCCAAGGCGCTGCTCGAGCAGGCGGGTGCGACCGTGTGGCTCACACGCGCCGACTCGCTGCCGGTGGACCTGTTCCCGCGCACGCACTTCGCCGAGGTGCATGACGCGGACGTGCTCGTCTCGATTCACGCCAACGCGCTCCCGGACGGCGTGAATCCGTTCGTGAACAACGGCACGAGCGTCTACTACTTTCACCCGCGCAGCGCTCCGCTGGCCCGCGCGCTGGATCGCGCCCTGGTCGCGGAGCTGGGCGTGCGGGACCTCGGCATGGGCCGGGGAGACTACGCGCTGGTGCGTCCAACGTGGATGCCCGCGGCGCTCACCGAAGGCCTGTTTATCATGCTCCCCGAGCAGGAGGCGATGCTGCGGAGCGACGAGGGGCAGTGGCGGTATGCGCGGGGGCTGGTGCGGGGCATTGAGGCATTTCTGCGAGAGCGAGCCCGGGAACCGTGAGATTGCGGATTGCGGATTTCGAATTGCGGATTGGCACGACGACCCCAAGTTGTCGGCTCGACCTTTCACTGATATTCCGCAATCCGCAATCCGCAATCCGCATTTTGGTGCTCCTCATGTTGGCCGGGCGAGCTGAAGCGCAGATTGACCCCTCCGGCTGCTGGCGCACCCTGCACACCCCCCACTTCCGCGTTCATTTCCGCCCGGTCTACCGCGACGTGGCGCAAGTTGCTGCTCGGGAGGCCGAGCGCGCCTACGGGCTGCTGGCGTCCGAGCTCCACCCGCCGCGCCAGGTGGTCGACCTCACGCTGGTCGACGACATCGACTCCCCGAACGGTGCGACGCTGGTGTTTCCGTCGGACCGCATCTACCTGTTCCTCCCGCCGCCGGCGACCGACCCCGGGTTGCAGCACTACGACAGCTGGCTCCGACTCGTCACGACGCACGAGCTCACCCACGTCTTCCACCTCGATCGCGTGCGCGGTTTCTGGAGCGGCCTGCAGACGGTGTTCGGACGTGCCCCCGGGCTGTTTCCCAACGCGTACCAGCCCAGCTGGGTGACGGAAGGGTTGGCTACCTACTACGAGTCGCGCTTCACGAACGGTGGGCGGGTCACGGGTAGTCTGCACACCCAGGTGCTCGCGGCGGACCACGCGGCTGCGGCGTCGCGCTCGCCCTCGAGCGCCGTGTTCTTCACTCGCTGGGCGGACGGGCTCGTGCCCTACGCGTATGGCAGCCGCTTCTTTCATTACTTGGCAGGGCAGGCGGGGGACTCTGTGGTGCCCCGGTTCGTCGAGGCGACGTCTGCGCAGCTGATCCCGTACCGGGTCGGGCGGCAGATCGCTCGCGCGGCGCCCGGGCGCTCGCTCGAGGCGGAATGGCCTAAAGGAACCGAACCTCTGCCCCAGGGCGGCGCGGCCGCTTCGGACGCGCGCGTTCTCGACCGCGCGCTCCGCACCGAGCCGGTGCCACAGGTGTCGCCCGACGGCCGCTACGTCGCGTACGTCCGGGACGACGGCAAGGGGTCGAGTGAGCTGCGCGTGCTCGACGCGCGGCAGCTCCGGGTGCTGCGCACCCACCGTGTGAACGCCGAGGTGAGCTACGACTGGCTCGGCGACACGCTCGTCGTCGCTCAGCTCGAGTGGACATCACGCTGGCGGGCGTACAGCGACCTCTACCGGTGGCTTCCCGTCGCGGGCGGCGAATGGCGCCGTGTGACGCACGGGGCGAGACTCGTGACGCCCCGGGTGGGCGGGGGCCGCCTGTCCGTGATCGCGCTGGTGCCGGCTGGAAATCGCCCCACGCTGCCCGTGCCGCCCGCAGCGAACGGGGAAGGCGCGACGTGGGGCGAGGTCGTGCCGTCCCCCGACGGGCGCTGGGTGGCGGGCACGCGCAACGCGAACGGTCACTGGGCGCTGTTGCGCTGGCCCGCCGATTCCCCCGCGGCCGGTGCGGTGCTGCGGGAGTCGGGCGGCGTCATCGCCGACCCGACGTGGACGCCCGCGGGCGAGCTGCTCTTCGTCACCGACCCGACGGGATTCCCGCAGGTCTATCGCTGGCGCGACCCGACCGGCGCCGAACCGCTTACAGCCGAGCCGCTCGGTGCCCGGGCGCCAGCGGCGCTGCCCGACGGCTCGTTGTTGTACGTGACGCTCGCCGCCGCCGGCTGGGAGCTGCGGCGCGCGCCTGCAGGGGAGGGACCTGCCGGCCTCCCCGTACCGGCCGATCGACCCGCTCCGTTCGCCGCCGCGCCGCCCGTCGCGACACGGGAGACGGGCTATGCGGCGTGGCCTTCGTTGCGGCCGCATTTCTGGCTGCCGCTGTTCCTCGATGCGGGGCCGAGCGGGCGGTTCTGGGGCGGCGCCACGGCGGGAAGCGATGCCGTCGGCCGGTTCAACTACATCGGGGCGGGCCTGCTCACGCTGCAGCCGGTCCGCGCGATCGGGTGGTTCGCGGGGTTGTGGAGCGGGCTGGGGAACCCGACGCTCGACCTCTCGGCGTCGAGCACGTGGGACGATTTGCTGGCGCCGGTCACCCTGTCGGAGCGGACGCAGGAGGGTGCCTTCGGCGCGACGTTCGTGACGCGGCGCTGGCGCACGTTCGCGAGCGTGCGAGTGGCCGCGGAGTTCAAGGGGACGCGCTTCGTCACCATCCCGGACACTGCGCTCGCCGCGATTTGCCCGGGGTGCGACGGCCGGGATCTCGTGGGAGGATCGGTGACGCTGGCGCTGACACATGTCGTGTCGGCGCCGCTCGCCGTCTCGCGGCAGGACGGATTCAGCTGGTCGGCGCTGTACCGGCGGCGTGAGGAGCTCGGCGGCACCCGCTGGTCGAGTGAAGCCCGCTCGCGCCTCGGCCTGTACGCCCATATCCCGGGATTCGGCGGGTTCGCGCACCACGTGCTCGCCGTCCGGCTCGCCGCCGGCGTCACCGGCGGCCCGCTGCGTGAGCTACTGAAGGCGGGCGGGGTATCGTCCGGCAGCGTCAGCTTGACGTTCGGCCGGGCGTCGCTCGGCGGCACGCGCGATTTTCCGGTGCGAGGCTATCGGAGCAGCGAGCTACTGGGGGAGCGAGCCGCGACCTTGAGCGTGGAGTATCGCCTGCCGGTCGCGCTCGTCGGCGCGCCGTTCGGCCACCTCCCGTTCGGCGCCGACAAGCTGTGGCTCAACCTGTTCGGCGATGCGGGCGATGCGTGGGACGCCGGGCAAGCACCCCGACTCACGCGGCTCCGCTCCGTGGGCGCAGAGCTCGCCGGAGACTTCACCCTCAATTACGACTTCTTGCTGCAGGTCCGGCTCGGCGTCGCGGCGCCGCTCGCCGATCCGCCGTCCGGGGCAGCCCGCCGCCCACACCTCTATATGGGGCTCGCGTCGGACTTCTGAGCCGGGCGAACGTGCAAGTGGGTCACGGGATATAATTGCACTATGCGCCGGTCGCTCGTCCTGCTCGCTCTGCTTGTCGGTCGCGCCACCCGACTTCCCGCCCAGTCCCCCGCCGACCGTGCTGCGCTCGAGGCGCTGCGGGACTCGCTCGCGCGCGCGACCGACTCGCTATCGTTGCAGCGCCTCGAGGCCGCGACGATCCAGGTGGCGAAGCGGAATCGCGACGATCCGCTGATCCACCTGCGGCTGGGCTTCATCGCCTACCGCCTGGGTGAGATTACGAACCACAAAGCGCACGACGACGACGCGGCGGGGGAGTTCGAATGGGCCACTCAGCTCAAACCCGACTGGCCGTACCCGTGGTATGGCCGAGGGCTCGCGGACCTCGCCCAGGGCGAGCACGCCGTGATCGCGATCGAGAACATTCGCGCGATCCTCGGCAAGGACTACTTGAGCAAGGCCGCCCAGGCGTTCGCGCGGGCGACCCAGGTCGACCCGAGCTTCGCGGAGGCGGCGATGGACGTGGCGAACACTGCCCTGTCGCAGCGCATCCAGCCCCGCCTCCAGGTCGCGCTGGACGCGGTGCGGCTCGCCGCGGCCTCGCCGGCGGGCCGCACCGCGGGCGTCCAACTCGCCCGCGGCCGGGTGGAGCGGGCCGCAGGGGACGGCGACTCGGCGCTCGCCGCGTTCCAGGCGTATCTGGCTGTCGGCGGCGACTCGGGACTCGGGCTGCTCGAGCTCGCGCGCACCTACTACTTCGCGCACCGGCCGGCGGAGGCGTGGCGCGCCTATTTCGGGGGCGCGCGCACCGCCCGCTCGGCGGCGGCAGTGGAGTTGTACCGCGCGGATCTGGGATACGTCGCCCGCCCCGAGGAGCTCGCGCCATTCGACGGGTTCACCTCGGCCGGCGCGCGCGCCGCCTGGCTGCAGCGCTTCTGGTCGCGCCGGGACGTCGCCGAGGCGCGCAACCCGGGGGAACGGCTCGCGGAGCATTATCGCCGCTGGTTCTACGCCTGGCACAATTACCGGCTGGTGAGCCGGCACCGGCACTACGACATCACCGAGCGCTATCGGTCCGACCAGGGCGAGTTCGACGACCGCGGCATCATTTATCTGCGCCACGGCCAGCCCGACAAGGTCGCCACGTATCCATGGGTGCCGGGGCGCCTCGAGCCGAACGAGACGTGGCTGTATCACGGGCCCGGTGGCGATCTCGTCTTCCACTTCGTAGCGCGCGAGGACGTGCAGGATTACAAGCTGGTGGAGAGCCTGGCCGACGCGCTGACGGCCGGATTCGGCGGGGCGCTGGCGCTCCAGGGGCGGCGCGACCTGCTCGACCACACGACGAGCGAGCTGTTCGCGTCGCGCTCCGACATCAGTCCGATCTACGCCCGACTCGCCAATCCTCTGGGCAGCGCGACCGTGGGCGGGACGCTCGCGACCGAGCGCGATCTCGGTCAGCGGAGCATCGCGCTCGGCACGAACACCGACAGCTACCACCGCACGTTCGCGGAGCCGCTCGAGACAGTGGCGTCGGAATTCGTAGCCGGCGCCCGACCGGGCCCGGGGCAGGAGCTGCACGTGGTCTTCGCCATCCCGGCGCCGCGGTTGGTCCCGACCGCAGATTCGGGGCGCGTCGCGTACGCCCTGACGTTCCGTCTCTTCGTCGCGGACTCGAGTGACAGCCTGGTGGCTCGCCTCGACACGACGCGCGTCTTCACCGCGCGAGAGCCCCTGCGTCCGGGTGCGTATCTCACCGGTCAGCTCGCACTCCGGGTCCCGCCGGGGCGGTACCGCTATCGCCTGCTCGTGGCGGCGCCGGGCCGGGACGCGGGCGACCTCGTGACGCGGGATTCGATCGCTGTGGGCAGCCTCGATGGCACGCGCTTCGCGGCGAGCGATCTCGTGCTCGGTCGTCAAGGATCGGGGCTCGCGTGGACGCCGGGGTCGGATACGGTGCCGCTCAACCCGCTCGGCCATTTTCCGGAGGGCGGTTCGGCCGAGCTGTATTACGAGGTGTACGGGCTCGCCCCCGGGGCGCCGTATCACACGGTCGTCCGGCTCGAGCGGGAAGGACGGCGCTCGCTGTTTCACCGGCTGTTCGGCGGGGGACAAGCACCCGTGTTGTTCGAGTTCGACGCGCCCGCCGACGGGCCGGTGACCCGGGTGCGCCGCGCCGTCGACCTGCGCGACGCGGCGAAAGGGAGCTACGTCCTCGCCCTCGAGGTGCGCGATCCGGCGACGGCCGCGTCGCTGGTGCGGCGCCGCCAATTCGTCATCGTGTCGCGCTAGTCGGTTGACACCCGCTCCGACGCGCCCCTAAGTTTCCGCGATCCTCGGAGAATGGATGTATTGTTCCCGCTGCGGCACCCAGAACGACGACACCAGTAAATTCTGCCGCTCCTGCGGCTTGGATCTCGCGGCGACCCCGATCCAGACCTCGCAGGAGCTGACCGAGCTCGAGCTCGTGCGGGAGCAGCTGAAGGACGAGTACGAGATCTTGGACGAGCTCGGGCGGGGCGGGATGGCGATCGTCTTCAAGGCGCGGGAGAAACAGCTCGAGCGCGACGTCGCGATCAAAGTCCTGCCGTTCTCGCTCGCCTTCGACAAGGAGTTCGTCGAGCGGTTCCAGCGCGAGGCCCGTACCTCGGCCAAGCTCGAGCACCCGGGGATCATCCCGATCTACCGGGTCGGCAAGTCCGGCCGCGTGATCTACTTCGTCATGAAGTTCCTGCGGGGCAAACCGCTCGCCTCCGTCCTCGCGGCGCGGGGCTCGTTGCCGCCGGGCGAGATCCGACAGGTGCTCGTGCAGGTCGCGCGCGCCCTGGCCTACGCGCACAAGAGCGGCATCGTGCACCGCGACATCAAGCCTGACAACATCATGTTCGACGAGCACGGTCAGGCGGTCGTGACCGATTTCGGGATCGCCAAGGCGGCGACGGGCGGGAAACTCACCGGCACGGGCATGTCGATCGGCACGCCCCATTACATGAGCCCCGAGCAGGCCCGGGCGCAGGCGCTCGACGGACGCAGCGACATCTACTCACTCGGCGTCGTCGCCTACCAGTGCCTCACCGGCAGCGTGCCGTTTGACGGCGAGGACTCCTTCTCCATCGGCTACAAGCACATCATGGAGGAGGTCCCCCTGCCACCCCTCGAAACGTACGACCAGCATACCCTGTTCGAGATCGTCCGGAAGATGATGGCGAAGGGGCCGGACGATCGCTTCCAGGGCGCGGATGAGCTCGTCAACGCGCTCGAGGCCGGTGGCGGGTTCGCCGCCGTCGGGCTCTCGACCGCCCCCACGCGCGCCATCCCGTCGCTCGCGGGCGTCCGGCTCGCCGGGGCACCCACGACGCCCATCCCGCGCACGCCGACGGGGGCGCGGCTCGCCGCCGCCGTCGAGCCGCACCACCGGTCCGTTGGTGCGGGGATCGCCCTCTGGGTCTTCGTCGTCGTCGTGGCGCTCGGCGCCCCGGGCCTGTACGCCTACAAGAAGGGCTTGCTCTTCTTCGCGCGGGCGGCGATTCCCGACTCGGTCGCCGCCGCGATCCACGACACGGTCGCGCAGCGCCTGCTCGGCGACACCGGTGCGTCCGCCGCCGCGGACAGTCCCGCGACGCGGGCCGCACCCCCTCCCGGCGACGCGAGCCGCCGCCAGATCGCGCCCGGCACGCCCGGGCGGCTCACGCTGCAAGGCGTGCCTGCCGGCGCGCACGTCACCCTCAACGGGCAGCCGTTCCGCGGTACCCAGGGGGACGTGCCCCCCGGCACGTATAAGCTCGCCGTGCAGGCGGCCGGGTTCGCGCCGTACGAGCGACCGCTGGTGATCACGCCGGGCGCGCCCTTGAGCGTCAAGATCGAGCTCGACGCAGCCACAGTCGCCACCGGGGACGGCGGCGCGGGGCCCTGCGACTTCTTCGGACCGGCCTACAACCAAGACCACCTCTGCTACACGACGCCGCCCGTGCCGCTCTCGCTTACCCGGATCCCCGTCCCCGCGGACGCGACGATCTTTCCGCGTCAGGCGATCCTCCTGATCCATGTCTCGCGCGAGGGCGCGACGCTCGAGGCGCGCGTATTCGGTCCCTCCAACCTCGCAACGTTCAACGACCAGGCGATGGACATGGCCAGGAACCTGCGCTGGAATCCCGCGCAGAAGAACGGTGAGCCGGTCGACGCCTGGGTGCAGTGGCGGTTCGAGCCCGTGAGGCAGTAATCAACATTCACGCGACCGCCTTCATCGCCCCGGGCGCCGTGGTGCTCGGGGATGTGACGCTCGCCGCGCGCGCCAGCGTGTGGTACGGCGCCGTGCTGCGCGGCGATATGGCGCCGATCGTGGTGGGGGAAGCCACCAACCTCCAGGATGGGACGATCGTGCATGTCGACGAAGGAAAGCCGGCGCGGATCGGCGCACGGGTCGGCGTCGGTCACCGTGCCATCCTCCACGGGTGCACGGTCGAGGACGACTGCCTGATCGGCATGGGCAGCATTCTGCTGAACGACGTCCTTGTGGGCACGGGAAGCGTGGTAGCCGCGGGCGCCGTGGTGCCCGAAGGAACCCGGGTGCCGCCGGGGTCGTTGATTGTCGGTGTGCCTGCCCGGGTGGCGCGCCAGGTGGACGAAGCGTTGCGCGAGCGGATCCGGCTCACTTGGGAACACTACGTGGCGGAAGCCGAGCGGCATCGCGCCGGGCGGTTTCCAATTGCGCGAGCAAGTTTGTGATGTGAATTGTTGAAAGTGTTGTGCGGGCGGCCCTGCCATGCGTGTTGCCCCGACGCGCCGACGGGCCTACCTTGCCCCTCCGCGTTTTTGTCTCGCGCGCCTGGTGTTAAATTTCCGCTATTGCACGCGCTTTGTGAGCACGCTCACACCGTGAGGGACGAGCAGCATGACCGACGCTATCCGCAAAGGGACGCTCGATTTGAGCGCCAACGCCATCACCGTGCTCGAGCGGCGCTACCTGGTGAAGGACGACCAGGGCGCGCCGGTCGAGCAGCCCGAAGACCTGTTCTGGCGGGTCGCCCGCACCATCGCCGAGCCGGATGGCCGCTACGGCGCCTCCGCCAAGGCGGTCGAGGGCCTCGCCGAAACGTTCTTCGAGCTGATGGCCACGCGGGTGTGGATGCCGAACTCGCCCACCCTCATGAACGCCGGCCGGCCGCTGGGCCAGTTGTCGGCGTGCTTCGTGCTGCCGGTGGACGATTGCCTGTCCAACGGCCAGAGCGGCATCTACGACACGCTTCGCGCCATGGCCCTGGTGCACCAGTCGGGGGGCGGGACGGGCTTCTCGTTCTCGCGCCTCCGTCCCCAGAACGACGTGGTACGCTCCACGATGGGCGTCGCCTCCGGTCCGGTGTCGTTCATGAAGCTGTACGACGCTTCCACCGACGTGGTCAAGCAGGGGGGCACCCGCCGCGGCGCCAACATGGGCATCCTGCGGGTGGACCACCCCGACATCCTCGAGTTCATCGCCTGCAAGGACGACCTCACGCAGGTGACGAACTTCAACATCTCGGTGGCCGTCACGGACGCGTTCATGCGGGCCGTCGAGGAGGGCACCAGCTACGCCCTGATCCACCCGCGCCACGGGGCCGTGGTCGGTCAGCTCGACGCCCGGGAGGTGTTCCGCAAGATCGTCCACGGCGCCTGGAAGACGGGGGAGCCCGGGGTGTACTTCATCGACCGGGCGAACTACTACAACCCGGTGCCGCACCTCGGGAGCTACGAGGCGACGAACCCCTGCGGCGAGCAGCCGCTGCTTCCCTACGACGTGTGCAACCTGGGGTCGATCAACGTCGGCCTCTTCGCGCGGGACGGAGACGTCGATTGGGACCGCCTGCGGACGGCGGTGCACCTGTGCACCCACTTCCTCGATAACGTGATCGACGCGAACCGCTATCCGCTCGCCGAGATCGACGCTCTCGCCAAGCGCATCCGGCGCATCGGCCTCGGCGTGATGGGCTGGGCGGATCTGCTGGTGCAGCTCGGGCTTCCCTACAACTCCGACGAGGCGGTGGCGCTCGGCCGCAAGCTCATGGAGTTCGTAGACGAGGAGGCGAAGGTCGCGTCGGAGAAGCTGGCGGAGCAACGCGGCGTCTTCGCGGAATGGGAGCGGTCGATCTGGGGCCCGGACGCGACGTGTGCCCGCGGGCCGCAAGGCGAGCGTGTCCGCCCGATGCGCCGGCTCCGCAACTGCAATCTCACCACGGTCGCGCCCACGGGAACGATCTCGATCATCGCGGGGTGCTCCTCGGGAATCGAGCCGCTGTTCGCCGTCGCCTTCATGCGCAACCAGGCCGGCGTGCTGATGCCCGACGTCAACGTGGACTTCGTGCGCCTCGCGAAGCAGGAGGGCTGGTACTCGGACGCGCTGATGCAGCGGATCGCCGCGGCGGGCCACATCCACTTCGACGAGGTGCCCGCCAAGTGGCAGCGCGTGTTCGTGACGGCGCACGATGTGACCCCCGAATGGCACATCCAGATGCAGGCCGCCTTCCAGGAGTTCACCGACTCGGCGATCTCGAAGACCTGCAACTTCGCCAACGACGCGACCGAGGACTACGTCGAGAAGATCTACCGCTATGCCTACAAGCTCGGCTGCAAAGGCGTGACGGTGTACCGGGACGCGTCACGCGAGATGCAGGTGCTCTCCACCGGCTCTACCGCCAAGAAAGTCAAGGAGCAGGCGACGGGAGGAGCGGGGGAAGACGGTCAGCGCGAGCTCGCCGAGGCGCTGGGCCGGGTCGCCGAGCTCGACGCGGAGCTCGAGCGCACCCGTACGCGGCTGCACGACGCCGAGGCGGAGAACCTCCAGCGCCGCGCCAAGCGTTCGCGTCCCGACCTCCTCAAGGGCTCGACGCGCCGGGTCGAGACGCCGCTCGGCACGATGTACGTCACGATCACCGAGGACGACAAGGGGCAGCCGTTCGAGGTGTTCATCTCGCTCGGCAAGGCCGGCGGTGCGCTCATGGCGGACGTGGAGGCGATCGGCCGCCTGATCTCGCTCGCCCTGCGCTCCGGCATTCCGATGCGCGAGATCTACCGCCAGCTGCGCGGCATTTCGTCCGACCGGGCGGTGGGTCTGGGCCCGAGCAAGGTGCTCTCGGTGCCCGATGCGATCGGCATCGCGATCGAGAAGTGGATGCAGGACAAGCAGGGCGTGCAGCAGGATTTGCTCGGCGCGGCAGCCCCGCCCCCGCGCGAGGTGGTTCCGGAGCAGGGCGGCCCGGCGGCGCTGCGTGCGGGGGAGCCCCCCCAGGACTTCATCGGCGCCTGTCCCGACTGCGGGTCGCAGCTCGCCTTCGCCGAAGGCTGCGCCAAGTGTCACGTGTGCGGGTTCTCGGAGTGCGGCTGAGCCGCGCTCACTTCTCGAACATCAGCTCCTTCCCTCATCGCAGGTCTTCCTCGAGCAGGGTCGCCGCGTCGGTTTTCTCGTCGCGGTACTTGATGATCACCGGCGTGTAGAGCGAGAGACCCCAGCGGGCAGCCGCCGCACCGGGTACGGCTCGCGCGCCGGGGACGACGACCGCCCCGACAGGAATCTCGAGCGATCCCTCGCCGGACCGTCGGTACACCTGCTCCCGCACCACGTCGTACACGGCGGTCGAGCCGGTGAGGATCGTGCCCGCGGCGAGCACGGCTCGCTGGCGCACGATCGTGCCCTCGTAGACCCCGCACCCTCCGCCCACCAGCACGTCGTCCTCCACGATCACGGGGAGGGCGCCGACCGGCTCCAGCACGCCGCCGATCTGCGCGGCCGCCGACAGGTGCACGCGCTTCCCGATCTGCGCGCACGACCCGACGAGGACGTGGCTGTCGATCATCGTGCCTTCGTCGACGTACGCGCCGACATTCACGTACATCGGCGGCATGCACACGACGCCGGGCGCCACGTAGGCGCCGTCGCGAATGCTCGAACCGCCGGGCACGATGCGCACCCGATCGGCGAGCGTGGTGGGTCGGAGGGGATACGTGTCCTTGTCGAAGAAGCGCCAGCCGGCGGCGGCCGACATCTCGACCAGCGCGCCGATCCGGAAGCCAAGCAGGATCCCGCGCTTCACCCACGTGTTGGCGCACCATGCTCCGGTCGACGTCCGCTCGGCGGCGCGAACCTCGCCCCGGGCGAGGGCGGTCCGAAACTCGGCGAACAGCGCCCGGTCGGCCTCGCCGTACCTCTGGCGCTCGCTCGCGGTGAGTGCTTCGATGCGCTCACGCAGCGACATGCGCCGCGCCCTGGAGGAGGCCCAGCTCCGCGAGCGCCGCGCGCAGGCGGGCGCGCGTCTGCTCCTGAACCGGCACGAGAGGCAGGCGCAGCTGCTCGTCCAGCAGCCCGAGCGCCGCCAGCGCGGCCTTGACCGGGCCCGGGTTCGACTCGATGAAGTTCGCCTCCATCAGGGGCAGGAGGCGGTAGTGCAGGGCGCGCGCCGCCGCCCACTCGCCGGAGAGCGCGAAGTCGGTGAGTCGCGCCATCGCGTCGGGCACCTCGTTCGACACCACCGACACGACGCCTGCGGCGCCCAGCGCGATGAGGGGCAAGGTCATGGCGTCATCACCCGAGAGCACGCAGAAGTTCGGCGGCCGGTCGCGCAGGATCGCCATGATCTGCGCCAGATCCGCCGAGGCTTCCTTCGTGCCGACGATGTTGGCCCGTTCCCCCGCGAGGGCCAGCGTCGTGGCGGCCGTGATGTTGCACGCGGTGCGGCCCGGCACGTTGTACAGCACGACCGGAAGGTCCTCCACCGCTTCGGCAACCGCTCGGAAATGGGCCACCAGGCCGGCTTGAGTCGGCTTGTTGTAGTAGGGCGCCACCACGAGGATCGCGTCGGCGCCGGCGCCGCGGGCGGCCCGCGCCCGCTCGATCGTGACGGCGGTTGCGTTGCTCCCCACGCCGGCGATCACCCGCGCGCGCCGCCGCGCCACGTCGACGGAGAGCGCGATGAGCCGCTCGTGCTCCCGCGGATCGAGCGTTGCCCCCTCGCCGGTGGTGCCGCACGGCACGAGGAGGCGCACGCCGCCGGCGATCTGCCGCTCGAGCAAAGCGCGGAATCGCGCCTCGTCCACCTCGCCCTTCGCGGTGAAGGGAGTCACGAGGGCGGTCCCGCATCCGCGTAGCCATTCCACGCGCAGCGTCATACGGCCTTCCTTTCCATCGCCAGCATGTCGTCCAAAACGTCCGCGAAGGCATACATGCCCCGCCGGCCCCCCTTCGACAGCCAGCGTGCCGCGAGCAGGGCGCCGGCGGCAAACGTCTCGCGGCTGCGGGCCGTGTGCGTCAGGAGGACCTGATCGCCCAGCGAATCGAACCCGACGCGGTGCGTGCCCGGGATATGGCCCGCTCGGGTACTAGTCAGCGGCACGTCGGACCGACCCAGCCCCCGGAGCAGGATATCCTTCAAGGCGAGCGCCGTGCCCGAGGGCGCGTCGCGCTTCGCAGCGTGGTGCGCCTCCTCAATGAACGGATCGTAGCCGGCGAGCCCGTGGAACAGCGCCGCCGACCGTGCGACGATCTGATAGAACAGGTTGACCCCGATCGAGAAGTTCGCGCCATAGATGAGCGCCGCTCCCCGCTCGTCGACGACCCGCCGCACGGCCGCCTCCCGGGCTTGCCATCCGGTCGTGCCCTCGACGAGCGGCACCCCCGCTGCCGCGCATGCATCGACGTGCGCCGGCACCGCGTCCGCCGCCGAGAAGTCGATGGCCGCATCGTGGCCCGGCAACATGCGGGCGACGTCGGCCGTGTTGCGTGAAGTGAACACGGCGCCGATCTGATGTCCCGCTCCGGCGGCGTGGGCCGCGGCGGCGCGTGCCATGTGGCCGAACCCGAACAGCGCGAGCTTCATGGCGCACCATTCCCACCCAGCAGCGCACATGCCAGCCGCACATACGCGTCCGCGCCGGCCGCCAGCTCCTCGAGCGAGATCCGCTCGTGGGCGGTGTGCGCATCGAGGATCGACCCCGGTCCGATGAGGAGGGGGGCGCCCCAGTTCGCCAGATGCGGAATGTCGGTCGTGAACCGGACCACGCACGTCTCGAATCCCGGCACGGTCGTAAGCCGGACGGGGTTCACGGCGGTCAGGTACTCGATGCGGGCCCGCCCCCCGACGGTCTGCTCGAGCAGCTGCTTCACGGGCGCGGCGTCCGTCACGAGACGGATCTGCAGGTCGGCCCGCGCGTCGCCCGCTACCACGTTGGGCCGCGAGCCGCCCGCGATCACGCCGATGTTCAGCGTAGTATCGCCGAAGAACGAGTCGGTCGGCCAGGGCGTGCGGCGCACGTCCGCGAGCACGTCGAGCAACGGATCGATCGCCGATCGCCCCTGCTCGGGATAGGCCGAATGGGCGGTAACGCCCTCGGTCCGCAGCGTGAGCCGGAGCGACCCCTTGGAGCCCGCGGCGAGCTTGTTGTCGGTCGGCTCGCCGTCGATCAGCCAGCGGCACTCGCGGGCGCGCGGATGGGCATTCGCGGCCCGCGCGCCCGCGCTCCCCATCTCTTCGTCCACGACGAACAGCAGCCCGATCTCATCCACGCCCTCGCCCCGGAGCCGCTCGGCCGCCGTGATCTGGGCCGCGATGATGCCTTTGGCGTCACACGCGCCCCGCCCGCACAGAAACCCGGGCTCCTCCCGGGCCGGGAGGTGGGGCGGCACCGTGTCTAGATGCGTGGACAGCACGACTCGAGGCGGGCGATCGGTCGTCGCCAGCACGTTGGGTCGACCCGGCGCGGCCTCGAACACCTCGACTACGTAACCCAGGTCGGCGAGGTGCGCCGCGACGAAGCGCGCTGCCTCGGCCTCCTCGCCCGACAGGGACGGAATGTTCACGAGCCGGTGCGCCAGGGCGACGAGCGCGCTCACGATGCCGCTCGGCCGAGGGGGGCGTCGGCGTCGGCGCCGAGCGACGCGCGCTCGCGCTCGAAGCACGCTTCGTGCAACCGGCGCACCGCCTCGTGCACCCGGTCCTCCGCGACCACGAAGGTCAAATTGACCCGCGAGGCGCCCTGGGAAATCAGCGACACGTTGATGTCCTGGACCGTGGTGAAGATGCGCGCGGCGATTCCCGGCGTCGTGCGCAACCCCTCGCCGACCACACACACGATCGCCCGGTGCGGCTCGATGCTCACGTCGCCCAGCGCGCGCAGCTCGCTCACGATGGCGGGCAGCGCGCGGGCGTCCTCCAGGGTCAGCGACACGCTGACTTCCGACGTGGTCACGACGTCCACCACCGTGCGATGGCGGTCGAACACGTCGAACAGCGCCCGCAGGAAACCATACGCCCCCAGCATGCGGGTAGACGCGATCTGCAGCACCGTGATGCCGGTCTTGTGCGCGATGGCTTTGACGGCGCCGGGCCAGACGGCGGGCTCGGCCGCGACCACTGTTCCGGGGTCATCGGGGGCCAGCGAATTGCAGATGCGAACCGGAATCCGCCGGGCGGTCGCCGGCTCGATCGTCTTGGGGTGCAGCACCTTGGCTCCGAAATACGCGAGTTCGGCGGCTTCGGCGTACGAGAGACGAGGAATGGGGCGTGCGCTCGGAACAACCCGTGGATCGGCGGTGAGGACGCCACTCACATCGGTCCAGATCTGGATTTCTCGGGCGTCGAGCGCGGCACCCAGCAGCGCCGCAGTATAGTCGGAGCCGCCCCGGCCGAGTGTCGTGGTGCGGCCGCTCAGGGTCGCGGCGATGTAGCCTCCCAGCACCGGGACCAGCCCGGCCCCGAGGAGCGGGGCGAGCTGGGCCTGCGTGTGGCGCTCCGTGTCGGCCGGGAGCGGCGTCGCCCTGCCGTACGCTTCGTCGGTGACGATGCAACGACGGGCATCCACGGCGCGCGCCGGCACCCCCGCCGCCGCGAGCGCCGCCGTGAGCAGGGAACCGGACAATCGCTCGCCGTACGACACGACCTCGTCCCGCAGCGCCGCCGGGTCTCCCGCGCGCCCGGCCAACCCGTCGAGCAGGCCCGTGAGCTCGTCTCTGGCGCGGTCGAGCTCGTGTTGGAACTGCACGGCGGCGTCCCCGCGCAACAGCGAGCGTCCCACGGCGTCGTGGCGGTCGAGCTGCTCGTCCACGATGCGGCGGGCGTGGGCCATGTCGCCATCCGCTGCGGCCGCCGCGCCGCCGAACAGGGCGTCCGTCATACCGGCGAGCGCGGAGACCACGACGACGGGCTGCGGTCCCCCGAGCCGGCGCACGATGGTCACCACGCGCGTGAACGCCGCGGCATCGGCGACCGATGTGCCGCCGAACTTGAGAATCGTGACATCACTCACGGCGGAGCACCTCAGGCCGAGACTGTCGTTGTCTGTAAAGCACGTCCGACGAGGCGACTCGTGTCAAGCTCAGCGCGCGTCGCGGGAACGGAGCTCCCGCTCGAGCTCGCCCAGCGTCGGCCCGATCTCGACGGGCGGATTGGCGTGCGGGGGTCGGGGATCCGTCTGCTGGTGGTAGCGCGTCACGCTCTCCGGATCCTTGAGGAGGTGCCCCGTGAGCACCGCCACGACGCGCTGCTCCCGACCGATCACGCCGTCTCGCAGGAGCCGCCGCGCGCCGGCCACGCTGGCCGCGCTCGCGGGCTCGCACCCTACACCGGCGCCGTCCACCACCGCCTTGGCCTCGAGAATCTCCTCGTCGGTGACGGTCGTAACGACGCCGTTCGTCTCCCGAATCGCCCGCACCGCCCGTTCGTACGACGCCGGGTTGCCGATGTTGATCGCGCTGGCCACGGTGCGCGGCTCGACGCGGTGGCGCCGCGCGAACCCCTCCTGAAAGCTCGCCGCGAACGGGGCCGCTCCCGCGGCCTGCACCGCCGCGAGCCGCGGCGTGTCGGCGATCAGCCCCCAATCGCGCGCCTCGGCGAGCGCCTTACCGAACGCGGCCGTGTTACCGAGGTTGCCCGCGGGCAGCACGATCCAGTCCGGCGCCGCCCAGTCGAGCTGCTGCAACAACTCGAACACGATCGTTTTCTGTCCCTCGATGCGAAACGGATTGATCGAGTTGAGCAGGTACAGCTCGAGCCGCTCGCGCGCCTGCTCGGCGAGGTCGAGACACGCGTCGAAGTTGCCGCGCACGAGCAGCGTGCGCGCGCCATAGGCGATCGTCTGGGTCAGCTTGCCCAGCGCCACCTGCCCCTGCGGCACGATGACCAGGGCCGGGAGTCCAGCCAGGCTGGCGTAGGCGGCGAGCGAGGCGCCGGTGTTGCCCGTCGAGGCGCACGCCAGCGCCCTCGCGCCGACGCGGCGGGCCTGCGTGACCGCCACGGTCATGCCGCGGTCCTTGAACGATCCGGTGGGATTGAGGCCTTCGTGCTTGAGCAGGAGGCGGGGCAGCCCGGTCCACCGGCCGAGCGTGGGGCGCTCGAGCAGCGGCGTATTCCCTTCGGGGTAGCTGACGATCTCGGACGCGGCCGTCGGCAGCACCGCCTCGAGGAATCGCCACACACCTGATTCCTGCGCGCCGCCTCCCGCCCCCCGAGGCGGCACGCGGCGACCGTCGAATCGGGCCCGCAGCGCCGCGCCGGTCACGGCGGGGCGGGCGTGCAGGATCTCCAGCAGGCCCTGGCACGCGGGGCAGCGCACCTGCGCGTCGGTCTCGGCGAGCTCGTGCCCGCAGGTGGCGCACCGCTGCCGCGTGCCGCTCACGCGCCGGCGAGCTTCAGCACATCGTTCAGGATGCCGCCGGCGGTCACGGCAGGCCCCGCCCCCGGTCCGGTGATCACCAGGGGATTGTTTCGATACCGCGTGGTGGTGAAAATGAACTGGTTGTCCGTGCCGTTGAGCGACGCCATCGGGCTCGAAGCATCCACCACGACCAGGCCGACCCGAATCCGGCGCCGGGTCACGATGGCGCGATAGCGCAGCGCGCCGCCACGCCGGCGCGCCAGCGCCAGGCGTCGCGCCCACGGCGCGTCGTACTCCTCGAGCCGGGCGAGGAACTCCTCCGGCTTCAGGCGCTCGGCCCCCTGCGGCACCAGCGACTCCACCGCGATGTCCTTGAGCTCACCGGGAAAGCCGAGCAGTCGCCCTAGAATCAGCGCCTTACGGGCGACGTCCATGCCGGAGAGGTCCTCCCGCGGGTCGGGCTCCGGGTATCCCTTGGCGATGGCGCCCCGCAGCGCCTCCGAGAAGCGGCGACCGCGTCCCAACTCGCCGAACAGGTAGCCCAACGTACCCGACGGGCACCCCTCGATCCGCTGCACCCGGTCGCCCGACCCCACCAGCTTGGCGTAGGTGTCCATGATCGGCAATCCGGCGCCGACGGTCGCCTCGTGCAGCAGCTGGCGTCCATGCGCCTCCGCCGTGGCGCGCAGCTCGTCGTACCGTTTCCGGCTCACCGTAATGGGGCGCTTGTTGGCGAGCACGACGTGCATGCCGGCCGCCAGCGCCGTCTTGAGCGTCTCGGTCGTGTCGGCCGCGGTGACGTCCACCAGGATCGGATTGGAGAGCGCGTGGCGCGCCGCGAACGTCACCGCCTCCGTCGCGGACCCGCGGTGGCCGCCGCCGCCCTTGGCTTTCGCGAGCGGCGTGCCCTTCGCCTTGGCGGCGGCGAGGTCCGCGAGCCGGCGCGGCGACAAGCCGGTCGGATCGAACACGAACCCGCTGCGATCGACCAGCCCGACGATCTGCAACCGCACCACGCCGTGCTTCGCTTTCGCGATCAGCGGCGCCAGGGTGCGGCCGATCTGGCCGAGGCCCAGGAGCACCACGTCGCTGCGCTCGGCGTGCGCGCCCATGCCTCCGCCGATCTTGCTGAGCTGGAAGGCGCCGTGCACCACGCGCAGGGCGGGCGCCGCGTCGCCGCCGTCCACCACGAGCGAGAGGTTCAGCTCCGAGGAGCCTTGGGCGATCGCGATGACGTTGATCTTCGCCTCGGCCAGCGCCGAGAAGACGCGCGCGGCGATGCCGGGGGTCCCCGCCATGCCGAGCCCGACGACCACGACCGTCGCCGCGCCCGCGCGCACTTCCACGCGGTCGATTTCCTGCCGCCCGATCTCGCGCCGGAACGCCTCGTCGAGCCGCTTGCGCGCCCGCTCCGCCTGGTCCTCCGGGACGCTGAAGCAGATCGACTGCTCGGAGGACGCTTGACTGATGAGTGAGACGGAGATCCCTTCGTGGTGCACCGCGGCGAAGGCCCGCGCCGCGATCCCCGGCACGCCGAGCATGCCGCTCCCGGTCACGGTGAGCAGCGCCTGCCGGGGGATCGCGGAGAGCGCCTTGACCGGGTAGGCGTTCAGGGTGCGTCGGCGGGAGATCTCCGTCCCGAGCGACGCCGGCTCGGCGACCGGCCGGATTCGCACCGCGACGTTGCGCCGCAGCACCGGGACGAGCGCCCTCGGGTGCAGCACTTTCGCTCCGTAGTACGCGAGCTCGGCGGCTTCGCGCACGTGAAGCTGCGGGATGACGCGCGCGTCCGGCACGATGCGCGGGTCGGCGGTGAGCATGCCCGGGACGTCCTTCCAGAGGGAGACCTCCCGCGCGCCCAGCGTGCGGGCGAGCAGGGTGGCCGTGAGGTCCGAGCCGCCGCGCCCGAGCGTGACCGCCTGTCCGTCCGGCGCGGCGCCGAGGAAGCCGGGAACGACCGGCACGATGCCCTTGGCGAGGAGCGGGCGGAGCACCCGGCGCGCGCTGCGCTCGGTGCGCCCGAGATCGGGCGAGGCGTTGCCGAACGTCCCATCGGTGTGGATCACGTTCACGGCGTCCACGTAGGTGGCGGGGCAACCGGCGGTGTCGAGCGCCGCCGCGACGATGCGGGCCGAGAGGTGCTCGCCCCGCGCGACCAGATAGTCGGTGGTCCGAGGCGTCAGCTCGCGCAGGACGCGCAACCCGGCCGCGAGCGGCTCGACCTCCGCAAACGCGCTCTCGATCGTTCGCAGCAGCTCGTCTGCCCGTGGGCCGGAGCGCACCAGCGCGGCGACGGCTTCGCGGTGCTGTGCCGACAGCCTGTCCAGCGTGGCGCGGGCCCTGTCCGCGTCGCCCCGGACGGCCGCGCCGGCGAGATCGAGCAGGGCGTCCGTCACGCCCGCCATGGCGGATACCACGACCACGAGGGGTGCGGGCCGCTGCGCCCGGATGACGGACACGGCGTGCGCGATGGCCGCGCCGTTCGCGAGCGAGGCACCGCCGAACTTGTGGATCTCGAGAGCGCGTCGGGAGCGCGGCATGGTGAACCTCAAGAACAGCAAAGCCCGGGCAGTGCGTGCCGCGGGCGGTCGCTTTTTAGCACCTTGTTTAACGTGGCGGCAATACGCGGCAAATCACCACGCGACTTCGATTGTATCTTCATAGTTATCGCGGGGTTCGGCGAGCGTCAAGGCGCGAAAGGAAGGGCGTGATGGCGCAGATCCGCGTCGGCATTCTCGGCGCAACGGGCACGGTCGGTCAACGGTTCATCGCCATGCTGGAGGAGCACCCCCAGTTCGTGGTGACCGCGCTGGCCGCCTCGGACCGGTCCCAGGGGCGGGCGTACGGGGAGGCCTGCACGTGGCGCCTCCCCGGCGACATCCCGACCCCGGTCCGCTCGCTGGTCGTGCAGGCGCCCCGGCCGCCGCTCGACTGCGACCTCGTCTTCTCGAGCCTCCCGGCGGACGTCGCCGGCGAGACCGAGACCGCCTTCGCGCGCGCGGGGTTCGCCGTGGTGAGCAACTCCTCGGCCCACCGCCTGGATGAGTCGGTACCGCTGCTTATTCCCGAGGTGAACCCCGAGCACTTGGCACTGCTCGACGGGTGCGGGGCAGGGGGAGGAAAGCGTGGCTTCATCGTCACCAACCCCAACTGCTCGACCGTCATGCTGGCGCTCGCCCTGGCGCCGCTCGCGGCGCGCTTCGGTGTCGAGGCCGTGGCCGCGACCACGCTGCAGGCGGTGTCGGGGGCCGGCTATCCCGGTGTCCCGTCGCTCGACATCACCGACAACGTGATCCCCTATATCGCGAACGAAGAGGAGAAAATCGAGCGGGAGACCCTCAAGATCCTCGGGCGGCTGAACGGCGATCGCATCGCGCCGGCGCCGTTCCCGGTGAGCGCGCAGTGCCACCGGGTGAACGTCGTGGACGGGCACATGGCGGCGGTGCGGGTGAAGCTCGCCCGGCCCGCCGGTTTGGCGGAGCTGCGCGAGGCGTTCGCCGGGTTCGCGGGCGAGCCGCAGCGGTTGGGGCTGCACACGGCTCCCGCGTACCCCATCCTCGTGCGGGACGAGCCCGACCGGCCGCAGCCGCGGCTCGACCGCGACGCCGGGCGGGGAATGAGCCTCACGGTAGGGCGGATCGCGGCGGATCGGGTGCTCGGTCACCGGTTCGTCGTGCTGAGCCACAATACGATTCGCGGCGCCGCGGGGGCTGCGATCCTGAACGCCGAGCTGCTCGTGGCGCGGGGCTACCTGCCGGGCGCCGGCAGCTGAGCCACGCGCCCTGTCCGCCGCTCGGAGTGGTCACTCGTCACACCCCGCGGCGACTCCGGGCGTGTGACTCCGGTCACGACCGCTTGTCGCCGGCCGGTGTTACTTTTTCGGTGTGACGATTCCGTTCCGCCCGATCACCCCGACGCGCCTACAGGCGAAGGGCTGGGCCCGAGTCGGCAAGCCGGGCGCTCATCTGCTGCGCCGCGGCGCGTGGTACCCGGTGGTGCGCATCTCGTCGAGCCACATCGTCGTGCTCGACGTGAACCGGCGTAACGTGCCGGTCGACCGCCGCTTCCTCGAGATCCGCTATCATCCCCCGGAGCGCTGGAGCATCGTGCGGTGCGAGCCCCGCGAGATCCAGCGGGTCGGTCGAATCTTCCCGCTGACGTACGCGGTGTGCCCGAGCTGCCGGCACCGGCAGGCGTTCGAGGCGGAGTCCAAGGAGTTGAACTGCGAGCGCTGCAAGAAAATGGCGGGCTTGGCGTGGGACGAGCTGAGCTAGGCTACAGCGCGACGACCCGATCGCCCACCGCCACGATTCCCGAACCCACTCCGACGCAGTAAAACCCCCGCATTCCGTCTTCGAGAAACTGCAGCGTCTCTTTCAGCACGGCGGTCTCCACCACGCCGCCCAGCGCCCAGCCGCTGAACGGCCGGCAGGGATGCGCGACCTGGAGAACGTGCAGCCGCACCACCTCGCGGCCGTCGGGCGTGACGAACCCGACGCCCCCGTCCAAGTCTTCCATCCGCACGCGGGCCCCCGACTGCACCAGGATGTTCTCGCCCGCGCAGCCGGGCGTGATCCGATCGCCCAGCCGCGCGCGCATCAGGTCGTAGTGCGCCGTGAAGCCCAGCGAGATGCCGTGCTCGCCATCCGGATTCTTGGTGCTGGGATGCATGCGGTGATGGACGTCCACCATCCACGCGCCGTGATCGGCCTCGCCGAGCGCGCCGTCGGGCGACACCGTGAGCCGCTCGACTGTGAGAATCGGAACAGTGTCGTACACGCGATGCGGTTTCTCGCCCGTCTTGAGGGAGGAGCGCTGGATCTGCAGCCGGACCACACGACCGAGCTCACGCATAACCAAATTTATCAAATCGTGGTATCATGTGGGGTCGCCATCCCCCAAACATGCGAATCACGCTAGGCTGGGCCCGAAGTGCCGACAACGTGGCGGATGTGCTGCGCCGCGGCGCGTGGTATCCGGTCGTGGAGGAAGCCGCGGACGGACACGTCGTCGTCGAAGTACGCCGGCAGCGGATCCGTCTCAACCGCGCGGACGTGACGGTGCGCACCGAGCCCCCCGATCACTGGAGCGTCGTGGTTCGCACCGGCGTGCTGCGGCCCACCCCGGGAGGGAAGGGCATGGAGGTCGTCACGACGTACGCCGTCTGCCCCTTGTGCCACTACCGCCAGGACTTCGCCGGCAAGCCGGTCACCCTGCGGTGCGTGCGCTGCGGCGCCACGTCGCCCGTGGACTGGACGGAGACATGCTAACCGGTTCCCGTCCCGGCGGGGTCGATCCGGTCGAACACCCCGCCCAGGAAGGAGACGGCCATCGCTCCCTCGAACACCACCACACCCGACGCGACCAAGATCCCGAGCGCTACCGCCCACAGCGCCGACAGCCCGACGGCGTGAGCCCCCACGCCGGCGATCCCGCCGGCGATCGTGGCGGGCACGAGGGCGACGAGGAGCGCGACCAGGCTCGCCGCCGTCATGAGAATCCGCTGGCCGGTCGCCTCGAGTCCCACCGCGCGATCCCGCCCCACGCTGACCCAAGCCGGGAAGAGTAGCACCGCCGCGTTCTGGACCAAGACCAGCACGAGCAGCACCGCGGCCGTCGCGGGTAGCGCGGCGACGAGGAGCGCGAGGCGATCGCCCAGCGACGGGAGCTCGGGGCCCGGTCGGCTGGCCGTGGCCGCGAAGGCGCCCAGGAGACAGCTCCAGACGACGAGGCCGATCAGCGTCACCGGAGCCGCCACCTCGCCGCGCACTACGTCGCGTCCGTGCACGGGGTAGCCCTTGAGCACGTCCAGCATCTCGAAGTCTTGCCGCAGGTCACACCGCGCCGTGAGCGGTCCGAGCACCAGCGCGATGGCGCCGAGCCCCAACAGCATCACCGCCACGAGATCGAGCGCGCGCAGCGGTCCGCTTGCGAGCGTCATCGAGCCGGCGATCACCAAGGCGACGAGCAGGACGAGCGTGCGCGGGCGCAAATCGCGAGTGGCGCCGACGGCGTTCTTCCAGAGGATGGCGCCGGCGGGCCCCCCGGTCGGTGCCAGCCGCAGGCGTATCGGGCCGGTCGATTGCCGGGCTCGGATGGTTCGCTCCCCCCACCGTCCCTGTCGCGCAGCCTCGACCCGCCGCGCCACCTTGGCGGCGTGCTCCACGGCGGCTTCCTCGAAAGCGAGCGTCGAGCGGACCACCCAGACGTAGTGGACCGCGAGCACGAGCAGCGCGGCCGGGAGCCGGCTCGCGAAGGCCACCGGACTTGCGGCGACGAGCGGCGCTACCAGTGCCTCGAGCGGCCACAGCAGCACCCCGAGCGGCCCGGAATGCATCACACTCGTCAGCGCCGCGTAGCCCTGTGTGGAGCCGTCTTGGAACGCCGATACGATCCCGGGGAGCGCACGGCGCAGGCTCCACCAGACGAGTGCAACGACGAGTGCCAGTCCGAGCAGCGTGCCGAGCCGGCGTCGCCACCCCGTTACACCCTGCTGGGTCAGACTCGCCCACAGCAGGGACGCGCCGGCGTAGTGCAGCTGCAGCGTACTGTACACTAGCCACAGCCCCACCACACGGAACAGCCGCAGCCCGCTTACCTGGCCGCCCGAGAAGATCAGCGCGGACAGAAGGGCCGAAAAAAATAGCGGCAGCTGGGACCGCAGCAGCTTGAAGTCGATCACCTGACGCCGCGTGAGCGGGGCGGTGAACAGGTACTGTGTCTCGGCGAGACTGAAGGTGAACGGCGTCTCGGCGCTGCCGAACAGCCACTTGAGGAGCACGAGCGTGCTCAGGAGCCCCACGGCCACGATCTCACCGCCGGGCGAGGCGACCGCCCCGAGCCCCCCTCCCCGGCGCGGCCGGAAAAAGAACCAGTAGAAGTAGAGCGCCCCGACCACCAGCCCGATCAGGTACTTGGGCTGGCGCAGTCGCGCTACGCGGCGACGGGTGGCGTTGACGAGGGACCGCCCGGTGAGGTAAAGCGCCGCCTCGATCATGTCCCCGTGAGCGTCAGGAAAATGTCCTCGAGGCTCCGCCCCCGCAGGTCGGGCCGCTCGGTCAGGATCTCCTCGATCGTTCCGAGGGCCACCTTGCGTCCGCGTTGCATGATGAGGACGCGCGTGCAGATCTCCTCGACCAGGTGCAGCAGGTGCGAGCTCAGGACTACCGCAGCCCCCTGCCGCGCGCGCTCCCGGATGGTTTGCTTCATCCGGCGGATCCCGGACGGATCGAGTCCGGTGAGCGGCTCGTCGAACAGCAGCGCCGTGGGGTCGTGCAGCAAGCCGCACCCGATCACGAGCTTCTGCTTCATGCCGCGCGACAGCTCCCCGGGAAGCGCCTTGGCTTTTTCGGAGAGCTCGAGCTCCTGGAGCAGGGCAGGGAGGCGCCGCTCTACGTCCGTCACCTGGTACAGCCGGGCGGTGAATCGCAGATGCTCTTCCACGGTGAGGTAGTCGAACAGATGGGGCTCGTCGGGCATGAAGGCGAGGACGCGCTTGGCGGCGACGGGATCCCGCTCCATGTCGTGCCCGCCGACGCGGATCGTCCCCCCGCCCGGCCGGACGATGCCCGCGAGGCTGCGCAGCGTGGTGGTCTTGCCGGCGCCGTTGGGGCCGACGAGGCCCAGCACTTCACCGGGCGCCACGCTGAACGACAGGTCGCAGACGGCTGCGACGCTGCCGTACGACTTCGTGAGTCCCTGAACCTCGATCATCCGGCTGCAAATTTAGGGAAAACCGTGACTTGCGCACGCGGCGAAGTTGTTAGTATGTTAATAGTCAACATATTAATGAACTCCGAGGCTGGCATGACCGATCGCTCCGAGCTGGCCCTGCAGCTGACCGACGCTATCACCGCCGCACGGGCGGCAGTGGAGCACGCCGGCGATCGGGCCTTCCGCTCCTACGGGCTGTCGCACCGCGCCCATGCGGCGCTCAACGCCGTCGATGGGAGCGGCCCCGACGGCGCCCGGCCCAAGGATGTCGCCGCCGCGCTGGGCGTGTCCCGCGCCGCCGCAACCACGTTCATCCAGCGGCTCGAGCTGAAGGGGCTCGTCGAGACCACTCCAGACGCCGAGGACGATCGGGGCGTACGGGTGACCCTCACCCGCCAGGGGCTCGAGGTGCTGCTGCGGGTAGGCCAGCTCGAGCGGCGGCTCGCCGCCCGGGCGATCGAAGGGCTGCCGGCATCGGGCATCGCGCGGGCCGTGCATGTGCTCGAGGGATTCAAGCGCCGGCTCGAGGAACGGCAGATCGGCGTCGTCCGGTAGATGCGGGTTTCACGCGTTGAACAGTGACGGCGTCGCCATCCCGGCGGCGGCGCGCGCCCTGCGCGCGGCGCCGCGCGTCGTGGTCGCGACCGGCGCGGGGATGTCCCAGGACAGCGGCATCCCGACCTTCCGGGACGCGGCGCGCGGACTGTGGGCGCGGTACGACCCGGAGGAGCTGGCTACCGAGGCGGCATTTCGGCGCCACCCCGCGCGGGTGTTCGGGTGGTATGCTTGGCGACGGCGTCTGGTGCACGCCGCTACGCCCCACGCGGGGTATCACGCGCTCGTCGCGTTGGAGGGCCTCGTGCCCGAGCTCGCCATCGTGACGCAGAACGTGGATGGCCTGCACACGCGGGTCGGCAGCCGACGGGTGCTCGAGCTGCACGGGTCGCTGGAGCGGTTCTCGTGTCTCGACGCCCGCCACCCGTTTCCGGCCGAGCGAGCCCCTGAGCCCGCGGCGGATACGGAGTGCGAGCCGCCGCGCTGCGAGCAGTGCGGGTCGCCGGTACGGCCCGACGTGGTCTGGTTCGGCGAGATGCTCCCGGAGCGGGTGACGGCGGAGGCGTGGGCGCTGGCGGCGTCGTGCCGAGCGATGCTGGTGGTGGGGACGTCAGGGCTGGTGCAGCCGGCCGCTCAGCTTCCTCTTATAGCGCGCGAGGCGGGGGCGACGGTCATCGAGGTGAACCCCGATCCGACCGAGCTATCCGACGCCGCGCACATCGTTTGCCGCGGCCGTGCCGGGGCAGTGCTGCCGGCGCTGGTCGCCGCACTGACGCAAGGAGCGACGCAGTGATCCGCCGCACGAAGATCGTCGTCACGCTCGGGCCCGCGACCGCGACGCCCGAGCGCATCGCCGGCCTGATCGAAGCGGGCGCCAATGTGATCCGCGTGAACGCGTCCCACGGCACGCCGGAGCTGCGGGCCGGGTGGATCGCCGCGACTCGGCGGGCGGCCGACTCCGCGGGCGTCCCGGTCGCGATCCTCGTCGATCTCCAGGGCCCGCGCATCCGGGTCGGCGCGCTCGCCCAACCGCGCGTGCTGCGCGCGGGCGAGCAGGTCGTGTTCGCGCCCGAAGACGTGGCGCGAGGGGACGAGCTGCCCACCACTTATCAGGATCTCGCCAAGGACGCGCGCGTGGGCGCGCGTGTGCTCCTGGACGACGGGTTGCTCTCGGTCGACGTGACCCGTATCGCCGAGCCACGGGTCGAGGGCCGTGTGGTGGACGGCGGCACGCTGACGTCGCACAAAGGGATGAACCTGCCCGGGCTCCACGTCAGCGCGCCCGCCCTCACGGACAAGGACCGGGAGGACGTCGGCCACGCCGTGGGGTGGGGCGTCGACTATGTCGCGCTGTCGTTCGTGCGCCGGGCGGACGACCTGGCCGAGCTGCGGCAGCTCGTGCCCCCGGGGATCAAGCTCGTCGCCAAGATCGAGAAGGCCGCGGCGCTCGACGACTTGGACGGAATCCTCCGGGCCTCCGATGCGGTGATGGTAGCGCGCGGCGACCTCGGCGTGGAATTGCCGTTCGAAGAGGTGCCCGTGGTGCAGAAGCGCCTGATCCGCGAGGCGAACCGTCACGGCAAGCCGGTGATCACGGCGACGCAGATGCTCGAGTCGATGGTCCATCACCCCCGCCCCACGCGCGCCGAGGCCTCGGACGTCGCGAACGCGATCCTCGACGGCACCGACGCCGTGATGCTGTCGGCCGAGACCGCGGTCGGGGAGTATCCGCTCGAGGCCGTCCGCGCGATGGATCGGATCATTCGGGAGATGGAGCGTCATCCGCTCGCCGTAGCGCGGGACGAGCGCCGCGTGCCGCCGGGGCAGGACGTGTCGGTGGAGGATGCGATCGCCATCGGCACGAGCGCCGTCGCGCGCATGCTCAAGACGCCGCTGATCGTCACCCTCACCAAGGGCGGGTTCACCGCCCGCAAGGTCGCGGCGCTCCGGCCGCCGATCCCCATCCTGGCGGTGACCACGGAGGCCCCCACGTACCGCCAGCTCGCGCTCGTGTGGGGAGTCACCGCCGTCCTGGTGGACCACGTCCCGAGTTACGATGCGATGCTCGAGGTGGTGCGCGACCTCTTGCTCAAGCGCGGCTACGCGCGGGCCGGAGACCGCATCGTCATGACGGCGGGCGTGCCCTGGGAAGTGTCCGGCGCCACCAACCTGCTCAAGGTCGAGGTCGTCTGACGTGCGTCTCGTGTTCCTCGGGACGGGCACTTCCTACGGCGTGCCGCAGATCGGCTGCTCGTGCCGCACCTGCACCTCCGCCGACCCGCGGGACAAGCGCACCCGTACCGCCGCGCTGATCGAGTCGGGCGGCCGGCGACTGCTGATCGACACGCCCCCCGAGCTCCGCCTCCAGCTCGTGGCGGCGGGCGTGACGTCCCTCGACGGCGTGCTCTTCACCCACGCCCATGCCGACCACGTCCACGGTATCGACGACCTGCGCGCCTTCTCCGCGCGACAGCGGGGCCGCCTCCCCGTGTACGGGGCGGCAGCCACGCTGGCGGAGCTGGGGCGACGCTTCTCGTACATCTTCGACGCCGCGCCCGCCCAGCCGGGGACGAGCAAGCCCGAGCTCAGCGCCCACTCCCTCGAGCCGGACGCGGAGACCGAGATCGCGGGGCTGCGGATACGCGCGCTGGCGCTGCCTCACGGCGACCGCACCGTGCTGGGATATCGCATCGGCCCCGTCGCCTACCTCACCGACGCGAAGGAGATCCCCGCGACGGCCCGGGCCCGGCTCGCGGGGCTCGAAGTCTTGGTGCTCAACGCGCTGTTGCCGCGCCCGCATCCGCTGCACCTGTCGATCCCCGAGGCCGTCGCGGCCGCGCTCGAGATCGGCGCGCGACGCACCTTTCTCACGCACCTCACCCACGACACGTCGCACGCGGAGCTGGCGGCGCGTTTGCCGGACGGTGTGGCGCCGGCGTACGATGGACTGGTGATCGACGTGGGCGCGGGGATGGGGTCGGGCTGGTGATGGGCACGGCTGCGGTCTAAATTCGACGCCAGGAGGGCCTCTCATGTCGAACGATCACGCAGCGACGCTGCGACGGTTCCAAAATCCGACGGTGCGCCAGAGCGCCGCGCTGGACGCTCTCGTGCACCAGGCCGTGTTCGGGTCCGGGCCCGAGCGGGAGCAGGCCCGGTGGCTCATCTGGGAGATCGGGCAGCACGCCGGTGTGCGCCCCGCCTCGATCCATGAGCTGTACCTGGCGCGGGGGCGGGGGGAAGTCGCACCGTTCACTACGCCCGCGATGAACGTGCGGGTGCTGGCCTACGACACCGCCCGCGCGGTGTTCCGGGCGGCGAAGCGGCTCGACGTCGGCGCCCTGATCTGCGAGATCGCCCGCAGTGAGATCGGCTACACCGAACAGCGGCCGGCCGAGTACGTCGCCGTGATGACCGCGGCGGCGCTGCGAGAAGGCTTCACCGGGCCGCTCTTCATTCAGGGCGACCACGTGCAGGTCAACGCCAAGAAGTACGCGGCCGACCCCGAGACCGAGCTTCAGGCGCTGCGTACGCTGATCGAAGAGGAGCTGCACGCCGGCTTCTACAATATCGACGTCGACACCTCGACGCTCGTAGACCTCTCCCAGAAGACGCTCGACGAGCAGCAGCGCGTGAATTACGAGCGCGCGGCCGAGTTTACCCGGTTCATCCGCGACCGCGAGCCGGAGGGCGTGACGGTGTCCGTGGGCGCGGAGATCGGCGAGGTGGGCGGCAAGAACTCCGACGTGCACGAGCTGAAGGCGTTCATGGAAGGGTACAACCGCACCCTGAAGCGACTCGGCCCCTACGCCGGGATCAGCAAGATCTCCGTCCAGACCGGGACGAGCCACGGCGGCGTGGTGCTCGCGGACGGCTCGATCGCGAAAGTACAGCTGGATCTGGAAGCGTTGCAGGCGCTGTCGCGGGACGCGCGCGCCACCTACGGCTTGGGCGGTGCCGTGCAGCACGGTGCGTCCACCCTGCCCGCCGAGGCGTTCGGTCGCTTCCCGGCGTGCGAGGCGATCGAGATCCACCTGGCCACGAACTTTCAGAATATCGTGTTCGACCATCCGAAGCTGCCGGCCGAGCTGCGGGGCGAGATCAACGAATGGGTCAAGACCGAGTGCAAGGATGAGTGGAAGAAGGGCGACACCGAGCAGCAGTTCATCTACAAAGCCCGCAAGAAGGCGATCGGGCCCTTCAAGCGGCGGCTGTGGGATCTGCCCGCCGCCGTGCGCGACGCCGTGGCGGCCGACTTGGAGAAGACGTTCGCCTTTCTGTTCGAGCAGCTGCGCGTCACCCACACGCGCGCCATCGTCGACCGCGTCGTCCGGCCGCCGCTGCAATCGCATGCACAGCCGCGCGCCGTGGCGGTCGCCGCCCCGGACGATCTGGAGGCGGGGGAGTGAGCGAGCGCGGCGCCGGGTTCGGGTCCTTCCTGCTCGGTCTCGGGATCGGGGCCGTCGTGGGCTTCCTGTTCGCTCCCGAGGGCGAGGCGACCCGTGGCAAGCTGGCGGGCAGGCTGCGCGGCCTGCGGGACCTGGCGAGCGAGAAGGTGGACGAGCTCGGCCAGCTGCTCGAGACCGACGACGACGCCGACGCGCCTTCCCCCACTGCCCGCGAAGCGCTCGAGCGCCGTCTCACCGAGGCGAAGCGCAGCCGTCGCGGCGCCAAGGCGCTCCCCCGCGCTGCGGAGGAGGACGAGCCGGTCGCGTGAAGGGCGACGGCGGGTGGCATCGGTCGGTGATCGGCGTCGTCCGCCGCACGCTCGAGGCGGCCTACGAGGACAACATCCCGTTTCTCGCGAGCGCCTTGTCGTTCGACCTGCTGCTCACCGTCATTCCCTTCGTCGCCCTCCTGCTCGCGGTCGTGGGCTCGCTGGTCCAGCACCAGGTCACCACCCAGCAAGTCGATCTGCACGAGCTGCTGGCGCGCTTCCTCCCCACCACTCCGGGCGGAGGCACGGACCGGGCGTTCCAGGCCGTCGAGAGCGCGCTGAGCGGCGTCGTGCGCCAGCGCGGCCGGCTGACCGCGTTCGGCCTGCCGTTGTTCGTGTGGTTCTCGTCCCGCCTGTTCGGCGGCTTGCGGGCGGCGCTCAACGAGGTGTTCGACACCGACGAGCAGCGGCCGTGGCCGGTCGCGAAGCTGCTCGACCTCGCCATGGTGCTCGGCACCGGTGCCCTGCTCGTCCTGAGCGGGCTCGTCGCGGCCTGGGAGGCGGGCAACGCGGCGCTCATGAGCACGTCGAGCTTCGCGCTCGACTGGCTGTGGCGCTTCGGCCTCGAGACCGCGGCGTTCGCCGCCGGCGTGCTGTTGTTCTTCGGCGTCTTCAAGCTGCTCCCCAGCCGGCGGATTCACTGGCGCACGGCGCTGGTCGCGGCGGTCTTCTGCTCGCTCGGTTTCGAGGTGGCGAAACGGCTCTACGCGCTCTACGTGATACGTTTCGCGACGCTCGATCGCCTCGCTTCGGACGCCAACGTCGTGGCCCTCGCCCTGTTCCTGCTGTGGGTGTACTACACCGCCTACCTCTTCCTGCTGGGCGGCGAAGTGGCCGAGACGTACGACCTGATGCGCATGCGACGCTCGCAGCGCGTGCAGCTGGGGTGACCGCGACCCGCCCGATCGACCTACGGAGCGACACGGTGACGCAGCCGTCGCCCGCGATGCGCCGTGCCATGGCCGATGCCCTAGTCGGCGACGACGTCCTGGACGGCGACCCGACCACCCGCCGCCTCGAGTGGCGCGTCGCCGAGCTGCTCGGCCAGGACGACGCGCTGTTCTTCCCATCGGGGACGCAGGCGAATCAGACCGGGATCGCCCTGCTCACGCGGCCCGGAACGGAGCTCGTAGTCGAGGCGAACGCGCACCTGGTGCACTACGAGCTCGCCGGCGTCGCGGCGAACTGGGGCGTGCAGATCCGGCCCGTGGCGACGCCCGACGGCCGGCTGACCGGAGAGCTGGTGCGCGACGCGCTGCGCCCCGCGTCCCCCCATGTGCCGCGCGTCGGCGCCGTTGCGGCGGAGAACACCCACAACGCCGCGGGGGGGAAGGTGATGCCCCCCGCCGTTATGGCTGGCATCGTCACCGTCGCGCAGCAGGCGAAGCTTCCCGTCCACCTGGACGGCGCCCGGCTGTGGAACGCCGCTGCCGCACTCGGTGTCCCGCTCGCCCAGCTCGCTCGGGGCACGGCCACCGTGATGGTCAGTTTCTCGAAGGGACTCGGTTGTCCGGTCGGGTCGTGCCTGGCGTTCGCCGCGCACCACCGCGCGCTCGCCTGGGAGATCCGCAAGCGCCTGGGCGGGGGGATGCGACAGTCAGGGATCCTCGCTGCCGCTGCGCTCCACGCGTTGGACTGCAACCTCGGCCGCCTCGCCCTGGACCATGAGAACGCGAAGCTCCTCGCGGAGCGCCTGTCCGACTGTCCGACCCTCCGACCATCCGCCCCGGAGACGAACATCGTGATGCTCGATCTCGTCCGCGAGGCGGACACGGCGGACAGCGTGATCCCGCGGCTCGCGCAGGCGGGCGTGCTGCTCGTGCCGTTCGGCGCGCGGCGGCTGCGCGCGGTGACGCACCTCGATGTGAGCCGCCAGGATGTCGAGCGTGCCGCCGGCGTGATCGAGCGCGTCCTGGCGGGATGAGCGGTCCGCTGCGCCGCTCGTTATTTTGGGATCGATGAGCGCGGACGCTCCACTCCGGAAGGCGATCCCGCTCGCCCAATCCATCCTGTGGAGTCCCACTCCTGCGCCGGGCACCGGAGGAGGGGGACGAGGAGGGGGGCGGCCGGGCAACATCCCGTTCCCTATCTTCCTCGCACAATCCGCCCTCGCGGCCGTCCGCGAGCACCTCGCCACAGCGCCCCCGCCGGGGCAGGGGATTCTAGGCTTCCTCGTCGGTGATCTGTGCGAGTGCCCCGATACCAACGTCTCGTATCTCATCATCGATGCGGCGCTGCGCTTGAGCCAGCCGATCTACGGCGACCGCACCACCGATGTCGTGACCCGTATCTGGGATCGGATCGCGTCGCAAGTCGAGGAGACCAAGGGTCATCTCATCGGCTGGTACCACACCCATGCGCCGCTGCCGGTCTCCATGTCGGCTCACGACATCGAGACGCACGAGCACTATTTCGCGGAGCCGTGGCAGGTCGCCCTCGTGCTGGGGAGCGACCCCGATGGCCATCCCGCTGGTGGTTTCTTTCGGGCCGGCACCGACGAGGCCTGGGCCACGACGGTGCTGCCGTTTTACGAGCTCTTGAGCGAAGAATCGTTCCGCCCCGGTGGCAAGAAGCGCTCGTTTGTGGCGTGGACGAACTATCGCGCCTACAACCCGCTCGCCGATCGACCGTTTCGGACACCGCCCAAGCAGGCCGAACCAGAGTCGGAGCCTCCAGAGCCGAGGGCTCCAGAGGCGGAGGCTCCGGAGCCGGAACCGGAAGAACCCGTGTCCCCCCCTCCACCCCCCCCAGAGCCGCCGCCCAGGGCGCAGGCGCCGAAATCGGACGAGCTCGTGTTCTTGACGTCCGCCGAAGACTTCGCGTCGGCGCCGCCACGCGGCGCGCGTCCGGCGCCGCGTCCCGCCCCGCCCCCGCCGCTCGGTGCCGACGCCACGGCAACCAGCCGCAAAGCCGCAGGCGAACCCGGCGCCCCCGGTAGCGACTTCACGCGCGCCGGTCACCCGCCTCGACCAGGTCGCGGACGAGCTCGCAACGGCGGTGCGCAGCTTCAGCGACCGCGCGGCGCTGTTCGACCGACGGCAGTTTACCTGCGACGGACTCGCGCGCGGCCTCCTCGCCGTCGAAGCTCGCTGGCTGAGCTACAGCACGGCTCGCCGCGCCTCCGGCATACTGGATCCGACGCACACGATGCGGGACCAGACACTGTACGCGGGTGTGGATTCAGCGGAGCGCCGCTTCGAGAAGTCGGGATGCCAGCGGCCCTAGCCCGTCATTTCACCTGCGTCTCGCTGCTGCTCCTCGCCGGCGCCGGCCGGCTACCCGGGCAGAGCGTGGGCAGTGAGCCGTTCCGCAAGACCGATCTGGTACGCATGCTCACGGTCGGCACCATCGCGTCGCAGGAGCTCGCCGCGCTCGTGCACCGCAACTGTCTGAGCTTCGCCCCAACGGAGCGGGACCGCGCCGATCTCGTGTCGCTGGGCGCGGACACAGCCCTGTTGCGCGCGCTCGATGGCTGCGCGCGGCGGGCAGCGCCCACGCGACCCGCGCCGGGCCGCGGTGCGGCGCACCCACGCCCGCCCCTCACTCGGCGGCAGCCGGCGGCGGGCACTGCGCAGCGGATCGTTGCACCCCCGCCCGTCGCCGCCCCCGCCCCCGCCCCCGCGTCCGCTACCTCGCCCCGCGCTCCCTTGTCGACGACGGCCACGGGGTTCGTCCTGGGTGTGGGGCAGCACGGCTCGGTCGGCACACGGCCCGCACTACCCCTGGTGTTCCAGGTCCGTGACACGGCAGGGACACCGGTGGCGGGCGAAGGCGTGACCCTGGGCGTCACCAACGGGCAGCTGGGTGCCACCCGCGCTGTGACCGATTCGAGCGGTCGCATGAGCGTGGACCTGACCCTCGGTCCCAAGGCCGGCGCCACCGTGGTCCGCGCCACAGTCCGGGCATTGATACGCGAGGCCACGCTGTACCCGGAGCCTGGTGCCACCGTACGACTGATGCTTCGGTGTGGCGACACGCCGCTCGATCGGAGGATCTCTTTCATGCTTGATTCCCCCGTCATCTTCCGCGTGACCGGTCAGGACGCGTTCGGGAACGCGGTGCTGGTGCCGCAAGTCGCCGCTGCGACGGGAGACAAGGGCATCCTGCGGGTCGACTACGCCGGCGGCGATAGCCTGGGGGGGATCGTGCGGGTCACACCGGCTGAGCCCGGCTCGACGAGTCTCGTTATCGTCGGGTCCGGCCATCGGGAAGACCTGACCGCCGTGGTGTTGCAAAACCGCGACAGTGGCGCGTCGTGTGCCCGACCGGCTTGAAAGCAGGTCCCGGCTGAGCGGCACGTCGGGTGCGTCCGGCGGAGCCGTTAACTGTCGGGTCACCATACGGTTGTCGCCCATGGCCGACCGGCGGGTTCCGGGCACGTAGGGCCGACGCCGCGGCGAGGAAGTTGCAGCGTGCCCACAAGGATGGACCCTGTGCGGAGCACTGCAGCGCGTCCCCGCGTCTCTGACGCGATTCCTCTCCCCGGCGGCCGGCCGGCCGACCCGGGAAGTGCGCAGCTCAAGCGGCCCCTGCCGGTCGGCTCGGCGATTCTCTGGACGCCGACCGTAGACGGTGCTCCGCCGGGCTCACCGTACCCCATCTTCATCACGCAGAGCGCCTTCGCCGCCGTTCACGCCCATGTCGAGGCCAAGCCCCGCGGAGCCACGTCGCTGGGGTTCCTCGCAGGCAATCGCTTTGAGTGTCCGGACACGGGCACCGCATACGTCGTGATCGAATCCGCCATCCAGTTGCCGTGGTCCATTTCGGGAGACCACCTCCGGCCCGCGCTGTCGCAGGGGTGGACCGTCGTGCAGCAGGAGGTGCGCAAGAACCACGGCCAGTTGTTGGGGTGGTATCACACCCACCACGGCGCCGACCCCAAGCCCTCGCCTGCCGACATCGAGGCGCACGCGGCGCTGTTCGCCGACCCGTGGCACGTGGCGCTGGTGGTGACGCCGGGAGACGCCCCGTTGGGAGGGTTCTTCCGGATTGCGACGGACGGCGCCAGCGCGAGCGACTACCTGCCGTTCTACGAGCTGCTCGACGCGGCCTCCGTGCTGCCGGACGGACGAAAAGTCAGCGACCTCGCGTGGGTCAACTACCGCACCGAGGAGTTGATTTTCACATCTGACCGGGTGTCGAACCCTCGACTCGAAATCCAGCCGCGCCTCCTGTTCCCCGACGACGTCGAGGAATCCGTTCCGGGAGCGGTGCTCTCGCCGACGCGCCAGTATGGGGTGGCGCGCGTCGCTCGCGTGGCGGGATACGCCGCGCTCGGCGTGGTCGCGGGAGCCGTGCTGTTCAATGTCTACCACGCGCTCGCGTCCGGCCGCGGTCCGGTTAAGGCCGGCCCGGTGGCCGCGCCCTCGCGGGAGCGCGTCGACCGCATGGCCGATACGGTGGCCCTCGCGGTCGGCGCCTTCGACCTGCGCGCCCGTTTGTTCGACGGCCGCAAGATGGCGTGTCCCGACCTGGCGCGCGGCTTGGTCGACTTGGAAGAGCGTTGGACATCTTACAACGCGGCGCGCAAGGACGACGCGGCTGCCCTCGACTCCGCGCGCAACGCCCGCGATCGCTCGCTGTATTCGGACGTCGACGCCATCGAGCGGCGATTCGAGCGCTCCAAGTGTCCGCGGCCGTGAAGCGCTCCGTCGCCGGTCTGCTCGCGCTCGCGCTGCCGGTGCTGGTAGCGGCCCAGGGGACCGAGCCGCTGCGCAAGACGGACCTGATCCGTCTGCTCTCGAACCCGATCATCCGGAAGGGGGAGGTAGCGGACCTGGTGCGCCGCAACTGTCTCGCGTTTCGACCCACCGAGCGCGACTGGGCGGATCTGCGGGACCTGGGCGCCGACGCGGACGTGATGAGCAGTGTCGGCGGCTGCGCGGCCCGTCAGGCATCTCGCGCCGCCGTAACGCTCGCGAGTCCGGCGGCGTCGGCCGAACCGCCGGGCGCCGCCGCGGCCGCGCCCCCCCCGCCCGCACAGCTGACGGTGACGCCTATGCCCGCGCGTACAACGGTGGTCGCGGGGACGGACGCTTTGGTGCGTGTCGCGTTGCGACGGGGAGACACCCCCCAACGAGGCATCACGCTGGCCCTGCACGGCGGCGCCGGACGCGACGTGCAGGCGGTCACGGACGACAGCGGGCTGGCGGTGTTCCACCTGCCGGCTGGCCGACAGGCGATGACGTACCACTTCGAGGTCGTATCCGGGACCGGAGCGGCGCTGCCGGGTCGTCCCACCGTGGACCTGGTCGTGCGTCCCGGGCGACCCGCGGTCGCGGACGTGCGGCCGGCGCGGTTCGAGCTGGGCGGCGCGCAGGAAGGGCCGTTCGCCGTGCAGGTGGCGGTGCGAGACTCGTTCGGCAACCCCGTACCGAACGAGCTGCTCGAATTGCGGGCGGAGCGCGCCGACATGGGCATCGCCGTCGATACGCGGGCCACCGACTCGCTCGGCCGCACGGCGTTCGTCATTCAGTCGGCCGCGGTGCGGCGCCCCGGGCGCATCGAGCTGCGGGCGCGGGGCGAGCGACTGGCGGCGCTGGAAGCGGTGTTCGGGGGACCCGTGTCCAGCAGCGGGACCGGGTTCGTGGCCGGTGGGGGACAGCGCGGTGTCGCGCGCACACTCCTGTCGGAGCCGGTCGTATTCCAGGCGCACAGCGCATCCGGCCGGCCCCTGCCAGGGCGCGTGGTCGTGTTCCGCGTCCGCAATGCGCAGATCACCCGGGACTCGGTCGTCACCGACTCGGCCGGGCATGCGCGGATCGACGTGACGCTCGGGTCGCAAGCGGGACTGGCGGTCGTCACCGCGTCGCTCGATTCCGTGCAGGCGGCGGAGACGCTGCGCGTGGACCCGGGTCCGGCGGTCGAGCTCATCCTCGAGCGCGACGGTGCGCGCGTCGACGGCGGACGGATCATCGTGGAGCGCGACGTCCCATTCGCCCTGACCCTCAAGGCGCGCGACGGCTACGGGAACCTGATTCCCACCACGAGCCTGTCGCGTACGCTGCAGGACGTGCTGCGACAATACAACGTGCGCAGCCAGCTGCTCCGGTTTGTGGGTGTGCAATCGGACAGCCTCACCGCGGCTATCAAGTTCAAGCCGGTCGCCATCGGCACGACCGACCTGACGATCTCCGCCGGCCTCACGGCCACCGTCTCGGTGGAGGTGGTGCGCCCGCGTCGGTAAGGGGCACAAGGCGGCGGCGCCTACAGGTCCTAGGGGTGTGGCCTACCTGTTTTCCGTTTCCTATTCCCCGCTGTGCGTCTGTTCCCTGTTCTCCGGTTCCCCGTTCTGCTAGCTTTCAGTGCCCCAGGTCCGCAGGTCGTCCGCTCGTGAACCGCGTCAGGCCCCCGCAGGGAGCAGCGCTAAACGGGTCGAGATTACGCTGCGTCAACCTGGGGCATTCCACACACAATTGCGGATTGACGGCGCTGGATAGAATCCGCAATCCGCAATCCGCAATCCGCAATTCTCGCTAGATTGAGTTCATATGATTGCGCTAGCCCGCAAATACCGCCCCAAGAGGTTCGCCGATCTGATTGTCCAGACCCACGTCGCTGCGGCGCTGCGCGGAGCGGTCGCGGCGGGCCGCGTCGCGCACGGCTATCTGTTCGCGGGGCCGCGCGGCGTGGGGAAGACGACCGCGGCGCGCGTCCTGGCGATGGCGTTGAACTGCGAGCGGCGCGATGCCTCGGGGGTCGCCGGCGAGCCGTGCGGCGCGTGCGACTCGTGCACGCGTATCTGGACGGGCGCCGCCAATCTGGATGTGGTCGAGCTCGACGCGGCTTCGAACCGCGGCGTGGACGATGCCCGCGACCTGCGCGAGCGCGCCATGTACGCCGCGTCGGCGGAAGGACGTCACAAGGTGTACATCGTCGACGAAGCGCACATGCTGACGCGCGAGGCGTGGAACGCCCTCCTCAAGATCCTGGAAGAACCGCCGTCGCGTGTCGTGTTCGTGTTCGCGACCACCGAGCCGCAGAAGATCGCGCAGAGCGCGGCGCCGATCCTCTCGCGACTCCAGCGCTTTGACTTCCGGCGCATCGGGCCGCACGCCATTACCGCCCGACTGAAGCAGGTGCTCGCCGCGGAAGGTCTGACCGCCGCCGACGACGCCGTCCAGCTCATCGCCCAAAGCGCAGACGGCGGCATGCGGGACGGCCTGTCGATCCTCGACCAGGTGCTGTCGTTCGGGGAGGGGCCGGTGACCGCCCAGCGGGTGCGCGAGGTGCTCGGGCTCATCCCCGAGGAGATGTACGGTGAGTTGCTCCGCCTCGTGGCGGAGCGCGACACGAAGGCGGTGTTCCCGCTGGTGGCGCGGCTCGTCGATGCCGGCGCCGACCTGGGTGAGTTCGTCGCCGGCGCGGGCGAGACGCTGCGGGCCGTGTTGCTCGCGGGCCTGGGCGGGGAGCCCGAGGGGCTCACCGAAGGGTTCCAGGGGCTGGTGCGTCAGTACGCGTCGCGTCTCCCGCCTCCCGATGTCGTCCGCTTGCTCGCGGTGCTGTCGGAGTTGGAGACGCAGCTGCGCACCAGCGGCAACGCGCGACTGGCCGTGGAGCTGCTGTTGTTGCGGTGGGCGATGATGGGGCGGACGGTGGAGCTCCAGGCGGTGATCGAGGCGCTGGGCGCGGGAGCCGGGAGGCGGGAGACGGGAGCGGGCAGCGGCGCCGCCGGCGCGCCGTTGCTACGCGACACCGCGCCGACGTCCGCTGTGCCTCCCGTCTCCCGCCTCCCGGCTCCCGGCACGGTCGGCGAGCCGGAGAAAGGCCCGCTGACGCTCGACCGCCTCCGGGCGCTCTGGCCTCGGGTGATCGACGACGCGCGCGCCAAGAGCCCGATGCTCGGGGCGCTGCTCCAGGCCACCGAGATCGCGGGGGTCGAGGGGAACACGCTGGCGATCCGGTTGCTCGACACCAATCCCGTGCACGTCGAGGGCATCGAGCGCCAGCGGGACGCCCTGGCGTTGCTGGTGGGTCGTTACGCGGCGGATCCGGTCCGCATCAAACTGGAGGGCGCGGCGCGCGGCGACCGGCCCGCTCCGCGCCCGTCCCGCATGACCGAGGAGGGCGTCCGGGCCGACCGGCTCACGGCGTTGCGGGCGAAGGATCCGAGCCTCAACACCGCCATCGATGCCTTGGACTTGGAGTTGCTGGAGTAGCTTGCCACCCGTTTGGGCGAGGGGTAACTTTCGGCGTATGGCGGATTTATCCAACCTGTTCCAGCTGGGGCAGCAGGTGCAGTTCCGGCTGTCGGAGATTCAGTCCCAGCTGGCGCAGCAGACGGTGACCGCTTCGGCGGGCGGCGGGATGGTGCAGGCCACTGCCGACGGGCGGGGCCAGATCCGCGCGATCAAGATCGATCCCCAGGCGGTCGCCCAGGGGGACATCGAGATGCTCGAGGATCTCGTGCTCGCCGCGGTCTCGCAAGCGCAGCAGCGCGCCGCCGAGCTGTACCAGGCGGAAGTCAAGAAGCTCGCCTCGGGCCTGCCGTTCCCGTTTCAGCTGCCGCTGTAGCTCGCCGTGTCGGCCATCGATGATCTCGTGACGGAGCTCGCCCAGCTCCCCGGGATCGGGCGCAAGACGGCGCAGCGGCTCACGTTTTACCTGTTGAAGCAGCCGGCGGAAACGGCCGGGCGTCTGGCGGAGGCGATCCGACAGGTTCGCGAGCGCGTGACGTCCTGCAGTGCGTGCGGCACGCTCACCGACGTGGATCCGTGCGCCATCTGCACCGACCCACGGCGCGACGCGGCCCTGCTGTGCGTGGTGGAGGAGGCCTCGGACGTGGCGGCGATCGAGCGGGCGGGCCGGTTCCGGGGGCGCTATCACGTGCTGGGCGGGCGGCTCTCCCCGCTCGAGGGCGTGGGCCCCGAGGCGCTGCATGTCGACCACCTGCTGGCGCGCGTCGCCAACGGCGACGGGGTCCGGGAGGTGATCATCGCGACGAACCCCTCGATGGAAGGCGAGGTCACCGCTACGTATCTGCAGCAGACGCTCAAACCCACGGGCGTGCGCGTGACCCGGATCGCGCGCGGCCTGCCGGTGGGAGGGGATCTCGAGTATGCCGACGGCGTGACCATCGCGCAGGCGTTGCTCGCGCGCCGGGACATGTCCGAGGCCGACTGACCGAGGGAACGCGATGGCGGGTGCGGCGAGCTGGTCGTTTTCGGAAAACGACTTCAAGCAGATCCAGCAGCATCTCCAGGCGTTCCTCCGCGAGGCGAACGCCCGCTGCGCGTTGCTGGTGGACCGCACCGGTCAGCTCGTGGCCACCGTGGGTGACCCGCCGCAGTTCGATTCCGCCGCCTTCGCTTCCCTCACGGCTGCCGACTTCAGCGCGAACGATCAGCTCGCCAAGATGATCGGCGAGCACGAATTCGCCTCCCTGGTTCACCAGGGGCAGAAGGAATCGATGTTCCTCGCCGACGTGGCGAAGCGCGTCATCCTGGTCGTCCTGTTCGATCAGCGCACCACGCTCGGTCTCGTGAAGCTCAAGGGGAAGGGCGTCGTGGAGACCCTGACCAAGGTGTTCGAGGAGATGTTCAACCGCGTGGGCGCAGGGGGGGGACCGTCCGCGCCGCAGAAAGGGCTGCTCGAGGGCGCGGAAGACGAAATTGACAAACTCTTCGGGTAAGGGGACGCGCCCATGTCGATGATCAACTACGCGTCCCGCGAGATCAACTGCAAGCTCGTCTACTACGGTCCCGGCCTGGGCGGCAAGACGACCAACCTGGAGCACATCTACGGCAAGGTCTCCCCCAACACCCGGGGCAAGATGATCTCGCTCGCCACCGAAACCGAGCGCACGCTGTTCTTCGACTTCCTCCCCGTCGATCTCGGCACGATCCGCGGGTTCAAGACGCGGTTTCACCTCTACACCGTGCCGGGCCAGGTGTATTACAACGCGAGCCGCAAGCTGATCCTCAAAGGCGTGGACGGAATCGTGTTCGTCGGCGACAGCCAGATCGAGCGCATGGAGGCGAACGTCGAGTCGATGCAGAACCTGTACGACAACATGTCCGAGTACGGCTACGACCTGACCAGGATTCCGTTCGTGATCCAGTACAACAAGCGCGATCTCCCCAACGCAGCGCCGGTCAAGGATCTCCAGGCGTCGCTCAACCCGGGCTGGCCGGTCGAGGACGGAGCCCAGCAGAAAGTCGTCCCCGATCCCCTGCACCCCGGGGAGAACCTGATCGAGAAGGCGGGCCACGAGTGGGTCGGCCGCGCGCCGTACCTCGAGGCCGTGGCGGTGCGCGGCGACGGCGTGTTCGACACCCTCAAGACGGTCAGCAAGATGGTATTGAAGACGCTGAGCTAGGGGGACGGTCCCATGCGGTGGACCCTGCCCAACATCCTCACCCTCGCGCGCATCTGCCTCACACCGGTCATCGCGCTGCTGCCGTTCATTCAGGGCTACTGGCCCAAGGTCATCGCGTTCCTGATCTTCCTGGCCGCAAGTGCCTCGGACGTGGTGGACGGCTACCTCGCCCGCCGGCGCAACGAGGTGAGCGAGCTGGGGCAGCTGCTCGATCCGATCGCTGACAAGCTGCTCTTGTTCGCCACGTTGATCCCGATCTTCTGGCTCACGCGCCACCCCACGATCCTGGTCGACTACCGCATCCCCTGGTGGGGCAGCTTCCCGGTGTGGGTGGCGTTGCTGCTCGTCGGCCGCGAGCTCCTCATGACGGCCTTCCGCTTCTTCGCGAGGCGGCGCGGCGTGGTCATCCCGGCGATGGGGGCGGGCAAGCTGAAGGCCGTGGTCCAGAACGTGTTCATCGGGGCCACGCTGTTCTGGTTCGCCTGGAAGGACGCGCTGGCCGCCCATCCCTTTGCGGGCTGGTTCCGCAACTTCTGGGACAAGTTCCACGGAGCGGTGGTGGCCGTGACGCTGGCGGGAGCCATCCTGCTCACGGTCTACTCGCTCGGTGTCTATCTCTATCGCTATCGCGCGCTGCTCAAAGGCCGCGGGTGAAGCTCGAAATCGTCACCATCGGCACGGAGCTGTTGCTCGGGTACACCGTGGACTCGAACGCCGCTGAGCTGGGTCGCGCTCTGGCCGCGGCGGGCGCCGAGATCACCCGCCGCGTCACCGTCGGCGATCGGCCGGAGGCGATCCGCGCGGCTGTGACCGAAGCCCTCGAACGTACCGGTTTCGTGTTGACCACCGGCGGCCTGGGCCCCACCCGCGACGACATGACGAAGACCGTCGTCGCCGAGCTGTTCGGCAAACGCCTGGTGCTGGACGAGGGGCTGCTGGCGGGGATCGAAGCCCGGTTCCAGCGGCTCGGGCGACCGATGCCGGCCGTCAACCGCACCCAGGCGGAAGTGCCCGAGGGAGCGACCATCCTACCCAACCCGCGCGGCACCGCGCCGGGGCTGTGGATCGAGGACG
>Ga0209471_1000181_pt1 | contig 46806 bp, 44 predicted proteins | sample GraSoiAngelo_128_FD_185885 | JGI IMG/M metagenome (GOLD analysis project Ga0209471, IMG submission 185885) | Grasslands soil microbial communities from the Angelo Coastal Reserve, California, USA - 14_0927_12_20cm (SPAdes) (version 2) | ecosystem: Environmental > Terrestrial > Soil > Grasslands ... | reverse complement strand
GGGCGGGCGTCATCGCCGCAGCGCCGAGGCTCGAGGGGTGGATCGCGCGCGGCTCGTCGGAGATACACGTGGCCCGGCTGCCGCGTCCGGCCTGGCCGATCGTCGCCGGCGCCGTGGCCCGCGCATCCGTCGAGCACGGCAAGACGGTGCTCATCCTCGTGCCTGGGCCGGAGCGCTTTGCAGACGAGATGCGGCTGTGGCTCGCCGGGCAGCCCACGACTAACGTCTTCGCGGAGGTCGCTGTTTCCTTCCTCGACCGGCCGCCGGCTTTCGACGAGGCGATCAACCGGCGGCTCGAGGCGTTGACGGCTCTCGCTGAGACCCAGCCCAGTGTCGTCGTTTCGTCCCGGCGCGCGATCACGCGCCAGACGATCTCCCGCACAGACCTCGTCGACAGCACGGTGGTGTTAAGGCCCGGACAGGGCCCGGACCCGGTCGTGGTTGCCGCCCGCCTGGTCGAGCTCGGTTACACGCGCGAACCCCTCGTCGAGGAGCGAGGCCAGTTCTCGCTGCGCGGAGGGATCCTGGATGTCTTTCCGTCGGGCGCCGACGCGCCGGTGCGCGCCGAGTGGTCCGGCGACGCCGTCGAAACACTGCGCCTCTTCGACCCCGAGAACCAGCGCTCCGTGATGCCGGTGCGAGAGGTGACGATCCGCACCGGCCGCGAGCTGTTGCTCGGGCCCGAGCGCGGCCGAGCGGCTGTCGAAAGGCTGCGTCAATCCGTGACGCTGAGCCGCCTGCGCGGCGATGTGCGCTCCGAGTGGGAGGACGACCTGACGCGCCTGGGCACCGGGGCGGCTTTTGCCGGCGTCGAGTTCTATGCCGCTTACCTCGACCCTTCGCGGCCATCGCTGCTCGATCACCTGCCGTCGGGCGCTGTCGTCGTGGATTTCGAGCCTGGGCGCCAGCTGGCCGAGGCGCGCACGCTGCTCGACGAAGCCGCGATGCTGGCCGCGGCTGAGGCTGGAGGCGGCGAGCTGCCCCCAGAGTTCACCCTGCCGACCGTACACCGGCTCGACGAGCTTGGCTCGACGCCGCGACTCACCGTCACGTCGGGCGAAGGCGTGGAGGACGCGATTGACCTCGGCTGGTTTGGCGGCGAGCCGCTGGTCGGCCAGTCCCGAGCCCTGGCGGGCTTCGCCGCTCGGAGTGAGGGTGCCGCAATCGTCTTCGCCACCGAGCAGGACGAGCGGGTCCGCGCGCTCCTCGACGAGGCGGGCGTGAAGACCCCGCTGGCCGAGGTCGATCTCGACCTGGAGCTCGAGGTCAAGCCCGCGCTGCTTCACGCCGCGGTAGACATCACCGCCGGATGCTCTCAGCCGGAGATCGGCTTCCACCTCGCCACCGATGCCGAGCTGTTCGGGAGAGTCAGGCGTCCGTCACGGACGAGTCGTGGACGGACGAAGGCAGGGGACATGACCCGCGAGTTCACGCTCGACTTCGAACCGGACGAGCTCGTCGTGCATGTCGATCACGGGATTGCGCGCTTCAAGGGCATGCGCTTGATCGAGTCGGACGGCGCGCATCGCGAGTACCTCGAGCTCGAGTACGCGGAGGGCGATCGCCTATTCGTGCCAGTCGAAAACCTCGACCGTGTGCAGAAATATCTGGGTGGCGCGGAGGGGACCCCGGCGCTGCACCGACTGGGCACCTCGGACTGGACGCGTGCGCGCGGCCGCGCGCGCAAGGTCGTGCAGGACGTGGCAGAGGACCTGCTGAAGATCTACTCCATGCGCGAGGCCCGTCCCGGCATCGCGTTCGCGCCGGACACCGCGTGGCAGCAGGAGCTCGAGTCCTCCTTTCCTTATGAAGAGACGCCCGACCAGGTCGCGGCGCTGGGGGAGATCAAGGCGGACATGGAATCAGACAAGCCGATGGATCGGCTGTTGTGCGGCGACGTGGGCTTCGGCAAAACGGAGCTGGCGTTGCGGGCGGCGTTCAAGGCGGCGATGAGTGGCAAGCAGGTCGCGGTGCTCGCGCCGACCACCGTTCTCGCGCAGCAGCACTTCCACGTCTTCCGGGAGCGACTGAAGAATTTCCCGGTCGTGGTCGAGATGCTGTCTCGATTCGTCGACGACGAGACGCAGGCACGCACCGTGGAAGGTCTGAAGTCGGGACACGTCGACATCGTGGTAGGCACGCATCGCCTTCTGCAGCGCGACGTGCGTTTCAAGCGACTGGGGCTGCTCGTCATCGATGAGGAGCACCGCTTCGGCGTGATGCAAAAGGAGCGCTTGAAGAAGCTGCGAACGCAGCTGGACGTGCTTTCGCTTTCGGCGACGCCGATCCCGCGCACCCTGCACATGGCCGTCGGCGGCATCCGCGACATGAGCGTGATCCAGACCCCGCCCGAGGAGCGCCAGCCGATCAAGACGTACGTCACCGCGGAGGACGACGAGCTGATCGCAGAGGCGATCGGCCGCGAGCTGCAGCGCAAGGGCCAGGTCTATTTCGTACACAACCGCGTGCGCACAATTCAGAAGGCAGCAGAGCGTGTCCGCCGATTGCTTCCCGAGGCTCGCGTGGCAATCGGCCACGGCCAGATGTCGGAGGACGAGCTGGCGACCGTGATGGTCGACTTCGAATCGGGGAAGTACGACGTCCTCGTGTGCACGACGATCATCGAGTCGGGCCTCGACATCCCGAACGTGAACACGATCCTGGTCGAACGCTCGGACCGTTTTGGCCTGGCCCAGCTGTATCAGCTGCGCGGTCGAGTTGGCCGTTCGGGCCGCCGGGCTTACGCCTATTTCCTTTACGACCCGAGGCGTTCGCTGACCGAGCAGGCGGATAAACGGCTGGACGTGATCTCTGGTCTTCACGAGCTCGGCCAGGGATTCAAGATCGCGCTGCGCGACCTCGAGATCCGCGGCGCGGGCAACCTGCTGGGCACTGAGCAGCATGGCGCCATCACGTCGGTCGGTTTCGAGATGTACCTGCAGATGCTGCAGAGCGCGGTCGCGAAGCTGCGCGGCGGAGCTGACGAAACGGCCGTGTCCGACGTGCTGTCCACAGAGGAGATGAACCTCGACCTGCCCCTTGACCACTTCATACCTCGCTCCTACATCCGCGACGAGAAGCTGCGGCTTGGCGCGTACCGTCAGCTCGCGAACGCGGAGGACGAGGAGGAGCTTGATTCGATGCTGCGCTCGCTGAGGGACCGCTATGGCAATCCGCCCGACCAGCTCGACAACCTCGCGTACTCGCTGCGAGTGAAGCTGCGCGGGCAGCGCATGGGCTTGCGCGGCGTCATCGCCGAGGGCCACGACATAGTGATCCGTGTGGACCCGCAGAGGCTGCTCGACGTCGAAGAGCTTTCCCGGCGCATGCCGGGGCGCATCGCGGTTGGCCCGAACCGGATCAAGATGCGTCGCCAGGGCGAGGGCTGGCAGGCCGACCTTCTCGACCTGCTCGACGAGATGGCGCGCCTGTACGAATCGGCCCACCCGGCGGCGGTTCCGTCGCCTTCATAGAATCACTCGTCGTGGAGAAGCCTTACTCCGACGGGATCGCCGCCATCTTCGAGGTCGTGCACCGGCTTCGCGCGCCCGGCGGGTGCCCATGGGACCGCGAGCAGACGCACGAGTCGCTGCGACCGTACCTACTCGAGGAGACGTACGAGCTGCTCGAAGCGATCGACGCGGGTGACGGTGGGAAGATGATGGAGGAGCTTGGCGACCTGCTCCTCCAGGTGGCGATGCACGCCGAGATCGCGGCTGAGGAAGGGCGCTTCGATGCGGCGCAGGTCTCCGAGGCGGTGGCCGCGAAGATGGTCAAGCGCCATCCGCACGTTTTCGGAGACGTGTCCGTCGCGAACGCGGACGAGGTGCTGCGCAACTGGGAGCACCAGAAGATCCACGAGTCGCGCCAGGCCGGCAGCGACCAGTCGGTCGTCGACCGCGTGCCGGCTTCCTTGCCCGCGCTCGCGTGGGCGCTCGGGCTCCAGAAGCGCGCGGCGCGCGTGGGATTCGAGTTCAGCTCGCCGGCCGCGGCAGCCGAGTCGGTGGCGGAGGAGGCGAAGGAGCTGGCGGAGGTGACTGACCGCGAGCGGGCGTTCGATGAGCTTGGCGACATGCTGTTCGCCATCGTTTCGTTGGCCCGCACGATGAAGCTGAACCCGGAGGACGCGCTGCGCGTCGCCGGCCAGAGGTTCCGCCGCCGCTTTGCCGCCGCCGAGGCGTCGCTGCGAAGCGAGGGCAAGAGCTTTGCCGATATCGATACTGAAGAAATGAATCGACGGTGGGAGGAAGCCCGCTAAGGCTTTTCCACGAGCCCCTCCGTCGGTTTCGCCGACACCTACCCATGAATGGGGAGGACCAGGCCCGGTTTGTTATAGTCGGCTCCCCCGTTCGACTTTCCAGCAAACGTCGCAGCATGAGACAGAACAGAGCATTGAGCGTCGCGGGAAGTGTGCGCACCAGCTCCTTTGGAGTGCGCAGCCTTGTGGTGCTGGTCGCGATCGGCATCATCCTCGTATGGGCAGGGATCGCCTTCGCCCAGGAGGCTTACATCAGCCACAAGCTGAGCCAGCAGGTCTCGGACCTGCGCAGGCAGAACGCGCAGATCGCCGCCCAGAACGCGGGCTATCACAAAGACGTGCAGGCGCTGACCTCAGGCACAGCCGACGAAGAGGAGGCGCGGCTGAGCGGCTACGCGAAGCCGAACGAAAGGCTGTACCTGGTCACGACTCCGAGCCCGTCACCCTCTTCGGCGGCTTCACCCAAGACTTCTCCACGGCCCTCTCCCTGACCATCCTCCCGGAGGGGGAGGGAATCTGTCCGGCGGTATACTTTTCAGCGCGGAGTGGAGCAGCGGCAGCTCGTCGGGCTCATAACCCGAAGGTCCTTGGTTCGAATCCAAGCTCCGCAACCACCCTGATCCCAACCCCCCAGCCATTCGTGCCCGAGGCGATGAACAAGAGAAAGCGCGTAGCGATCGACAAGCACCGCAAGAAGAAGAAGAAGCTCAAGGCGCGCGCCCAAGCCTCTCGCTAGCATCTCTTACGCGGTGCCGTAGCTCAGGTGGTAGAGCGCGCGACTCATAATCGCGTTGTCGGTGGTTCGAGTCCACCCGGCACCACCATGGCTGAGCTTCCATCCGGACGAGTCCTCGTGGCCGTCTCTGGCGGCCCCGATTCGACCGCGCTCCTGATCGCTATGCACGAGGCAGGGCGCGACGTCCTGGCAGCTCATTACGACCACGCGCTGCGCGAGGGCTCAGATGCGGTGGCCGTGCAGGTAGAAGGTCTGTGCATCAGGCTGGGCATTCGGCTCATCACCGAGCGCCGCGCCGTGCCACTTCCGAAAGGGTCGCTGCAAGCGGCTGCGCGCACGCTGCGCTATGACTTTCTCGAGCGTGCTCGTGCCGACGCCGGCGCCGGCGCGGTTGCGCTCGCGCACACCGCCGACGACCTCGTCGAAGGGGTCGTCCTTCATCTGTTGCGCGGATGTGGGCTGGCAGGGTTTCGCGGCATGCCGGCCCGACGCGGCCATTACGTGCGTCCATTCCTCGACGTCTGGAAGAGCGAGGTGCGTGCCTTCCTCGAACAGCGCGGCGTGATCCCCTACGAAGACCCGGCCAACCTCGAAACACGTTTTGCGCGGGTGCGAGTCCGATCGCACATCCTCCCTGCCCTCGAACGAGACCGACCCGGGATCAGCCGGCGCTTCCACGCCGCGGCCGCCGCGGCGACGAGATGGCAAGACGCCGCAGCGCGCGAAGCGACCGGCCCCATGACCAGGGGTCGCCTGCTTGCCATGAGCGAGCCGGCGGCCGCGGAGGCCTTGAAGACTCTGTATGCGAGCGCGGGAGGGTCCGACCCTGGTCTCTCACGCACCCAGGTGGCGGCGATGCTGCGGCTTATCGGTCCGGGCCGCGGAGGTCGAGGCGTCGACCTTCCGGGTGCCCTGCGTTTCCGTATCGTGGGGGACCACATGGAAGTCGTCTCGTCGCGGCGCAGGGCCCCGCACCCGCCTCATCTCGAGGTCAGGAGCTGCGGCGGCTGTGCGGATACCAGAGCCGCACACCTTCGCCCCGGGCTTCAGCTCCATGTGGACTACCGGCGTCCTGGGCTTCGGATGCGTCCGCTCGGGGGCCGCGGCACCCGCAAGCTGCAGGACATCTTTGTGGACGCGCGCGTGCCGCGTGAAGAGCGCGACGGGTGGCCGCTCGTTTTTGCGGGCGACCGGCTGGCCTGGGTCCCCGGTCTTGCCGTCGACGCCGACCTCGCGGGCGACCTCGGGGTCGAGACGATGCACGTCGCGATGGCGCCTATGCCGGTTGCACCGGCCAGGAAAGTTGCTAGGCTAGAAACTCCAAAAGCCCCTCGAGGAGATCAGAGTTGAGTCGTTTCCCCCGCTCCAGCCTTTTTTACTTTGCATTGGTCGTGGTCCTCGCCGCGATTTTCTGGTTCACCTGGAGCTCGATCCAGAGCGGCCAGAATCAGAGCGACTGGACGTATTCCAACCTGATCAGCAAGGCCGATGCTGGGCAGGTAACGGACCTCGAGATCAACGGCACCGATGGCGTCGCCAGCGAGCTGGGCGGCAAGAAGCACAACGTGGTGCTTCCCGACTGCAGCAGCGGCTGTAACCAGCTCCTGACCCAGATGCAGACCGACCACGTGAACGTGAAATTCGACAAGAGCCAGTCGGGCAGCTACCTGCTGCAGGTGCTGCTTCCGAACATCATCCTCGTGATCCTGATCGCCGCCTTCATGTGGTGGGTGCTCCGCCAGACTCAGAGCGGCAACAACCAGGCCATCTCATTTGGCCGCTCGCGCGCGAGGATGATCGCCGGCGACAAGCCCGCGATCACATTCGCCGACGTGGCCGGGGTCGATGAAGCTAAGCAGGAGCTGACAGAGATCGTCGAGTTCCTCAAATATCCGGAGAAGTTCGTCGCCCTCGGCGCACGCATCCCGAAAGGCGTGCTGCTCGTCGGCCCTCCCGGTACAGGCAAGACGCTGCTGAGCAAGGCCGTCGCCGGTGAGGCGGGCGTGCCCTTCTTCTCCATCTCCGGCTCTGAATTCGTCGAGATGTTCGTCGGTGTCGGCGCGAGCCGCGTTCGCGACCTCTTCGACCAGGCCAAGAAGAACTCTCCTTGCATCGTCTTCGTCGACGAGATCGACGCCGTGGGCCGTCAGCGTGGCGCCGGCCTCGGCGGTGGCCACGACGAGCGCGAGCAGACTCTGAACCAGCTGCTCGTCGAGATGGACGGCTTCGACACCAACACGCACGTCATCGTCATCGCGGCGACCAACCGGCCCGACGTCCTGGACCCGGCGCTGCTCCGTCCCGGCCGTTTCGACCGCCACGTCACGCTCGACCGCCCGGACATCAAGGGACGCCGGTCGATCCTCGACGTGCACGCTCGCAACAAGCCGCTCGACTCGACCGTCGACCTCGACGTTCTGGCTCGCCAGACGCCCGGTTTCAGTGGCGCCGACCTCGCCAACCTGATCAATGAGGCGGCGATCCTCGCCGCCCGCGGCAACAAGAAGGTCATTGGCATGGACGAGCTCGAGGAGGCGATCGCACGCGTCATCGCCGGTCCCGAACGCAAGAGCCGCCGCATCTCGGACAAAGAGAAGGAGATCATCGCCTACCACGAGGTGGGTCACGCGCTGGTGATGAAGGCGCTGCCGCACACCGATCCCGTGCACAAGGTTTCGATCATCTCCCGCGGCATGGCGCTCGGCTGGACGCTGAGCCTTCCGGAAGAAGACAAGTATCTGGTCTCGCGAGACGAGCTCATGGACCAGATCGCGGGCATCATGGGCGGCCGCGTGGCGGAGGAGATCGTTTTCAACGACATCACGTCCGGCGCTGAGAACGACATCCAGAAAGCGACCCAGCTCGCGCGCCGAATGGTGACCCAGTGGGGCATGTCGGACAAGCTCGGTACAGTCACCATGGGCCACAAGGAAGAGCTTGTGTTCCTCGGCCGCGACCTTGGCGAGCAGCGGAACTACTCGGAGGAGATCGCTGCTGTGATCGATGAAGAGATCCGCTCGATCATCAACCACGGCTACCAGACCGCCCGGACGATCCTCACCCAGCAGCGGGGCAAGATGGACGCGGTCGTGGAGCGCCTCAAGATCGTCGAGACGATCGATGGCAAGGAGCTGGACCAGATCCTCGCCAGCGAGGAGCCCTCGGCTCCCGCCGCCGCGGCCGGCTCGTCAGGCGCGGCTTCGTAGAACCGACACGCCCGATCGGCTGACCGTTGTAGGCCGGGGCAACTTCGGCCGAAGCCTGGCCCGCGCGTTGGATGCGCGCCTCGTGCCTGCGCGAACCGGTTTCGAAATGCCGCGCCAGGGCCTGATCTTCCTGGCGGTCCCCGATGGAGCTGTCAGCGAGATGGCCGCTCGCGTGGCTCGCATGAAACCGCCGGCAGAGCTCGGCGTTGTGCATGTGAGTGGTGCGCTGGGGCTCAACGTTCTCAGCGCGCTCGCGGACAATCCGCGCGGTTCGTTCCATCCCCTGCAGTCCTTTCCGATGCCGCGCGACCCGTCAGCCTTTCGCGGGATCACCATCGCGGTCGATGCAACCACTCCAACACTGATGCGGCAGCTTCGCGCGCTCGCGCGCTCCCTTGGCGCCAAACCGAAGCACGTCGGCGACGAGGAACGCGTTCTGTATCACGCCGCAGCCGTCTATGCGTCGAACTTCGTCGACGTGGTCGTGGCGGAGGCAGTGCGGCTTCTGGCCGAGGTCGGGTGGACGGAGCGAGAAGCGACGAAAGCGCTGATGCCCCTCGTGGAGGGGGCGGTCTCGAACATCAGCAGGCGCGGGGTTGTGGGGGCGCTCACCGGGCCGATTCGGCGGGGGGATGCCGATACCGTGAAGCGTCACCTCGAGGCTATACAGAGCTTGAACGCCCCCACCCGGCGGCCTTCGGTCGCCGACCTCCCCGGCAAGCGGGGAGGTGAAGAGGATCTCTATCGTATGCTCGGGCTGGTTGCGCTCGAGATCGCGCGGAAGGCGGGGCTCGATCCCGCGGCGGCAGAGCAGACCAGGAGGGCGCTGACCCGTGATGTGGCAGCGACCCGAAGGAGAGGCACATGACCACTGTCCTGGATGTCCAGCGATTCAAGGACGAAGGCCGGCGCTTTACGGTCCTTACCGCCTACGACTACCTCAGCGCGAAGATCCTCGACGACGCGGGGATCCCGGTGCTGCTGGTCGGCGACAGCCTCGGCATGGTCATGCTCGGCTATCCCACAACGCTGCCGGTGACCCTGGACGACATGCTCCATCACGCCGGGGCGGTGGCCCGAGGCTCGCGCCAGGCGCTCCTGGTCGGCGACATGCCGTTCATGTCCTACCATGCGTCGACTGAGCAGGCGATCACCAGCGCGGGCAGGTTCCTCCAGGAGGCGGGCATGCACGCGGTCAAGCTCGAAGGGGGTGGGCCTGTGATCGAGATCACACGCCGCCTGACCGAGCTCGGCATCCCTGTGATGGGCCACCTGGGGCTCACGCCGCAGTCCGTCCACGCAATGGGCGGTTTCAAAGTGCAGGGCAAGACCGACGCCCAGGCGGCTCGCATCCTGGCCGACGCCAGGGCGCTGGAGCAGGCAGGCGCGTTCAGCCTAGTGCTCGAAGGAGTGCCGAGCAAGCTCGCTGTGGATGTCACCAAGGCGCTGCGGATCCCCACCATCGGGATCGGCGCCGGTCCCGGGACCGACGCCCAGGTGCTTGTCCTGCATGACATGCTCGGGCTCACCACTGGCAAAGCTCCCAAGTTCGTCAAGCGGTATGCCAACCTGGCTGAGGAGATCACCCGCGCCGCGACGAGCTACGCCGAGGATGTGCGCAGGGGCACGTTCCCAGGCCCGGAGCACGAATACTCGGCCAACGGCGCGAGCCCGGCCAAGGACAGGGAAGAGGTCAGGTACGGCGGCTAGGACGCTGGAAGGGTTCTCCATTCCCGGCGCGATGCTCGAGGCTTCGCGCCAGTGGCGTGTAGCCGGACGGTCGATCGGGCTCGTGCCGACCATGGGCGCACTCCACGCCGGGCACATGCGTCTGGTGGAGATGGCGCGAGCGGAGAACGACGTCGTTGTCGTGAGCATCTTCGTCAACCCGATCCAGTTCGGCCCCAACGAGGACCTCGGGCGCTACCCGCGCGATTTGAAGCGAGACGACGAGCTGCTTGCCAAGGCGGGGGTCGACGCGATATTCGTACCGGAGGTTCGCGCGATGTACCCGCCGGAATCGAGCACGCGGGTCCACGTCGGCGGAGTGTCCGAGCCTCTCGAGGGGTCGGCCAGGCCCGGCCACTTCGAGGGCGTCGCCACGGTCGTCACCAAGCTGTTCGCCGCCGTCGAACCCGACAGGGCCTACTTCGGGCAGAAGGATGCGCAGCAGGTGGCCGTCGTGAGGCGCCTGGCCCTGGACCTCGACCTTGGGGTCGAGATCCGCGTGGTGCCAACCGTGCGCGAGGCGGACGGCCTCGCGCTGAGCTCGCGCAACGTCTATCTGGGCACGGCCGAGCGGGAGGCTGCGACGATCCTGAGCAAGGCCCTTCGCGAAGGGGCGGCGGCCTACGCGGCCGGTGAGCGCGATCCGGACCGCCTGCGGGTCTTGTTGCTGGCTCGGCTCGGGTCCGAGCCGTTGGTCGAGGTCGAGTACGCGGAGGTCGTCGACCCGGCTACTTTTCGGAAGCCCGGAAGCCTCGCCGTCATGGCCGTAAGGATCGGCAAGACGAGGCTGATCGACAACCACGACCTCGCACTTCCCTTTCTCGGGTAGATGCGCCGAACTGCGTTACAATTGACGTTCATTTTGGCGGAGGCCGTTTTGACGACCAACACCACACCAATATCTCTTAGGGGGTTCGTAATTTGTCTACTGAGTCCGGTGCCGTCCTGACCGAAAACGAGGAGGGGACCGACCAGGAGTCTTCGGCTGCGATGACGATGGAGGACTACCTCCACTTCGAGGAGGAGGCCTTCAAAACCCCCAACCACGGGGACATCGTGGATGGGATCGTAGTACGGGTCGACGCGGACGAGGTTCTCGTCGACATCGGCGCCAAGGCGGAGGGCGTCATCTCGAGCAAGGAGCTCGGCCTGCGAGGGGAGATGGACCCCGCCGGCCTCGAGCCTGGCGACCAGATCAAGGTCTACGTCCTTCAGCCCGAGAACGACGAGGGGAATGTTGTGCTCAGCCTGCGCCGGGCGCGGGCAGAGACGACATGGCTCGTTGCGGCGGAGAAGCAGACCGATGGCACGGTGATCGACGCCGACGTCCGCGAGCAGAACAAGGGCGGGCTGATCGTCAACATCCTGGGCCTGCGCGGCTTCCTTCCCTCGAGCCAGGTGGCGCGCGCATACGCGGGCAGCCTTGAGTCGCTGGTCGGCAAGCGAATCCCGGTCAAGATCCTCGAGGTCAACCGCAAGCGCAACCGGCTGATCGTCAGCCAGAAGGCGGCAGAGGACGAGGATCGAGCTCGCAAGCGTGAGGAGCTGTTCAGCCGCCTGCAGACCGGGGCCACGGTGAAAGGGACGGTTTCAGGGATCACGAGCTATGGCGCCTTCGTCGACATCGGCGGCGCTGACGGCCTGATTCACATCTCCGAGCTCTCGTGGGACCGCGTCTCCAAGGTCACAGACGTGCTTCAGCTCGGCGAGGAGGTCACCGTGAAGGTGATCAAGCTCGACCCGGAGCAGACGCGCATCTCACTCTCGCTGCGCCAGCTGCAGCAGGACCCATGGGAGCGCCTGGTCCAGTCGATGCCCGTTGGCTCGATAGTCGAGGGACAGGTCACCAAGACCAAGAAGTACGGCGCGTTCCTCCAGATCCTTCCGGGGATCGAGGGCCTGCTCCACATCTCGGAGCTGTCCTGGGACCACGTCGAGCGGACCGAAGACGTGCTGAAGGTAGGCGAGACGGTGCAGGTCAAGGTGATCGGCATCGACACGGCGAGGCGCCGGATCTCCCTCAGCCTGAAGCAGCTGTCGGCGCCGCCGGCGAGCCTGGCCGGGGCTCGCACCGACCACCGGCACGACGAGTACCCCGAAGAAGAGGAGTAGCCTCTCGGCCCCATAACGGGGCCAGGGAGCTTCAGGCGCCGAGCGTGCTGACGCGCTGGGACGCCGGGGTGTAGTAGGGGTCGATCTCGAGCGCCCGCTCGTAGTCGCGTCGCGCCTGCCCTCGATTGCCGAGCTGACGCTCGCGGTCGCCCAGCTCCACGTAGAAGGACGGCTCGGTCTGGCCCAGGTCGGCGGCGCGCCTCATCTCGGCCACCCCGGCCGCGAGGCTGCCCGCGGCGATCAAGCCTTCGCCGAGTGACCAGTGGTATTGCGCCTGAAAAGGGTCGACCTGGACTGACAGGTCGGAGCGGCCGCGGAGATACCAGACGTCGGCGAGGAGGGGGAAGACGGCGAACACGACGGCGAGAAGCACGAGCGCCGTGGACACGACCGCCCTGATCCCCCTCCCCCCACCAAGGTGGGGCCCCTCTCCCCGGGGGGAGAGGGGCTTTGCTGCCCCGATCACACTCCACAGTGTTCCGGCCAGGAGCCAGAATGCGCCCGTCGCGGGGGACCAGTCGAAGTTGAACACGACCCACACCGTGTAGCCCACCAGCGCGGCGCTCAGCGCTGCAACATCCCGGTCCAGCCGCTGCCGCCACGCTCTCACGGCGAGCACGACCAGCACCCAACCCAGCGCGGCCAGGCCGATGATGCCCTGGGTCGTCGCGATGTCCAGGGGCCCGGAATGCACCCGGTCGAAGGTCACGAGCGAGGCATAGTCCTGGCTCAGGAAGTGCCCGAAAGCGAGCCCGGTCGTGTCCTCGCCCCAGCCCGTCAGCGGTCGCGCGGCGATCATGTGCAGCGCGTCGCCCCAAAGGTGCAGTCGTAGCTCAGGCGGGTCGTTGTTCAGGGCCCGCAGCGGCGATCCCAGCATGACGAACAGTCCGATGCCTACGACCGATAGAGAGGCAAGAGCGGTCCCGATCACGAGCCGCCCTCGTGTGGCCAGCACTGCGAGGGTCAAGCACCCGGCGACAGCTCCGAACGCCCCACTGCGTGAGGTCGTGACGAACAAACCCGCCGCAAGGACGACGATAGCCGCCGCCCAGGCGAAAACAAAGATGCCGCCTCGCAGCCCCCGGTCCACGGCAAGCGGCACCGCCATCGCGACCAGCGCGGCGAGCAAGTTTGCATTGCCGAGGTTGCCGTCTGGGCGAAACGACACATGCCCGGCCCACTGCCAAACCCCGAGGAGCGAGACGACGCAAGTGCCGAAGACGAACATGGCGACCACGGCGCTCCGCTGACGAGCCGTGTGCAGGAGCCATACGGTCGACGCCAGCAGTCCGATGTAACTCAGCCTCATCGGAAGGGACTCGTATCGTGTGTAGGAACCCGCCAGGCTCAGCGGCCAAGAGACGGAGAACGCGAAGGCAAGCAGCGCAGCGGCGGCAGCGGCCAAAAGCGGCCACCGCAAGTCGCCAAGCCGGGGACCGTCAGGCAGTAAAAGTGCGATACCTGCGCCAATACATGCGCCTGCGATCACAATCGACGCACGCGGGAGGATGTAGGAATCGCTTGCGATGGGTATAAAGATGAGCGGCAGAACCAGAGCAACAGCGGCTGGGAGAACGCCACCGAGCCGGTGGAGAAGGTGCCTCACCGCGCCTCCTCGTAACTGAATTCGGGTGGCTGAGTTGGACGTTATATTAGGTGCAGGGGTACCGCCGGGTACCACAGTTTCGTTGAGGAGGTGCTGGCCCCACCTAGCAGTCGCAGAAAGGAGTCCAGGAGGATAGGGACCTTGTATCCGTTTGAAAGATTTACCGAGCGGGCCAAGAAAGTTCTGACGCTTGCTCAGGAAGAAGCAGAACGATCGCACCACAGTTATATCGGCACTGAGCACCTGCTGCTCGGACTTCTCCGCGAGGGTGAAGGCCTGGCCGCCAAGGTCCTCAACAACCTTGGTGTGGAGATTGGCAAAGTCCGCCAGACGATTGAGTCTGTGCTCGGCCGGAACGAGCGGATCATCATCCAGCAGATCATTCCGACGTCGCGCGTGAAGAAGGTCATCGAGATCTCCTTCGAAGAGGCGCGGCGCATGGGCCACAACTACGTCGGCACCGAGCACCTGCTGCTCGGTCTCCTCATCGAGGGCGAAGGAATCGCGGCGCATGTGCTCGAAGACCTCGGCGCGAACCTGGAGAAGGTGCGAGGTGAGATCGAGCGGCTGCTCCACGACTCGAGCGCCGAGACCGAGGCCGAGCCTGCGCCGAAGAAGCCTTCCAAGACTCCGCTGCTCGACCAGTTCGGCCGCGACCTCACGGAGCTCGCGCGCCGCAACCAGCTCGACCCCGTGATCGGGCGCGAGACGGAGATCGAACGCGTGATCCAGATCCTGAGCCGCCGCACGAAGAACAACCCGGCGCTGATCGGCGAGCCCGGTGTCGGCAAGACCGCGATCGCCGAAGGGCTTGCGCAGCAGATCAACCTCGGCAACGTGCCCGAGTCGCTGCAGCACAAGCGCGTGCTGACGCTCGACATGGGCGCGCTCGTCGCGGGCACCAAGTACCGCGGCGAATTCGAGGAAAGGCTGAAGAAGATCCTGGACGAGATCCGCTCGAGCCGCGAGGTCGTGCTGTTCATCGACGAGCTCCACACATTGGTCGGCGCAGGCGCTGCGGAAGGCGCAATCGACGCGGCCAACATCCTCAAGCCCGCGCTAGCGCGCGGTGAGATCCAGTGCATCGGCGCGACCACCCTGAACGAGTACCGCAAGTACATCGAGAAGGACGCCGCGCTCGAGCGCCGCTTCCAGCCTGTGTTTGTCGACCAGCCGTCGCTGGCCGAGACGACCGACATCCTCAATGGCGTCAAGTCGCTTTACGAGAAGCACCACCGGGTCACCATCACGGACGCGGCGGTTCACGCCGCAGTAGTGCTGAGCGACCGCTATGTCAGCGACCGCGCGCTTCCTGACAAGGCGATCGACCTGATCGACGAGGCGTCGGCGCGCGTGCGCATGAAGCTGACGACCACCCCCGATGAGCTGAAGGACCTGCAGAAGGAGATCCGCAAGCAACGCGCCGAGCAAGACGAGTCCGTCAACAAGCAGGACTTCGAAGCCGCGGCGAGCGTTCGCGACAAGGTGAAGAAGCTGCAGGACAAGCTCGCACTGAAAGAAGCCGCGTGGCGTGACAAGCTCGGCGAGACCGTGCCCGATGTGGGCGAAGAGGACATCGCGCAGATCGTGGCCGCGTGGACCGGCGTGCCGGTGTCGCGGCTGGTCGAGGAAGAGAGCGCCCGCTTGCTGCGCATGGAAGACGAGCTGCACAGGCGCCTGGTCGGACAGCACGAGGCGATCGTCACCGTATCGCAATCGGTGCGGCGCGCCCGCGCCGGTCTCAAGGACCCGCGACGCCCGATCGGATCGTTCATCTTCCTGGGCCCGACCGGTATCGGCAAGACCGAGCTGGCGCGCGCGCTGGCGGAATATCTATTCGACTCCGAGGACGCGTTGATCAAGCTCGACATGTCCGAGTTCATGGAGAGACACACCACCGCGCGGTTGGTCGGATCACCTCCCGGCTACGTGGGCTACGACGAAGGCGGACAGCTGACCGAGGCCGTTCGGCGCCGCCCTTACTCGGTGATCCTGTTCGACGAGATCGAGAAGGCGCACCCCGAGGTCTTCAACATGCTGCTTCAGATCCTCGAGGACGGCCGGCTCAGCGACGCGAAGGGCAAGATCGTCAACTTCGCCAACACCGTGATCATCATGACCTCGAACCTCGGCATCCGCGACGTCAACCAGGCGGGGACCGCGCTCGGTTTCCAGCCCGCAGTCGTGGACGAGTCGGAAGAGGTCGAGCGCCGGCACAAGAACACCAAGGAAAAGATCGACGAGGAGCTCAAGCGGATGTTCCGCCCCGAGTTCCTGAACCGCGTCGATGCCGTGGTCGTTTTCAAGAGCCTGACCACGACCCAGATTCGCGAGATCGTCGACCTGCAGCTGATCCGGCTGAGCAAGCACCTGGCCGAGCAGCAGATCACCATCGAGGTCACCGACGCGGCGAAAGACCTCCTCGCGAAGGAGGGCTACGACCGGATCTATGGAGCTCGGCCGCTCCGGCGCGTGATCACAAGCCGGATCGAGGACCAGCTCTCCGAGCACCTGCTGCGCGGCAAGATCGCGCGCGGCGACGTCGTCCAGATCGACGTCGAGGGTGAGGACGGGCTGAAGTTCACGCCGGTCAAGCACCGACACAAAGAGCCCGCCGGCGCGGCTCCCGCAAAGCCGTAGATCAAGTTCGCACCAACCCCTCTCCCTCTGTGACCCGAAGGGGCGCGGCCACCTAAATGGGGAGGAGAGTCAGTTGTGGAGGAGGTCCTTCAAACGCTGGGACAGCCTGGCCGGAGTGGTCTGGCTTTTGATCATGTGGTCGAGCGCGCCTAGCTTGACGCCGCGCTCGACCAGCTCTTTCTCGTTCCAGTTGGACAGGATCACGACCGGGATGGCTGCCGTCGCAGCGTCGGCGCGCAGGGCCTCGAGGACGGCAAGGCCGTCCATTTTCGGAAGCCTCACGTCCAGGAAAATGATGTCTGGGTGCATGGCCCTTGCTTTTTCCAGCGCGACGAGACCGTCGGCGGCGACATCTACGTTGTATCCGTCGAGCTCGAGCTTGAGCCGGTACATCTGCGCGACCGACGCGTCGTCTTCGACGAAGAGGACGTTTACGTCATCCGGCGCTGGCGCCGCTCGCTGATTCATTGCCCAATCCTTCGTTCCAGCAACGCGTAGCCGGTGGCTATACGACACTCTGGGAATTGAGTACTTGAGCGTACCTGCCCCGCTCCGCATGCGCCCGATGGAGATCGGCGACGTGCTCGACGAGACCTTTCGCATGTATCGCCGTCATTTCGTGTTGTTCGCGGGGATCTCGGTCATCCTCGCCATACCTTCGGCGGCGGTTTTCGGCGTGGCTTTCGCGTCTTTCCTTTCCATCCTGCAGCAATCGGGCGGCGGGATTACGGATCTGAGCTTCGTGACCCCGCTTCTTGCCACGCTCGGGGCGGGCCTGGTAGTCAACCTCCTGATCCTTCCTTTCACGATGGGCGCTGTCATGTACGCCGCGTGCGAATCCGCGCTAGGCCGTCCGGTGACGGCGGGCGGTGTTTTCATGGGTGTTCTGCGCCGCTACTTCGGGCTGCTGGGCTACTGGGTGCTCTTCGTCGCCACGGGTTACCTCGCGTTGGCGCTGTGCGTGGCTCCAATCGCCCTGTGGCTCTGGATCTTCGTGCTCTGGATCGTGGTGACGCCTGCGATGTTCGTCGAGAACATCGGGCTGGGTGCGGCGATGGGGCGCAGCCGGCGGCTGGTGGAGGGCCGCTGGTGGCGCACGTTTCTCATGCTTTTTTTGATGTTCATCATCTGGTACGTCGTCGGCATCGCTCTCGGCGCGTTCGTCCAGCTGGCCCAGTTCCTGCTCCAGCTCGTGATGTCGCCATCCATCGCGACGGGCATCTCCCTGGCGAGCAGCGAGCTGGTCAGCGCTCTGGTCAACCCGGTCTTGCAGATCGCGATCGTGCTGATCTACTTCGATCTTCGGGTCCGCAAAGAAGGGCTGGATCTCTTCCAGATGGCGTACCGGCTTTCCGCGCCTCAGGCAACGTCCTGAAGACGAGATTGTTCGGTCGCGCCCTGGCCGCTCTCCTCCTGGCGGTCGTTCTTGGTCCGATCACCGCCACGACAGCCGCAGCCGATCCGCTGCCACCGCTGAGCTACGCCGACGCGGTGCAGCAGGCGTTCGACGTGATCCAGGGCGCCTCACCTCAAGACCCGGCCCCGGCGACCGCCGCGGTGCATTTGCTGGCGGCAGGGACCGGTGACAGCCAGCCGGAGATCATCGCCGACCTGGTGGCGCGCCCTCCCCAGTACGACGATGCCAGCAAGCGACTGGCCGCGCTGCTGGCGGCCGCGACCGAGCCCGCGACCACGTCGGACCCCGCCCTGGCACAGCAGCGCCTGCACGACGTGATGTCGATGACCCGCTACGACGCCTTGCACCGTCCGCCGTCTTTGCTCGACCGTTTCTATCAATGGGCCTCGGACCTGATCAGCGCGCTGCTTCGGCTGCTGTTTGGAAGCGGGGCGGGCTCTCAAACGGCGGCGTTGTGGCTCGAGGTCGTCGGGGTTCTGGTCGTGCTCGGCGTCATCGTCGTCATCTTCCGCGCGTCGGGCGGACGCTTGGGCCAATCGGCCAGGGTTGCGCCCGGCGGACCGCGACCCGCGGCCGACTACTTCGCGGAGGCGGATCACCTTGCCGGGAGGGGTGACCGGGTGGGCGCGATACGGGCCTTGTGCGCCGGCGTCGCCGCGACGCTGGCAGGGGAGCGCTCGTGGGAGGGGAGCCCCCTCACCGTGCGGGAGATCTTTCAGCGCGCGCCTGATTTCGGGAGCCTGCGTCAGCTGTTGCTTCCATTTGAGGCTGCGGTCTACGGCCGGCGCGAGGTGGACATCGCTACGTATGAGAAGGCGGCGCAGGTGGCGGCTCGATATCGACAACCCGTGGAGGCGGCGGCGTGAAAGGGGCGAGAGGTTGGATCATCGCCGCGGCCATCGCGGTCGCGATCGCTGCCGTCGCGTACGCGTTCCAGCCCGCTCAGGACTCGCCTGAGCACAGCTCCAACAGCGACGCTGCCAACGGCGCATCAGCGGCGCTGCTTTACGCGCAGGCGATGGGCCATCCGACCGACCAGATCACGGGCAGCTTCGATCAGCCGAACCCTTTCTCCATCATGTTCGTCTTCACGCCCACCAGCCCTTACACGTCGGCGGAAGCCGACGCCACGCTGGCCTGGGTCCGGCGAGGCGGCGTGCTGATCTACGCCTCGGAGCGTGGTGACCCGGAGCTCAACAAGGCCCTCGGCGTCACGCGGTTGGGCGGCTTCGTTTCGGGTGGCCAGTACGCGGCCACACCGATCGTCAGCGGTGTGGGCAAGGTCGCGGGCGCCGGGGAGCTCGTACCGCTCGACCCTGCGCCGACGCAGGTGACCTTTCTTCGCACGCAGCAGGGCTATTCCGCCGGCTACGTCCAGCGGATCGGCATCGGCTCGGCCATCGTGCTGGCGGACCCGCTCGTGCTGTGCAACGGCTATCTCGAGAAGTCGGACAACGGGAGGCTGCTTGCCGACCTGCTCGGGATCGTGGATTCCAACGCGCGGGTCGCCTTCGACGAGTACCACCATGGCCTGACCGCGAGCGACCTCGCCCCGCAGGCGTGGGTCACCACGCCGTGGGGCGCCGCCCTGCTGTGGCTGCTGGTGGCGGTTTTCTTCGGCCTGGTTCTGCGTGGGAGGCGCTTCGGACCGCTGGTCGAGCGGCCAGCCGAGATCGCTCGCTCCGACGCCGAATGGTCTGTGGCAGTGGGTCAGATGCTGCGCCGTTCGAGCGCGCGGGCCGTCACCCTCGGTCTCCTGGCCAACGCCGCGGAGCGCGCCGTGGCGTCGCGGACCGGCCTTCCCGTGCAGCCGCGCGAGCGGTTCTGGAATGCTCTGTGGGTGCGCGCACCTGAGGTGGCGGGAGAGCTGGCCGAGGTCGAGACTTCGCTCTACGCCGCGGCGGCCAACGAGAGCGGGTTGTTGAAGGCCGCGCAGCGACTACATCGAATCGCCTATCCGGTGACAAATCAGCCCCATTCGGCGGCTGCGCCTCCGCCGGCTTCGCCGACACCTCCCCGTGGACGGGGAGGACGGAGGAGTTCCCCCTAGATGGGGAAGACCATGCTTGCTGCCACCGAGTTCTACTCGCGCTTTCGAGAGCAGCTTGCCAAGGCGATCGTCGGGCAGGACGATGCGATCCGCCTTTGCGCGATCGCGCTGGTCGCTCAGGGCCACGTGCTGCTCGAGGGCGTGCCCGGAACTGGGAAGACGCTCCTCGCCAAGTCCATTGCGCAAGCGCTGACGCTGGAGTACGGCCGCGTGCAGTTCACCCCCGACCTCATGCCGGCCGACATCCTGGGCACCTCGGTGTACGACCTGACCACGCGCACGTTCGCGCTCCGCAAGGGACCGATCTTCACCAACATCCTGCTCGCCGACGAGATCAACCGCGCTCCGGCCAAAGTCCAGTCCGCGCTGCTCGAGGCCATGGAGGAGCACGGCGTGACGCTGGAAGGCAAGCAGCTGGCGCTGCCCGCTCCGTTTTTCGTCCTGGCGACGCAAAACCCGATCGAGTACGAGGGGACGTACCCGCTGCCCGAGGCGCAGCAGGACCGCTTCCTCTTCAAGGTCCGTCTCGACTACCCGATTGCGGCGGACGAGATGGAGGTGCTGCGCCGCTGGGAGTCGGGTATCGAGCTTCGCGATCCGGTCAAAGCTGGAGTCGAGCCCGTGCTTGGAACGGCGGACATCGATGCGTGCAGAGCGCAGGTCGCCCAGGTCGTCCTGGATGAGAAGATCCGCCGCTATGTGGTGGACCTCGCGGCCGCCACACGCTCGGCGCCGGAGATCGCCCTCGGCGCCAGCACGCGGGCTGAGGTGCTCCTGATGCTTGCGGCTCGCGCCTACGCGGCCTTCGACGGCCATGAGTTCGTCACGCCCGACCATGTCAAGGCGCTGCTCGCGCCAGCATTTCGCCACCGCCTCATCCTTCGCCCCGAGGCTGAGGTGGCGGGCCAGACGCCAGACAGCGTCCTCGACGCCGTGGCGAGTCGAGTCGTTCCGCCGCGCTGACAGCGGCCGCACGGTGATTCGCCTCTTCGACTTTTTGCGTGGCCTCGCGCCGCAGCCGCGGCTCATCTGGGCCGTTGCCATCGGCGCGGGTTTGATCGCACTCGCTGTGGCGTCGCCGTTCCTCGGCTTGGTCGCCGTGGTCTATCACATCGGACTTGTGACCATTGCGTCGCGGGACCTGGCATTGCTGCCTGGTCGTTCCGGGTACTACGTACGGCGCAGCATGCCTGATCCTTTTTCGCTGGGCGAGCCGGAGGAGGTCACCGTTGTGATCCAGAACCGCGCCGCCGCCGGGCTGATGGCGAAGGTGTCGGACCATGCCCCGGCCGATCTCCGGCCCGAGCCGCGTGAGGTTTCTGGCCAGTTCGATCCCGCCGGCCAGCTCAAGGTGACGTATCGCACGTACTCTCCGCGGCGCGGCGCCTACAAGTTCGGTCCGGTCGACCTGCAGGTCTGGCGGAATGAGGGATGGTGGCGGCGCCAGGTCCGCCTGCCGGAGCCGCGCGAGGTTGCAGTCTTTCCGAACATCGTTGCGATCAAGCGCATCCAGCTGTCGCTGCGGCGCGGACTCCGCGCGATGGTCGGCATGCGACGAGCCAAACCTCCCGGCGCGTCGACTGCGTTCGCGGGTTTGCGCGACTACGTGCGCGGCGATGACGTGCGGCGCGTCAGCTGGACGGCAACCGCGCGGCGCGACCGTCCGGTTGTAATCGAGGTGGAGGCTGAGCGCGGCCAGCAGGTCATCATCGCTATCGACTGCGGGAGGCTGATGACAGCCCCGGCCGGCGACCTGGACAAGCTCGACCACGCCGTGAATGCCGCGCTGATGCTGGCCTGGGTCGCGCAGGCTTATGGCGACCGTGTCGGCCTGCTGACTTTCGATGACCGCGTGACCAGCTTCATCAAGCCGGAACGAGGGACCACGCAGCTGCGCCGGATCACGGAGGCCCTTTACGCGATCCAGCCCGAATATGTCGAACCCGACTTCGGGCACGCGATGACCCACCTCGCGCTCAGGGTCGGCCGGCGGTCGATGGTCGTGCTGCTCACGGACGTGCAGGACCCCGAGGCATCGCGCGAGCTCGTCGCGCACGCCCTCCGCCTCGCGGCGCGGCACCTTGTACTTGTGGTCGCGATGTCCGACCCAGCCGTCATGAGCGCCCGCGACGACCCGCTCGACACGACCGACCGGCCCTATGAGTGGGCGGCGGCTGAGGAGGTCGTCGCAAGCCGCCGGGAAAGCTTCGAACTGCTGCGGCGGGGAGGCGTGCTCGGGCTAGACGTTGTCGCGGGCCGGTTGTCGCCTTCTTTGGTCGAGAGATATCTGGAGCTGAAGGAGCGCGCTCTGCTTTAGCCGCTGCGGCCGTCCGGTGAAGATCAGGTAGGAGTAGAGCAGGGCGCCGGTCAGCAGGCCGATCGCGAGCTTGAGCAGAAATGGCGCTCCCGAAGGCGAGATGTTGCCCTCGATCGTGCCGGCGACGACAAGGAGTGGCGCGAGGCCAAGCAGCAGCGTGAACGCGCGTCGCGCCGCGAGCACGAGCGCGTCCGCGCGTGAGCGGTTGCCCGGCGACACCAGCGCCCAGCCCATCATGAGGCCGCCCGCTCCCTGCGCGACGACGATAGAGAGCTCGAGCACACCGTGGGCGATGACGAAATCCAGAAGCCCGCCCGAGATGCCATAGGCCGTCGTGAGGCCGAAAAGGCCGCCTAGCGAGATGCCGTTCGAGATCATCACCCACAACACGGGCAGGCCGAACGCCACTCCAACGGCGAACGCGACCATCGAAACGTAAATGTTGTTGACCATGATCAAGCCACCTGCCTGCACGCGCTCATCCGGTGGGATGTGGGTCCAAAGCTGGTGGTGGTGAACCTGGTCGATCAGTCGCGGGTCGGCGATCGCATAGGCCGCTTCGGGATGCGCGAGGACGACGAAGAAGCTGATGAAGGCGGGCACGAACATCAGCGCCCCTGCGGCGAGCAGGTAAGGCCAGGCCTTGCGGTAGGTGCGGGGCAGGGTCTCGACGTAAAACTCACGAACGCGCTTCAAGACGTTGCCGCCGCGGCGATAAACGATCCCGTGGCCGCGTGCCACCAGCCCGTTGAGGTAGCGATGCACGGGCTCGCCGGGCCAGTCGCGCTGGGCACGCGCAAGGTCGGCCGTGGCGCGACGGTAGAGTTGGGCCATCGTCAGCACCTGGGCGGGCGTGAGCGCGTCGAGGTGGGCCGCGCCGGCGTGCGCGAGGAGGTCCTCCAGCCTGTTCCAATCCGTGCGTCGCAGGGCGACGAAGTCTTCCGCTCTCATGCCACTGAGACGTAAGTTAGCAATAGATGGACCAGCCGCTCCCCGATTCAGACCTCGTCGTCGCCACCCCGGAGCGAGTTTCGTTCCAGTACCAGGTGGCGGGGCTCGGCACCCGCGCGATCGCGCAGATCCTGGACCTGCTGATCCTGGCCGGCGTGCTGATCGGGATCACGTTCGCCGCGATTGCGGTCGGCCAGGCAGTGAGCTCGACAATCGCGTTTCTAGTCGGGGTGCTCGGCGGATTCGTCGTCGTCTTCGGCTATTTCTGGACGTGCGAGGCCTTCTGGTCCGGACAGACGATCGGTAAGAAGGTGTTCCGGCTGCGCGCTGTCGGTGATCGCGGCGAGCCGATGACGTTCTTCCAGGCCGGCATCCGGAACGTGGTTCGGATCGTCGACTTCCTGCCTTACGGGTACGGGGTCGGCCTCGTGGTGCTGTTCGTCAACGGCAAGGGCAAGCGCCTCGGGGACCTGGCCGCGGGCACGATCGTGGTCAAGGACTCGGACTACGTCTGGCTGTGGCAGCTGCCTGGAGGGCGGCCTCCGCCGCCGCCCGCCCCACCCGCGCCTGGGGGCGAGCCGGCGGAGCCTGTGGCCGCGTCAGCTCCTGCGCTCCAGCCCGCGGCGTTCGCGCCGGCGACTCCGGCGGAGATGGTTCTCAGGCGGATCGACCCCGAGCTGCGGCGGTTCGTCACCTCCTACGCGCGGCGCCGGCCGGACCTGCCTGTGGACCTTCGCGCGCAGCTCGCGGGACAGGTGCAGGCGAACCTGCACGCGGCTGTGCCCGACGTGCTCAGCCAGCAGGGACCACTGGCCGCGCTGGACTACCTCGCCGACCTCGAGCGCCAGTAGGTCTTCCACCCAGCCACAGCGCGATCTGCTCCCCGGTGAGGTTGCCTCCGGTCAGGATCGCCGCCACCCGGCTGCCGCGGAGCTGCTGCGACCGCTGTGCGATTGCGGCGACCCCTACAGCGCCGGCCGGCTCGACGACAAGGCCTGCCTCGCTGAGCAGGTGGCGCATCGCCAGGATCATCTCGTCGTCAGAGACAAGCATGACCTCGTCGACGGTGCTCGCCATGGCGTCGACTGCTTCGGGCACCGGCACGCGGACCGCGATGCCGTCTGCGATGGTCGCGCTGGACGCTCTTGTTGGTGTTCGGGCCTGGAACGACAGGGCCATCGCGGGTGCGTTTTGCGCGCATACCGCGATGACCCTTGTTTCTAGCGAGTGATGTTTGATCCACGTGCCGATGCCGTTGACGAGGGCGCCATTGCCGAGGGGGACGAAGATCGCGTCCAGCGGCTCTTCGTTTTCTCCCAGCTCGAGTGCGATCGTGCCGGCGCCCTCGGTGATTGCCGCGATCCGACCGTCCTCGATGTAGACGTCACCTCTTGATTCGGCGTGGCGTTTGGCTGCATCCTTCGCCTGATCGAAATCGTCACCGGTCACCTCGACATGCGCGTCTAGAGCGCGCATGCGATCGATTTTCAGCGGGTTGGCTGTGTGCGCAGCGAAAACGGTGATGTGGCGGCCGCGCTTGCGGCAGGCGTAGGCCATGCCCTGGCCGAAGTTGCCGGCCGAGGCGCAGACGACCCTGCTCGAGTCGTCTCCGAGCGTATGCATGAGGTAATCGGCGCCGCGGCCTTTGAAGGAGCGGATGGGGTTGATCGATTCGACTTTGAGGACCGTGATCACGCCCAGGCGTTCGCTCAATGGCTCGCAGACGAACTGCGGCGAGTGGAGGAAGACCGGGTCGATCACATGCGCGGCTTCCTCGATGCGGTCGGGGGAGATGGATGCGCCCACGGGGGGAGGATAGGGATTCGGTGCGGCCGGCGCAGAACGCGCCCCTTTCCAGCAAAACGTCAGAAAAAGGGACGCCGCCCCGGGGGTAGTCAGGGCGGCGTCTTGACGCTCGCAGATGAAACGCCCTGTCTCGGTAAAAGGGTACATGCGGACTTGTAAAACGCCGCCCATCGCTTCACAGTCTCCCTATGGCCAAATCGACCATCACCTATGTCTGCACCGATTGCGGGGGGGAGACCCTCCGCTGGGCCGGCCAGTGCCCTCACTGCCAGGCCTGGAACACGCTTCAGGAGTTCCATGTCAGGAAGGCTTCCCGGGACAGCAAGGCCAGACCCCTTCAACCTGCCCGCGCCGTCCCTCTCAGTGAGATCTCGGCTGAAGACGCGCCCAGGACCCGCCTCGCCTGGGGCGAGCTCAACCGCGTCCTTGGCGGGGGCATCGTCCCCGGAAGCCTGGCCCTGATCGCCGGCGAGCCGGGGGTAGGCAAGTCGACCCTCCTGATGCACGCCGCGGCACAGGTTGCCGCCTCGGGCACGGTGCTGTACGTCTCCGGCGAGGAGTCCGGCCAGCAGGTCAGGATGCGGGCCCAAAGGTTGAGCGCCATCGCGCCGTCGATCCTGCTCCTCGCCGAGAACGACCTCGACGTGATCTGCGAAGCGATACGGGGCGAACTGCCTCGCCTGGCCATCATCGACTCCATCCAGACCGTCACCGACCCGGGGCTCGAGGGAAGCGCCGGGAGCGTGACCCAGGTTCGCGAGTCGGCCGCCCGGCTGATGCGCCTGGCCAAGGAGATCGGAGTACCGATATTCCTCGTGGGGCACGTGACCAAGGACGGTTCGATAGCCGGACCGAGGGTCCTGGAGCATATCGTTGACACGGTGCTTTACCTCGAAGGCGACCGGCGCCAGGAGCTGCGGATCCTGCGTGCCACCAAGAACCGGTTCGGCTCGGCCGAGGAGATCGGTGTTTTCGCCATGGGTGAGGCCGGCCTCGAGGAGGTGACCGATCCTTCCGCGGCGATCCTCGCGACCTCGGCGCAGGCGGCGCCCGGCACTGCCATAGTGGCTGTGCTCGAAGGCACCCGGCCGCTGCTGGTCGAGGTGCAGAGCCTGGTCAACAAGACACACAACACAGTGGTGCGGCGGATCGCGAATGGATTTGACGTCAACCGCTTGCACATGATCGTCGCCGTGCTTGAAAAACGTCTCGAGCGTTCTTATGGAACTTCCGACATCTTCGTCAGCGTGGCGGGCGGCATCCGGATCACGGAGCCGGCCGCGGACCTTGGTCTTGCCCTTTCGATCGTCAGCAACGAAAACAACAGGCCAATGCCGGACGGCCTGCTCGTGGTCGGGGAGCTGGGATTGTCGGGCGAGGTGCGTCGCGTCGGCCATCTCGAGCGCCGCCTACAGGAGGCGGCCAGGCACGGTCTGACGCGCGCTTTGATTCCGGCCGGCTCAAAAGCCGGGCGGCCTTCCGGCCTCGAAGTCGTCGAGGTCCGGACCGTGGCGGAGGCCGTCTCCGCCGCATTTCCTACACAGATTCGGTCCGGCGCATTTATCAAGGAGGCCGGGATCTCGGTCTCTTGAGGAGGTAACCCGTGAAGCGTTCCGAGTATCTGGCCCGATGGCTCGGGGTGGGGCTCGGAGTGGTCGGTGGTTTTCTGCTCGGTTATTTCATGGTCCGGGGCAACGCGCGACCGGGCTGGGCGATCATCGGGCTGACGACCCTGGAAGGTTTGATCTTTGCCTATCTAGGCACGCCATACCTGCTCGGCGGGTGGCGGAAGATCAACTTCCGGCTGACGAGCACTCCATTGCCGGATCTGCTCAGCGGACTGCTGGGCATCGTCGTTGGATTGGTGATCGCGGCTCTGATCGGCGTATTCGTGCGCGACCTTCCATATGGCGTCGCGCTTTCGTTCGTCCTGGCCTTGCTTCTCGCCGCCCAGGGCGCGTCTTTGGGTCTGACGCGGCGGGCCGAGCTGGCCGCGCTATTTTTCGGAGGCGGCAGGACCGAGGCCGACAGTCATCGCATGCCTGCGGTGCTCCTGGATACATCGGTCATCATCGACGGCCGCATTCTCGACATCGCGAAGACCGGCTTTCTGGACATGCCTCTCGTCATCCTCAGCTCTGTCTTGCGTGAGCTGCAGACGGTCGCCGACTCGGCCGATGTGACCCGTCGCCGTCGCGGCCGTCGCGGCCTCGACGTCCTGACCGAGATGCAGAAAGAACCCTCGATCAACCTCCAGGTCACTGAGGATGAAGGCGCCGCCGCGGGCGAGATCGATGCACACCTCGTGCGCACAGCCAAGCGCAGGGGCTGGGCGATCATGACCAACGACTTCAACCTCAACCGGATCGCGCGGCTGGAAGGCGTGGCGGTCCTCAACCTCAACGAGCTCGCCCAGGCGATGCGCCCTGTAGCCATTCCCGGCGAGGAGGTCGTCGTCACGGTGGCGAGGGAAGGCAAGGAGCCGGGCCAGGGAGTCGGCAGCCTCGATGACGGCACCATGGTGGTGATCCAGAACGGGCGGCGACTGCTCAACCAGACCATCACCGCGGTCGTTACGTCGGTCATCCAGACGTCGGCCGGCCGGATGATCTTCGCCGAGCCGGCGAGCGCGGACTCGCGCCGGCCGCCGAGCCGGGTCAAACCCCGAGAGGAGGTCCGCGCTACGCCTCACGAGGAATCCTGCTGATGCCGACCGTGGGCGCGATCGTCGCCGCTGCGGGCAGCGGCTCGCGTCTCGGCCGCGGGAGCAAGGCGCTGGTCCGCCTGAACGGACGGACCACCCTGGCGCGCGTGCTGGAGCTCTTTCTGGCTCTCGACGAGGTGGACCGGATCGTCGTGGTCGGACCCCCAGGCCGGCTCGAGACGGCCACGCACGAGGTGGAGGCGCTGCATCCCCGCAAGCCGGTCGTCGTCAAGGCCGGTGGCGAGAGCCGCCAGGCGTCGGTCCGCGCGGGGCTGGCCGCGCTGGGGGACTGCGATTTCGTGCTGGTGCACGATGCGGCCCGGCCGCTGGCGACGGCGGCGCTGGTCAGACGCGTGCTCGCGGCCGCGATTGAGTCGGGGGCGGCCTTTCCGGCGATTTCGCCGCGGGATGCGGTGAAGCGAGTCGAGGGTAATCGCCTGGTCGAGAGCCTTGACCGTTCGCGCGTCGTGCTGGCCCAGACGCCGCAGGGTTTCTCTTACGAGCTTCTTTCCCGCGCGCATCGCGAGGCGGCGGACGCCGGCCTTGTCGGCGACGACGACGCCCAGCTCGTGGCCGCGACCGGCCACCTGGTCACCGTCGTTCCGGGCGAGCCGGCGAACATCAAGCTCACAACGCCCGAAGACCTCGAGGTCGTCGAGGCGCTCATCAGGGAACACGAGACAGCCGCCCATTGAGGGTCGGCATCGGATACGACGTCCACCCGCTTGTCGCGGGCCGTCAGCTTGTGTTGGGCGGGGTTCTGATCGAGCATCCCACTGGTCTTGACGGCCACTCTGACGCTGACGTCCTGACACACGCGGTAATCGACGCGCTCCTGGGCGCGGCGGGATTAGGTGACAGCGGCCGGCTTTTTCCAGCTGAGGACGACCGCTTCAAAGACGCATCCAGCCTCGAGATGCTCGCAACAGCAGTCGAGGCGGTACGCGGCGCAGGCTATCGAGTCGTGAATGTCGACTGCACCGTCATCGCGCAGGGCCCGCGCCTACAGCCGCACCTGGAAAAGATGAAGGCGAGGTTGTCGGAGGCCCTGGGCACGAAAGAGATCAACGTGAAGGGCAAGTCACCCGAGGGTCTGGGGGCCTTGGGACAGAAGGCCGGGATCGCGGCGCAAGCAGTGGCAGTCATTGATTCGATTGGCTGATTCGGTCGAGCCCCTTCGTCGGCTTCGCCGGCACCTCCCCACAGATGGGGAGGACACTGAGCGGCGATGACGCTTCGACTTCACAACACGCTCACTGGAGCGAAGGAGCCGTTCGAGCCGCTCGAAGAGGGCCAGGTCCGCATGTATACATGCGGGCCCACCGTGTGGAACTTCGCGCATGTCGGCAACCTGCGCGCGTTCCTCTTCTACGACATCGTGCGGCGGCACCTGCGAGTGTCGGGCTACCGCGTCACGCATGTGATGAACCTCACTGACATCGACGACCGAATCCTCGACCAGGCGATGCACGCGGGCACGACGATCGGCGAGTACACGAAGCCTTACGCCGCGGCTTTCTTCGAGGATATGGCCGCGCTTCGTGCGGAGCGCGCCGAGCAGTACCCCCGCGCGACCGCCCACATTCCCGAGATGGTCGACATGATCGCTACGTTGATCGCCAACGGGAACGCATATGTCGCCGACGCCGACGTCTACTTCCGGATCGCGAGCTTTCCCGCTTACGGCGCCCTCTCGCACCTGGACCGTGCCGGCCTCAAGGCCGGGGCCAGGGTGGCGAGCGACAAGTACGACAAGGAGCACGTCAGCGACTTCGCGCTCTGGAAGAAGGCGCAGCCCGGCGACGAGAAGATCGGCGCCGCGTGGGAAGCGCCGTTCGGGCGGGGTCGCCCTGGCTGGCACATCGAGTGCTCCGCGATGAGCAAGCGCTACCTCGGCGACACACTCGACATCCACGCCGGGGGCGTCGACCTGATGTTTCCGCACCACGAAAACGAGATCGCACAATCGGAGGCCGCCAACCACAAGACTTTCGCCCGTGTCTGGCTGCACTCGGAGCATCTCGCCGATGCGACGGGCGAGAAGATGTCGAAGAGCGCCGGCGGGTTCACCACGCTTCGCGATCTGACGGATGCCGGCCACGATCCGCTCGCCATCCGTTTCTTCCTCATCGCCAACGCGCACTACCGGTCGCGAGTGCGGCTGAGCCCAGAGGCGCTGCACGCAGCCGCGGAGCAGGTGCGCCGCCTACGTGAGTTCACCGAACGCGTCAATCGCGCGACTCCGGCCGGCTCCGAAGATACGGAGCTCGCCGAGAGGATCGAGAAGGCGCGCGCCGGTTACCGCGAGGCGCTGGACGATGACCTGAATCTTCCGCAAGGCGTCGGCCTCGTGTTCGACCTCATTCGCGAGGCCAACGCGGCGCTCGACGGGGATCGCGTCGGTCCGAACAACAAAGCGTCCCTGCTCGAACTGATCGACGAGGTCGACGCACACCTCGACGTGATGCGCGCGGAGGAGCCCGGCCTTGCTGATGAGGTAGAGCGGCTGATTGCCGAGCGCGAGGCGGCGCGCAGGGCGCGCGACTTCGCGCGTTCGGACCAGATCCGGGACGAACTACGCACGCGAGGGATCGTGCTCGAAGACTCGAAGGACGGCGTGCGTTGGAGGCGCGCGGCGCCTATTGAGGGAGGGCGGTCCTGACCTCACCCGTCTCGGGGTTGTAGTAGTTGCGTGGGATCGTCATGGTGTTCTTGCCAAAGAGAACCAGCTCGAGCGCGGGTCCGCCTATGCCCTGCTGGCTGTGGATGTCGTGCGGCGGATCGAGCCACGTCACAAAGGAGCCCGGCCTGAGCTCCTTCTCATAGAGGATCTTCAACCGGCCCTCGTCATCGTGGTGCCAGTGGCGGTAGCGGTCGACGCCCTGGACGACGCATGCGATCCCCCACGAGTTGTGGTTGTGCACCGGGGTTTCTTCTTTGGCCGAAAAGCTTCCGAGCATGAGGGTCAGTCCGTCAGGATCTGTCTGCAGCACGGCTGAAGTGGCGTCCCCGCCGTGCAGGCTCCTCATCTCGGTCTGGGGGATGAAATCGGGTTCAGTCGACACCTCGGCGAGCAGCCGGCCGACCGCGTTCAAGCTCTTGTCGTCGATCCCCTCGGCAAGCAGCAGCCGAGCCCGGGCCATGAACTCTGAGACCATGCGAGTAGTTTGAAACAGCTGATCTTCGGGCGGAACGCGGTCCTCGAGGCCGCGCGGGCGGGTCGAGTCGTCAAGGTGTACCGGGCGGCGGGCCTCGGCCACGACCCGCGCCTCGATGAGCTGGCCCGGCTCGCGCCCGTCGATGAGGTGTCGAAGGATCGCCTCGATGCGATGGCGCCGGGCGTGAACCAGGGCGTTGCCGCGGAGCTGAAACCACGTCGCGAGTGGACGCTCGACCAGCTCCTCAAGACAAACCCGTCGCTCCTCGTCGCTCTCGATTCGATCCTCGACCCGCAAAACCTCGGCGCCATCCTGCGCAGCGCCGAGGTGGCCGGATGCGACGGCGCAGTTCTGCCCGAGCACCGCAGTGCGCCGCTCTCGCCGGCCGCCGTCAAGGCGAGCTCGGGCGCAAGCGAGCTTCTGCCGATCGCGAAGGTCTCCGGGCTCCCGTCAGCGATCGTGGAGGTGAAGCGGGCCGGGATCTGGTGCGTGGCCCTCGACCCGCGTGGCGAGATCCCGGCGTGGGAGTTCGACTTCACCCAGCGGGTGTGCGTCGTGGTCGGCGGCGAGGGGACCGGCGTGCACCGGCTGGTGAAAGAGAGATGCGACGCCCGCGTGCGTCTACCTGTCGCTGGGCATGTGGCCAGCTTCAACGCTTCCGCGGCAGCGGCCGCCCTCCTCTACGAGGTGATGAGGCAGCGGGTTCCTAAACTGGATCACCCTGATGCCTGACGCAGCCACGGAGCTCGAGCGCGCCTCGGCCGATATCGCGCTGACCCGCGACGCCCGCGAGATTCTCGATCGCGCCGCCGAGATCGCTTCCGCGCGCGGATCCTTGAATGTCGCACCGGCGGACGTGCTCAATGCGATGGTCCAGATCCCGCGCAGCCTGGCCGACCGCGAGATCCTGGCGCTGGGCTTCGACCCCAAGGCCATCGGCGCGCAGGTGCCGCCTGACGGAGCCACCCCGTCGCTGCCGCTGCGGCAGCTGCTCGTCAACGCCAACCGCGAAGCGCAGGTGCTCGGCCACTTCCAGGTCGATTCGATCCACCTGCTGCTGGTGATGCTGTACTCGGACTCCCCGACGACCTCGGGTCCTTTGATGAAAGCCGGGCTGACGCTCTACGACCTCCGCCGCCATTTACAGACCGCGAGCCAGAGTGCGCCCCCTGCCGCGGCGCCGGCTCCGCGCGACCAGGTGCGGCGCGACAAGGCTCTGCGCCGCAGGCCGTGGCCACCCCTGCGCGGGGTGCTCGGCATCAGCCCGTTTTTCCTGGCGACTGTCGGCGTGACCGCAGTCTCGGGCGCCATGCTCTGGACCAACATCGTGCCTCGGTCGGTCCCGGTGTTGACCCTTGTCTTCGTGGTAGGTGGATGGATCACATCGTTGTGCATCCACGAGTTTGCGCATGCATTAATCGCGTACCTGGGAGGTGACCGGTCGGTGGTCGGCGCCGGATACCTGTCACTCAACCCGCTGCGCTACCAGAACCTGCTGATGAGCTTGATCCTGCCGATCGTCTTCCTTGTGCTGGGCGGCATCGCTCTGCCAGGCGGCGCCGTGTACATCAACCACTCCGCGCTGCGCACTCGAGCATGGAGCTCGGCGGTCTCCATCGCCGGCCCGATCGGAACCCTGCTCTGCGGATTGTTGATCGCCGGAGTGTTCTCTTTCGCGGGTCCCGCCGGTTGGATCACGAACGCGAACGGTTATTTCTTCGCGGCCCTGGCGGTGCTCGGCTTCTTCATGGCCCTGGCGGTCGTGCTGAACCTGCTTCCGGTCCCGGGCCTCGACGGGTTCGGAATCATTCGGCCGTGGCTGCCCGACTCGATTCAGTACACGGCGATGCGCTACAGCACCATCGCAATCTATGGGGTCTTCATCCTGCTGTGGTTCGTGGCCCCGGTGCGGAGCGCGTTCTTTCAGCTCGTGTTTCAGCTCGCATCGCTGGCCAACATCGACCCAGCCCTGATCATCATCGGCCAGCTCAACATGCGGGTTTTCTAGTCGCGGTGGAGAGGTTGATCGTCGACGGCTACAACGTTGTCCACGCGTGGCCTTCGCTGAAACGGCTCCTGGCCGAGGCATCGCTGGAGGCCGCCCGCGAGAAGCTGGTCGAGCGGCTCGCGGTGCTTGGCATCGTCACCGGCCAGTCGGTCACGGTCGTGTTTGATGCGCACCATTCCGCGTCCATGGCGAACTCTGAGGAGACGGTCGACGGCGTGCGCGTTCTATTCACTCGCAAGGGACACTCCGCCGACCACGCAATCGAGCGCATCGCGTATGACGCGAACGGGTCTGGCGATGTCATCACGGTTGCGACGTCGGACCGATTTCAGCGCGACCTCGTGCGAGGCATGGGCGGGGCGGTGATCAGCGCGCTCGAGCTCGAGCGCCAGGTGGTCGAAGCCGAGCGAGAGATGACGCGCCGCGTGCAGCGATACCAATGAGCGTGGTACGCCGCACGCGCATCGTCTGCACCATCGGGCCGTCGAGCTCGTCGCCCAACGTGCTGCGCGCGATGGTTCAGGCGGGGATGGACGTGGCGCGTTTGAACTTCTCGCACGGCGACGCCGAGACGCACCGCCAGGCGGCGGCCGCCGTCAGGGAGGCCGCGGAGGCGGCGGGCCGTCCCGTGGCGCTGCTGGGCGACCTGCAGGGTCCCAAGATCCGGACGGGGGGGCTTGACAGCGCTGCTTTCAAGCGGCTGGTGAAGGGCCGGACGGTGGCGATCGTCGCAGCAAATGCGAGCGTCCCCATCCGACCGGGCCGCGTCGCGGCCGGGTCACCTTCCCCGGCGAGCGGGGAAGGGAAGCCGACCTCCACGGCGAGCGGCGATCAAATCGAGGTCAGTCACCCGGAGCTTGTTCAGGCGCTGCGGCCTGGGGATCGGGTGCTGCTCGACGACGGGCGGATCGAGCTGGCCGTGCGCTCAGTATCCGACGGTCGCGCCGAAGCGTCTGTCATGCGCGGTGGGCTGCTCGGCGAGCGCAAAGGGGTCAGCGTGCCCGGCCGGCCTCTTCCGCTGCCGGCGCTGACTGAGAAGGACCTCCAGGACCTGCGGCTGGCAATGGAGCTGGATGTCGACTACCTCGCCCTCTCGTTTGTGCGGCGGGCGGAAGACGTCTTGATCTGCCAGCAGCACATCACCGGTCACAACAAGACCGTCCCCGTGATCGCCAAGCTCGAGAAGCTCGAGGCGATCAGGAATCTCGATGCGATCCTCGAGGTCGCCGATGCGGTGATGGTCGCGCGCGGCGACCTTGGCGTCGAGCTGAAGCTGGGCGACCTGCCCGCCGTGCAGAAGGATGTGATCGACCGCGCCAACCGGGCCGGCGTGCCAGTGATCACCGCGACCGAGATGCTCGAGTCGATGGTCACCTCCAACCGCCCGACCCGCGCGGAAGCCTCCGACGTCGCGAACGCGATCTGGGACGGCACTGACGCGGTGATGCTGTCCCAGGAGACCTCGGTCGGAGCCCACCCGGTCGAGGCCGTCCGCGCGATGGCCAGGATCTGCCTGGCCGCGCAGAAGCACCCCACCTATGAGCGGGCCCGCCAGATCTGGCGCGAGCCGGGCCAGATCGGAAGCGCCATCGCCCACGCGGCGGCCTCAACTGCGGCCGAACTGCACGCCAAGGTGATCATCGCGTTCACCGAGTCGGGAACAACCGCGCTGCGCTGCAGCAAGGCGCGGCCCCCGATGCCCATCATCGCGGCCAGCCCGCACCCCGAGGTGCTGCGCCGGACCGCCCTGTATTCGGGCGTCGTCCCACTTCAGGTCAGCCCCGGACGGGACACGGACCAGATGATCTCGAACGCCACCGAAGCCGCCGTCGAGAGCGGGATGGTTCGGTCCGGCGATCGGGTGGTGGTCGTGGCGGGGGTGCCGGTGGGCCGGCCAGGCCAGACGAACCTGCTTAAAGTGGAGACTGTTTGAACCCCGGGGGCTGAAAATTAGCCCCGTGGCGCCCGCCTCCCACGGATTGCTCGGCCGCATCCAGCAGGCCAACGACAACGCCGCCCACCGGTTCGGGCCGCATACGGCCGAGGTGGAAGCCTTCATCGCCTCGGCCTCCCAGCTCACTCCCTGGCAATGGCGTCAGGTCCTGGCCGGCCGGCGCCTGGTGGCATCGGTCACCAAAGAGGGAGCCGGCTCGCCCGACTCAGCCACCTCAATCCAGGCGGCGATCAGCACCAGCGACACAAAGATCTCGGAACCGATCGCTCGGGCCGGGGAGGTGCTGTTCGACACGCTGGCCAAAAGGAGCGAGGAGAAGCAGGTCGCGGCGTGGCAGGCGATGACCGCGCTCGTGATGCGCTCGCAGCTGCCCGCCCTGAAGTTCGCGGTCCACTACGCGCCGTTTGCCGCAATGATCCCGCTGGCCGGGTCCGACGTGCTGGATCCGAAGACGGTTCGCTTCATCGGCCGCCTCCAGGACCTGAGCAAGGAGCAGCTTGAGCTCCTCGCCAAGCGCTGGCGCATCCAGCCCGTTGCATCTCGCGCTCTGCTCCAGGCCGTGGCGAAGAACAGGCAGGCCAAGAGCGAGGAAGCCGTGGCGCTCGCCGCGCTGGGGACGATCCCCAACCACCTCACCGGAGACGAAGGATGGTCGGCGGTGCGCACGGTGGTGCACGGCGGCCGAGTGCTCGGTGCGCTGGGCGACCTGACCGCCCAGGAGATCACCGAGCTCTGGGTGCCGCTCGAAGCGGTGGTCACGTTGGCGTCGTTGAGCGAGGTCGAGTCGGTGCCGGCGGTCGAGCGCGTCCGCGCGGCGGTGGACGGCGCGATCAAGCAGATTACCCGCCCTCCGCGCAGCAAGACCGTACCGACCAAGCCCCTGGAGCCCGCGATCTATGGGATGAACCACGCCGAGGTCGCCGGGTTCATCAAAGGCATCGGTGAGCTGTCTCCAATCCAGTGGCTGCGGGTGCTCGACCGCCGGAAGCTGGTGGCGAGCGTGACGCGCGAGGGGAGCCTCGAGCCGGCGGGGGTTGTCAGGTCGATCCTGGCGGCTATCGAAAGGACGCGCCAGCTCGACATGTTCACTCGATGCCGGGTGTTCGCCGCTGTCGAGCGCGCTGGATTCGCGATCGAGTCGCACTCCCACCTCAACCTCGGAGAGGTTCGCAAGATGCTCGCGCCTTTCGAGCCCTCGATCAACTTCGAGGAATTGAACGGCGGTGGCTTTGCTCACAAGGTCGCCGGGCTGGGGAGCTCTGAGTGGCAGCGCATCGCCGCGGCCGCGCCGGATGCCAACGAGGAGGCGGTCGCTCCGCTGGTCAACGCGGGCACGGCGCTGGTCGACTTCTTCGGCGGCCGGTCGGATGACGAAGCCGTGGCCGCCTGGCATGCGGTCGCCGCCCTTGTCCAGCGACAGCACCTGACGCCGATCAAGTTCGCCGCCTCGTATGCACCCTTCGCGACCGCCATCCCGGTGACGAATCCGCGGTCCCTCGGCGCGATGGTGTCGAGGTATGTCACCGCCATCGGACGCCTCGGCGCGACCCAGTGCGCGGCGCTCGCGCGCCAGTGGCAGATCGAAGATGAGCTGTCGAATGTGCTGGCCAAGGTCGCCGGAGACGGAACCGCGCGGCCGGCGGAGGAGGCCGCTGCCCTTGCCGCGGTCGTGACGGTTCCGATGCGGCTCGCGGGGAGCGGGGGATGGGCTGCGGTCAAGACGGCGGCGTTCGGCGGGCGCGTGATCGCGGTCCGCACCCGTCTGACCGCGGAGCAGCTGGTAGCGCTGTGGGCGCCGATCCAGCCGGCGGTGCCTCTGATTTCGCTGAGCGCTCCCGCAAAACCGCGCCGCTAGCCCCAACCGTTCTATCGTCTCTAGTCGTGGCGAGCTCGCGCAGCAACGGCAAACTGCCCAAGTTCCAGAAGGTTCTCGTGGTGTCCGCGCACCCGGACGACCCGGATTTCGGTGCGGGCGGCTCCATCGCCCGGCTGGTCGACAGCGGCGCGGAGGTCGTCTACGTGATCGTGACCGACGGTTCGCAGGGCGGCGAGGACCCGACCCAGAAAGACGCGGAGCTGGTCGCGATCCGTGAGAAGGAGCAGAGGGCCGCGGCCAGGGTCCTGGGCGTCAAGAAGGTCGAGTTCCTCGGTTATAAGGACGGCCACCTGGCGCCGGACCTGAAGCTGCGGCGCGACATCGTGCGGATGATCCGCAAGCACAAGCCGGAGCTCGTCATCACTCACATCCCGGGACGCGTGCTCGACGCGCCGATGGGCGGCTCACACCCGGACCACCTCGCTGTGGGCGAGGCGACGATGGCGGCCGTTTATCCCGATTCTCGTAACCCACGCGCGTTCCGCTCGCTGCTCAAGCAGGGATTCGAGCCGCACGAGGTCAAAGAGGTTTGGATCCCGTTCTGGACCTCGGGTGATTACCTGGTCGATATCACGCCGACGCTCGAGAAGAAGATCGAGGCCCTCCGCAAACACAAGAGCCAGATCGCGAAACCTGGCCGCGAGTGGGACTTCGAGAAGTTCATGCGCAAGCGTCACCGCGATGTGGGGAAGCGGGGCGGCTACCAGTACGCGGAGTCGTTCAAGCGCATTACCGTCTAACTCGTGTCGCCGACCGCCTGGCTGACGGTTGCCCTTGGAGTGTTCACCGTCCTTCTTGGGCTGGCCAGAATCCTGGATGTACGCTTCATGAAGAGCAAGCGATGGCCAGGTCCATTCGCCTCCGGCACTCCGCGTCAGAGGGCGCAGGTGCTGGCGTCGATGGCTCTTGGCGGCGGAATCGCGTTGTTGGGAGCCGGACAGGCCCTTGGCCCTGCGCACAGGACGCCGGCGCTGATCGTCTATACCCTCGCGATCGTGGTGTTCGGGGTGGCGATTTTCGCTTTCTTAAGAGCGAGCCGCGCTCCAGGATCCTCCAACCGCTGACCAGATGGCGTCTGCCCACGACGCATATTGCGTGTCGCCTGGGTGCAGGCCGTCCGAAGCGATCCAGTCGGTGGTTCCGACAGCTGAGCTGCTCGCCTCGCTGATGTCCACCCACGTGAAGTTGCGCGAGGTTGCCTCGAGCTCCGCGATCGCGTTGAAAACGGCTGTCTGCCTTTCGACATGTTCTTTGCCGCCGAAGTCGGCGGCGGCCGGGACGTAAGACCAGGTCGGGATCGAGATCGCAGCGATCCGAGGTCGTGGATCCACCGCCGCTGCCTCGTCATAGATTCGCGAGAGCGATTGCCGGTACTCGTCGGGGTTCCGGCCCTGGACCAGGTCGTTGACGCCGATCAGGATCGAGACCAGGTCAGGTCTGACCCGCTCGAGGTAAGGCAGCTCGTAGCGGATGAGGTCCAGCGTCGTGTAGCCATTGACCGCCGGGTTCGTCAGCTCCGCGTTCAGGCGCGACGCGATGATCGACGGCCAGCTGTGGGATTGGTCGGAGGCGCCGGTGCCGATGGTGTACGAGTCGCCCAGCGCCAGGTACCGCAATACATTTCTCACGCCCCTCTCCCCAACCCTCTCCCCTGGGGGGAGAGGGGTTAACTACCGCTCTATGTCGGCCAGGGCGCTCCAGACGTCTACTTTGGTTTTGACGCGCCGGACGACCTCTGCCGTGAAGTCGGTGGTCGGTGCCTGGCCGCCCAGGTCCGCGGTTCGAATCCCGTCCGAAACGGTTTCCAGCGCGGCTTCGTAGATCGCGCGCGAGGCCCGATGGGCCGCATCGCCTTTCATGTAGCCGAGCAGCGAAGCCACGGCCATGATCATCGCCATAGGGTTGGCGACGTTCTTGCCCTGTAGGGCGGGCGCCGTGCCGTGCGGTGCTTCAGTCATCGCGACCGCCACAGCTCCTGCGTCGTCGAAGGCGAGCAGGGTCGACTCGGCCCCGGCGATGGTGCCGAACATCTGCATCACCAGGTCGGACAGCGTGTCGCCGTCGCGGTTTAGGGCGGGGATCACCAGCGCCTCGCCAGTTGTGGCCAGGAGCAGTGCGTACGTGGCGTCGATCAGCTGCGGCTCATACCGGACTGCCGGATGCCGGGCCGCCGCAGCGTCGAGCTCTTCTTTGAACATCCCCTCGTACACCGGGCTGACTGTGAATTTGGGACCGCCGAACACCTTGGCCTCGATCCGCTCGGCGTGGCGGAAGGCGAAGTCGGCCACGATCCGGCAGGTACGGCGACTGATCTTCTCGGTCCGGAAGGCCCACTCGTCGAGGTCGTGGCCTTCGCGCCACTCCCTCGCGCCATAGGCGTCGTCGACGGCCATCCGGATCACTGAGATTGGCGAGTGGACGCCGGCCAGCGGACGAACTCCAGGGATGCGCCGCCCGGTGCGGACGATGATCCGGCCGTCAATCTGCTTGCGCAAGATTGCGTTGGGGCTGCCGACGTCGCCGGAGCCCTCGGGTGTGATGGTGGCAGCTTTGATCCCGTACCCGAGCCCGCGCAGCGCCTCCGCGGCGTCGAGCACGACCTGGTTGCGCGACCGGCGTCGCTCTTCGAGGGAGAGGTCGAAGTCGCGAGTCTCGACCTTGAAGCCCAGGACCGAAGAGTCCAGGAGTCGGAGCGCCTCGAGGAGCAGCTCTTCGCCGGTCTGGTCGCCATGGAGCACGGCGATGGTAGATGTCGGCATCGATCGAATGATATGGCCCGGTCCATGAAGGACCGGGCCGTCAGGTCAGACGGTCGCGGGTGCCGGTCGACCGGGAAGCGCTACCAGCCCAAGGGCCGCGAGCATCCCCAGCTGGTCGGGCACGCCCCAATGCTCGACCATCAGCCCGTCCTCGAACCGCACCACGTCGAAGACCTCGATGTACGCGGTTTTCCCGGTCGGCGGGTGCCCGAAGAAGGATCCAAGGTTGGTCCCGCCGCCGCGCTGGCGGGCCCACACCTTGTCTCCGTCGACAACCAGATCCTGGATGGTGAGGGAGAAGTCAGGGAAGGCGGAGCGAAGGATCGCGGCGGTCCGCTTTGGCCCGTCTATGCCGTCGCCCATTCCTCCTCGCTGGTGCTCGACCGCATGTGGCGCGACCAGCTCATCCGCCGCCTCCATCCGTCCCTGGTTGAATACCTCGTCGATGAGCCGTCGATAGAGCTGCTCGTTGTCGTGCTTTGCCATCGCTGTGTGAATCTCCTCAATTAAGCCGAGGTGACCTAGGATCAATACCGGGAGTCTAGACTGAATACGTGCCACCAGTCAAGGCAAAGCGCCAATACACCTCGACGTTGCGACAGCAGCAAGCGAGCCAGACGCGGACGCGCATCCTCGATACGGCCCAGCGCCTGTTCACGCAACGGGGCTATGGCGCCACAACGATGGAGAACATCGCATCCGAGGCGGGCGTGGCGACCGACACGGTCTACGCGACTTTCGGGACCAAGGCAGGGCTGCTCCACAAGCTCCTCGATGTCCGGGTCGGCGGCGATGATGCGCCGGTAGCCCTGCTGGATCGGGCAGGGCCGCAGAAGGTCCGTGCCGAGCCCAACCAGAAGAAACAGATCGCCAGCTTTGCCGCCGACGTCGCCGAGATCCAGGAGCGCGCTGTTCCGGTCGACGACATCATCCGCAGCGCGGCCGCGGTCGACCCCGAAATCGCCGCCTTCCGGGCTCGCATGCACGGCTTGCGCTACGACAACATGCGGCGGTTCGTTTCGTGGCTGGCGGCGAAGGGACCGTTCCGACCAGGCATCGGCGAGGAGGAGGCGGCCGCGATCGTGTGGACGTTGGCGGGGCCCGAGGTCAACCGGCTGCTGAGGACGGAGCGCGGCTGGACCCGGGAGCGCTACGTCGCGTGGTTGGCTGACACCCTGGTAAGAACCTTGCTCCCGTAAGGGACGCCCGGGAGGGAGACGCACCAAAACGTTGCCCAGGCTGAGGGCAGGCGAATCCCTCTGCTACTATTGACAGCGCCTAGGAAACCTAGGCTTTTTTCTTTCTCCCCAACCCAAAGAGACAACCATGGAAGAGATCATCACCCTCGCATGCACCGTCTGCAAAAGGCGGAACTACACCACCGTGAAGAACAAGAAGAACGATCCTGACCGGATCGAGCTCAGCAAATACTGCAGGTGGGACCACAAACACACACTCCACAGGGAGACTAAGTAACCGAGATATGGCAGTCACAGCACGCAAGCGCGAAGAGCCGAGAGCCCAGCAGCCGGGCATCGTCCAGTTCCTGCGCGACGTTTACGACGAGCTGCGCAAGGTCGTCTGGCCGACCGGCGGCGAGCTGTACCGCTACACCCTGGTGGTGATCTTCACCGTGATCATCCTCGGTATCTTCATCGGCGGCACCGACTACCTGCTCGGCGAGATCGCCAAGCGCACCCTGTACAACAACGGGGTCCACTGATGGCTGTAGAGCGGACTCAGCCCACGCCGGAGGACGAAGCCCAGTGGTACGTCGTCCATGCCTACTCGGGACATGAGGAGAAGGTCAAGAAGAACCTCGAGAAGAGGATCGAGTCCATGGACATGCAGGACAAGATCCTCCAGGTGCTCGTCCCCATGGAGGACGAGATCGAGATCAAAGACGGCAAGCGCCGCCACGTGCAGAAGCGGATCTTCCCCGGCTACATCCTGGTCCGGATGAAGATGTCGAACGAGTCGTGGTTCGTCGTCCGGAACACGCCGGGTGTGACCAGCTTCGTGGGCTCGGCGAACAGCCCGGTGCCTCTCCAGGAAAAAGAGGTGCGGGCGATCCAGAAGCAGATGAAGCAGGAAGCCCCGAAGATCCGGGTCGAGTTCCAGGTCGGCGAATCCGTGCGAGTCGTGGACGGGCCGTTCACCGACTTCCACGGCAAGGTGGACGAGATCAACCCGGAGAAGGGCAAGCTGAAAGTGCTCGTCAACATGTTCGGCCGCGAGACGCCGGTCGAGCTCGACCTCCTGCAGGTCGAGAAGGTTCACTAACCAGGCACATATAGAGGGTATGGGTAAGAAGAAGATTCGCGCCGTGCTCAAGCTCGAGCTGCAGGCCGGCCGGGCGACCCCTGCGCCGCCTGTCGGTACGGCGCTTGGCCCGCACGGCATCAACATCATGGAATTCACCAAGGCCTACAACGAACGCACCGCTCAGCAGGCCGGTGACGTCGTGCCCGCCCTGATCACGATCTTCGAGGACCGCAGTTTCTCGTTTGTGCTCAAAACGCCGCCGGCGGTCCAGCTGCTCAAGCGGGCGGCCGGGGTCGAGAAGGGCTCCGCGAAGCCCAACCGCGAGAAGGTCGGGCGCGTGACTCGCCAGCAGGTGCGGCAGATCGTCGACGCGAAGGGGAAGGACCTCAACGCGTACGAGACCGAGGCCGCGATGAAGATGATCGAAGGCACCGCGCGCTCGATGGGCCTCGAGGTGATCGAGTAATGCCGAAGAAACGGGGCAAGAAATACATCGAGGCAGCCAAGAAGGTCGAGGCCGCGTTGTCCAGTAACGGCGACGGAGGCCTGGACCCCGAGACGGCCTGCCAGATGGTCCGCGAGACGTCGATCTCGAAGTTCGATGCGACGGTCGAGGCGCACATCCGGCTCGGCGTCGACCCGCGTCACGCTGAGCAGATGGTGCGCGGATCAGTCGTTCTGCCGAACGGCACCGGGAAGAAGGTGCGTGTTGCCGTCTTCGCGGTCGGCGAGAAAGCCCGAGAGGCGAATGAGGCCGGCGCCGACATAGTCGGCGGCGATGATCTCGTCAAGAAGGTATCCGAAGGCTGGACCGATTTCGACGCCGCCATCGCGACGCCGGACATCATGTCGAAGGTCGGACCGCTCGGCAAGGTACTTGGCCCGCGAGGTCTGATGCCGAACCCGAAGTCGGGCACGGTGACCAATGACGTCGCGCGCGCCGTGACCGAGGCCAAGGGCGGAAAGGTCGAGTTCCGCACCGACAAGTTCGGGATCATCCATGTGCCCATCGGCAAGGTCTCGTTCGACGAGAAGAAGCTGCACCAGAACTTGACGACGCTCGTCGACGCCTTGATTCGCAACAAGCCGGCGACTTCCAAGGGTCAGTACCTGCGCAGCTTCTACCTGGTCTCGACGCAGGGGCCGTCAGTGCCGGTCGACGTGAGGGAAGCCGCCAAGCTGTCTGTCTCGAGCTAGTCTTTTCCGGCCATGTACGGGCCGGTCATCGAGGGCAAGCTCGTCAGGTTGCGTTCGCCAAAGCCTGAGGACGCGGCTGTGATGATCACCTGGTTCGAGGACCTCGAGGTGACCCACTTCTTGTTTCTCAGCCATCCGCTGACGCTGGAAGCCGAGAAAGAGTGGGTGGAGAAAGTCGGCCGCGACCCCGACGTGGTGACCTGGGTCATCGAGGTCGAGGGCCGTCCGGTCGGGACGACCGGAATCCAGATGATCGACTGGAAGAACGGCTTTGGCACGACGGGGACCGTCATTGGAGACAGGTCGATGTGGGGCAAGGGTCTCGCGGGGGAAGTGATGCAGCTTCGCGCCGACTACGCCTTCCGCAAGCTGCCGCTTCGGAAGTTGAAGTCGGGCTACATCGAGGGCAACGAGGCAAGCGCTCGGGCGCAGGCTTCGACCGGTTACGTCCAGGTCGGGCGCTGGCGCAAGGATCGCTTCGTCGACGGCGAGTGGCGCGACCTCATCCTCACGGAGCTGATGCGCGAAGAGTGGGCGAACAAGCGTCGGGTATAATCTGACGCCTGCCCTAGACCGTAGGTGCTTGCGATGGCGAGCTTAATTTCCTGCCGAGGCAACTTGTAAGTGAAGGACATCGATCCTTCCTGCCTTGGAATCTTGATGGGGGCAGGGAGGATTTTTCTTTGCCGAGAGCGCGTAAGGAGCAGAAGGCCGAACAGGTCGAGCTGCTGACCGAGAAGCTGAAGAGAGCCAAGGTCGCGGTCCTGACCGATTATCGCGGCCTGACTGTGAGCCAGATTCAGGACCTGCGCGCCAAGCTTCGCACTGGCGACGTCGAGTATCGCGTCATCAAGAACACGCTGGCCCGGCGCGCGGCGGAAGCCGCCGGCGTGCCAGGGCTGCAGAAGGAGCTCGAAGGGCCCGTCGCGATCGCCTTCGGCTACGACGATCTTGCGACTCCGGCCAAGCTCATCAATGAATGGGTCCGCACGAGCCGCTTGAAGCTCGATGTCAAAGGCGGGCTCGTAGAGGGTCGCGTCTTCTCGCCGGACCAGGTCAAGCAGCTGGCCGACCTGCCGTCTCGCGAAGTCCTGCTCGCCCAGCTCCTGGGCACCCTGCAGTCACCTGTCGGTCAGCTGGTCGCGATCATGCAAACACCGCATCAGCAGCTCCTCGGAGTGCTGAACGCGTACAAGACAAAACTGGAGGCGGCGTAAATGGCGGCTACGAAGATCACCCCGAAAGAGTTCGTTGAGGCGCTGAAGGACTGGAGCATCCTCGACGTCGTCGAGGCCGTGAAGGCCATCGAGGACGAGTTCGGCATCAAGGCGGCGGCCCCGGTGGCTGTGGCCGCGGTGGCCGGGACTGCGGCGGGCGGCGAGGCCGCGGCGCCGGAGGAGGAGCAGACGGAGTTCACCGTCACGCTCACCGCTGTCGGCGACAGCAAGATCAACGTGATCAAGGCGGTCCGCGAGCTGACCCAGCTCGGCCTGAAGGAGGCGAAGGACCTTGTCGACGCGGCGCCTAAGCCGGTGCTCGAGAACGTTGCGAAGGCCGACGCCGAGAAGGCGGTCGCCCGGCTGAAGGAAGCCGGCGCGACGGCGGAGCTGAAGTAGACCGGAGCTGACGCGGGGCGTGCTCCCGCGCCTTTGGCGCGGGGGCCCCAGCGGTAGACGATTTACTGCGGCGCGCCGGCTCACGGCCCGAGGGCTGCTTGGGTTCGGGCGGTGGGGTGACGCGGGGGACCGGCCTCGTCACCGCGCGGCCAGCACCGACTCTGACCGGCTCGCCGTGGTGATCGAAGCGCAGCGGCCGGCCCCGCACGAGCGTGTAGGTGACACGCCGGTGGTCGACGCTCACCTTGAGCAGCCGGCCGAGGAAGGTGACCCTGAATGTCAGCTTGCGAATCGCGGCCGGCAATCGCGGGCTGAAGCCAAGCAAGTCGCCATGGTGCCTCATGCCTCCCAGACCCTGGACCGCGGCGATCCACGCGCCCGCCGCGGAGCCGATGTGAATCCCGTCGCGCACGTTGCGTTCGAGGTCATCGAGGTCCATCAACGCGGCCTCGGCCAGGTAGTCGTGCGCCAGGCGCACGTGGCCGACCTCCGCCGCAATGACGGCCTGTGTGCACGACGACAACGATGAGTCGCGGACGGTGAGCGCTTCGTAGTAGCCGAAGTTGCGTGCCTTCTCTTCCGCTGTAAACGCATCGCCGCGCAAGTGCATCGCCAGGACCAGGTCCGCCTGCTTGACCACCTGCTTGCGGTACAGGTCGAAATAGGGAAAGTGGAGGAACAGCGGGTACTGGTCCGCCGCGGTGTGGGCGAAGTCCCAGATCTCATGGTCCGTGAACTGGCTTGCCTGCTTGTGGATGCGAAGGTCCGGCTCGTACGGGATGTAGACCTTGGCCGCGGCCTTCCGCCAGGCCTTGACCTCCGCCGCTGTGACCTTCAGGCGTCTCGCGACAGCCGGGTTGCGGCCGGCGGCGTCCGCGGCGGCGTTGAGGTTTCGCTGCGCCATGAGGTTCGTGTAGAGGTTGTTGTCGGCCAGCGCGCTGTACTCGTCGGGCCCCGTCACCCCGTCGATGCGAAACTCCCCGCCGCGGTCGTGGTGGCCGACAGACGCCCACAACCGAGCCGTTTCGATGAGCAGCTCGGCGCCGCAGCCTTGCTCGAAGCGCATGTCACGGGTCGCGCTTACGTAGCGCAAGACCGCGTCGGCAATGTCCGCGTTGACATGAAAAGCGGCGGTCGATGCGGGCCAGTAGCCGGAGCATTCCTCGCCGCGGATCGTCCGCCATGGGAAGGCGGCGCCTTTCAGGCCGAGGTCGTGGGCGCGGGCGCGCGCGAGGTCGAGGATCGAGTGCCGCCAGCGCAGGGCGTCCGCGACGCACTCGGGAGCCGTGTAGGTGAGGACTGGAAGGACGAAAGTCTCCATGTCCCAGAAGGTGTGGCCGTCGTAGCCCGGGCCGGTCAGGCCCTTCGCGGGAATCGCGCGCTGCTCGGCGCGCGCGGCCGATTGCAGGACGTGGAACATCGCAAAGCGGATACCCTGCTGGACCTCGTCGTCACCCTCGAGCTCAACGTCGGAGCGCGCCCAAAATGCATCGAGGTACCGGCGCTGGGCGGCAGCCAGCCCGTTCCATCCGTGCTCGACCGCTTCGGCGAGCGCGCCTTCGACCTGCGAGCGCAGAGCCGGCACCGACCGCAAGCTCGACCAGCCGTACGCGACGAACTTCACCAGCCTGAGCCGCTGGCCAGGCTTGACGGTGGACGTAACCGTGAAGCGGGCGTGGTCGGCCTCGCTCTCGCTCTTGACCTCGGTTCCGCGCGGCCCTCGCACGACGTGATCCATCGCGGTCGCGACCCGGAGCCGGCTGCGCTTGGTCGAGTGGATCAGCACCGCCCCGCGCTCGCTCGTTGCCGACAGCTCAGCTGTGAGCGGGCTTTCGATTACCTCCGACGCGCGTGGGTCTTCGCGGGCCGTGGCGGGGACAGGCTCGTTGGCAACCAGCTCCGATTGGATCACCAGCTCGACCTCCCCATCGATCGGCTCGACCTCGTAGAGCACGGCCGCCAGCGCGCGGTGTCTCAGGGACACCAGGCGAGTCGAGCGCACTCGGACGGTGCGGTGCGCGGGCGACTCCCATTCGGCGGTGCGAGTGAGGAGGCCCGACTTGAGGTCGAGCACTCGCTCGTGGGAGATGAGCTTGCCGTAGCGGACGTCGAACGGCTCATCTTCGACAAGCAGCCGGATGATCTTGCCGTCAGTTACGTTGACCAGCGTCTGTCCCGCCTCGGGATAGCCGTACGCGGCCTCAGCGTAGGGGAGGGGCACCTCTTCGAAGACTGCGTTCAGATATGTGCCTGGGGTGGCGTGAGGCTCGCCTTCGTCGAGGTTGGCGCGCCATCCGATGTGTCCGTTGGAAAGGGCGAAGATCGACTCGGACTGGCCGAGCCGGTTGAGGTCCAGCCGTGTCTCGCGGACGTTCCATGGCTCGCATGTGAAGTGGTCTTGCTCGATCACATCATTCAGTCAGCAACTCGGCGAGGTCTTTG
>Ga0209471_1000180_pt1 | contig 47122 bp, 50 predicted proteins | sample GraSoiAngelo_128_FD_185885 | JGI IMG/M metagenome (GOLD analysis project Ga0209471, IMG submission 185885) | Grasslands soil microbial communities from the Angelo Coastal Reserve, California, USA - 14_0927_12_20cm (SPAdes) (version 2) | ecosystem: Environmental > Terrestrial > Soil > Grasslands ... | reverse complement strand
TGCGCATGAACCTCCCCCTGGCTGGAACTAAATCCGGCTGAGTCTAGGGCGCCAAATCCGATCAAGTGCCCACGACACCGGCCCACGCGACGACTGCGATCGGCGGCAACAGCAGGGTGGGGTCAGGCCGCTTCCCCCGGACGATTCAGCCAGCGTCGAAGCGCATACGAGACCGCGACGACGGCGAGTGTCGCCGCCCACCCGATGAGCTCCGTCGACAGCGGCGAACGCCAGCCACGCCCCTTCACGGCCCGCGACGATACTCGCGTCATCATTCGCCGGCGTGACCACCGGATGGGCTCGCGTCACCGGCGCCGGCGTCTTCGCGATACTCCTCGCCTCGATCCCATTCGCGAGCGATGGTCGGCGACGCGGCGCGACGTTCGTGGTGATGGCGCTCGGGTCCTTTCTCCTCCAGCAGCTCCTGGTCGCGAGGGCTCTCGCACGCCGCGACGACGGCGAGCCCGACGACCTCGATGCCGTCGACGCGCTGACAGTGAGCAGGGGCCTCGCCGCTTCGGTCGTCGCCGCGGCGGCGCTCGCGGGACCGCGCGACCGATGGCGATACGCGGCGAGGATCGCGTGGCCCCTCGCACTCACCGGGTCGACGCTGACCGATTGGATAGACGGCCCCCTCGCGCGCCGGCGCGGACGCGGTCCGACGCGTCTCGGCCGCGTGCTGGATCTCGAGCTCGACAGCTGGCTCACGCTGGCGACGACGTTCGCGGGGACACGGCTCGGGACGCTCGACGCGCTCTGCCTCATCACGCCCTCGCTTCGCTATGCGGCGATGGCATCGGGCATCTCGTACGACGACGTGCACGCCGTCGGAAAGAGTGACCGCGCGCGGAATCTCGGGATACCCCAGATGACTCTCGCGCTCGCGTCATTCGCCCCATTCGCGGGAAACGCGACACGCTCGATCGCGCGCATCGCTTCGCTCCTGCTGTTGCCGATCCATGCGATCGCGCTGGCTGGGGCGTTTTCCGCCATCGGACGCGAGCGTCAGTCGGCGGGCACCTCGAGCTCCGGCCTCGCGATGACGTCGTCGATCACGTCATAGCCGAACCCCCGCTGCGCCAGGAACGCGTGGATCTTCCGCTTCCGCTCGGGCGGCTCGAGCGATTCCCAACGCCTCAGCTGACGCGTGATCGCTCGTCGCGCGCGGTCTGATTCGCTCTCGGCGGGCATCTCCCCGAGGGCAGCTTCGATCGTCTCCCGAGCGACGCCTTTGCTGGTGAGCTCGCTCATGAGCGCACGGTCGCCCTTCGGTCGAAAGCGCGAGCGCTGCTCGACCCAGTACTTCGCGAAGTCGAGATCGTCGATGTATCGCTGCGCACGGAGCTTGTCGATCGCTCCGTCGATGGCCTCGTCCTCGTACCGCTTCCCGTGCAGGTGGCGCCGGATCTCGGCCACGCTGCGCGGCCGGTTCCCCAGATAAAGGACGGCGGCCTCGTACGGGCTGCTGAGCTGCTTCGCTCGGGGGCTAGCTCTCCTCACCGTTGGCGCTTTCGGTACCGGGCGCCAGGCTGCCCGCGCGCACCTTGGCGTCGATCTCCGCGGCAACGTCGGGATGCTCGCGCAGGAACTGTTTCGCGTTCTCGCGGCCCTGCCCGATGCGCGTCTTGCCGTAATTGATCCACGCGCCGGATTTGTCGAGCACGCCCATCGTGATGCCCATGTCGAGGAGCCCACCCTCGCGTGAGATGCCCTCGCTCGCGAGGATCTCGATCTCGGCGATGCGGAAGGGCGGAGCGACCTTGTTCTTGACGACCTTCACCTTCACGCGACGGCCGATGACGACATCGCCCTGCTTGATCGGCTCGATCGGGCGGATGTCGATGCGCACCGATGCGTAGAACTTCAGCGCGCGCCCGCCCGAGGTCGTTTCAGGGTTGCCGAACATGACGCCGATCTTCTCGCGGAGCTGGTTGATGAAGACCACCGTCGTGTTGGTCTTCGAGATGGTGCCGGTGAGCTTGCGGAGCGCCTGGCTCATGAGCCGCGCCTGCAGACCCATGAACGAGTCGCCCATCTCGCCTTCGATCTCTTCGCGCGGCACGAGCGCCGCGACCGAGTCGATGACGACGATGTCCACGGCACCCGAGCGCACGAGCGTGTCGGCGATCTCGAGCGCCTGCTGGCCGTTGTCAGGCTGCGAGATGAGCAGATCGTCGGTGCTGACCCCGCAGGTGCGGGCCCACCCTGCATCGAGCGCGTGCTCGGCGTCGATGAAGGCGGCCGTGCCGCCGGCCTTCTGCGCCGAGGCGACGACGTGGAGCGCGAGGGTGGTCTTGCCGGAGGCCTCCGGGCCGTAGATCTCGACGACCCGCCCGCGCGGGAAGCCGCCGACGCCGAGGGCCATGTCCACGGCGAGCGAGCCTGTCGAGATGACGTCGATCTTCTCGCCGGAGGTCCCGCCGAGCTTCATGATCGAGCCCTTCCCGAACTGCTTTTCGATCTGCTGGATCGCCTGCTCGATCGCTCGCGATTTCTCTGTTACAGCCACCTTCTGCTCCTTAGCGCTCCCAAAAACAACGGCGCCGGCTTGCTTTACACCGGCGCCGCCCCGCTCGCCTCCGTTTTTTCCGGAGTGGCTCGTCACCAGTTCTCTTTTTCCTTGCGTTTCGGCTTCACGATCTCGAAGGTCATGGGCTGGACCGGTTGCGCCACGCCCTTCTTCTTCAGCTCTCTTTCGAGCTGCTCTTTGGACTTCTTCTTCTTGTTCTTGTCTTTGGCGTCGCCTCGACCCGAAGGCATCGGTCCCTCCATCAAAACCCCGCGGGAAGCTTCGCGGGACCGATCGAGCATAGCGTGACCGGAGCGCCCAGACTGTCGGCCAATGCCCGCCCGCCCGAGACGAGCTTCGGCCCGTGTCGCGACCCGCACCGGCGATGGCGGGGAGACGTCGCTCTTCGGGAAGGAGCGCGTGCGCAAGACAGATCCGCGCATCGCCGCGCTCGGGGACCTGGACGAGGCCCAGGCGGTGCTCGGTCTGGCGCGGTCGCAGGCACCCCGGTCCAGCCTGGGCCGCGAGATCCTCGAGCTCGAGCAGGGGCTCTATGTCGTCATGGCTGAGGTAGCGACGCCGCAGGGCGATTTGAGCCGCCTGAAGGAGCGAATTGACGCCCCCGCGGTCGCGGGCCTGGATCGCGCCCTCGAGGTGGCGAAGAAACGAACGCCGATCGAGGGACGATTCGTCGTCCCGGGCGAGAACCGCTTCTCGGCCGCGCTCGACCATGCCCGCACGGTCGTCCGCCGTGCGGAGCGCCAGGTCGTGCGGTGCGTCGACGACGGCCTCGTCTCGGGCGAGCACCTCCTCCCCTGGCTGAACCGGCTTTCGGACCTCCTCTTCGTGCTGGCCCGCGCCAGCGACCGCGGCTCTCGCGCGAAGGGGTGACCGCCGACGAGAGCGCGTGGCTGAATACCGCGCCCTGGGGCATCACACCCCGCGTGGCGGAGCGCCTCCGGGCGACGGCGACCGAAATCGCGCGCGAGTGGGGCGTTCCGCTCGGCGAGCGCATCGTCGCGGGACGGCACTCGTTCGTGGCGTTCGCGGGCGACGATGCGGTCCTGAAGGTCGTGCCCATCGAGGACGACGAGGCCGATCACGAGCCGGATGCCCTCGCGCTCCTCGGCGGTGACGGCGCGGTTCGGCTGCTCCGACACGACCGCGCGCGTCGCGCGATCCTCATCGAGCGCGCGCGCCCCGGGGACGACGCGTCGTCTCTATCGGAGTACGAAGCGATCCGCGTCGCGATCTCTGCGGCGCGGAAGCTCTGGCGACCCGCCGCGAGGGATCGCCCATTCCGTTGGATTGGCGACCTCGTGCCGCGGTGGCTCGATAACGCCGGCGACCACTATCTCGTGCGCCAGGCCAAGGAGATCTACGCGACGATGCATCCGAGCGACACGACCCTCGTGCACGGCGACTTTCATCACCACAACCTGCTGCGTCACCGAGACGGCTGGGTCGTGATCGACCCCAAGCCGATGGTCGGCGAGCCTGAGTTCGACGTCCCAACCTTTCTCTGGAATCCGATCGGACAGCAGCCGACGAGGGAGGGCGTCGAGCGCTGGATCGGAGCGTTCGCCGACGCCGGCCTCGACGCGAATCTCCTCCGCAAGTGGGCGATCGTTCGGGGCACCTATCAGGGATTGCCCCTCTCTCAGGGTTTGACCGCGGAGACGTCGCCGCAGCTCCGCGTGGTGCGCGCGCTCCTGTAACTACCTCGCTCCGCGGCCAGTTCGACACCGACTCCCTTGCCGCCTGGCTCAAACTCGCCTCGTGCGCAAGGTCGCCTTGGTGGTCCTCGTCGCGGCGACGCTCGCCGTGGCTGGCGGTGCGTACGCCTGGAGCGAGATCGTCCCCGGTCCGCCTATGACCATCGCCATCGTGCCAGGAGACGACGTCGTGGTCGCGCCGACCGCCCAGTTCCAATTCGCCTCGGACATTCGCGATGCCCGGAACCGCGCCATCGGGACGAAGCCCGCTTGGTCGTCCGAGGCACCGATCGACGAGCGCGGCCTCTTCACCGCGCCGGATCGGGCGGGCGTGTACTTCGTGAAGGCCGCGATCGGCGAGCTCACCGCTACCACGAAGATCACCGTCAAGCCCGGCGCACCGAAGACCGTCCGCGTGCTGCCGGCGTCCGCGACGCTCAAGCCCCGCGATACGGTCGCCTTCTCGGCAAACGCCTTCGACGAATGGGGCAACAACGTGCCGGTCACACCAACCTGGCGTGTGATCGCGGGGACCGGTAGCGTCGACGACCAGGGCATCTTCACCGCCGGCGCGGCCGGCGCGTCGACGATCGCAATGGACGTCGACGGGATCACGACGCAGGCGACGGCGACCGCTCAGTGCGTCCCCCCGCGCACCGAAGTGGCCGGCGGCCTGACGTTCACCGTGGTGTGCGGCGCGAACGCCGACGTGTGGCTCAACGGCAGCGGGCTCGACGCCGCGACCGTCACGTCGACGATCGACGAGTCGGTCGTCGCGGTTGAGGCCGCATTCGGTCGCGCGTTCCGGCACCGGCTCAACGTCAACGTCTTCGCAACGAAGGCAGGCTTCGACATCGGCCTGAAGCAGGTGCTTCGGGTGCAGCCGACACCGTACGAGGAGGGCGTATTCATCCCGCCCGCGATCGTCGCGGTGGATTGGAGCGGGAGCGATGCTCCGGAAGCGCTCGCGCGTCACGAGATCACGCACCTGGTCGTGGACGAGGCGGCCGGACGCCGTGTGGCGGTGCCATTCTGGCTCCATGAGGGGCTGGCGACGTTGAACGAATTTCCGGTGAGCGCGGATACCGAGCTCGTCAGTCGATACTGCGCCGCGTCCGCCGCGAAAGCGGGCCAGATGCCGGTGCTCTCGTCGATCGCCACGGGCGCGGGCTGGCGCGCGTACGTGAACGACGTCGGCGTCGTTGCGTACTACCTGGCGGCGCAGGTCGCGTCGTTCGTGGTGGCCGACGCGAAGAGCGAATCCAACCTGCTCGACAAGATCGGCGGGGGCCTGCCGATCGAGAGCGCGTACGCGGCGGCCAGCGGACGATCGTTCGACACCTTCACGTCGGAGCTCGGCGGTCGCGCGCTGGCGCTCGCGGACGGCTTCCCCGGTGTCACATCGACGACCCGTGAGTCAGACGGCGGCACCGTCTACGTGCTGTACGGCCAGCCGCCCGACACACGGGTCAATGTGAGCATCGCCAACTCGCGCTACGCCGGGTCCGACTCGCCGAAGACGAACCGGTATGGCTGCGCGATCGGTCTCCTGGGCAGCTCTTGGCCGCGTGGAACGTATCTGGTCACGCTCAACGGACCGGCCGGCCGGGCGACCGCGACCTTAGTTCGTTAGCGCAGCCAGGGCGGCGCTTCCCAGCGATCCGGGAGCACGGTGACCTTCACAGGCATCTCGGCCGCGGTCTCCGAGGCCGACTGGATCTGGTTGATCAACATCGGACCGTAGGGGCAGAACGGCGTCGTCAGCACCATCTTGATCTCGGCCTCTTCGGGCGTGAACACCACCTCGCGGATGAGGTCGAGGTCGATCACCGAAAGCCCGATCTCGGGGTCGAGCACCGACTGCAGGGCGTTCAGGATCTTCTCCTGCTTTTCGGCCTCGGCCACGACGGGTGTCGTCTTTTTCTCGTCGGTCACTTTCTCTTCTGTCACGGGATCTCCTTTTACCGCCGCACCCAGGCCACGAGGCTCAGGACCACGGTCAGCAGAACGCTCAGCACGATCGATGTCGCGAGTGGCGCGTACAGGGTCCACCCATCGCCGCGCACGGTGATGTCCCCGGGCAGGCGGCCGACGAGCGGAACGCGATCGGCGACCACGAACAGGAGCCCGAGAAACAGCATCACGCCGCCGACGAGGACGAGTACGCGTCCGAATTGACTGAGCTCCATGGCCTCAATTGTCTCACCTCAGTGTTACGAGAAGGACCCGATCGTCGTCTCCGGCCGGCGCGCCGCGGCCATCGCGGTTCGACGTCAACACGAGGAATTCGCCGCTCGGTGTCTCGAATACGTCCCGAAGACGGCCGTACTTGTTGGTCAGCAGCTTCTCCTGGAAGAGAACGGTCCGACCGTCGGAACCGAACACGACCCGGTGCAGGTGCTGGCCGCGGAGCGTCGCGAAGAGGAACGATCCCCGCAGGGGTCCGGGGCTCGTCGCGAACGTCGCGCCCGACGGTGCCCATGTCTCCACGCGCCCGCTGTCGACCAGCGGATCGCGGAATCGCGGGTCGCCGGGCGCACCGCGCACCGTCGGCCATCCGTAATTGCCGCCCGGCACGATGAGGTTCACCTCGTCGTTGCAGCAGTCGGGAAATAGATTCGACGGACCGTGCTCGGTCTCGTACAGAGACCCCGTGTCGGGGTGCCAGGCAATGCCCTGCACGTTGCGATGGCCGAGCGACCAGACCGGCGATCCCGGCGTCGGATTGTCCGGCGGTATCGAGCCATCCCTGTTGAGCCGCAGGATCTTCCCTCCGAGCGCCCTCGGGTCCTGCGCGTTCGCGCCGTTCTCGGCATCGCCTGTGGTCACATAGAGCTTGCCATCGGGACCGAACTTGAGGCGACCCCCGTCGTGAGCGTTGTTGCCCAGGATCCCGTCGAGCACGATGGTCTCTTCGACGCCGTGGCCGCCCTGGTCGCGCATGCGCACGACCTTGTTCCGGGTCGCCCCGCCCGGGACCGCGTAGCTGTAATAGAGGTAGACGAATCCGTTCTGCGTGAAGGCGGGGTCGAGCGCGATTCCGAGCAAGCCCTTCTCGCCATCGAAGCTCGTGCTCGCCGGAAGCGTGGCCCACGGATCCGCGCGCAGCCCGCCGCCCGGGCCGAGCTGAATGATGCGCACGCGCCCCGGGCGCTCGGTGACGAAGAGCCGCCCATCGGGCGCGAGGTCGACGGCCCACGGGGCGCTGAGCCCCGATGCGACGGGCTGGACGTTCTCGACGACCGCGGGGCCTACCCGGGGCGATGCCGTCGGCGTCGGGCTGGCGCTCGAAGGTGGCGCACTCGTCGGAATCGGGATCGTCGTGGTCCGCGACGACGAGCTCGCCGATGGCTGCGCGACGCAGGAGATCAGGAGGGCTGCCATAAGCAGAAGAGCGGCGGCGGGTCCTGTCCCGGGGTCGGGGCCGCGCGCTCGCCTACCGGTCCGCTGCTCCGATGGTGCGATCGGCCCACCGGCGACGCGGCCGGTCAACGGCTCGCGCGCAACCCGCTCCCCCGTGCCACCCGCCGCCGCACCATCCCGCTTGTCACACCCTTGCCGCCCGCCACTCACTTAATTGAGAGGGCGGCATCGGCGCCGCGATGAGGTAGCCCTGGGCGCTCGAGAATCCGATCCCGGCGAGCAGGTTCCACGTGGCCTCGTCCTCGACCCCGACGGCGGTCGCCTCGATCTCGCGCCCACGGGCGGCGCTGACGACAGCGCGAACGTATTCGAGCGCTCGGTGGTCACGCCCCATGCGCGTCACGAGACCGCGGCTCACTTTGACGATGTCGATGGGAAGCTTCTCGACGAGGTGGGCGTCTTCGTCGGTCGCGTCGTCGAGCGTGACGCGGATCCCCTGCGCGCGCATGAGCTCGAGGACGGGGATCGGCGGGTCCGGATCGCGCGCGAGCGCGCGAGAGTTCGCCTCCATGATCAACAGCTCGGGACCTCCGGCCACCTTGAGAGTCAGCTCCATGTAGCGGCTGAAGTGCTGGTCGTGGAGGTTGTCGACGGATAGGTTCACCGCGACGGTGAGGGGGGCGCCATCCCGCCGCCAAACGTTCGACTGCAGCAGAGCCTCGCGAAGGACCCAGAACGTAAGCCTGCGGATCAGCCCGGTCGTCTCCGCCTCAGGAATGAACTCAAGTGGCGAGACAAGGCCGCGCTCGGGGTGTCGCCACCGCACAAGGGCCTCGACGCCCGTGAGCCGCCGGCTCGGGACCTCGACGATGGGCTGGTAATGAAGGACGAGCTCGTTCTCGCTGATCGCGCGCTCCAGCTCGAAGCGCTTCAATCCTGTCTGTCCCAGAGCGTTCCGTTCTTCGGCACGTCGAGGCCGAGGTGCCGATACGTGCGTTCGGTCGCGACGCGTCCGCGCGGGGTGCGCTTGAGGTAACCCTCATGCAGCAGGTAGGGCTCGTACACGTCTTCGATCGTTTCGGAGTCCTCGCTGACCGCGGCGGCGAGCGTTTCGAGCCCGACCGGGCCGCCGCCGAACTTGTCGGTGATCGCGCGGAGAAGACTCCTGTCGCGGTCGTCGAGGCCCGCGTCGTCGACCTCAAGGGACGCGAGTGCCTCGCGGGCGACCGCGAGCGTCACGTTGCCGTCGTGGCGCACCTGCGCGTAGTCGCGCACCCGTTTGAGCCAGCGATTCGCCACGCGCGGCGTCCCGCGCGCGCGAAGGGCGATCTCGCGCCCGGCCGCGGGTTCGATCTCGACCTTCAGGATGCGTGCGGAGCGCCGCACGACCTGTTCGAGCGCCTCAGGCTTGAAAAGGTCGAGGTGATAGATCGCGCCGAAACGATCGCGAAGCGGCGCAGAGAGACGGCCGATGCGGGTCGTCGCCCCGACGAGAGTGAAGCGCGGCAGCGGAAGCCGCAGCGTCCGAGCCCCGGGGCCCTTGCCAAGGATGATGTCGAGGTGGAACTCCTCCATCGCGGGATAGAGGATCTCCTCGACCACGCGCGGCAGCCGGTGGATCTCGTCGATGAAGAGCACCGCGCCGTCTTCGAGGTTCGTCAGGATCGCCGCGAGATCGCCCGCACGCTCGATGGCGGGCCCGCTCGTGATCTTTATCGGAACCTCGAGCTCGTGCGCGATCACGCCCGCGAGCGAGGTCTTTCCCACTCCCGGCGGTCCGTAGAGCGCGATGTGCTCGAGCGACTCGCGTCGCGCCTTCGCGGCTTCGATGACGATTCGGAGCTGACCTTTGACCTTGTCCTGGTTGATGTACTCGTCGTCCGACAGGCGCTGCGGGCGCAGCGAGGCTTCAAGCGATCGCTCCTCGCCGGGTAGGGCCGTCGGCGCCGCTTCGCGCGGCGCGCGGTCCGCCTTCTTCAGCGCGGCCACGACGCGACGATCTCGGCGATGCGGTCCACGGCGCTCCCGTGCGGGACCATCTCCGACTCGGCGGCCGTCCGGAGCTTGAGCTCGACCGCGTTCTCCTTGAGATTGCGCTTGCTCACCGTGACTCGCAGCGGGATGCCGATGAGGTCGGCATCGGCGAACTTCACGCCGGCGCTCTCGTCGCGGTCGTCGTACAGGACCTCGACACCGCTCGTTTCGAGCTTCGCGACGAGCGCCTCAGCCTTGGTCCTGACGTCCTCGTCGTTCATCGGGAGCGCGATGACGTGCGCGTGGTACGGCGCAACCTGCGGCGGCCACACGATCCCTTTGTCGTCGTGATGCGTCTCGATGATCGTCTGCACCGCCCGCTCGAGGCCGATGCCGTAGCTTCCACCGAAAAAGGGTCTCCGCGTGCCATCCTCGGCGACGAAGGTCGCATTCATCTTGTCCGAGTAGTAGGTCCCATACGCGAAGATGTTTCCAACCTCGACGCCGCGCTTGATCGTGAGCCTTCCAACTTTGCACTTGGGGCAGAGGTCGCCCTCACGGACGTCCGAAGCATCGACACGCTCGCCCTCGAAGTCGCGACCCAGCACGACGTCGCGAAAATGGACGTCCTTCTTGTTCGCGCCGGCGATATACGGGCGAGCCCCGACGCCGTGGTCCACCAGCACGCGTGTCTTGAGGCCGATGGGTCCGATGTAGCCCGGAACGGCGCCCGCCTCGACGAAGTCGGCATCGCTCGCAAACTTCACCTCTCCGGTCGCGAGCGCTTTGCGCAGTTTGGCCTCGTTGACGTCGCGGTCGCCGGGAAGCACGACCGCTACGACTTTTCTGGACTGGTCACGGAATAGCAGCGTCTTGAGGAATGCATCCCCGGGCTGCCCAAGCGACGCCTCGAGTGCCTCGATGCTCTCGGTCCCGGGGGTCGCGATCGCGCTCCGTGCGGGCACGCCGTCGGCGCGCGCGGAGCCCCCTTCGATGTATCGCGTCGCCTTCTCCAGGTTCGCGCGGTAGTCGCAGTTCGAGCAGATGGCGATGCGGTCCTCGCCCACCTCGGTGAGCACCTGGAATTCGTGGGCGATATCGCCGCCCATCGCCCCGGTGTCCGACTCGACGCTGATCGCGTCGAGACCCATCCGCTCGAAAGTACGCGCGTACGCCTCGTGCTCGGCGGCATAGCTCTTCTCGAGACCGGCCTGGTCGACGTCGAAGCTGTATGCGTCCTTCATGACGAACTCGCGCAGGCGAAGAAGTCCCGCTCGGGGCCGTGCCTCGTCCCGCCCCTTCGACTGGAAGTGATAGACGATCTGCGGCATCTGCTTGTAGCTCTGGGTCTCCTGCATCGCGTGCAGGTGCACGAACTCCTCGTGCGTGTAGCTCACCATGAACTCGCGGCCGTTGTGATCTTTCGTGCGGAACGTGATCGGCTCGAGCGCGTCCCAGCGCCCGGTCTGCTTCCAGGGCTCAGCCGGCGTCAGAACGGGCATCTCCATCTCCTGCGCGCCGATCCGGTTCTGCTCCTGCCGGATGATGCGTTCGACCTTCTTTGCCACGCGGAAACCGAGCGGCAGCCACGTGTAGAGGCCTGCCGCGAGGGGCTTGGCGATCGCGGCGCGCAGCACCAGGCGGTGCCCGGGCGTTTGGGCCTCGGCAGGCGCTTCACGCAGGGTGCGGCCGAAGAGCTTGGACTGTCTCATTGCTGAACTCCGAGGGTCATATTGAGGCGCGGCGGAGTCGCCGGCGCGCATTGGCGCGCCGGCTATCGCGGGATTCGGTACGTGGACCCTCGACGAGACGTCACTTCGCGCAAGTGTACGTGCTCGACGTCAGACCTTCGCGTGCTCGAGCGCGTCCCAGACCCTAATTTGGATTCGAGGCGCGGCCTTCACGGCGGGGCTCACGCGCATCCCGATGATCTCGCGCTGGTCCTGCCAGCGCTGCGCGAGCGACTGCAGCATGGCCAGGCCGGCGGTGCGCATCTCGCCGGTCTCCCACCCCAAGATGTCGGCACGGGCGGCCTCGAGGCGGCGGTGGAACTTGTCGAGCCGTACGTACTCGTCGCCGAGCGGCCAGCGCTGCTGGTCGAGGTCGATCCCGAACACGAAGGCGGTGTCGATGAGCTGCGCGTCGCGGAAGTCGTTCCCGCGGAAGTCGTTCTTCGACCGGACGGGGTCGATCCGCGTCGAACCAGGTCCGGCCGGACGGCCGCTGAATGTGACGCTGACGACCTTGCCTGCGAAACGGCACTCCACGAACTCGGCGCGGGCCGGGGTCCAGCCGTCCAGGCGCGCGTCGTCGAACGAGCATTTCTCGAAGCGGGTGCCCTCGGGGCTGATCTGGCGCAGGTCGGCACCGTCGAACTTGCAGGAGGTGAAGACGCTGCGCGGCCGGGTCACGAAGAAGGGCGCGAACTTCTCGTCGAGCCGCAAGCCGCGGAAGTCGCACGCGACGAAGTTGCCGACGGCAAGGAGAAACTTGTCGAAGCGCGCCTTGCGGAAGTCGACGTTCGCGAGCCCGGCTCGTCCCACCGAGACGACGCCGGGCTGCGGTTCCGACCCGCCCGAGCCGGATTCCGCCTGAGCCGTCGTCAACTTGTCGGTAGTCGGAACGGCGCGCCTGACGACAGGCGGATCGTGTCGGCTTCCTTTCGCGCCGACCGGCCGGCACGTGGCCAATCGAATATTTGGGCACCTTTACCAAGCGGTGCCCAACACGAGTCGAGGTAATCGACGAAGCTTTCCAATCGATCCAATCGCTCAGAAATCGAGTCCGATCCCGAAATTGAACTTCTCAGGCTCGCATCGGTTATCGGTGTATCCACAACAACCGCGTCCAAGTAGACGAACATGCGCGACAACTTGCGCGCGTAATAAGCGCCCACCGTAGTTACCCGCACATGCGTTAACTCGCCGTCGCGCCGCTCGGTCGAGAAGCCCTCAGTCGAACGATCTGGTCGTTCAACCAGTTTTCCGAGGAGAGCCCTGGCCAACGCTGCGTGGATCTGAGCTGGAAGATAACCAAGGTCTTGCGCGAACCGATAGAGATCAGCGACCTTCCCGTACCCTTCGGGTTGGCTTCGTCCCAGGGCTTCACACTGGGCGAGCAGGAGAAGCACGAGGAAGTGCTCCTTGGGGTCCGGCATCGTTATATCGAAAACGTTCAAGATTGGGCTCCGGCTCGGGTCGAAATACTGATAGTCGCCATAAATCACCGCTCGAATGAATTCATGGCGAGGAACTAGATAGTTTCCCCCTCGTCCTTGTACGCCAAGGATCTTCGCGGTGTCGACGTGACCGCTGCCTATGAACGTCCGTATAAAGTCGAGGCCCAGACGGATGTTCCCCCCGCACATGTTCTCGCAAAACTCGAGAAGGTCCGGATTCTTCTCGAAGGACTCCAATAGGACGCCTAGATATGTGGCCACTGTAGGTACGGTGAGCGTCACACCTTCAAGTCGGTCGAGTCGCCCACTCTCAGCAATTTGGACAGCGAACTCCAGCCGTCGCTTTATCACCTGATCGAGGCGGGGAGGCGCGATCGTGAATGCGCGCGCGTGATAACCACTCAACGCACCGGAGGCTCGAGACCGATAAAAGGTCTCGGGTCGCAGCGAAATGAAGACGGTTGCCGGCCAAGTTGCCGCAATTCCCACGCCCACCAAGAAGACTTCCTGCTGAAATTCGTCCGGCCGTTGATCCACATTGTCGAGAAATACGACGATTTGCTGCCTGCGCGCCTTCTCCAGGTGTTCGAGGGATCTCTTAATGTGCTCTTCCGCATTCGCTACCAAACTAGCCAGGTAATCCAACTCCCGTCGGCCATATTCGGGAGGGTCTGACTGCTTGAGCGCGCCGAAGATGCCCTTCTCGAAACGCAGAAGCTCAGCGTGGTACACCCCTCAGGGTCGGCTGGGTTCCGAAATCCAAGTAGAGAACAATCGCATGCTCAAGCAGGTCCTTCGCTTCGATCCGGATAAGGTGTCGCACGAACATCGTCTTGCCGACCCCAACGTCACCAACCAGCAGAACCGGTCGACGACTGACGACGTGGGCGAGCAGATCTGGATCGACGCCCTTCTTTGTCGTTGCGGGGACAAGCGATGGCCCTGCCGTCTGCTGCTCGAGCGCTGCGTATCTTGTTTCCAGAATGGTCTTACTGACTAAGGCGTACTGCGATAGCGCTCCACTCGGGCAGTAGGTGCCTTCGAGAAACTCCGCCTCGTTTCGCGTTGCGCGTACCGCGTCCTCAATAATGACGTCGCCCAGGATCTGCAGATCTGTCTGATGGGTGTTTCTGACTCGGTATCCCGGATAGCCCGAGACGTGCTGAGCGAGCTTGACCGGGGGAGGTGGCGCGACCATCTCCGAAAGTTCTCGTGAGAGACCTTGGGCCTGCACTCCTGATTTTGACGCGACATTCCACAGAAGTTGGAAACGGGCGATCATCTGCTCTACCGAGTCAAAGACAATCGCGCGTCCTTCAAGTGGTGGAGTCCCGTCCAATCGACTACCAAGGAATGCGATGAGCTGATGCCCGTTGCACACCGCCCCGAAGTTGGTTCCTCTGCTCGTGCAATAGTCGATGCACTGAGAGATCGCGGCGTAAGCCGCTTCGTTCGTCCGCTTGAAATAGGCAATCGGTAGTTGAGGTGAATGGACGAGCTGGCCGGCGGGCAGCTCGAAGTACTCGCCTTCGCGCTTCGCCTCTAGGATGAGCGCGCGCAACGGCGCAGCAAGGGAGTAGTCCGCGTACTTGCCGTCGAATCTCTCCTCTGAGATGCAATCGCTCCGCTCCCAACCGAGACACTCGAAGAGCAGGCGATCGATAATCTGAAGTCGGGTCGTCGCCTCGTTGCGTCCCCGACCTTCGCTAGTGATCTCGTCGGCGGCCAAGCGTTTGAGGGCAGCGAGGCCGTCTTCAAATGTCAGCACACCACAAAATTAGCCCCGGACGGCTAGGTGCGCTGCCCTGCTGGGACACTGCGACCGGGAGTCAGCTGTCCTTCGTGCGAAAGCTTCGGCGCCTTCTGCGAGTAGGGCTCCTTGCCGTTCTCGATGAGGATCTTGTCGATCTCGGCGAGCAGCCCATCCATGAGCTGGTCCTCCGGGTACGTGCCGACGACCTTGCCCTTGCGGAAGATCGCGCCCTTCCCCACTCCGCCGGCAATGCCCACGTCGGCGTCCTTGGCCTCGCCGGGTCCGTTGACCTCGCAGCCCATCACGGCGACCTTCATCGGCACAGGAAGCGCGCGCAGGCGCTCCTCCGCGACCTTCGCGAGCGGTATGAGGTCGATGTCCGCGCGCCCGCACGACGGGCACGCGACGAGGGTGAGGCCCTGATCGCGCAGACCGAGCGACTTCAAGAGATCGAACGCGGCCTTCACCTCGACGACCGGATCTTCGCTGAGCGACACGCGGATTGTGTCGCCGATGCCCTCGTATAGGAGCACGCTCATCCCGGCCGCGGAGCGGATCGAGCCCGAGAGCGCGGTGCCGGCCTCGGTGACCCCGAGATGGAGCGGGTACGGGACGGCCTTCGCGAGGCGGCGGTACGCGGCGATCATCACCGGCACCTCGAAGGCCTTCACGCTCACGACGATGTTGTCGAAGTCGAGGTCCTCGAGGATGCGGATCTCGGAGAGCGCGAGGTCCACCATGCGCTGCGCCTCGTCGCGGATGTCGCCCGGTTGCCGGTCGCCGATCGACCCGTGGTTCACGCCGATCCGGATCGGCGTCCCCTGCTCTTTCGCGCGCTTGGTGACCTCGCGCACCCCATCCTTGTTGTGGATGTTCCCGGGATTGAGCCGGAGCTTGTGTACCTTCGCGTCGAGCGCCATGAGCGCCAGGCGGTAGTCGAAGTGGATGTCGGCGACGACCGGCAGGATGGAGCGCCGGACGATCTCCTTGAGCGCCTCGCCGCCGCGCTTGTCGGGCACAGCGACGCGCGCGATCTCGCAGCCCGCTTCCTGGAGGAGCTCGATCTGGCGGATCGTGGCGTCGACATCGTGCGTGAGCGTGGTGCACATCGATTGCACCGCGACCGGGGCGCCGTCGCCGATCGCGGTTCCGCCCACCCAGACGCGCTTGGACTTCCGGCGCGGGCGGGGCGACGCGCGGTCCTCCGGCAGGCTCAGGTCGACGTTCATGGTGCTCACACTCAAAGTGTAGAGGCGCGAATTGCCTATTCCGTGGCCGCCGAGACTCTTAGGGAAAGATGAGACCGCCGCGTTCGTCGAACGAGGTTCCCTCGGCCCAGATGACTTCCCAGGCGTTTCCCTCCGGATCGAGGAAGTCGAATCCGCGACCGCCGAAGGAGAGGTCCTTCGGTTCGCCGAGGATGCGGATGTCGTCGAACCGTTTCATCGTCTGGTACGCCGCATCCACGCGGGCCGCGTTTTCGAGATTGATCGAGAGAACGAATCCCTTGAAAGCGCCCGCCGCAGGCGGAGCGCCGAACTCCTTCTCGTAGTTCGTCGCCGGGAAAAGCCCTAGCACCGCGCCACTCGTCTGGAACGCGACGAAGCTCTCGTCGCTGAACTTCGACTCCGGCCAGCCGAACTGTCGGTAGAAGCGCGTCATCGCCGGCATGTCGCGCACCGCGAGAGTCACGAAACTCGTGCGCGCTGGAATGCGACCTCCGTCGGTCCGAGCGTCGGTCTCGCGCGGGCGAGTCGAAGGATCGCTCTCGGGCGGAGGCTCGCGCAAGAACTGGCCGACGTCCGCACCTTGCGCCGGCGGTTTCGGATCGCTCACCCGTCCGGTCCGGGAGATGATCGACGTACTCGGTCAGGATCGGATCCATGGGACCGAAGCAGGAATATGAGCCAGCCTGCGATCGCTAGGACAGACGCGAATCCAAGCAAGGCAGCCGCGAGGTTTTGGATCCTCAAGGCGTCTGCGATGACAGCCAGGGCGAGAACCAGGCTCCCTGGGGTCATCAGTGCATACACCAACGAGTTCAATACGCGCCCAGTCGTCGTCGCTGCGCGCGGAAGGGCACACGCCCGGGACCAGCGCGGAAACCGGGCAATGTCTCCGAACTGAGCCGTAATCGCAGTCGTGGCGAACACGAACATCAATGCGGAGGTGAGGCTGACGGCGATGTACATCAGCCAGGCGTCCACGCCTACGCGCTCGCACCTGTATATGACCGCAGGCCCAGGCGCCAGAACCAAGACGCGAGTACGAATGCCGCGATGGTCCCCAGGATGAGGAATCCGAGGCCGAGCGGATCGAGCCGCCCCGCGATCACTTTAGCGGGAACCGTCACCGCGATGCCGATCGGAACTGCGCTCGACAGCGTGACGCGGAGCCAGCCGGGATAGACGTCCACCGGAAACCGGCCCGCGTCCATGAACGACCAGTAGAGCGCCATGAGGTTGTCGACACGGACGAACCAGAACGCGAACGTCGAGAGCGCGAGTAGGAGCGCGTAGATGAGCGCGAAGCCGCACACCAGGGCGATCGGGAATCCGACGGCTTCGGCGAAGCCGATGTTCGGGATCCGCGAGAGGCCGACAACGACGACGATTGCCCCGAGGCCCATCTGCGCGAGCTGCACGACTTGAAAGTTTCGAAGGGTCACAAGGAACTGTGCCGATACCGGTTTCAGAAGCGCGAAGTCGAGCGTGCCGAGCCGGACGTGTTCCATGAACTTCTCGAAGCTCGGCTGGAGGACGAGCTCGCCGAAGCCCTGCACGAGGTAGAAGCAGCCGAGCAGGACGAGCATCGCGCCGAGGTCCCATCCGTTCAGCACCGTCGTGTAGCTAAATAGGACGAGGATCGCGCCGACGCTCGTCCCGGTCACGACAATCCCCTGCACGATCTCGAGGACGAGGTTGAGGCGGTACTCGAGCTCGTACTGGAGCTCGGTGCGGAAGAAGATGCGCAGTAGGCGCAGATAGCGCTTCATCAGGCACCGACCGCGCTGTACTGCCGGACGCCAACGCTCCACACGCGCTGCAGCGCTACATAGAACACGACGACCCAGAACACCTGCCCACCCATGAGCACGAGCGCCGTCGATACGCTGACCCCGCCGCGGAGGATCTCGGCGGGGACACCGAGGACGTAGCCGAACGGAAGGGCCAGCGAGATCGCTTGCAGCGGGCCCGGCAGAAGAGCCAGCGGTGCGATCTGTCCGGCGAAGATGAACCCCGCCCGATCCCACAGCGTCGTGATCGCGTGCACCCGCGTCGTCCAGAACGCGAGGGTCGCGAGGACCCAGCTCGAGAGGAAGCTGAGCGCCGCCGCGAGCACCACGCTCGGCACGAACAGGAGGATGTGCGCCGGTGTCGTGCGAAACCGCGCATCGAAGGTCAGAGCGAGAAACACGAGGATGATCCCGAGCGGGATGATGGTGGTGAGCTTCCACACGACGTTCTCGACGACCGAGTAGTGGATCGGATGCAGCGGGCGCAGGAGCTTCGGCGAGAATCGGCCCATTCGCACCTCGAACTCGAACTCGTAGGCGTTCCAGCTCGTCACGAGGTTGATGACCAGGGAGAGGCAGATGTAGTACGCGGCGAAGTCGCGGACGTCGTACGCGCCGATCTGCCCGCCCTGCGACCTCGCCACCGCGACCCAGGCGGCGAGGAAGATCACCGGCCGGATCACGGCGAAGAGCATCCAGAGGATCGACTGCACGCGGTACTGGGACGCCGCCTGGATCTGCGCGACGAGAAGGGCGCGATAGATTCGGATCACGCGCTCACCGTGGTCTGCTCGGACGTGAAGACGCGGTCGATCACCTCCTCTATCGGCGGGTCCTCGACGGAGATGTCCGCGAGGCGATCGCCGAGGTCGTTCACCAGGCGGGCCGTCCGCTCGGGGGCGACGTGCCGGTCCACCCTGATCGTCACGCGACCCTCCTCGCGCGAGACGACCGTGCCGTAGGCGTCGAGGTCGGCCGACGACGCGGCGCCGTCATGCAACGTCGCGGTGATGATCTTGTAGGGAGCCATGCGCTCCGCGAGGTCGGCGAGCGGCCCGTCATAGAGAAGCCGGCCCCGGTGAATCACGATCACGCGCTTGCAGAGCGCGACCACGTCGTCCATGTAGTGGCTCGTGAGCAGGATCGTCGCGCCGTTCCGCCGGTTGTACTCGGCGACGAAGCGGCGGATGCGCGACTGCATCGAGATGTCGAGCCCGATCGTCGGCTCATCGAGGAAGGCAACGCGCGGGGAGTGGATGAGGCCCGCCGCGAACTCGACCTTCATGCGCTCGCCGAGTGACAGGTTCCGCACCGGCTTGTGCACCAGCTCCCCCAGCTCGAGGAGCTCGGTGAGCTCCTTCACGGTGGCGCGGAACTGCTCTTCCGGGATGCGGTAGATCTCCTGAAGCACTCGAAAGCTGTCCGCGGCCGGGATGTCCCACACCAGCTGCGTTCGGTTGCCCATGAGGAGGGTCATGCTCTTTAGATAGGCGTTCTCGCGGCGCCAGGGGACGTACTCGAGCACTCGCGCCTCGCCCGCCGTCGGGTGAAGCAGTCCCGAAAGCATCTTGAGCGTCGTCGTCTTCCCCGCCCCGTTCGGCCCGAGGAAACCGACGACCTCACCGGCTTCGATCCGGAACGTGATGCCGGCGACCGCGTTCACGTCTTTGCGATGCCGACTCACGAACGACCGGAGGGTTGCCCCGAGTCCCTCCTCGCGCTCCGACACGCGGAAGGTTTTGCGCAGCTCGCGGACGTCGACGACGGCCTCGGTCATTCGGGGCATGATGACCGCGTTCACCGGCGCGCGCGAGTGCATCATTTGCTGCGAACACAAGGAGGCCAGACCGATGACTGAGCAGCGCGTGATCCCGATGCTCGCGTACGAAGATGCGAGTCGCGCCGCCGACTGGATCTGCAAAGTCTTCGGCTTCCGTGAGGCTGAGCGCTTTCACGACGGCGTCGGCACGGTCACCGACGTGGTCCTCGAGCTCGACGGCGGAACGGTCATCGTGGGTCATCCGAGCGACGCGTACCAGGGGCCGCGGCGCCATGCCCAAGCCTGCGCGCTCGCGCGCCAATGGCTGGAAACGTCGTACATCGTCGACGGCGTCGTCGTGTACATCGACGATGTCGACACGCATTTCGGCCGTTCCAAGCGTGGCGGCGCCAAGATCTTGAGCGAGCCCGAATCGAACGAACGGCAGCGCCAGTACCGCGTCGAGGATCTCGAGGGACATCGCTGGATGTTCGCGCAGCGCCTCGGGGGCTAGCCTCCCGCGGCGCGACGGATATCGGCGACGCTCACGACCACGAGAAAGCCGAGCAGTAGCACGAACCCGACTGCGTGGATCGCGGCCTCGACCTGCGGCGAAAGCCGACGGCGCAGCACGGCGGAGAGCAGCACGAAGAAGAGCCGTCCGCCGTCCAGGCCCGGGAACGGGATGATGTTCAGGACACCCAGGTTCACCGAGATCACGCCGATCAGCTTGAGGAAGGCCGCCACGCCGAGCTGGGAGACGGCGGCGGTCACGAGAAAGATCTGGATCGGCCCGCCCACCGGCGGAGGCCCAGGCTCGTTCGCGGGTCGTGAAAGCAGCTGCCCGGGTAGCTCGGCGATCTGTCTGACCACGTCGCTCGTAAGCCGAACGGCTTGGGTGAAGGCCTGCGGAGGCGCGAGCGCGGTGGGCGGAGTCGTTGCGTCCTCCAGCCTGACTCCCAGGGGGCCCTCGCTAGTGGGAGGTGTCGGGCGCGGCACGACGGTGAGAGGCCCGATCGTTTTGCCGCCCCGATCGAGAACGATCGTGACCTCTTTGCCGACGTGGCCGAAGATATACGTCCGCAGGTCGGTGGTACGGGTGATCGTCTTGCCGTCGATGGTCCGCACGATGTCGCCGGGCTGGATCCCCGCGGCCTCGGCAGGCGATCCCGGCGCGACCTCCGCGACCTTCACGACGTCGGCCGGTGCTTCGGTCCCGATCATGAACGCCGCGGTCAACACGACGATCGCAAGTACGAAGTTCATCGCGACTCCCGCGGCGAGCACGATCGCCTGGGCCCACCACGGTTTCGAGGTGAATGAGCCGGGGTCGCCGGCACCGTGCTGCTCGATCGAGAAGTCGTCCTGCCCGAGGATCCGCACGAAGCCACCGAATGGGATGGCGTTGATGCTGTAGTCGATCCCCCCGCGGCGAATTGCCACGACGCGCGGCGGGAAACCGAACGCGAACTCCAGCACGCGCATGCCGAGCAGGCGTGCGGTGATGTAGTGACCGAACTCGTGTACGGCGATGATCAGGGTGAACATCACCAGGAACAGCGGGATCGCGAGCGGGTTCTGCCTGAAGAAATCGATGAGCCCGCCCATCAGGCCAGTACCGCCGGCGTACCAAGCGACGCCCGCACCGCCGAGTCGATCGCGATGACCTCGTCGAGGTCCGGCTCGCGGGACCGTTTCACTCGAGCGCCGAGCTCCGCGCCGCGTCGAAGAAGCGTGGCGATGTCGGTGAACGCGATGTCACCGTGAAGAAAGCGCTCGACGGCGAGCTCGTCCGCGGCCGAAAGGCCCACCATCGCACCGAGATCCCCCGACCGCGCGGTCTCGAGGACAACCGCGAAGCACGGATAGCGCCGCACGTCGATCTCGCCGAAGTGGAGTGATCGGTCGGCGCTCCAATCGAAGCGCGCCGCGGGCGATGGGGCGCGGTCCCAAAGCAGCGCGTACTGGATCGGCAGGCGCATGTCAGGCTCGGCGAGCTGCGCTTTCACGCTTCCATCGACGTATTCGATCATGGCGTGAACGATGCTCTCAGGGTGGTACACGACGTCGATCTGCTCGTAGTCCAGCCCGTACAGCCATCGCGCCTCGACGACCTCGTAGCCCTTGTTCACGAGAGTCGCCGAGTCGATCGTCACCTTCGGTCCCATCTTCCACGTTGGGTGGCGAAGCGCATGCTGCGGCGTGACCCCCGGCAGCGCCTCGAGCGGAACGTCTCGGAACGCGCCACCCGACGCGGTGAGCGCGACGCGGCTGACCGCTGAGAGATCCTCACCCACGAGGCACTGCCAGAGCCCGCTGTGCTCGCTGTCGACCGGACGAAGCCGGTCCCCCGCCCCACCCGATAGACGGCGGATCAAGTGGCCGGCGGCGACGAGGACCTCCTTGTTCGCGAGGGCGACGCGCTTGCCGTCCTCCAGCGCCGCGACGGTCGCGCGCAGTGCGGCGACGCCCGGTGTCGCTACGAGGACCAGGTCGGCATCCGCGTCCGTGGCGAGCGCCACGAGAGCGTCCGATCCGAGCACCGTCCGCGCAGTCGGGAACTCCATCGCCAGCTCGCGGAGTGCATCGGCGTTCCGATTCGCGCCGAGCGCGACCACGCGCAGGCGATCCGGTTGCGCGCGGACGACGTCGAGCGCCTGGCGCCCGATCGAGCCGGTGGCGCCGAGGATCGCGATTCGGATCGGCAGGCTCACCAATCCATCATCCCAGACGTCACCGCCGCTGCTGCCCTGAGCTCAGAACCGGCCGAAAGACCCGCCTTCGCTGCCCAGACTGGCGAGTCCCCAGATGCCGATGACGAGCACGAGGAAGGTCGCCACGGCAACCAGGCTGTCCAACCGATCGAGAACGCCACCGTGTCCCGGGAAGATCGTTCCCGAGTCCTTCACGCCGGCGCGTCGCTTCGCGTATGACTCGAGGAGATCGCCCGCAAGGCCAATCGGCCCGATCCCCACGGCCGCGATGGCCGCTCCAGCGCGAGGAAGACCGAACGTGGCTGCTACCGCGAGAACGACGACAGCGCTCGCCGCAAATCCCGCGACCGTTCCTTCCCACGTTTTCCCCGGACTGATGCTCGGTGCGAGGCGCCGACGCCCTAGCGCGGTGCCGGCGAGGTAGGCGATGACGTCAGCGGCCCACGTCGGGAAGACCGCGAGGATGAGCCACACAGGCAGATCGTCGGCGGTCCCGTGCCGCGCCGCGAACGGTCCCAGCTGCTTCAGCGCTCCGAGGCACGCCAGGCCAAGGAAGAACAGCGCGGCGAACGCGAGTGCCGGCCGACCTGCACGGAGTGAGAGCAGCTCCATGAGACCGAGGATGCCCATCACGATCAACAGGACCCAGAAGAGAATCGCCGGGGCGAAGATGCCGACGAGGACGACCGGCGCATAGACGACCGCGGTGATCGTTCGCGTGCGGAGGTCCTTCACCGGCCGAAGCGGCGCTCGCGCTTCGCGTACGACGCGAGCGCGGCGTCGAGATCCGCCGTCGAGAAGTCGGGCCATAACACCTCGGTTGCCCACATCTCCGCGTAGGCGACCTCCCACAGCAGGAAATTCGACACCCGCAGCTCGCCACCGGTCCGGACAAGCAGATCGGGATCGGGGTGATCCGGCGCGTAGAGGCGCTGGGCGATCGCCGCCTCATCGACCTGATCGGGTGCGAGGTCATCCGCGACCAGGCGCCGAACCGCGTCGACGATCTCGGCGCGACCGCCGTAGTTGAAGGCGAGCGTCATCACGCCGCGCGTGCCGCCCGAGGTCGCCTGGACCGCGCCGGCGATGGCTTTCTGCAAGCGGTCCGAGAGCTCGCCGAGGCGTCCGATCACGCGGAGCTTCACCTCATCCTCGACGAGTGTCTTCGTCTCCCGCCGGATCGTCTCCTCGAGGAGGGTCATCAGCCCGGTCACTTCATCGGGGTCGCGGGTCCAGTTCTCCGTCGAGAAGCTGTACAGGGTGAGGTACTCGACGCCGCGTTCGCGCGCCGCACGGAGCGTCTTGCGGATGGTCTCGACCCCCGCGCGATGGCCGGCGATCGCAGGAAGATGGCGCTGCCGCGCCCAGCGCCGATTGCCGTCCATCACGATCGCGAGATGCCGCGGGACGGCGGCGGTCAAACGGAGAGGATCTCCTTCTCCTTCGCCTGCCCGATCTCGTCGGCGGTGAGGATGTACCGGTCGGTGAGCTTTTGGAGCTGCGCCTCGACGCGCTTCACCTCGTCGGTGGTGACGCCCGAGCTCTTTTCCTTGGACTTGAGGTCGTCGTGCGCATGGCGGCGCAACGTGCGGACCTCGACGCGGCAGTCCTCGACCTTCTTGTGCAGGACCTTCACCAGATCCTTGCGGCGCTCCTCGTTGAGCGCGGGGATGTTCAGGCGGATAACCGCGCCGTCGTTGCTGGGCGTGAGCCCGAGGTCCGACCCGATGATGGCCTTCTCGATCGCCTTGATGAGGTTGCGATCCCATGGCTGGATGACGATCTGGCGCGGCTCGGGCGCGCTGATCGCGGCGAGCGAGACGAGCGGCGTCGCAGCGCCGTAGGCGTCGACCTCGAGCTCCTCAACGAGGCTGGGCGCGGCGCGGCCGGTGCGTACGCTAGCGAGCTCGTGCTTCAGCGCCTCGATCGCCTTCTTCATCCTCGTCTCGCTCTGAGCGAGGACATCCTCGAGTGCCATCAGCGGCTGTGCACGAGCGTCCCGACCTGCTCGCCCCTCGCCGCACGGACCATGGCGTCGGGCTGCGAGATATCAAAGACGATGATCGGGATGTCCCGCTCCTCGGCGAGCGTCGCAGCCGTCGCGTCCATTACCCCGAGCCGCTTATCGAGGAGGTCACGGTGCGTCAGCTCGTCGAGCTTCCGAGCGCCCTGCGTCGTCTTCGGGTCGGCGTCGTACACGCCGTCGACCGCGTTCTTCCCCATGAGGATCACGTCCGCGTCGATCTCCGCGGCACGGAGCGCGGCCGCGGTGTCGCTCGTGAAGAACGGGTTTCCGGTCCCGGCGGCGAAGATCACCAGGTGACCTTTCTCGAGGTGATGTATCGCGCGCCGGCGGATGTACGGCTCGGCCACTTCGGCGATCGTGATCGCCGACAGGACCCGGACCGGCACGCCGACCGACTCGAGCTGTGACTGCAGCGCGAGCGCGTTGATGACCATCGCGAGCATGCCCATGTAGTCGGCGGTCGCCCGCTCGATCCCATGCTCCGCGACGGCGGCCCCGCGCATGATGTTGCCGCCGCCGATGACGACGGCAACCTGCGCGCGGAGGTCATGCACCTTCTTGATCTCGAGCGCGAGGTATTTCGTGTACTCCGGGGAGATCCCGAACTTGCGATCGCCGAGAAGCGCCTCGCCCGAGAGCTTCAGCAGCACCCGGCCGTATTTGGCCTTCGCTTGAACCGCCATCAGCGGCAGTCTAGGTCGGCTCGCCGTTCGACTGGCCGAGCTCGAACCTCTTGAACCGTTTGACGCGAACGTTCTCTCCCGTGGTAGCGGCGACGGCCGTGACGAGCTCGCCGATGGTCTTCGAAGCGTCGCGGATGTAGGCCTGCTCGAGAAGCTCGTCCATGTCCTTCGGATCCATGGCCGCGACCTGCATCGCTATTTCCCTGGCGAGCTCGCGGAAATCCTTGTTGCGGGCTACGAAGTCGGTCTCGCTCGAGAGCTCGACCATGGCGCCGATCCGGCCGCCCGCGTGGACGTACGCCTCCACGACCCCCTCTTTCGCCTCGCGGTCGGCCTTCTCCTTCGCTTTGGCGAGCCCGCGCTCCTTGATCAGGCCCTTCGCTTTGGAGAAGTCGCCCTTCGCCTCGTCCAGAGCACGCTTGCAATCCATGACGCCGGCGCCGGTCTCCTCGCGGAGGCGCTTGACGTCGTCCTTTGTGTTCGCCATTACTCGTCCTCTTTCTTGTCCACGGCGGCCTCGGCCTCTTCTGCCGGCTCTTCGTAGCGCTGCCCGCCGATCGGATACTCCTCGTCCTCTTCCGGCTCATACACGCGGGGTGTGCGCTTCGCACGAGGTACGCCGATGCCACCCTCGTACTGCTCGGCCGTCGTCGACGGCGCGTAGCCCATGTCCTCGGGCGTCGCCTCCTTGCGCGCAGCGTCGAACTGCTGGCGACCTTCGATGATCGCGTCCGCCATCTTCTGGCAGATGAGCTTGACCGCGCGGATCGCGTCGTCATTCGCCGGAATGATCACGTCGATGAGGTCGGGGTCGCAGTTCGTGTCGACCATCGCGATGATCGGGATCTCGAGCCGCCGCGCCTCCTCGACCGCGATGTGTTCGCGATGCGGGTCGACGACGAAGATCGCCGTCGGCGGACGGCGCAGCTCGCGCACGCCTGAGAAATAGCGATCGAGATGCGTGAGCTCATCGTCGAGGCGCTGCGCGTCCTTCTTGGGCATCGTCGCGAAGTCCCCGCGCTCTTTGCGCTCCATCAAGTCGTTGAGCCGCTGGATGCGCTTCTGGATCGTGACGAAGTTCGTGAGGAAGCCGCCGAGCCACCTCTGATTCACGAAGTGCATTCCGGCGCGCTTGGCTTCCTCGGAGATCGACTCCTGCGCCTGCTTCTTGGTTCCGACGAAAAGGATCTGCCCGCCGTCGGCGGCGAGGTCCCGCATGAAGATGTAGGCCTCCTCGACGCGCGAAAGCGTCTGCTGAAGGTCGATGATGTGAATGCCGTTGCGCTCCATGAAGATGAAGCGCTTCATCTTGGGATTCCAGCGGCGAGCCTGGTGTCCGAAGTGCACACCGGACTCGAGGAGCTGCTTCATCGTGACGACTGCCATGTGCGTCTCCCTTGTTCCTCCGCCTGCCGTACCGATGAGGGGGACTGGCAAGCGTGCGAAGTACCGAGCTTCGTGCTCGATCTGAATCAATTCTACTGGCTGCAAGTCCGTTTGGAGGGAGGCGGGTCCTGTCCCGGCTGCTCAGACTCGGCAGCGCCGGGGTCTCCTTCGCTCGGCCCCTCGTGGGATCGCGATGGACCGCCGGCCAGGGGCCGCTCGCTCAGAAGACCCCGACGCTGCCGAGTCCCCCCGCAACTCGCCCTCTGGCCCAGAGTTCGTCGATCGGGCTCGCTCTTTCTTATCCCCTTTTCACCCCGGCACGTCGAATGCGGAGTAACAAGGGACAAATGGCCAAATACGACGAAGCTCCCGTGCCTCGCGGCACCTCTCACCGGTGGGAAGTGCTCATGTCCGACGACGGTGCGGCTTCCCAGGCTGGGCCCGACCGGCGGACGGCGAGGGACGTCCGCGGAGAGCACCGCGTCCTCCTGTCCTTCTCCGACAAAGACCTCGCGGCGATGCCCCTCCTCCCCGAGAACACCCGATTGGTGCGCGGCGGCTGGTATCTGGATCTGCACGACCCCGCTCGCGCCGACTTCATCGCCAGCGGCGACGAGACCGTCGAGCCGGGGCAGCACGTCGTCGCACGAAAAGAGGTCTCCGAGGAGCTATGGGATGAGCTTCTTCGGGCCTGTGACGGCGTCCTCGGGCGGCCCTCGATGCGGCGCCTTCGACCGGCGGTCTAGCCGGCCCCTCGGAGAAAACAGATCGGCCCGGCTTTCGCCGGGCCGATCACCATTTCCAGCAGAGGGCGGTACTAGGTGAGGTTGTTGCCGATGTTGCTGAAGATGTTCTGGAGCTGACCGCGCAGGAAGATCATGGCGACGATGACCGCAATGGCGATGACAGCGATGATGAGTGCGTACTCCACGAGACCCTGGCCCTCGTCGTCACGGAAGAATGCGAGCACTTTTAAGTCCCTCCTTTCTTCCATGGTTTCTGGCTGACTGCCAGCCGACCTGAGGCAAAGAATAGGTGAGGTCATACGCCCTTCCAGTCCCCCTCCCGTACTCCCCCGTTGGAGTGATACCTAGCGGAAATCGGGGTGCCCGCGACGGCGAACGCGCTCGCGCAGGAGCTCCAGGGGGCTTCGAGGACGTGGCGGTTTGATGGCATCCGCGCCAAGTGTCGCGGCTACAGCATCCCTCAGCTGCTCCAGCGAGCACCCAAATATCTCGCCACTCGTCTCAAATTCCGCCCGGAGGCGCAGGAAACCGAAGCGGTTGTGTCGAGAGACGTCCAATCCTGAGACGAGCTCGTCGAGTAGCACGTAGAGCTCGCGGCGCGCCTCTCGGGAAAGGCTCGCGAGCCAGGCATCGAGCGCTCTCGTCGAGCGGTCATTCACGGTCGCACCACGCTGCCACGCGCGCGGCTATCCCGTCGAGTGGCAAATGCTCGGTCCGGGCATCCGGAAGCGAACTGAGGAGGACCTCGCCGTAGTCCTTCGTCACCACCCGGCGGTCGAGCAGCACGACCGCCCCGTAGTCGGTCTTCGTGCGGATCAGTCGGCCAAACCCCTGACGCAGGCGGAGAGCGGCCTGAGGTAGCTGGAACTCGATGAACGGGTCGTCGTAGCGCTCGGCCCGTCCCTGGACAAGCGGATCATCGGGCACGCTGAAGGGAAGCCGGGCAATCACGACACAGCGGAGCACGTCGCCCGGCAGGTCGACCCCCTCCCAGAATGATTGCGTGCCGAGGAGAACGGCTCGACCTTGCGTGAAGCGCTCGAGAAGAGCCCGACGCGAGCCGTCGATCCCCTGGGTCAGCACCGCGAGACCATCGGACTCCAGCGCGCCCAGGCGCCCGGCCGTCTCGCGCAAAGCCACGTGGGAGGTGAACAGGACGAGCGTGCGTCCGTCGAGCGTCCGAGCGACATCCTCGATGAGCCGAGCAGCCTCTGTGACGAAGCGATCGTCGGCGGGAAACGAGATGTCGACGGGCAGGACGAGGAGCGCCTGGCGCTGGTGATCGAATGGCGAGCCGACAGCGAGAGTCTCGGCGAGATCGGCGATGCCGAATCGGTCGAGCGCGAAGTCGAAGGAGTCCGCGACCGCGAGGGTCGCGGAGGTGAAGATCACCGCGCGATGCGTGTCGACGACCGTGCGCCGGATCACCCCACCGAGGTGCGTCTGGGCGACGTGCAGCGCGAGCCCGCCCCCGTTGTCTCGTTCGAGCCACACGATGTCGCTCAAGCGCGGATCGTGTAGTCCTCGCGTGATCGCGGCGCGTGCGCCGGCGAGCTCGCCCATCGCGGCATCGAGGTCGGCGAGCTCGTCTTCGTCGCCGCCCAGGCTGCGGATCCGCTCCGCCGCGAACGAGATGCCCGCGATCGCGTCGGCGAGGCGCTCACCCGCGAGCTCGACCGGCAGCCAGCGATCGTCGCTCGCGCGCAGACCCGCGGTGATGCGCATGCGTTCCTCGGGCACGCCGGAGATCGTGGTGAGCAGCGCACCGAGAGCGGCGAACACTTCCGTCGTCCGCTCGAGCGCGCGCTCGACGTCGGCACGGATCCGCTCGGCGTGTTCCGCTCTGGCCGGATCGCGAAGGGCGGACGTCACGGCGAGGGAGTGCGCGACGCGCTGGAGGTCGCGGCGCAGGCGTGGTTCGTACAGCTCGAGCCCGAAAGTATCGGTCGCGACGTCCTCTAGTCGATGCGCCTCATCGATGACAACGTGCTCGACCTGAGGCAGAAGCGCGCCGCGCATCCGGGCATCCTGTAGCAGGAGCGCGTGGTTCACCACCACGATGCCGGCATCGGCCGCGGCTTCACGTGCCCGCTGCAGGTAGCAGTTCACGCCCGGCGTCCGCTTGCACCGCCGCTGATCGCACGACTCGTCGTTCGCCGAGACCCGTGACCAGAGCTCGCCCTCGCCGCGCATGAGGTTCAGCTCGGCGCGATCGCCGCTCTCGGTCGCGGTGCGCCACACGAGTGTCTTACTGATGAGGCGAGCCTCCTCACGCGTCGACACGGAGCCTCGGAGAATTTGCCAGCGCCGTGGACACAAGTAGTTCGAGCGACCTTTGAGCACGGCGACGGTGACGTCCGTCCCGAGGGCTGCTTGGAGTGCCGGCAAGTCCTTGCGGACCAACTGATCCTGCAGCGGAAGCGTGTGCGTGGAGATGATCACGCGCTCCCCCATCTCAGCCGATGCGAGAGCCGGGACCGCATACGCCATCGATTTCCCGACGCCCGTGCCGGCCTCGGCCACTAACGCGCCGCCGTCGCTGAACGTCCGCTCGATGGCCGCCGCGAGCTCGCGCTGCTCTGGACGATCCTCATAGCCGACGAGCTTCTCCGCGAGCGGGCCGTCGCCGGCGAACACGGTTTCGACGCTGAGCGAGCGGTGAGCAGCGCGGGAGTCCTCTTCGCTCGGCCCCGCGTGGGATCGCGATGATCCTTGAGCTAGGGGCCGCTCGCTCAGAAGACTCCCACGCTGCTCACTGCCGTCACTCCACGAGTCGCGAACGGCGGTCGCCGCGGCATCGCGGAAGAACTCGGCTGTACTCGGTCCGAGCAGCTCGCTCAAAGCGGCGATCTCGCTTAAGACAAGTGCGGGAAGCTCGCGCGCGACGCGGGCGAGGTGCCCGAGGACGAGCGCGGATGTGATCGCGTCGTCGAGCGCACGGTGCGCGGCGTCGGGGACGATCGCCGCATCGGCGGCGAGCCGCTGCAGGGCGTAGCTCGACGCTGAAGGCAGCAGGATCGACGCAAGCTCGGCCGTGTCGAGTGTCGCGGCGCCGATGGGCATGCCGGCGCGCTCGAGGAACGAGACATCGAAGCCGACGTTGTGCCCGACGAGGCACGGCGGGCCGTCGCGGAAGGCGAAGTCCACAAAGAGCGCGAGCGCTTCGGGAGACGAGGGCGCGCCCTGCAGATCCTCGTCGCGAATGCCGGTCAGCCGCACGATGGGCGGCGTGAGCGGGCGGCCCGGGTCCGCGAACGTCAGGAAGCGCTCGCCGAGAGTCACCGAACCGTCGGCCGAAACTGTCAGACGGATCGCGCCGATCTCTACGATGTCTTCGCTCTGCGGCTCGTACCCGGTGGTCTCGAGGTCGACCGCGATGAGGATCCGCTCCACGGGTGATCGCCGATCTAGCCGCCGTTCCAGGCGGTGTCTCGTCACGCCGCATGTGGGCGCGCGTGCGCCACTCTAAGCGGCTGGCACTTGCCGTGCGGGCTAGCGGTGGTCAGTGCGTGAACGAGACGCTCAGGCGCTCATCTTTTGGATCGGCCTTCTCGTCGTCATCGTCCTGCTGGCGGGACTCGCGGGTGGCTCCGTCGTCCTCCGTGGCGAGACGCCGGCGAGCCGGACTCCGCCGACCCTGTCGAGCGGTGGTTCCCCGTTGGTCCAACCCGGGCCGCTCCTATCCGATTCGCGCGGATTCATCGCGGTACCGGCGAAGAGCGCGCCGGCTCAGCTTCGCCGCGAGACCGACGCCACTCCCATCTCCGTGCTGCGCGGTCAGGGCTTCATCGGCGCAGTGTCGGGAACCGGAAGGCGCGTCGCGTATTGGGTGACGTCCGATGCAGCCACGCGCGAGCTGCGGGTTTTCGACGTCACGGCCCCCGATCAGGACACATCCCTCGCGACCCTCCCCGAGACCGAGCGCGGCGCCGCGGCGGTCTGGTCCTCTGATCGCACCGGGGTGCTCGCGGTCGTGGAGTCGAGCGGCCGCGCGGGGACCGCCGAGGGCACCGGACCCTTCTCGGCGCTGCGGGTGGTGGACACGCCGACGCGGTCGATCCACGAGATCTCGCGACTCACCGACGGCAGCCAGTTCTGGCCGGCGGGGTGGGATCGCACATCTCGGCTGGTCGGCGCCTGCGTCTATGGCGCGGACGGGATGGGCATTGCGTGGGCAGTCGTCGGCGAGGATGCCGTCAGCGGGCGCGTCCCGATGGAGGGCGGAATCCCAGCGCTGTCGATCCTCGCGAGCGGCAACGATGTGGTCGGCGTGCAGAACGGCAGCGTCATCCGGGTCTGGACGCTCGCGTCTTACACGCAGCACCTGGAGTTCGGAGCGGCATCCGGCGAACGGATCGCGGCCGCTCGCTGGAGGCCTTCGACGGACCAGATCGTCGTGCTCGTCGCCGATCGCCTCGAGCTCTGGCCCAAAGGCGGCGGGGATCGGCGGATCGTCGCGCAAGGGCTGCCGATCGCGAAGGATCTTCTCGTCAGCTCCGAAGGCGCTCTCGCGTTCGTTATGTTCGACGGAGGCCTCAGCGCGACCGCGGTCGACCTCGGGAACGGCCGGACCACGCCGCTACCGATGTCGGGTTCGCGGCTCGTCGCGCCCATCTCGTTCCGCTAAGGGCTCATCGGCCAGAGGGAGAAGTTCACGGATTGCGAAATCGCGTTGAACGCGGACCGTAGACTTCCGCCGTGGATCGGCCGGCTCGGCCGGGGCCGGCTTGGCGCCCCTCGCCGAGGCGTCATCCGTTGGCGCTTGCGGTCACCGGAGCCGCGGCCATCGTCGTTTCTGGCGTCATCGCGCTGATCAATCCCGGCTGTCTCGATCTCGTTGTCGCTTCGTCGAACGAGAAGTTCGAGCTTCTGAGCGAGATCGCAAGTTCCTACCAAGCGCCGTCGGTCGACCGGCGCTGCGTGAAAGTCCAGGTGATCAAGAAAGCATCGGGTGCCGCCGAACGCGCGCTCGCACGCGATTGGGCCGGGGAGCGCCAACCGAAGCCGCACGTGTGGTCGCCGGGTGCGACGACGTGGCTGCTTCTCCTGACCGAGGATCGAAAAGCCGCGGGCCTCGGCGAGCTGGTTCCTCGCGTCGCGCAGGGCATCATGCAGTCCCCGCTCGTCATCGCGATGCCCGAGCAGATGGAGAACGCGCTTCGCCAGGCTGAAGGCACGATCGGGTGGGAGCAGATCTTCGGACTCGCGCGGGACAAAAACGGCTGGGCGAAGTACGGCAAACCATGGGGGCCGTTCAAGCTCGGCAAGACAGACCCCACGGTCTCGACCTCCGGGCTGCACGCGCTCATCAGCGTCAACAACGTGGCGCGTGAAACCGCTGCCCCGGACGAGTTTCTGACAGCTGTCGAGTCCAGCGTCGTGCACTACGGCGACACCGTGGCGACGTTCCTATCCAACCTTCTCATCGCGGACCAGCACGGGGCGGCGACTGACTATGTCTCGGCGATCGCCGTTGAGGAGAAACAGGTCTTCGACTACAACCGCGGCAATCCAAGCTCGAAACTCTGCAGGCCCGACTGCCCGTTTCTGCCGCCGAGCGAGAAGCTCGTGGCCATCGATCCGACTGAGGGGACGCTCGTGGCGGACCATCCATACGCCGTTCTCAACTGGACCGACGACGCGCGCAGGCAGGCGGCGTCAGATTTCAAGACCCACCTGGAGAGTCCCGCGATCCAGAGCCTCTTTCGGGCCGAGGGCTTCCGGGATTATCGGCGCCAGGCCGGCAGCGGCCTCGTTGCACCGTACTTCCACCCATCTGGGCCGAAGATTCGATGGGAGCCGCCGGATCCGCCCGATCTCGTTGAGATGCTGGACCTCTGGTCCACCCGGCTGAGAAAGCCGGCTCATGCGCTCTTTGTGATCGACATTGGGAGCTCGATGGCGCTTTCCGTTCCGGCCGAGAGCGCGACGAGGCTTGACCTCGCCAAGCGAGCGGCATCGGATGCCCTGGAGCATCTCGCACTGAAAGACGCCGTCGGACTCTGGACCTTTCCGACGACGGATGCAGCGCCGTACCGCGAAGTCGCAGCGCTCACCAGCCTCGCCAGCGGAACCAGCCAGATCGCCGGCGGGCTCGGGATCTTGTCGAAGGCGAGCGACGAGGCGTCGTTCTACGCGACGGTTCGTGAGAGCGTTGACCAGGTTCACGCCACCTTCGCGGCAGACCGCATCAACGCGGTCGCCGTGCTCACTGGAGAGCGCTTCGCACTCGCAGACAAGAACTCTTTTGACCGGCTCATCAGCTATCTCCAACATCAGCCCGAAAGCTCTCGCGTACGAGTGTTCACGATCGGATACGACCCGAGCTCCGAGAGCGTTCTCAGGCAGATCGCCGAGGCGTCAGGCGGAGCGTTCTACGATGCGTACGGTCCGATAAACATCGGTGAAGTGCTGCGAAACGCCTTGTCCAATTTCTGATGCGGATGATCAACGAGCTGCGCGACCCGTGGGCGATCGCGTTCGCTCAGGCGACCGCGGTCCTCACGTATTTCCTGTTCGCCGCGCCTCTCTGGCAAAGCCTGGTGGCAGCCGCCGCCGTCCTCGGCGCGCGAGTGGCCGCGGGTCTGACGCTGCCCTTTCCGGCGACGACCATTCCGCCACCATCCCTGCTGACCGAGGCAGAGCTGGCGGTGGCGCGATACGTCGCGATGGGCCGGACCGATGAGGAGATCGCACAGCGGACCCAATCAAGTGAGAAGATCGTGCGTAAGCGCAGGCAAACGGTCATGACGAAGCTCGGCTTCGAACGTGAGTGGGAGCTTCGCGAGTGGGCGCTCGCGCATCGCCTCATCCCCGAGCCACCGGCCCGCCACTGGTATGAGCGAACGCTCGTACGCGGAACGCTCGCCGGCGGAGGCCTGATCGGCCTCTGCTGGACCACCTACCAGATCCTGAGGGTGCTACTCCCGCTGTACGTTCACTGAGACCGTCTTCACGGATAGATCCCTCGCGTCAACGTCGCTTCCGCGACCCGACCGACCGCGACCATGTACGCGGCCGTCCGCATGTCGACCTTGTGCTTCTTCGAGGTCTCGAGGACATCGTTGAACGACTTCACCATGACCTCTTTGAGCCGGGCGTTGATCGTGGCCTCGCGCCAGAAGAGGTTCTGGAGGTCCTGCACCCATTCGAAATAGCTGACCGTGACTCCGCCCGCGTTGCAGAGGATGTCGGGGATGAGGAAGACGCCCTTGTCGAACAGGATGCGGTCGGCCTCGGGGCTCGTCGGCCCGTTGGCGGCCTCGGCGATGACCTTTGCCTTGATCCGAGGCGCGTTGTGCTCTCCGATCTGGTTCTCGATCGCCGCTGGGATGAGGATGTCGCAGTCGAGCTCCAGCAGCTGCGCGTTGGAGATGCGCTCCGCCCCGGGGAATCCGGTCACGGAGCCGGTCTCTCGCTTGTACGCGTCGACGCGGTTCGGATCGAGGCCCTTCGGATTCGCGATGGCCCCACTCGTATCGGAGAGGCCGACGATGACCGCGCCTAGCTCGGCCATGAGCTTGGCGGAGAATTTTCCGGCGTTGCCGAATCCTTGCACCACCACGCGCGCACCTTCGAGATCCATGCCGAGATGTTTGGCGGCCTCGATGATCGTGTAGACCGCGCCGCGCGCCGTGGCCTCGTTGCGGCCTTCGCTCCCGCCGATCGATAGCGGCTTCCCGGTCACGACGGCGAGCGCCGTGTATCCGTGATGCATCGAGTAGGTGTCCATGATCCAGGCCATCGTCTGCGCGTTCGTGTTGACGTCCGGCGCCGGAATGTCCCGGTCGGGGCCGATGAGCAGCTCGATCTCCGTCGTGTAGCGGCGCGTGAGCGTCTCGAGCTGCTGAGCGCTCATGCCCTTGGGATCGCAGACGACGCCGCCCTTCGCGCCGCCGTACGGGATGCCGACCACGGCGCATTTCCACGTCATCCACATCGCGAGCGCCTTCACCTCGTTCAGCGATACGGACGGGTGGTAGCGGATGCCACCCTTGCCCGGACCGCGCGTCGTGTTGTGTTGCACGCGGTAGCCGGTGAATACCTGGACGACGCCGTCCGCCATGCGCACCGGGAAGTGCACGGTCAGCTCGCGCTGCGTCGTGCTCAGGATCCGCCGCATGTTCGGATCGAGATGGAGCCTGTCGGCGGCGATGCCGAACTGCTCGAGCGCCACCTCCCACGGGTCGCGCTGGGTGTGGTCAATGACCGCGGTATTAGCCTTCACGAGTACCTCCGACGCGTCATGGTGTCGCTGCTTTCAGCTTTTCGATCACGAGCCAATCATCGGTCGTCTTGCCGGGCGTGTAGGCGCTGTTCCAATTCTTGAGCACCACGCGCCGGAATCCCTGCGCCTGGAGTGTTTCACGCCAGGACCGCAGGCCGCGCGTGACGTACGGCGTCAGTCGTACGTTCGGACTGGGCGCGACGACGCCTTCGAGGTGTCGCCGACGCTCCAGGAGCGGAATCTCGAGGAGCGACTCGCCATCGACCTCGAGCAGGTCGAACGCGGCGAAGATCTGCTTACCTGCGAACTGGCGGGTGTAGGCATTTCCGTGGTCGTCCACCTCGAGGTCAGTCTCGTCCTTCCACTCATCGACGAGGACTCCGTCGATGATCGCCGTGGTGCACTGCGACTCGGCGACGATCGCGTCATAGAGCTCCCGCGGCCCGGCCACCTTGCCTTCGTAGCCGATGAAGTGCGGCTCCGGGTGGCCGACACGGACGAGCACCCGTGTCCCCGTCCACGCCGGCTCGAGGATGTGGCCCTCCCGCTCCGCGCGCTCGCGGACCGACCGGGGGCGTTGGGGCAACAGGTCTGCCCCGAGGACGGCGCTCAGGCTTCGAGTATCCGCGCTCTTGACATGGCGAACGTATGTTCTATTATACGAACGCCTGTTCTAAACTCGTTTCTAGGGGTGCACCGTGGCAGCGGCATCGGCGCTTTTCTTGTCTTTCCGTCCAGGGGAGACCCCCTCCCCATCACCACAGCACCTCGAGGTGGCATCCGCGTCATGGCGGATGCCACCTCGCGTGTACTCACCCTTCACTGCGCGACCACGGGCGCGGCCGATGGCCGTCCCGGCCCGCGCGGAAGAAGCGGCCGTCACGCCTTCTGGCCGAGCGTGGCGCCGCATCTTCCGCGCAAGTCGATCCGGCTAGGCCGTTACTTCTTCTCGCCGTCGCCCCTCGCCGCCATGATCCCGGCGAGCGGGCCCGCGAGGCTCGTGAACTCGGTCGGGATGATGAACTTCGTGGCGGGCGAGGATCCGAGCTGGTTGAGCGTGTTGAAGTACTGAAGCGTCATCGTGCGGGTGTCGGCGTTCATCGCCTGCGCGTTGATCGTCGAGAGCGCAAGCGCGAACCCCTCCGCGCGAAGGATCGCCGCCTGACGGGCGCCTTCGGCCTCGAGGATCGCCGCCTGCTTCGCGCCGTCCGCGACGAGGATGGCCGACGCCTTCTTGCCTTCCGCCTCTGTCACCGATGCACGGCGGGTCCGCTCAGCAGTGAGTTGCCGGTTCATGGCTTCCTGCACGTCACGCGGTGGCGTCAGCTCCTTGATCTCGACGTTGGTGACCTTCACGCCCCACCGGTGAGTGATGTCGTCGAGCTTCACCCGAAGCTCCTCGTTGATCTGCTCGCGCTTGGCCAGCACGTCGTCCAGAGGGATGTTGCCGACGACGGCGCGCAGCGTGGTCGTCGCGATGCCCTGGATGGCCTGACGGAAGTTCTGGATGTTGAGGAACGAGTCCTTCGGCTCGACCACCTTCTGGTAGATCAGGAAGTCGATCGAGATCGGAGCGTTGTCCTTCGTGATGCAGGTCTGCTGCGGGATCTCCACCACGAATTCGCGGAGGTCCACGGTCTGCGCGACGCTCTGGATCGGAGGCGGCAGCAGAAGAACGATGCCCGGACCGGCGGTCTTCTCGAAGCTTCCGAGTCGGAAGACGATGAGGCGCTGATACTCCGGGACGATATGGATGATCGCCCGAAGCGCGAGGATCAAGATCACGATGAGGATGCCGAGCGCGACGAGACTCAAGTTCATTAGGCCGCTCCCTTTCCTTCGGCGCCCCGCGCCGGTTCGACGATAAGCCGCACGCTGTCCACGCGCTTGACTCGTACCGCGCCGCCCTTCGGAATGTCTCCCCCTTCGCTCACCACGGTCCAGTCCTCGCCGGCGACGTGCGCGATCCCGCGAGGCGCGATGTCCGTCTTCGCCACGCCGACCGCGCCCACGAGCAGAGAAGCGCCGCTTGCGACAGGCAACGGCCGCAGCGCGGTCCGAAGCGCGACTCCGAAGAAGATCGTCGTCAGCCCGACCACGAACAGGACGAGGAGCGGCTCGACGCTCTGTCGCACACCGGGGAAGGTCGGACGGAAGGGCGGGAACACGATGATGAGCCCGATGAGGAGGGCAGCGACGCCGCCGGCCGTCAGCAGCCCATGTGCTTGCACCTTGATCTCGGCCACGAACAGCACGAGCGCGAACACCATGAGCGCCACTCCGGCGCCGTTCCCGTCGAGGGTGCCGATCGAGAAGAGCGCGAGGATGATCGCGATCACGCCGACGATCCCTGGGAAGATGAGGCCCGGGTTCGAAAGCTCGAAGATCAGGCCGTAGGTCCCGAGCGTGAAGAGCAGCACGGCGATCTGCGGGTCGACGACGAAGTGCAGGAGGGTCTCGAGCGGGTTCTGGCCGTCATCGACGACCGGCGCGCTCTTCGTCGCGAGCGTGACCGTGCCGGCGGAGGTCGTGACGGTGCGGCCGTCGATCTTGGCGAGGAGGTCAGCGACGTCGTTCGCCTGCAGGTCGACGATCTTCATGGCAACAGCCTCGTCGACGCGCGCGCTGACGCTCTTGCGGACCGCGTCCTCGGCCCATTGCTCGTTCCGTCCTCGCGTCTTGGCGATGTTGACGATGTGCGCGACCGCGTCGTTCTCGGCCTTGAGGCGCAGATCGCCCTGGATGTCCCCGCCGCTCGAGTCGACCGGATGCGCCGCACCGATGTTCGTCGCCGGCGCCATCGCGGCGACATGACCCGCCATGGTGATGAACGTCCCGGCGGAGGCCGCTCGAGCGCCGGCCGGCGCGACGAACGTCACGATCGGGACGCGCGTCGCAAGAAAGCGCGCCGTGATCTGGTAGGTCGAGCTGATCAGGCCGCCGGGCGTGTCGATGACGAAGACGACCGCCGCGGCGTTGTCGGATTCGCCGTCGGAGACGACGCGATCGACGTAGCGCGCGGTGATCGGATTGATCTCACCATCGATGTGGCCGACGAGCACAGGCGCGGGCCCGTCGGCCGCGAGCACGCTGCTGCCAAGCCCAAATGCTCCAAGGGCGAGCGAGAGTGCGGCAGCCCCTCTGACCGCGAGATGAAGACCGGTCATGCTCCACCATTGTCGACCCTCCCCAAAGGGGTGCTCACCCGCCCAGGCGGAGTCTTACCGGGATCCGGCCCATTTCGAGGTACCAGTCGGCGACCCACTCAGGGCCGTATTTCTCTCGCAGGAGGTCAACCGCCCGGCGTAGATCCGAAGCCGGATCGGTGGACGGCTCGTACACCGCCGGCACCTCGGCATCGGCGATGCGGACCCGGGCGTGAGGATCGTGCTCGAGATTGCGCAGCCAGTCGGTCTCACGTTCGGACTTCGTTCGACGCCGCACGCCGCTCGCGTCCGGCGCCGATGGGCGTTCGCCGGTGCGTAGCCAGATGACGCCATCCTGGTATGCGAAGCGCAGCCGGACCGCGTGGGGTTGCCCGCTGATGCGACCGGTCGTCACGAGCTCGAGCTCGTCGGCCTCGGCTAGGGCGCGGGTCCATGCCGGGTCCACGGCGCGCGTAGCGTAGCCGCGCCGTGGACTGGCTCGCAGCCCCCGATTACTGGCTCACGCGTTTCGTCTTTGAGCGCGCGATCGGAGCGATCTACCTCATCGCGTTCCTCGTCACGGTGAACCAGTTCCGCCCCCTTCTCGGCGAGCACGGGCTCCTTCCCGCGCCAGACTTCATACGGGCGGTCCCCTTCCGGCCGTCGCCGACGCTCTTCCACCTCATCGGGTACTCCGATCGCAAGCTGCTCGTGGTCGCGTGGATCGGCGTCGTTCTAGCGATCGTTGCGATGCTCGGGGTCCTGGACGGCGTGGGATACACCGTCCCATTTGCGTCGATAGTGATCTTCGCGCTGCTATGGGTCCTCTATCTCTCCGTCGTGAACATCGGCCAGACCTTCTACTCGTTCGGGTGGGAATCGCTGCTTCTCGAAGCCGGCTTCCTCACGATCTTCCTGGGCCCGGCGACGACGACGCCGCAGTTCAGCCTCATCGTGCTCATGCGCTGGCTCCTGTTCCGCGTGGAGTTCGGCGCTGGGCTCATCAAGATGCGCGGAGACAAATGCTGGCGTGATCTCACCTGCCTCTACTACCACCACGAAACTCAGCCGATGCCGAACCCGCTGAGCTGGTACTTCCATCACCTGCCGAAACGGCTGCACCGGATGGAGGTGCTCGGCAATCACTTCGCGCAGCTGGTCGTGCCGTGGTTCCTCTTCTTTCCCCAGCCCATCGCGACGCTCGCCGGCATCGTCATTGTCGTGACGCAGTCGTGGCTGGTGGTTTCGGGCAACTTCGCGTGGCTGAACTTCATCACCATCGCGCTCGCGATCTCGGCGTTCGACAATGCCGCGCTGAGCCGCCTCTTCCCGCTGGCTGGTTACGGGCCGCTGGACACGCCCGGCTGGTATCTCGCCCTCGCGCTCGCGTTCACCGCGCTGATCGTCTTTCTCAGCTACCGCCCCGCACGGAACCTACTCTCCCGGCGGCAGATCATGAACGCGAGCTTCGATCCTTTCCACATCGTCGGGACGTACGGCGCGTTCGGCTCCGTCACGAAGGAGCGGTACGAGATCGTGATCGAGGGCACCGCCGAACCGGTACTCACGCCTCAGACGGTGTGGCGCGAGTACGAGTTCAAGGGAAAACCGGGTGACGTGAGGCGCCGGCCGCCGCAGGTCGCGCCGTACCACCTCCGCCTCGACTGGCTCATGTGGTTCGCGGCGATGTCGTCGCCGATGTACCACGAATGGTTCGTGCCGTTTCTCGCGAAGCTCCTCGACGGGGACCGCCCGACGCTGCGACTGCTCCGGGTCAACCCTTTCGACGGCGACCCGCCGCGCTTCGTGCGCGCGCTCCTGTACCTGTATCGGTTCACGACGCCGAAGGAGCATCGCGAAACCGGCGCGTGGTGGCATCGCGAGCTCGTAGGCGACTATGTACCGCCGGTGTCCCTCCGAGGCACGCGCTCATAGATCACTCCGGACGGTACGGCGCCTTGCCCTCGATGTTGCCGACGTACACCGGAAGATTCTTGTCGCGAAGCTGCTGCCGGATCGCTTGGATCTCGCCGATGTGGTACCAGTAGTGATAGGTCAGGCGACGGATCGCGGAGCCCCGCGTCTGCCCGCTTCTCTTTCCGTCGAGCGGCAGATCGACGAGAAGCGTCTCGGTCGTTTGCTGATCGAGGAACGTATCCGCGGCCTTGCTGATCTTTCGCCACGCAGCGAGCATCTCCTTGAACGAGGGGGTGCTCATCGGGGCGCCGAACGCGAACTCCTTCTGGATGTCCTCACGAAGCATGATCCCCTGGGGACGGTGCAGGAGGTAGCGCTGCTCCTGCCAGGTGAGATGGCCGACGATCCAGCCGATCGAATTCATCGGGCCGAAATGCCGCGAGGCCCCATCCTCCGTGACGCCGCGTAGTCCGCGGAGCCACTCGCCGCGCGTGAACCGGAGCTGATCGACGAGCGGATGCGTCCTGGACGCGCGCTTGTTCGGTCGGGCCGGTGCCGAGCTCACGATGCTTCCGCCCGCCGCGAGAACGCGATTCCCGCCGGGTGGCCCATGCCATCGCCGGCCATGACGTGCCAGTGCAAGTGGAAAACGTCCTGAAGCGGCGCCCCGGAGTTGGTCGCGAGACGAAAGCTCTTCACGCCGGCCTCGGCCGCGATCGTCGATGCGACACGAACGAGCCGGCCGGCGAGCTCGGTGTCGGCGAGCTCGGCCACCGAAGGAATGTGGCGGCGCGGTATGACGAGCACGTGCAGCTTCGTCGCGGCCGGCACCGCGTCAAACGCGACAACGTCGGCGTCTTCGTAGCAAATCGTCGCCGGGACCGTGCGAGCGACGATGCGACAGAACACGCATCCGGGTTCTGCCTCGTTCAACGGAACTTCACGCGGCCTTCGCGGTCCGGAGGATTGTCCGCGTCGCCGTCGTCGACGAGGATCACGAACTTCTTTTCCCAGTGCGGCGTCGGATAGACGCCGTCATTGCGCTCGATGTTCCGGGAGGATCCGTCGGGCATCTTGATCGAGGCCGGATACGGGAAGCGGAGCCACCACTCCTCGCCGTACCACGCGTCCAGGCCGATGAGCTGACCTGACTGGAAGCCGGCGCTACGGGAGATGTCCGGTCGGTGGTTCTGCGTCTGCGGGTTCAGGTCGCCGCGCTGCGGATCCTCCACGACGACGCCCGTGATCCGGTTGCCGGGGTCGTCGTAATACGTGCCGAACGTGCCCTGGAACCCCATGAGCACCGGCCCGTGCTGGCCGGCGAGGCTGATGACCATCACCGGCTTGCCGCTGCGCACGAGCCAGTACACGGCGGCGCCGGTCGCGTCCTCACGCGTGTCGTAACGGTAGTAGTGGTAGTGATTGCTCTCGTCCATCCGCTGGAGGACCGTGGCGATCGCGACGGGATCGAGGCCAGGATCGTTGCTCCGATTGAACTGTCGGCCGAGGTCGAGGATCGCCTGAGCGGTGAGCGGATCTTTGCCCGTCGTGAAGTTCTGGATGATCCGGCAGCTGGCGGCTGCGCAGGAAAGTGGCTCCCCCTTCGGATCCTCGAACTCGGTGAACCACTTCACGTCGGTCAGACGTTCGCCCATGGTTTTGAAGCGGTGCTCGAAGGGGAACGTGCCGACCGCGGTCGTGAGCCTCAAGGTCGCGACGAAGTCGGTCGCTCCTTTCAGCAGTCCGCGACAGCTGAAGGTCCCCTTGAGGCCATTCGCGTCGATGCTCGCGCTGCAGTCGAAACCCGGATCCGGGGTGAGCGCCACCTTCGCCGCGTTGATGTGCGCACTCGACTCCCAGGTCGCGAGGAGCGCGCGTGCGGTCTGCGTGCAGCAGGTAGGTTGGGTGATCGTGACGTCCGGAGCCCTCGACGCCGCGGAGGCGGACGGACTCGGGCTCGCCCCGGTCCCGCCGTCGGCGCCGCGGAAGAGGACCCCGAAGGTGACCAGCGCGAAGACGAGCGCGAAGGCCACGAGGCTGGCCTGGGCTGCTCGCTCCGCACCTGTGTAGCGCATGGCGGTGATAATCCTCGCATCCCGATGGACGACCTTCGCCCCATCACGCCCATCCGCCGGCCGCTGGTCGACAAACGCGTGCGCGTGCCGGCCTCGAAAAGCATCGCCAATCGCGAGCTCGTGCTGTCGGCGATCGCCGACGGCCGCTCGCGTCTGCAGCTGGGACCGCTCGATCCCGGCGACGACGTGCGCGCGATGATCGAGGCCGTCATTGCCCTGGATTACCGCGTCGAGCGCGAGGACGACGAGGTCGTCGTTCGCGGCTCGCCCGCGAGCCGCCGCGCGGGCGCCGCGATCGACGCCCGCGATGCCGGCACCGTCGCTCGGTTCGGGGCCGCCCTCGCGGCTCTGGGGAGCGGATACGTGACCATCACCGGATCCCCACGCCTGCGCGAGCGCCCCATCGCGCCGCTCCTTGATGCGCTCCGGCGGCTCGGCGCGACCGTCACCGGAGATCGTCTGCCGGTGACGATCGTCGGGCCGATCCGGGGCGGCGAGATCGAGATCGCCGGGAACGAGTCGAGCCAGTTCGCTTCGGCGCTGCTGCTAGTCGCGCCGCGGCTCGAAGGCGGTCTCCGGGTTCAGATCGCGGGCGCGCTCGTGTCGGCGCCGTTCGTCGACATCACGATCACATCACTGCGGCGGCGCGGCGTGAAGGTCGACCGTGAGGGCAACGTGATCACGGTCCAGCCGGGGAAGGTCCACGCGAAGGACCTGCGCATTCCGGGAGACCTCACTGCCGCGACGTATCCCGCTGCGGCAGCGGCGGTGCTCGGCGGTTCGGTCACCGTCGAGGGCGTCGATGCACGCGTGCGCCCGGGCAATCAGGGAGACGCGCGGTTTTTCGAGCTCGTCGCAGCGATGGGGTGCGGCGTCTCGCACCGTGGCGGCGTGACGGTCCGACGCGTCGGCGAGCTCCACGGGATTCGCGCGAACGTGAGGGATTGCTCCGACGTCTTCCCGAGCCTCGCGGTCGTGGCGACGCAGGCGTCCGAGGCCACCGAGCTCACGGGCATCGGGCACACCAGAAAGCAGGAGAGCGACCGCGTCAAGGTCGTGGCCGACGGTATCAACGCTCTCGGCGGTCGCGCCCAGGCGTTCGCGGATGCCATTCGCGTTGAGCCGGCCCCGCTGCACGACGGGATCGTCGACGCCTGCGGCGACCACCGCGTCGCGATGGCGTTCTCGATACTCGGTCTTCAGGTTCCCGGCGTCGCCATCAAGGGCGCCGGCGCGGTGGCGAAGACCTTCCCCCAGTTCTACGAGATGATCGCCGAGCTTTCGCGGTGACCGACGAGCCGCAGTACCCGCATCCGAAGATCGCAACAGCAAGCCAGAGACGAACTCAACGGCGGCCGGATACCTTGCCTCGCTGGAAGTTGGCTGGACCGCTTCGGAGAAAAGATGACCACCGATGAACGCGACCGAGAGCCCGAAATGGTGCCCATCGTCGACCGCTGCTTCAGAGGCTGTGGCACACGCGCCGTCATCTCAGACGGTCCTTCGAACTTCTGCGCGAAGTGCGCGTTGGCCCTCCTCAGAGCACAGGCCCTCCTCTCGTCCAGGCTAGCTGCCTGAGAGCGGTCCGGCTGCGGCGGCTGGCGGCGCGGCCGGCTGACCTCAGCTGAGCTCGCTGCGTACCGACCGCGCGGCCTGCAGGAAGCTTCTCGCGTAGTCGCGGTCTCCGCGCTCGACGGCGTCCCGCAGCTGGGTGAGACCTTCGATGATCGATCCGATCGCCGCGGCCGCGTCGGTGCCGCTGCCAAAGAGCAGCTCGGTTGCGAGATCGGCCGGCGTATCCGCCAGGCGAGTCGAATCGCGAAAGCCCGGTCCCGCGGCGCCCAGGAGCGGCTCGGCCTGAGCGCCGGCCACCGCGAGGGCCGCCGCCGCCGCGAGCGGGCCTGCCACGAGGCGAGCCATCGCGCGGTCGTGCACGTCCGCGGAGCACACCGTGACGCTCGCGCCGACGTCCCGCGCGATCGTTCCCGCGACGCTCATCGCGGCGTCGTCGGAGCGTGCCGTCGGCACCAGCAGGAAGGTCCGTCCGCGAAAGAGTCCTGGATCCGCCGCGCTGAACCCGGCCGAGGTCGTGCCGGCCATGGGATGTCCGCCCACGATGCGCGTCCCCGCGGGCGCCCGCGCCGCGTAGTCGGCGACCGTTCGCTTGAGGGAGCCGGTGTCCAGGAGCACCGCGCCGTTCGAGCGGGCGGCGAGCTGCTCGAGCGCGGGCACGATCGCGGAGATCGGCGTGGCGACGACGACCGCATCGGCCGGCACGAGGTCGTCGATGCGCGTGACGATGCGGATTCCGTCGGCCTTCGCGGCCGCGCGGGCCCGCTCGTCGGTGTCGTATCCGGTGAGATCATGCGTCTCGCGTAGCGCCAGCGCGAGCGAGCCGCCGATGAGGCCAAGGCCGACGACGCCGATCTTCATGGCGCGGCGACCTGCTCGGTGCGCCCGACGGCACGGGCGACGTGGGGCACGGCTCCCATGAGCGCGCGGAAGTTGTCGAAGCTGAGCGACTGGAATCCATCGGACAGCGCGTGGTCGGGGCTCGGATGCACCTCCACGAGGAGCCCATCGGCGCCCGCCGCCACCGCGGCGAGTGCGATCGGGGCGACGAGATACCACTTGCCGGTCCCGTGCGATGGGTCCGCGAGAACCGGCAGGTGCGAGAGACGCTTCAGCAGGGGGATCGCGTTGATGTCGAACGTGTTGCGCGTGTACCGCTCGAACGTGCGAATGCCGCGCTCGCACAGGATGACGTTGCGATTGCCGCGAGCCAGGATGTACTCGGCCGAGAGCAGCAGCTCCTCGACCGTCGCGGACATCCCGCGTTTCAGGAGGACCGGCTTCGTCTGCTCCCCCACCGCGTCAAGCAGCGAGTAGTTCTGCATGTTCCGCGCGCCGATCTGGAGGCAATCGGCAACCTCCGCCACCGCCTCGACGTCGCCCGGGGCGAGCACCTCCGTGACGATCGGAAGACCGGTGACGGCGCGCGCCTCCGCAAGGATCTCCAGCCCCTCGCCACCCATCCCACGGAACGTGTACGGCGAGCTTCGGGGCTTGAACGCGCCGCCACGAAGCGCCGCGCCGCCCGCCGCGCGCACCGCCCGCGCGGTCTCGAGCGTGACCTCGCGGGACTCGACCGCGCAGGGGCCCGCTACTACCGCGAGGGGATGGCCGTGACCGACCGGCACGTCCCCGATCCGCACGACCGTGTCCTCTCCGATGACCTCCCGCGACGCCAGCTTGAACGGCCGGCTGACCGGGACCACTTCGGCGACGCCTGGCAAGGATTCGACCGCCTCCGCCGCCGCGCGCGAGGTGCTTCCGAACGTGCCGATCGCGGTCCGCTCCGCGCCCGGAAGGGGCACGGGCGTGATGCCGAACTCCTTGATCCGCTCGACGACCGCGTCGATCTCCTCTTTCGTCGCGTCGCGCTTCATGACGACCAGCACTAGGGCACTCCGAGCGGCGCGTCGCCGGGAAGATCGACGGCCCAGGAAGGACGCAGGACACGCGCGCCGTGGAGGAAGACGTGGCGCACCTCGGCCTGCGTCTTCGGCGTGTTCCAGGCAACTAGCAGACGGACACAGCGCTCGAGCGCGCCGGGCACGGGTATCTCACGCCCGCAGATGAGCGGCACGTCGGTCCAGCCGAGCCCCGCGCGCGCCGCGTCCGCCGGGAACGCCGCGTCGAGATCGTCGGTCACCGTGAACCAGATATACCCGACGTCTTCCGGCCGCACGCCGTTCAGCTTCACGATGGTGTTCAGGATCTCGAGCGTGGCGTCGTAGATCGCGCGCGCTTCGTTCTTGCCGACGGTCGTCGCGCCACGGATGCCGCGCACCGGCATCAGCTTTTCCCCGCGGCGGCGAGCGTGGAGACGAACGCGCGAAGAGCCTCCGGCCGACCGTCCGCCGGCGCCCCGGACACCGCGTCCAGCGCGGCGCTCCCGACGACGACCGCGTCGGCCACGCCCCGCAGCGACCCGACGTGCTCGGCCGTGCTGATGCCGAACCCGACAGCGATCGGGAGCGCGGTGTGACGACGGACGCGGGCCACGAATGTCGCGACATCGGCGCCGAGCGCGCGACGCGCGCCGGTGACTCCGGCGAGCGATACGCAGTACACGAACCCGCGCGCGGCCGGCACGAGGCGGGCGAGCCGGTCGTCGGGCGTCGTCGGCGCGTAGAGGTCGATGCGTGCGAGTCCCTCCGGATCGAGAGCGGCGTCGAACTCCGCCGATTCTTCCGAAGGCAGATCGGGGACGATGATCCCGGCCACGCCGGCGCGCGCGGCATCGGACGCGAAGCCGCTGAGGCCACCGCGATAGCTCAGGAAGGGATTCGCGTACCCCATCAGGAGCACTGCCGCGTCGCGCTCGCGTACGATCGTGGTGGCCTCTGCGAGGCAGTCGGTGAGGCTCACTCGCTGGCGCAGCGCGATCTCGCTTGCGCGCTGGACCGTCGCACCGTCGGCGAGCGGGTCGCTGAACGGCACTCCGAGCTCCAGCACGTCCGCACCGCCATCGAGGGCGGCGCGCAGCAGACCTCCCGTCGCGGCCTTGTCGGGATACCCGACCGTGAGATAGACGACGAGGGCCAGGCGCCTCTCCGCGCGCGCTCGTGCGAACGCGCGAGCGATCCGTGCCGTGCCGGTCGGAGCGGTCGAGATTGTCACCGCACCAGGCCCTCGCCCATCACGATCTCGAGGTCCTTGTCCCCGCGGCCGGAGAGACAGAGGAGCACGGTCTGGCTCGGGTCATCTTTTGCGATCGCCGGAAGCTCGGCGATCGCGTGCGCCGGCTCGAGCGCCGGGATGATGCCCTCGCTGCGAGAGAGGAGCGCGGACGCGTCGAGCGCCTCGCGGTCGGTGCGCGCGACGTAGCGGACGCGTCCCGAGCGTGCGAGCGCCGCGTGCTCCGGGCCG
>Ga0209471_1000179_pt1 | contig 47134 bp, 46 predicted proteins | sample GraSoiAngelo_128_FD_185885 | JGI IMG/M metagenome (GOLD analysis project Ga0209471, IMG submission 185885) | Grasslands soil microbial communities from the Angelo Coastal Reserve, California, USA - 14_0927_12_20cm (SPAdes) (version 2) | ecosystem: Environmental > Terrestrial > Soil > Grasslands ... | reverse complement strand
GGAAGCCGATGCCCAGGTCGTCAAACAGCGCAAAATTCTTCGCGTCGAAAAATCCGGCGTCCAGCCGGACGATGATCGCTACCGAGGCATCATAGCGGGTCCGGATCAAGCTCACGATGCCCCGGATCATCTTCTCCACGTCGTGGCCATAGTTGCTGTGCCGCTTGCCACGCCGGAAAATGGCATCGACGATCTTGCCTTCCCAAATCAACTGCAAGGGTTGGAATCCCTTGACCTTTTTATAGGTCGGGTCGCACCCTTCCCGCTGCAAGGCCTCATCGTTATCCATGACCATGGTGTCCAGCGTCAGCATCACCACCCGCATTTTCTCCCGCCGCAAGCGCCAGAGAAACAACTCCTGCAACACCCAGCGGAAGGCTCCGGCATGGAAAATGGCAAAGGCGCGGAAGAACCGCTTCATGGCATGCGAAGAGGCCATTTGCTTCGCCGGCATCTCGACCACTGCCTAGTAGCCCTCCTCTGGCTGCAGCTCATCGAAATACGTCAAGTGCCGGCTCGTGCCGTCGAAGAAGAAGTACAGCACTTGCAAAAACAGATTCCGCACCGATACCCCTTTGATGCTCTTCTTGATCCCTGCAAATTTGTGCAGCAGCAATCCTACGATTCCGATGGCCTCCAGATACTTCACGAAAAACGCTAGTCCTCCGCGGCTGGTCAGCGTGTCGTCGGTCACTTCCAGCTTGTGGATCTTCGAAGTAGCTGTATCCTGCATGCGTCGATCTCCTGAAAGGTAGAGTGGAAACCACGCGGAGACCTTAGCATGTTCAGGTAGCTTTGTAACGCTATATGATAGATGTGGTATAAAAAAACCCATGCGCCAAGAACAGCTCCAAGCTCAAATTGAAAAGGTAAAGGCGGAACTCCTGAAGCTGGGCCCCATGCGACCTGGATCTCTATCCCAACAGTACTCTGCCTGTCAGAAGCCGGGTTGCAAGTGCGTGGATCCCGTGCACCCCCAGAAACATGGCCCCTTCTACCAGCTCAGTTACACCCATCTCGGCAAGAGCACCACCCAGTTTGTTCGTCCTCAGTTTGTTCCGGAGGTGCGCCAGCAACTCGCCAACTACAAGAAATTCAAAGCTCTCACCCAGCAATGGGTCACCCTGGCCCTCGAGCTTTGCAAGCTCGAAATGCAAAAAGCGCGCTCGGCCGCCCCGCCATCGGCGACTACCCACCAGTCTTGAGCTTTCACCTACCGGGTGAGAACAGCCGAATCGGCCTGCCTTTTGTTTTTCCGCATCAGGATTGGCTTCTCATGTGTTTTTTTGCACATTTTGCAGCAAAGAATCGCTCAACCCAGGTTTTATTTGATCGATCAGAACGGTCCGGAATATCCTGGTTGGCCAGCTCCTTCGGTCGTAGTCACACCCAACGATCACGAACCTAGTCATGCAACGTTGTGACTTGGACCCTGGGATTCCCGCACACTCGTGAGGCCCTCGCCACTTATCTATCGTGATCCTGATTTTGGGGCGACCATCAACCTGATCGAGGAGGTGAGCCGACGCAAATTCCCGCTCGATCTGGCGGATCCTATCTTCGAATACAGAGGCCGGTATTTTCAGCCGCAGTGACCAGCGAACTGGTCAAGAGGAGCTGAGAAGATTTGAGTGCGCCAGCACTTAAACCGGTCATGGGTGTCAGATGGTCGGCCAATCTCCGAAGTAATGGCCTCCCGAACGGCCAACTCGAGCTTTGGACTGTCACTCGTAACGCAAGGCAACTATCGGATCGACGCGCATGGCGCGCCGCATAGGGATGTAGCACCCGATCAAGGCGACGAGAGTGAGAAGCATTGCCACGCCACCAATCGTCGCCGGATCGGTAACGCTAACGCCGAAAAGCAAGCTGGACATCAAACGCGTCAGCGCCAGTGCCGCGAGAATTCCAATCCCTACGCCTGTAAGCGCTAATTGACCGCCTTTCCAGATGACAAGCCTCATCACATCTCCGCGCTGAGCGCCCAGGGCGATGCGTACGCCAATCTCGTGGGTCCGCTGCGAAACCGAATAGTGCATGAGTGCGAACATGCCGACGCTGGCCAGAATGAGCGCGAGGAGAGAAAAGAGACTGAGCAGTGTAGTCTGGAATCGACGAGGCGAGAGCTGGCCAGAAAGCTGCGCTTCCATGGTAGTGACTGGAGAAAGAATGGCTGTTTGATCGAGCCCGCGAACTGTACTGCGCAGCGTCGCTGCAAACGCAAGCGGCTCACCCTGCGTGCGCACCACCAGGTCAGGCGTTGTGTCACCCAGAGTCGCTTGCTTATACCATTCAAATATATGCGGCGTGGGCGAGCGTTCGAGACCATGACGGCGCATATCATGCACCACACCGATGACTGTCAGCCAGTCGTCATTGCGTCCGCGCGGATCCTGCCCTTTGAACCGTTTGCCGATTGCGTCTTCTCCGGGCCAGTACCGGCGAGCCATGCTCTCATCCGCAATCGCCGCGAGCGGAGACCCACTGACGTCTTGCTCGGAGAAATAGCGGCCTCTCAACAATGGGACGCCCATCGCTTGAAAATAATCTCCGCGAATTGTCTTCCAGGTGAGCGCCGTCCATTGTTCCGGAGGTTCGGGTGCGCGTCCTTCAATGGTGCGCAACCCCAGGTTCATGGTCTCTCCGAGCTCAAATAACCCGTCGATTGCGCCCGCCGCCTGAACTCCGTGCATTGTTCTAACCCGTTCGATCACCTCGTCATAGACAGCAGTTCTCCTGGACTCGGGTGTACCCGCTGGCAACATGATTCGCATCGTTAAAACGCGCTCACTCCGGAACCCGGGATCGACACCTTGGACCGCTAGAAAACTGCGAACCAGCAGACCGGCCCCGGTCAGCAATACCATCGCAAGCGCGAATTCCATCACCACGAGCAGGTTTCGCGTGCCCCTTAAGATCATCGAGCCCGACGCGCTACGAGCGCCGGATTTTAGGGATTCATTTGGATTGCTTTGCGAAATTTTCCACGCCGGGATCATCCCGAAAATGACTGCGGCGAGCAGCGACAGCGCTAGTGTAAACGCGAGCACGCCATCGTCAACACTCGCTTCATCGAGTCTCGGAATGTCTGGGGGTCCAAAGGCAATCAGCGCATGCACGCCAAGGGAAGCGAAGACTAGGCCCAGGCATCCGGAAAGTAAAGCCAACAATACACTTTCAGTGAAGAGTTGCCGCGTCAGGCGGACTCGTCCCGCTCCCAGCGCTGTTCGCACGGCCATCTCGCGATCGCGAGCTGCGCCGCGGGCGAGAATCAGATTCCCAACGTTGCTGCAGGCAATGAGCAACACGAAGAACACCGCGGCAAACAGAATGGAAAATGCCAGTCGCGTGTTTCCCCTGAGATTCACCCGCAGCGGTACAACATTGACGCTCCGCTCTCGATTCGTTGGATCCAGTTGCTGCAGGCGCCCGATAATCGTGTCCATTTCTGCCTGTGCTTCTCGATAAGTGATCCCGGGTTTCAGACGGCCCACAACATTCCATCTCTTGTAGAAGTGCCGAGTATGGGTAGAGTCGACACGCGCGAGCTGGGGATCCCCCCAATACCGGTTTGTGGTGATCGGGGCCCAGAATTGTGAATCTCTGGCGGGAAGCTGAAAATTCGCGGGCATCACTCCGATTACTTGCGAATTGCTGCCATCGATCGGTAGCATCTTTCCGACGACATCGCGAGAGGCTCCAAATCGGCGCACCCATTGACCATAGCTCAAGACGACAACGCGCTGCTGACGCGCCTCCTCCTCTCGTGTAAAAGCGCGGCCCAGCACCGGCGAAATTCCCATCAGCGGAAAGAAGTTAGCCGACACGAATGCTCCTTGGACGGAGTCGGGCTCGCCGGCACCTGTCAGCGTTACCCGTGACCACCCGCTGTTCCGGTAGTAGACGGCCATGTCTTCGAAGCTTCGGCTCTGCGATTTCCACGATTCAAAGTCCCGATACGAAATCCCCTCGCCGTTCGGATCTTGCGGATCGGGAAGCAGGACCACCCGGCTTGGGTCTTTATAAGGAAGAGGGCGCAAAAGAACCGCCTCGATGACGCTGAAAATCGCGGTGTTTGCGCCGATACCTAGCGCCAGCGTGAGCACGGCGACCACTGTGAAGCCGGGAACCTTGCGCAGCGTGCGGGTGGCGAACCGTAAATCTTGCCACAACGTCTCTATAAAGGATTCCCAGCCGGCGGAGCGGACGATTTCCTTTGAAACCTCGAGAGTTCCGCCGTCCAAGCGCACGGCGCGAAGCGCATCCTTGCGGCTCATCCCCTGCTTTATCTTTTCTTCGGCGGCCATCTCCAGAAAGCCATTCAGTTCTTCGTCCAGCTCTCGGCCGACCCGTTCCTTTCGGAACAGCGATCGGAGCCCGCCCGCGATGCTTCGCAGTACTGACATGGAACCTCCCTACGATGTCTTCAACATTCTGGCGATCGCCGCCACTTGCCTTCCCCATTCTCGTGTTTCGCTGTTGAGCCTCTTTCGTCCCTGGTCTGTTAGGACGTAATACTTTGCGTGCCTGCTATTTTCAGTCGCTCTCCATTCGCTTCTGATCAGCCCCGGTCGTTGCAGCCGCTGAAAGGCGACAAACAGCGAACCTGCATTGAGGCGGAAAACGCCCTTGCTCATCTGTTCGAGCCGGACAGCGATCCTATACCCATGCATTGGCTCCAGAGCCTGCGTTTTCAGAATTGAGCATATCTAGCGTGCCCTGGACGAGATCACTCGGCTTGTCCGCCATAGATGCATTCCTCCTGAGGGCCAGGAGGAATAATACACCTCTCCTACTGATTGTCCCAAGAGGAGAGTCGCGACAGGATTGGACTTCTGATCGCAAAGCGAGGAGACGCTTTTTTCGGAGGGGTAAGATAAATGCGGTAGATGCGTCGTCGGACAGCCGCATGAACAGGTTTTTTAGATACACTGGGTAGACGCGCGACCGGACAGTAGCGGATTCGGAAGAATTTGCAGCGCCGTTGCGAAACGCCAACTGTGTGTGGATTCCGGGAGGCGATCCCAATCTCCTGTTTGCCGTTTACCCAAACACACGAGTGCAGCGGGAACTCCAGGGCGTGCTCAATCGAGGCGGCGTGGTCGCGGGTGATTCAAAAACTCACACAAAACTGGAACAGACCCTGAATCGGTCACTAACTTTAACTTGCATCTGGCGGTGCGATCTTCGGCGGTCCGAACTCTTGTCCGCGACTATGAAGACAATCCAGCAGCGTCAAGCACGTTTGTCAGGCAGTCCCGCAAAGAGAATTAGTGAGAAAAAGCTATAGTTTCATCACTTTTTACTTTTATGTACTTTCGCTCGAGTACCCGCAGGCGCTTTCCTCTTCAATTTGATCTGATTGTAATCAACGGCAGCAGCGACGAGATTTTTTAGAGCACGCTCATTAATCTTATCGCCCTCGAACAAATCGATCGCGCGCCAGGCGTTGCCTCCAAGGCCCGCGTTGAAGAGCTTGTCAGGATCTGGGAGGCTCGCCCCGTGGGCAAAGGTAAGCTTCACCTTATCTTTGTGGGCGTTGCCGACCGCGATGATTCCGTCGCGAGACCACACTGGGCTTCCCATCCACTTCCATTCCTCGATTATGTCCCGGTCGGCCTCAAGGATGGTCTTGCGGATGCTGGCGAGCGTTTTGCCACGCCAGTCTGTGAGTTTTGCGATCAGCTCGTCAATATGTTCCGATGGATTCATTGGATCTTTATGCCTCCAATTCTTGCCCCGTTTTCGTGCCGGTAGTTTTATTGGGTAACCTGTAAGGGAAAGGGTAAATTTGAGCCTTTCTATCAGCTGGTAACAGGTTGTGCTCTACGCGCCAACCGCAGCATGGTTGTCATGCTTCTCGGTTGCGGTCTTCGCCGGTCCGAACTCTTGTCCGTGACTGTGTTGATTAACTGAAATGATTTGTCTATCCGCAGGTCTGAAATACCACGATATTACAGTCAGGATTAGAAGTAACAACGCGGGAACATTTTGAGTCATGGAATCACCCGATGCGATATGTGAAAATACCGCTCCCGACATGGCAAAGAAAAAGCCTGCATAAGCCCATTCCTTTAATAAAGGAAATTTAGGAATAAGCAATGCTACAACTCCCAAAATTTTCCAAACACCTAGTATTGTTAGAAAATAGACAGGATAGCCCAAATGGGTAATACCATATACCCCGGGCGGCGCCACGGCTCCTTCCGCTTTTGCTTTGAATAACTGTAATGTTCCAGTTGCCAGCATTCCCAATGCAAGCCAGATAGTAGAAACCCAATAGATAATTTGATTTCTCTTTGTCATAGATCCTCCTCGATTCACGAATTTTGAGCCGCCTTAGGCGGCCAGTTGGGCACCGAACTGCTTAGCGTACTCCGCGTTCAGCCGCTGCCAGCCGAACTTCATCGCCTCGGGGCCGACGATGCGGCCGACGGGAGTTCCGCTGAGAAGGCGATCCAGAACATCGAAACAAATGTGCCACCCAGCAGCACCCATTGCGATGAAGCGGCGACCGATGTTGGTCCACAGCGTCAGGCGTGTGCCGCCACCAAAGGCTTCGAGTTCCCACCGCATATCGAAGCCACCCCAGTTGTACTCAAGAGCCTTGGGAGCGCCGGCTCGCGCCACTGTTGTTTCGGAAACACGCGGCGTGGGTGCTCCCACCGTGGTGAGCTTCACCGTGGCTCCAGCCGTGCCTAGGCTCCCATCGGCGTCGAAAGGCGCCCACTCACGCAGATGCGCTGGGTCGGTAAGCGCCTGCCAGACTTTTTCCGGCGAGTGGCGCAGTTCTCTGACGAGAATGAGCGTCCACTTCTCTCCGTCCTTTCGTATCTGCGCCCCGCTGGCGGGACCTGGTGTGTACTGCTCGAGATAGGTCACGTTCTTCTCCTTAGCGTGAATAGCGTGCCAGCTGGGTGAGCTGGATGAGGTTGCCGCAGGTGTCGTTCAGTATTGCAATGGTCGAGCCGGTGACGTCGGTGGGCGGCATGGTGAACTCGGCGCCGCGGGCCTTGATCCGCTCGTAGTCGCCCTTGACGTCGTCAGTGAAAAACATGGCCGCGGGCTGGCGCTGTTGAAAGATCGCCTGCTGATACGCTTTGGCTGCGGGGTTGTTGTTCAGCGCCAGCTGCAGCTCAGTGCCGTCCGGCTCCTCGGGCGAGACCACGGTCAGCCAGCGATATGGGCCCTGACTGAAATCGGTCTTCTTGGCAAAGACCAGTACCTCCGTATAGAAGCGCAGGGCCTTGTCCTGGTCGTCCACGTATACGCTGGTCAGTTTGATTTTCACTTGGTTTCTCCTTTGTCACGTTCGCGGTTTGGGCCGCGTTGTCTTTTCCCTGTCTTGCTTTTCGCTGGTGTTGCCCTCGTTGGTGATGAACGTTCCCTGCGGTCGAGGTGCCGTTCCAGCGCATCCACGTGATCGGACCAGAACCGGCGGAACTGCTCCAGCCAGGCATCCATCTCCTGAAATGGTCCTGGCTTCAGCCGGTAGAGGCGGCGCTGTGCGTCCACGGTGGACTCCACGAAACCGGCCTCGCGCAGCACGCGCAGGTGCTTTGACACGGTCGGCTGCGGCATGCGAAGTTGGCGCTCGATCTCTCCAACCGACTGTTGGGACGAGACCAGGAGGCTCAAGATCGCGCGGCGGTTCGGCTCCGCAATGATTTCGAATACAGATTCCATGCTCTTCGTATACTCCACAGGGTATATACGTGTCAAGGCATATTTTGGGCCGGGCCCCAGGCAACAGTTTCAATCGGCGTGCGGGGATGCACCGTCCGATGCGTTTTTAGCGGGTGCGATTCAGAGCGCTGCGCGCTCCGTCCGCCGTGGGGATGAACGCAACAGTGCAGTAGCTTTTGTACCGGGAAGTCTTAGTGTTGTATCGGAAGCGCGAAGGGGACTGCCCGAGCACGGTGCGTTCAAGTCGGCTTTTCACCAGCAATTTAACCGTCACTGCTAGCGCGTTTTGTCGATACAAATGTTGAGACCAACCCACTTTTCTAGTCTTTCGAGTGTTGTTGATGATTCAATTTGACTCGGCTGGCTTACGCGGGTCTTGTGTGGCATCCACGTACTCGGTCGAAGATGGACCGAGCCCGGTAATCTGAACGACAACAGGCTCGTCACCGGTTTCTGCGAAGTGATTCCGAGATGGTGGTTCGGTGTAGAAACTACCCGGTGGCAGAGCTTTCAGTTTCGCCTCGTCAAACTTATCGCCGTAGCCGATATGCCATGTGCCAGAGATTACGGTCGCAACCCTGTCGTCACGATGGGAGTGTGCAGCGATGCGCGTATGTGCTGGGACGCGAAGCATGATGGTATATACGCCTGCTTGGTCTGGATTGCCCTTCAGAACAACGGTCTGGATTCCGCCAACGCCTGAGCTTCCCGTGCCCGGATTGCCCACTTGCGGGAACTTGTATTCCGTGGGAGTGAATCGTTCTTCGTTTGCGCCGCCGTCAGCATTGCTTGCAACCGGATGAGCAACCGGCGGACCATCAAGGAATTTACGAATCAACGCGACTGTGTAAGCCGGTCGTTCTTCCATCAGCCAATGTCCTGAGCCCGCGACGACCTCCTCCCGCACGTTCGTCGCTACATGACGCATGATCACCGCCTGGAGGGCGCCGAAGGACTTCTCTCCACCTACCGCCATCACCGGCATCGTAAGCTTCGTTTGTTCGAAAACCTTGTTGTCCTTCGCATCTTGCGAGAAAGCGGCAAACTGCGCGAACCCGGCACGCATTCCGCCCGGTTGCGCATAAGTGGCGGCAAAGAAATTTCTGGTGGCTTCGTCGGGCTTACCCGGATCGGCGGTAAAGTCATTCCATATTCTGTCGAAGTAGATACGCTCCCGGCCCGCCACTAGCCGCTCCGCATCCGGTCCATGGAAGTTGAAGTGCCAAACCCCTGGATTTAGGAGAATCTCGTTCCAAGGATCAATCCCGGGGATCGGTGCGTCCATGACGACCAGCCGCTCGACCTTATCGGGATAAGTGGCGGCGTAGGCGTAGGCCACCATGTTCCCGATGTCGTGAGCAACCACAGATGTCTTGTCGTATCCCAACGCGGTCACGACGGCGCGAATATCCTTGGCCTGAGTCTTCTTCTCGTACCCGTCGGCAGGCTTGGAAGAACGCCCAATGCCACGGAGGTCGGGCACTACTACCGTATGGTCCTTCATGAGATCTGCGGCCAAAGGAGCCCACGAGTCGCTATTTTCAGCGTACCCATGGATGAGGACCACCACAGGCCCGCTTCCTCCCCAACGCACAAAAATGTCTGCCCCTTCTGGGCTGTGTATCGTCTTTGTTTGAAAGCTGGATGGCAGGGAAGGCGGAGTTTGGCTTGAGACTGTTGCCACTACAAAAAGAGCTACGGCGAGGAAACGTAGAATCATTGATACCTCCACGGGAGCAATCGGTTTATTCGGGATTACACGAATACTGTATTTGGCATTGCCGATTGTAGACCACAATGATTGTCACCGCGAGTTGCGCTTTCTTCGCTCTGCTGGCCGTCGATCGGCCCACTTTAGGATGGCGTCAAGCGTAGGACAAAGGGATTGGCCCCATGATGTCAGACAGTACTCAACCTTGGGCGGCACCTGAGGGTAGGCCGTCCGCACAACGATTCCGTCTGCTGCCAAGCTGCGGAGCTGCTGCCCCAGCATTTTCTGAGTGATGTTGGGTATCGCTCGTTCCAGGTCGGAAAAGCGCATCACCTTGCCTCCGAATAGATGGAACAGAATCACGAGCTTCCATCTTCCTTCCAACAGACGGAGCGCTGCTTCTACGTCTGCTGCAGCGGATGTGGGCGTATAGCGTTTCGGCATCGATATCCCCAAACGCACTTTTTAGTGCGTACTTCCTATTTCATCAGTATGATGCCAAACTTCTGTCTGTGCAATTGCACGCGGGAGAATACGATGGCTATCGAGTACCCGAACCAGCCGCTGCATACCTGGCCGCCGAAGAGGCGAAGGACGCGGATGCGCTTTCCCGTTGCTTCACAGAAGATGGCACTGTCCACGACGAGGGGCGGGATTATCACGGTCGTGACTCGATCCGCCAATGGAAACAAGAGGTGGACACGAAATACCGATACGTCTTGCAGACGGTCAACGCTCAAACGTATGGAAACAAGGTGACCGTGCGTGCCCGAGTCACCGGTGAGTTTCCCGGGAGTTCTGTTGAACTGGACCACATCTTCAAACTTTCCAACGACAAGATTGCTTCACTGGAGATTCGATCATGACGACGACATATCCTTTCCCCGTTTCGGGAGATGAGTTTAAGGGCAAGCGGGTTCTGGTGACTGGCGGCACGAAGGGCATGGGACAAGCTATGGTGCGCCGTTTTGCTCTGAGCGGCGCCTCAGTTGCCACGACTGCACGCTCGCCCCTGCCGGATGGGCAGGCGGTTGCTCTCTTCGTGCAGACGGATATCGGTACGGCTGCGGGCGTGCAAGATGTAGTCAGTCGCATTCAGCAGGAATGGACTGGACTCGACATCCTAGTCAACAATGTCGGAGCGTCAGATGCTCCGAACGGCGGATATAAGGCCCTCTCTGATGACGACTGACAGAAGGCGCTCAACGTCAACTTGTTGGCATCCGTTCGTTTCGACCGAGCATTTCTACCCGGCATGATCGAACGCAAATCAGGTGTCATTCTTCACATCTCGTCCATCCAGCACCGTCTGCCGCTGTATGACGCGACGCTTGCCTATGCTGCGGCGAAAGGTGCTCTCAATACCTACAATAAGGGCCTGGCAAACGAAGTTGGGCCCAAGGGCGTCCGCGTTAACATGATTTCGCCCGGATTCATCGAGACATCAGGCGCACACGGCATGATCGTGCGACTCGCCAAGAGCAGGGGCATCAGCGAGGACGCTGCTCGACAGCAAATTATGAATATGATCGGAGGCATTCCCATCGGCCGACCCGGCCAGCCGGAGGAAGTTGCCGAACTGGTGGCATTCCTAGCATCCGATCGTGCAGCTTCAATTCACGGCGCGGACTACGTCATTGATGGCGGCACTATGCCTACCGTTTGATCATGCATTTTGTGATTGCCGCCTGAGTCACGCCAAGCACTGCATCTCCGTCTCGAATAGCGCGATCGGTCCGCGTTTACAATCTCAGTTCCTCACTTCGTTCCACATGGGCACGAAGGCAATCACCATGCCGAACCACACGAACAAAGATTTCCCGCTCATAAATCTCGCTCGGTAAAAGTACGCAACTCGTTGCAGGAGTTCTAAATCCCGGTTTGCTTCCGGCTGCAGAAATGCCAAACCTGCTTCCCGTCCGGTGCGCCTTCTGATGCCACAGAGATGCTGAAATCAAGCAATTGCTGAAATCGGGCGCGGACCAAGCGGCAGACGACCAGCAGATTGAGTTACTTGCAGATGGCCAAGGCCGTGCATTGCCTACTGACGAGATTCGCAAGATGACCTTGAGAATTGAGAAAAGTTCAGACGGGGGAAAGACACTCCTTAGGCTGACCGGACGAATTCGCCGGGAACACTTAGAAGACTTGAGAGCACAGATCGGAACCTTTAAGGCGCCAACTGCGATTGATATGGAGAGCGTGACCCTTGTGGACGTGGACGTAGTCCGATTCCTGGGAATTATTGAATTGCAGGGCATCGAAGTTCTCCATTGTTCGCCCTACATACGCGAGTGGATCCGGAGAGAAATCGAAGAGACCCGACCATGAACAGAGAAAGAGCCGCGACAACAAGATGCAGGCACCGAATGGCACTGTGGGGGGCGTAATTCCACACGCGATGTCCCTCGCTCCAGGTATGCACTTGGGCCCTTATGAACTCACCGTGCTGCTCGCCACGGGCGGGATGGGTGGGGTCTACCGCGCCCGTGACACACGGCTGGAGCGAGATGTAGCCATCAAGATTCTTCCGGCGAATCTGTCTTCTGATCCGATCTTACGGCAAAGGCTGGAACGCGAAGCGAAAGCTGTTTCGAAACTCAATCATCCTCATATCTGCATTCTGCATGACGTCGGTCATCACGGTGGCCTGGACTTCCTCGTCATGGAAATGGTCGAGGGCGAAACGCTGGAGCAGCGCCTAACAAAGGGACCTTTACAACCGGAGCAGACCAGCCGCTTTTGGTCGCCGGATGGCAGGTTCATCGGATTCTTCGCTGACGGCAACCTTAAGAAAGTAGAAGCCAGTACATGGCTCCCGAGCAACAAATGACGAGGCCGGACACGACTCGCTTTGAAACCAGCCACCGCTGGCCGATGTTCCTGCCGGGCGGGAAAACATTTGCTTTATCTGGCAGCGAATTTCCGCGGTCAGTTAGAAAAGAATGCAATCTTCCTGGGTTCATTGGATTCACAGGAAAAACGCTTGCTCGTGAGTTCTCCTACGGCGTAAGTGGCGACGGGAAGAGATTCTTCTCACGAAGCTGGACGAAGCCAATGCTGCGCCGCTCTTTGTCCTTCTCAAATGGGCATCCGAGACGGAAAAGTAGTCGAAGAATGATGATGCTGTCATCGCGGTCAAAATTCTTTGGGGACATTGGTCAGGTTCGACTTTGCAACTTAACAGATGAAGGAGAAGGATTAAAATTATGGAAAACGTAACGATCAACCAGAAAACGGCCTCAATTTTAGAAAGCTCGTCAGTTGGCTCGGCGACAATCTCAGACCACGAAACACATCAGATCGAGCGTGCGAACGCGACGGGATTGCAGCCAGTCGTGTTTGTTCATGGCCTTTGGCTCCTGCCTAGCAGTTGGGACCGCTGGGCAACTGTCTTCGAGGAAGCCGGCTACACTACGCTTGCGCCGAGTTGGCCTGACGATCCTGAGACCGTGGACGAAGCGAAGGCGAACCCAGAAGTGTTCGCGAACAAAACTGTGGGCCAAGTCGCGGATCACTTCGACGGGATCATCCGCAGACTTACGAAGAAGCCGGCCATCATCGGGCACTCTTTCGGCGGGCTGCTGGTGCAGATTCTAGCCGGGCGCGGACTTTCGGCGGCAACCGTCGCGATCGACCCGGCTCCTTTCCGGGGTGTTCTTCCGCTCCCGCTGTCGGCACTGAAGTCCGCGTGGCCAGTCCTCGGCAACCCGGCTAACCGTCATCGGGCCATACCGCTCACGTATGAGCAGTTCCGCTTCGGCTTCGCCAACGCCGTCAGCGAGGAGGAAGCTAGAGATCTCTACAAGACGTTCGCCGTACCGGCTTCCGGCGCACCTTTATTTCAAGCCGCCACTGCAAACCTCAACCCCTGGACCGAGGCAAAGGTCGACGTTGAGAATCCGGATCGTGGGCCTCTATTGATCACTTCCGGCGAGAAGGACAATACGGCGCCGTGGGCGATTGCAAAAGCGTCGTTCAAGCGCCAGCAGCTCAACAGCAGTGTGACTGAGATCGTCGAGATTCCCAACCGTGGCCACGCGCTTACAGTCGACAGCGGCTGGCGGGAAGTCGCCAACATCTCACTCGCATTCATCCGGCGCTTCGTCTAGACCTCGGTAACGGCCGGACGTCTTGTCCACATTGAACGGACAAAGGGGCGGGTAGTGTTATTCGGATGATCGTCACGAACGATTCGAATTGGATTAAGATCGTCGGATACTGCTTGCGCTAGACTCGAAAGCCGAGATGCAAGGAGGCTCAGTATGGTGCGGTCCGGTAGGGCGATGGTGCGACTATTCTTTTTCGTTCTGGTCGGCTGTGCCGAGTGGTCAGCGACGTTAGCTGGCGCTCAAGGGCAAGGCCTCTCGAGCAAAGGAACAGATAACCCTACAACACGCGACGCTGGCCTCGTCGCGTGGCAGCAGGTCTATTCTGTATTAACTCATCCCCGTTGCATTAATTGCCACACAGCCACGAACTATCCGCAACAGGGCGATGACCGGCACCGACATTTGGTTAACGTGGTCCGCGGCACTGAAGACAAAGGTGTACCGGGCCTGAACTGCGCAACTTGCCACCAGGGCGCGAATGCCGACAGCACGGGCGTTCCCGGTGCGCCCAATTGGCATCTGGCACCGCTATCCATGAAGTGGCAAGACCTCAATGACAAAATCCTATCGAGTGCCGAGGTTTGCAGATCCATTACCGATCGTTCGAAGAATCACAATCTCGATGGGACCGGGCTGCTAAAGCATCATGCGGAAGAGCCACTGGTGCGCTGGGCTTTTCAGCCTGGTCACAGTCGCGACGGCACCGCACGGGCATTGCCGCCGCTTACGCACGACGAATTCGTTGCCGCGACAAGGACCTGGGTCGAAGCGGGAACGCCGTGCCCTCAGAAACGCTGAAAACGGAGGTTGGTCATGGAAACCTATAAGCTCACGGTGAACGGCCAGCCGAAAGAGGTGACGGTCAATTCCGGCACCCCGCTGCTTTGGGTGCTGCGCGAAGAACTCAAGATGACCGGCACCAAGTACGGTTGCGGCATTGCGGCTTGCGGTGCCTGCACGGTTCATCTGGCTGGCGTAGCCACTCGTTCATGCGTTGTGCCTGTCTCTCTGATCGGCGATCGACCCATCGTAACCATCGAGGGCATCGGCCAAGATCCGGTGGGTCGCCTAGTTCAGGACGCTTGGGTTTCCGAGGACGTGGTTCAATGCGGTTATTGTCAGAGTGGACAGATTATGGGCGCGGTGGCTTTGCTTAAGAGCACACCGAAACCGACGGACGCCAATATTGAAGAATCGATGGGCGGGAACATCTGCCGCTGCGGCACTTATCCGCGGATCAGGCAAGCCATCAAAACGGCCTCGCGACAGCTGAAGTAATGGAGGCGCAAAAATGACAGCCGCGATTAGCACTGCCAACGATCTACTTCTTGGTCGGCGCAGCTTTATACGTGCCTCTGCAACCGTTGCGGGCGGGATGCTGATTTCCCTGTATCTTGATCTTCCTTTGACCGCGCAAGAAGCGGGCCAAGCCAAACCCCAAACTTACCCTCCGGACGCCTTCGTTCACATTAACCCAGATGGCAAAATCATCATTCAGGTAAATCGTCTGGAGTTTGGCCAAGGGGTTCACACGTCCCTACCAATGATTTTGGCGGACGAGATGGATGCCGATTGGTCGCACGTGGTAGCGGAACTCGCGCCCGCCGCCGATGTTTATAGAGACCCGGTCTACGGCATACAGATGGTCGGAGGCTCTGGTTCGATCGCGCACTCGTTTCAGCAGTACCGGGAACTCGGTGCCAAAACACGTGCCATGCTGATTGCCGCGGCCGCGGACCAGTGGAAAGTGCGGGCCAACGAATGCCGTACCGAAGCGAGTGTCGTTCGGGGTCCGGGCGGGCGGTCAGCGACGTACGCCGATCTGGCGGATGCAGCAGCACACATGACCGTGCCTGAAACCGTGCCGCTCAAGAACTCAGGTGACTTCCGGCTGGTCGGCAAGAAGACTCGCCGGCTTGATAGTCGCCCCAAGTGCAATGGCTCCCTGAAATTCGGGCTAGACCTCGATCTGCCCGGAATGAAGGTTGCGCTGGTGGCGCATCCACCAACCTTCGGCGCATCGCCGAAATCTGTCGACGACAAGGAGGCACGGAGCATTCCCGGCGTGGCGGATATATTTGAGATCCCCACGGTCAGTAAAGGAACCGCGGTAACCGTTGTTGCCGACAAGTTCTGGACGGCGAAGCAGGCGCGTGACCTCTTGAAAATCGAATGGGATTTCACAGGAGTCGAACGTGCCGATAGTCAGCAGTTGTGGACGAAGTACAAGGAGCTAGCTCGCACTCCCGGCAACGTCGCGGTCGCCAGTGGCGACGATAAGGCGATGGGTGGCATCCCCGCCACCAATCGGATAGTTGCCGAATACGAGTTCCCCTATCTTGCTCACAGCCCGATGGAACCGTTGAATACAACCATCCGGTTTGATGGCGATCGCGCGGAGGTGTGGGCAGGTTCTCAGTTCCAGACTTTCGACCAGGCGGCGGTCGCTGAAGTCCTTGCTCTGAAACCTGACCAGGTCACATTCCACACGGAGATGGCCGGTGGAGGATTCGGGAGAAGAGCAGTGCCGGACTCTCACGTCCAGCGTGAAGCAGCCGCAATCGCGAAGCGTTTTGCCGGAACTCCGGTGAAGCTCGTCTGGACCCGCGAAGACGACGTGCAAGGCGGCTACTATCGTCCGATGCACGTTCATCGCGTCGAGATCGGAATTGGCGCGGATGGGCTGCCATTTGCATGGCATCACGTGATTGTGGGCCAGTCCATCACGGCCGGCACGCCATTTACTCCTATGACCATAAAAAATGGCGTTGATGAAACTGCCGTCGAAGGCACCGCGGACACTCACTACGAGATTCCTAACTTCCATGTTTCGGCGCATCATCCTACCGTGAACGTGCCAGTGCTATGGTGGCGTTCCGTCGGGCACACGCACAATGCCTTCGTCATGGAGACGCTGATTGATGAGTTAGCCGCCCGCGCCAAGGTGGACCCGATTGCCTATCGCCGGAAGCTCCTTAAGGCTGACGCCAAGAAACTGCGCGGCGCGCTCGATGTGATGGAAGCAAAGAGTGCAGCTTGGCGCACCAAGCTGTCAAAAGGGCACGCTGTCGGCTTCGCGTGTCACGAATCATTCGGGACCGGTGTCGCCTGTGCCGTGGATGTCTCGATCGAAAACAAGCGACCCAAGATCCATCGCGTGACAGTTGCGGTTGACCCCGGCCTCGCAGTAAATCCGCTCACTGTCGAGAGTCAGTTTCAGGCAGGTGTGGCCTTCGGGGTGTCGCAGCTGATGGCTAAGGGAGCGATTACGCTAAAGGACGGCCGTGTGGAGCAGAGAAATTTCGACGGCTATACTCCGCCCTACATCACCGACGCACCTGTAGCGGTTGATGTCCACATCGTGCCCAGTGCCGAAAAGCCCACTGGATGCGGCGAGCCACCTGTTCCTGTGATTTCGCCCGCTGTGGTCAACGCTCTGTCACAGCTAACGGGTAAGCGCTACCGCACCTTGCCATTGGTGTCGGTGTAGTGAAGATCAATCCCGGCATCAACTAGCCGCAGAAATATACATTAAAAATCAAGTCTTCATTGTCGGCCGGAACCCGACCGGACCATCCGAGAAGATATGTTTCCGCCCTACTGGTGTCGGCCATGTAGAATCTAACTTATCGAGCCTCTTGCTGGTGCGTTTGACTCTTTCCAGCATTGCCCGGCGTGAACGACACGTTTGCTAAATTATTTAGGGATTTAGCGCGGCCTGCACTAGGTCCCACTCAAATTGCTTGCCAATCGACTATGAGTTAGAGTCAAACTTCCGGAAAAGGCCATCAGGAGCAGGGATTTGGAGCATACTTCGCATAAGACTGACGATTCGCGGGAAACCGACCGACCGATTCGAATCGGGGGAACAATCCTCGGCGCCCACCGCCACATCTGTGCTTTTTTCAAAAGCCACGACGACCAATACCGTGTGCTGCTGCCATTCATAAAAGAGGGTTTACATTCGGGCGAGAAGGCCGTTCACATCGTTAATCCGGCACGCCGCGACGAACACGTTCGGCAGTTGCGCTCCGCAGGAATCGATGTAGCTGCCGTACAAGAGAACGGCCAACTCGACCTGCTCGATTGGGCCGACGCGCATTTGCGGGGTGGACACTTTGATCAAAACAGCACTCGATCACTAATAAAGGAGATTCGACGACGCGGTAAGGAGCAAGGATTCCAACGTATTCGTTTTGTTACGCACATGGAGTGGGCGCTTGAGGACCGACCCGGCGTGGACGCCTTACTGGAATACGAGGCGAGCGCCAATCTTGTGCCGTCCGAAGATCCAGTTGTCTGCGCATACGAACTCGCCAACTTTGGCGGAGGCGTCATTGTGGATATCATGCGAACGCATCCGATGATCATCATCGGAGGAATCCTTCAGGAGAACCCGTTCTTTGTGCCCCCCAACGAATTCTTGCGAGAGCTGCGCGCCCGGCGCGGACCCGACCAAGCCACGTCTTTGCTGGAAGATCGCGGTCGGGCGTAGAGGTCGACGTGGAAACGGAAGGTACGACGGACGAGGTCAAGCGCCTCCAATGCTGCATTAATGACCTAGTGAGCGCTCTGGCACTACCCGCGATCTGGACCGGGCATGAGTCTTCCCTGGTTGCGCCCACTTTGCTCGACGTGCTCGTCCAAATGTTGCGCCTCGACTTTGCCTATGCGCGGGTCATCGATTCTGCCGACGGTCCACCCAAAGAGTGGATTCGATCTATCAACGGCAGCCATCGAGACGCTCAGCCACGCGACATCGGTCGCGCATTAGAGCCGTATCTGACCGACGATCCCACCCGGACGAGTCTACGCATTGCCAACCCTTTCTCTGAAGACACCACAATGATCACGGTGTTTCATCTCGGACTTCAGGAAAGAGTCGGAGTATTCGTTGCCGGATCACGACGACCAGAGTTCCCGACCGAAACCGAACGTCTCCTGCTGCAAGTGGCGACCAACCAGGCTGCGATCGCACTGCAAGAGGCCCGGTACGTTAGCCAGCGGAGACGAACCACCGAGGACCTCGAACGGCGTGTCGTCGAGCGGACTGCGGAATTGACCGCCGTTAATGAGGCCATGCGACAAGAAATCGTCGAGCGCAAGCGGGCAGAAGGGGAGTTGCGGCAAAGCGAGGCCCAGTTTCAGCTGGCGATCGACACGATTCCTGGCCTCGTATGGGGCGCATTGCCCGATGGGCACATCGATTATTTCAACCAACGTTGGCGGGAATACACCGGCCTCACGCTCCGAGAAGCCGCTGGTTGGGGCTGGCAAGTGGCAATCCATCCTGAAGACGTCGCGGGGCTCGTGGAAAATTGGCGGACGTCGTTAGCTTCCGGCCAGCCGGGTGAGATGGAAGCGCGCATACGGCGGTTCGACGGAGAATATCGCTGGTTCTTGCATCGCGCCGCGCCGCTCTATGACGGGGCAGGAAAACTCGTCAAGTGGTACGGACAAACCACCGACATCGAAAACCTCAAACGCGCGGAGGACAGGCACGAGGGCGATCAGAGGCAGATCCGCCGGATAATCGATGCGATACCTCAATACATCACTGTACTGGGACCAGATGGGAAAGTGCTCTACGCAAATGAGGCAGTCCTCGAATACACAGGTCTTACCGATGAACAGTTTGGCGCGAGAGAATTCAATTTGCGCATCCTTCATCCCGAAGATCAAGAGAGAATTCAAAACGGAGTTCGGAAGGGGTTTGAACGCGGTGTTCCTTTCGAACTGGAGCATCGAGCGCTCCGGAAGGACGGCTCGTATCGATGGTTCATCCATCGCTATAAACCGTTGCGCGATAAAAAAGATCAAATCCTTCGATGGTATGTGACCGGCGTCGATATTGATGATCACAAGCGGGCTGAAGAGAGGATGCAAAACGAGAACCTTGCATTGCGCGAGGAAATCGATCACAACTCAATGTTCGAGGAGATCGTCGGTTCGTCGGCGTCGCTACGCAAAGTATTGACACAAGTCGGTAAAGTGGCGCCTTCGGATTCCACTGTGCTCGTTCTGGGTGAGACCGGTACGGGCAAAGAGCTGATTGCTCGCGCGATTCATAGACGTTCGAGCCGTTCAGCCCAGGCTTTTATTCGTGTGAACTGCGCCGCGATTCCGTCTTCATTGATCGCCTCCGAACTGTTCGGACATGAAAAAGGTGCCTTCACCGGGGCTTTGCAGCGGCGTCTGGGACGTTTTGAATCGGCCGATGGCGGAACGATCTTTCTGGACGAGATCGGTGATCTGCCTATGGAGACACAGATCGCGCTGCTCAGAGTGTTGCAAGAGCGGGAATTCGAGCGTGTTGGGAGCAGCAAGCCGATTAGCGTGGACGTCCGGGTGCTCGCCGCCACGAACCGCGACCTGATGGCTGCCGTCGCTGCGGGTGCGTTCCGCCAGGACCTCTATTATCGCCTAAACGTTTTTCCAATCCAGATACCCTCACTTCGCGAACGAGCGGACGACATTCCTTTACTCGTCGAGTATTTGATCGAGCGCTATGCGAAAAAGGCCGGGAAGAAGATCGGACACATAGAGAAGAAGACGCTTAATTTGTTTCAAGCTTACAAGTGGCCAGGCAACATTCGCGAGCTGCAAAACGTGGTGGAGCGAGCCGTGATTTTGTGTGATGGCGAAACCTTCTCAGTGGACGGGACATGGCTCACACCCGAATCGCCGCGTGAGTCGTCTGGGTTGGGCATACGCCTAAAAGGACTGCTGCGCATGGATGAGAATCAAGAAAGGGAAATGATCGAGACGGCATTGGCAGAATGCAGGGGGCGAATCTCGGGCCCGTCTGGCGCGGCCACCAGGCTGGGCATTCCGCGGCAAACTCTTGAGTCGAAAATCACCAAACTAGGGATTAACAAACATCGTTTCAAGTCTGCGTAGCCTCTCGCAGGTTTTTGCGGCGCAGGAATGCTGAAATCAAAGGCACAAGGCCTGGCAAGATTGTCAGTCGGACGCGGTTCGACGGAGGTTTTGAACTGCGCTGGTTGGTCGTCGGCATTGCCCAAGATGGCGACTAGACACACTGACATCAGAAGGTAGCGCATGCGCGGACGCGACTCCTTATAGAGACGTCATTCATTCAAAGCGCAGGAGGGATGATGCACAGCTGGTTCCAAGACCTTCGGTACGCCTGGCGCATGCTTCGCAAGAATGTGATGTTGACTCTGGTGATCTTGGCCTCCCTGGCCATCGGGATCGGCGCCAATTCGGCCATTTTCAGCGTGGTGGACGCGCTGCTGCTGCGTCCGCTACCCTATCCGCATGCGGACCGTCTGGCGGCCGTGTGGCTGCATTCTCCGGGAATCGGTATTCTGCGCGATTGGCCATCGCCTGGACAATATATAGACATTCAGAACGAGAACCATTCTTTCGAGCTGATGGCGCTCGCGCAGAGCCGACCTTTCACGCTGGCAGGCCGTGAGCAGCCTGAGCGGATTGACGGATTGCGCGCGCAGTCTAGCCTTCTGAAGATGCTTGGCGCAAAGCCTCTGATAGGCCGCTTGTTGTTACCGGAAGAGGACCAACCCGGCAAGCCAGCCGTGGCCATTCTCAGCAACCGGCTCTGGGAACGGTCGTTCAATTCCGATCAGGAGATTGTAGGCAAGAGCATCAGGCTCGATGGGAATCCGTTTACTGTGGCAGGCGTACTGCAGAGTGGGTTCATGCTCAACGCCGAAGTGATGCCGTCGGAAGGACCGATGGACAAAATGGACGTCTTTCTGCCGTTGCCATTGGGAGCCGATGCAGTGCAAAAGAGGGGCGACGAAAACTATAACATCGTGGTGCGGCTGAAGCCTGGGGTTTCGGTGCAACAAGCACAGGCCGACATCAGCGTGATTGCCAGTCGGATCCGCGAGAAGGACAAGCGCGACATTAGCTTCGGCATGCACGTCGTGGGGCTACAGGAGCAGGTGGTGGGAGACGTTCGCCGAGCGCTGCTGGTGTTGCTAGGGTCGGTAGCGCTGGTATTGCTGATCGCCTGTGCCAACGTGGCCAACCTGCTGCTGACGCGTGCGGCGGGGCGTGAGAAGGAGGTGGCCATCCGGACGGCTGTGGGGGCGGGCTGGCAGCGACTTGCGCGGCAATTACTCACCGAAAGTATTCTGTTGGGAGTGCTCGGCGGGGTCGCCGGACTCGTGGTCGCCCAAGTAAGCCTTTACGTGGTGCGCGCCATGAATCCTGGCAATATTCCGCGGTTAGAAGACATCGCCATCAACGGGGCCGTTCTCGCGTTCACGTCCGGCATTTCCCTGGCAACCGGCATTCTATTCGGCGTGGCGCCGGTGTGGCGCGCCATCAAGGTGGATTTGAACACCTCGCTGAAGGCTGGCGGGCGCAGTGGGCAGAGCGACGGCGGTCTATATCTAAGGCGGCACCGTTTGCGCGGCCTGCTGGTGATTTCCGAACTGGCGTTTTCGCTGACGCTGTTGATCGGAGCTGGGCTTCTGGTTCGCAGCTTCGCGCGTTTACAAAGCGTACACCCGGGGTTCACAATCGACCGCGTGCTGACGATGCAGATTGCGGCCAATGACCCGAAATACCATGAGGATAAAGCGGTGACTAATTTCTACAAAGAAATTGGAGCCCGCATCGCCCACCTACCGGGCGTGGTGGCGGAAGGCGCAGTTTCGGCGCTGCCACTCACAGGATCTGTCGGTTGGGGAGGCATCAACGTGGAAGGCTATCAGCCACCTCCTGGCCAGGAATTGCAAGTGGACATGCGCGCTGCGAGCACTGACTACTTTCGGGCAATGGAGATTCCTCTGGTGAAGGGCCGATTTTTCTCCGAGCATGACACGATGGACATGCCGCAGGCAGTCATCATTGACGACAAGTTTGCGCAGCGTTTTTGGTCTCACGATGATCCGATCGGAAAGCACCTGTGGTTCGATCCCAAGAAGCCTTTCACTATTGTAGGCGTGGTAGGCGTGGTCAAACAGTATGGCCTGGAAGCAGATACTAAGATCGCGATCTATTTCCCGCACCAGCAGCACCCCTGGAACGACTTGTACCTGGTGGCGCGCACTTCATCCGATCCGGGTGGGCTGTCGGCCGCCGTCGTTCAAGAGATCCACAGTGTCGATCCGGGCGCGGTGGTTTACGGAATCCGCACCATGCGGGAGCGCTTGCACGATTCGCTGGCGCGTCAGCGCTTTTCGAGTACCATGCTGGGCGCCTTTGCGGCGTTCGCGCTGCTCCTAGCTGCCGTGGGCCTTTACGGTGTGATGTCGTACCTGGTGACGCAGAACACTCATGATATCGGTGTGCTGGTGGCGTTAGGCGCGCGGCCCGCTAACATCATCGGGCTAGTGGTGCGCCAAGGCATGGAATTGGCGGCGATTGGCATTCTGGCGGGCCTCACGGTCGCGGCCGTGTTGACTCGAGTGATGGCCAGCCTGTTATTCGGTGTGAGCACGACAGATGCAGCAACTTTCGGGGTAGTGCCCGCACTCTTGGCGGGGGTGGCCTTCGCGGCCACGGTCATTCCCGCGTGGCGGGCCACTAGTGTGGACCCGATGGTAGCACTGCGAGAGGAATAGCGTCGGAGTGGTGGCTTCGCGTTTGTCGCCTCGGCGCGTTGATCAGGAGTTGAGAAGCGTCCGCTCAAGTAGCATGATGAAAGTTCTAGAATCGTCTCTTGGGCGCGCCATTCCTCCTTGGAGTATCGACCATGACCACTACGCTCACGCTATTTGTAGGGCTGGCCTGCCTCGGAGCGTTCGATACCCTCTACTACCACGAATGGCGAGCCAAACTGCCGGCCATGGGTCCATTGGCGCGCTCCGAGTTGCAGCTCCACGCGCTGCGCGACTTCGTGTATGCGGTCATATTTGGCACGCTCCCCTGGGTGGCCTGGCAAGGCCGATACGTCCTTCCGCTAATTGTGCTGCTCGTCGTTGAAATCATTCTAACGCTGTGGGATTTTGTCGTCGAAGATTGGATACGCAAGCCGCTGGGAGGCGTGTACCCGGGTGAGCGGGTAATGCACGGCATCATGGGCATCGCATACGGGGCTGCGCTAGCTTACCCCTGGTCCCGTTCCCCGCGATCTCGAGTTCAACTGCAGACACGGAGGCGGCAGGGAACTCCCAAACACCATCCGGGGCGAACGGCTTCTCTAGCGTTTTCATCACGTCAGCACTATTCAAATACGACAGCTCCACCGCCGGTTCGGCAGTGATCTCGAATACACGTCCGCGCCGGATGACGTGGCTCCCGATCTGAATTGTGGTGTTCACCGGTCTCGTGCGCTGAATGTTCGCGACATGAAGATACACAGAGTCGCCGCGACGACTCGCGACCACATCGAGGCCGTCGGGCAAGGCACCCACTTTGATCGCGTGACTGCCGATGTGGTGGCGATACAGTTGCATCACGCGGGCCACCGGCTGGAGATAAGCGCGGTTATTGCCCTTCGGCGTCGGAATGATCACCGCATTGTTCTGCCACCGTGTGCCGCAAAAGTCCGCGGCCGTGGCAATTTTCAGCACATCACCGTGCCGCTGATGGTTGTTGAGGATACGCGCGTAGGACACACCGGCCGCCCACGAAGCGAGCACGCCGCCTCGATCGCGGCCGGGAATCACAAAGTGGCATTCCGTCAGCGCCAGCGGAATGTTCCGCGCACCCAGGTTGTCGCGAATGCTGCGAAGCTTGGCGTCGTTCAGCTGCCACGCCTTCATCAACTGCTCCCAGGTCGCATCCGGGTCGCGCCGATACAGCTCGCCCCGCAGCACCGGCTGGCGCGGCGAATCGGGATTGAACATGTGATGGAACGCGAGATATTGAACATGTTCGCCCGCCACCTCGCCCATGCGCGCCGCCCAACCGCTGTCGCCCCAGGCGATCAATTGAATCGTTGGATCAACTGCGCGCATGGTTCTTGCAAACTCGACGGTCTTGCGTGCGGCGGTTTCGAGATCGAAGCCATTCTTGTCGTAGGACGTCTCGTTACCGATCTGCCAGTGCCGGACAGCGAACGGAGCCGCGTTTCCGTGAGCCTTCCGGTCGGCATTCCCCGGATCATTGCAATACGCCACCCATTCAGTGGCTTCCTTCGCGTCGGCCGTGCGCACGCTGCCCTTGACCTTCATGTACTGCTTGCGGCCGTCCGACTCGAAGTTGATGCAGATCAGCGGCTCCGCGCCAGCTCGTCGACACAGATCGACGAATTCGCCGGTGCCCACCTGGTTCGATTCGATTCCGCCCCAAAGCAGGTTGAGCATGGAGGGGCGCGTGTCGCGCGGCCCGACGCCTTCTCGCCACCGATAAAAATCGGAAAAGATCCCGCCCCAGCGCATCATCGGCGGCCCGAGCTCGCGTGTGATCTCCACGACGTCCTCGCGCCATTGATCGAGTAGATGATCCCATGCCGCCTCGACTGAGCCATCCGTTGCGCCCAAAGGTTCCATGAACTGCATGTAGAGATAGGGCGACAATTCGAACAACGGCTTCGGATCCACCAGGATGGAGCCAGCGTCTTGTCTACGGGCTTCGATCTGCGCGGGCTCGGCGGCGCGAAGCGCTCCAGCAGTTGCGATACCGGCCGCGGCCAAGGTGGATTCTTTGAGGAATGTTCTTCGTTTCACGGTTGCATCTTGACCGTCAGCCAGCGGAGCCCCTCGAGCATCCCGAGGATGCAAAGTTTCTGAAGTATCCCACGCGTAGCGCCCGCTGCGCCAGCCGCTTCGCCCAAACGCCGCAGTGTTGAGCGAACCGACCAACTCCCGGATGGTTGGCAAATGGGAAACTGCAATCTAGCCGATAACTTCAGGTTTGCCGTCATCCGGGAATGGTCTCAGTTGGCGCTTTTTTCGCGCTGCAATTGGGCCTTGAGGGGAGTCACGGTTTTGTAGCAAATTAGAGCGTCATAGGAGTCGGCCCAGTAGATCAGATTAGCCTGAAGGGCGGAACGTTTGTCTGGGGGAATCTGATGCAGCAGCGGGCGCAGGAAGCGAAGATCGAAGATCGTAGCCGAGTACTTCGCCCTTTCAGCGAGCAGAGCAAACGCGAGCTCGTCCTGTCGCTCGTCTGCGTCATAGGTCTTCCCGGCCACGGTTTGCTGACCTCCCGCACCAAAAGCGCCAACATTGAATGCCTTTTTCCCCTCCTCCAAAGCAAACTCCCCTATGAAGTTGCCCAGTGTCGATATGCCCCGGGCGTCATAGCCTCGATGTAAATGATTCCGTCCGAAACGAAGCAGCACTTTTCCAGAAGTTCCCGCTTTTGAGCTAAGACGAAAGTGTTTCAGGAATTGCTCTTTCATGACCCGCTCGCGTTCATTTTGAGCAATCATCTTTGTGTCTGCTCCGAGGCGGTTTTTCTCCACTTCCAGGGTCTCGACAAGGCTTTTGCGAAGAGACACGTCGTTCCATACTGTATCCACGTCGGCTTTGCTCTGTTCCGCCAGATTGAGCAGATCGGGCGCCATTTTTCTGTTGTAGCCGTCCTTCGTGAGTTCCTGCATCCGTTTCAGATTGCGGTCACCGGGATTCAGCGAGGCCAGTTCAGCGATCAGCAACTGCGGCTGTGTCTCCTCTATGTCGCAACCCCAAATGACGCCCTCGTTTGAATCAGCAAACATATGAGCATCGCTTACCTCTTCCTTGGTCCAAAGCCCTTTAACGGCTGGGCCCTTTCCCACGGGAGCGAATTCGAGCTGGTGAGCGGCCCAAGGACTGACTTCCGCTGCAATATGCCGGTACCCCTGCTTCCACATCACTGGCCAAAGCATCCTGAGGAGCTTGGGAATTTCATTGTCCCCATGCACTTCTCCCAATAAGAAGAAGTCGTTCTTGCTGGCTTCATCGAGAAGAAACTTTAGCCCATCCGTTTCCAGGTCCTGCTGATGGTCCGTTAGAGCAGCTAGTATGGGATCGTCGCCCTGTGGAACCTGCGGGACGATGGGTGTCGCGACTACGACAAGGCTCAGGCAAAGAATCAAAGAATCAACCATGAAGGGCACCGGCACATATATCTTCCAATACGCTTCAGTATTCCTTTTTGTTCCCGAACCGGCTACGAGCAAGAAAACTGGGGCCTTTGGAATTACATCCGTATACGGCCACTCGGAAATAATTGCCAAGAAGTAAGCGGGATCTTAACGACTGTGTTTGGATTCATCGCTAGTTGCTACAATCGCGTATCGCTCTTCATGCGCACGGGAGCAGGAAAATGAGTAGCACAACAATCCACTGGGGACGAATTTTGCTCGGCGGGCTGCTCGCGGAAGTAGCTCTCATTCTCGCGATTGTCCCTCTCGGCTTGCGTCTCGGCGACAATTTCCTGCACTACACTGCTCCCCCCGGGTCCTTCGTCATGTGCTTTCTGGGAGCGCTCTGGGTGTGTCGGCGGATCGAATCTCATTTCATTCTGCATGGGACGTTGGTGGGAGTGATCGCAGCGTTGATCTACGTTGCCCTGACGCGCGCGCAGCCTGAACCTCTTGCATACATTGTGGCCCACGCGTTGAAACTCGTGGGTGGTGCATGCGGCGGCTTTGTCGCCCAACGGCGTCGGTCACCGTCTCCGCCGCAACCCGTTCACGATTGATTTACTGCCCAAAGTCCATAGCCCCGGTCGGATGGGACAGCAACATTCGCTCTTCGACTAGAAGGTAGTTCAGGGAGAGCCGGATGTCACACGAAGTAGAGAAAGATTCCGACGATCATGGCCAAATTGTACGTCGAATGCGCAACCATGGCGGGCCACAAGGAGCCGCTGCGCAGACGGCACAGCGTAAACACGTAGCTCGTCGCTACCATCAAGAGGACCATCAGTGAACCCGAAAGGAATTGCAGATGAATGCCTGCGGCGTCTCTTGCGATTCCATGATGAAGCAAGTGGACCAAACCAAAGCTGAATGAGTTCACGGCCGTTCCGATGCCGGCTTTCCAGCGAAGCGTAAATGCCTGCCGAATCACTCCGCGAAACAGGATCTCTTCGCCGATAGGGCTGAAGATCATGGCTGGCAGAGCGATCGCGGCAAAGAGGAGAGGGCCAGGCATCGAGCCGCGCAGTTCCGGGAGGCGAAAGCTGTCGCGGACGGTCACGTTCCAGTTCTGGGGCGATTGCCCGAACAATACCAGGCCCAGCGCAAAGGCCCCAGGGCACAAGCCGCGCCGCCAATGCGCTCCAAAAGAAGGCAGCCACCGCGTTGCCGGACTTACGCAGCCCAATTTCCCTCCGGCCCACGGGGGTCAAAAGGACGAAAGGCAGCGCCCACATGGCGAGGAACTGGAGCAGGAACAACGGACGGGCTGACGGTGGGCCCAGCATCGCATAGGCCCGCGCGCAAGTCAGAAGCACCAGCACGAGGACGGACGCACGCCACGGAGCACCTAGCGCGCGGCCCAGAATGGCCGGATAAACGCGTCGTCCGTCTGCCGTGGGATCTCCAACGCGGGAGCTTGCATTCGGGCAGCTTAACATTATGCCTTCGCGAACTGTGAGTTCTGGAAGATCGATCCTCCAATAAACCAAGAACGGGCATCGTCTAGATCGTCCCTGGAAGTATCGTCGGCCACTCGCAGGTCATCCTTGGACCGAATTTTCCAGTGGTCACTTGGACGTATAGTGGGGTTCTCGTCCATTTGACGAGCTCCTTTTCGCGGCGGATTCCATGTGGACGCGATCGCTGTTTACCAGGACTTTGGGGACTTTAGGGAATTTGGGTCCCTGCTTGCGCATGTCGTCGGTCTGAGCGAACATGAGCATCAGTTCCAACTTCACAAAGCACCGATGAATGATGGCTCGAGCTAGGTTGATACAAAAATGACCATGCCTTATTTTTCCACCCTGTTGACACTATTGCTTTTACCCTCAGTTTTGGCTGTGGCAGAAACCGTCACATTTCCAAGTGGAGAGATTACCCTGCACGGAGTGCTTTATAAACCCGAAGGAACTGGACCCTTTCCCGCAGTTATTTATAACCACGGAAGCGCGCCGGGCATGATGAGTAAGGAGGCATTCGCCGCGCTGGGTCCAGTGTTCGCAAGGCATGGATGGGTATTCTTTGGACCTTACCGCCGGGGGCAGGGATTGAGTGCCTCGGCAGGTCCGTATATTGGCGACCAGATCGCGGCTGCCGAGAAAGCCGGAGGCGTCTCTGCGGCTGCCGCAACGATGGTGCGGTTACTGGAGACGGATCATTTGGACGATCAGTTCGCAGCTCTAGCGTGGTTGCGAAAACAGAGTTTCGTTCAACCGAGTCGCATCGCAGTGGCGGGAAACTCGTTTGGTGGCATCGAAACTGTGCTGGGAGTAGAACGAGGAGGATATTGTGCGGGGATCGATTCTGCGGGGGGCGCTCAGAGTTGGGCGCAGGCTCCTGAGTTACAGTCGCTTATGACTCGTGCAGTGCGAAATGCAAAAGCACCAATCTTCTTTTTTCAGGCCGCTAACGATTTTGACCTGTCGCCAAGCAAGACACTCTCAGCAGAGATGAACGAAGCGAGCATGACCTACAAACTGAAGATTTATCCCCCCTATGGCGACTCCCCTCGGGACGGCCACAGCTTTGGCTACTTTGGAGCCGACGTCTGGGCCGAAGACGTTTTCGGATTTTTAAACCAGTATTGCACCAAGTAAAGACCCCCCGCGATTTTGTCGACGAATCCAGCGAAACTGGTAAAGAACTCTCATGGAAGGCATTGGGAGAACTGTCTCGGGGTGCTAGGCTATCTGCTTTAATCCACTTGTCGAGAAGACGCTCCCATGGACGTTCCGCATTCGAGGGTTGTTCTTAAAAAACCACTACCGTTACAGGTCGCTCTTCCGACTATCGCCCCTCTGGTTGTTGCTGTCTTCGATACTGAGGTCACGATGGGAACACAGAGTAGCACCAAAGCAGCGGGGGCGTGGTTCAGTTGGTTAGAACGCCTGCCTGTCACGCAGGAGGTTGCGGGTTCGAGTCCCGTCGCTTCCGCCACATCACTTACAATAAGGTTCAACCCGGACACAGCGTCCTTCAGCAGGCCTTCATCAGCACTATCGCGCGTGGCCTCTCTTTGGTCGCAATCGTGGTGTCTGGCCTGACCTTCGCGATCGTTCGTTCCATCCTCGCTGGGCGGCTTTTTGTTCATGGAAGAATCGTAGCAAGTAGGCAAGTAGAACTTGACAATTTCCCGTGAATTGGCAAGCTAGAGGTGGCTGAAAGGTCAAGGATTTTAATGCTTGGGGACTCCGACGAGGAGTCCTCTTTGCTTTATGCGCCCCGCATCTCCCGCTTCCAGCAAATGAATTCTCGGATCTTTTGAATATCGAGAAAATTATGGTAGCAAAGGTGGCAATAACCGAACACTCCCACAAGACCCTAAAGCGGACCCACGGACCTGGGCTTGGCATCAATCCGTGCGGACTTCCACCACTTGCATTCCAAGAGAACCAAAACGCAGCGGCTGCAATGGTCGAAATAGTCGCAAACAACAGAGCCAGCCAAGTACAACGTGAACGCCAATCGGCAGAACGTCGATTCTCTCTTTCCGCAGAAACCGCTCTCCACCACCCAATCGCAAGCAATGTTGCAGGCAGTGAAAATGGAATGATGATTGTCGTCTCGCCCATGGTTGTCCCAAATCCTACATGAAAACGCCCTTCAACTGATTTGTCGGGTAACCGGACATCTCTAACATCGTTACGATCGAGCGGCCTAGTGCGGACCGACTGTCCGCCCGTGCTTATAGAGGTGCGCTCCACGCGCGCTCCGGTTCCTGCCCTCCAGAGTTCTCGTGCTATATCGAGGCAATGATCGAATTCAAGCTCACTCCACCAAGAACCGCCCGTTTTTTGTCCCGGCTGAAGTTTTGGCGAACCACAACCCAAAGAAACGGCGCGATTTTCTGCAGCGGATTCAGCGGAGTCAAGCCAAGCTATAGAGTAAACCCCGCAGTCTTGAATCAGGTTGCGACCTAATTGTAGAAACTTGCGCTACCGATTACGAAGGGATCTCGTCAGCACTTTTGTGTCATTCCTAGAGTGTGCGCCGGTCAAGCGGCCAAATACTCGGGAGGAGGTTTGCCTCATGAAAGTCATGCGGTTCTGTCTGTGGATTTCCTTCGTCGTTCTACTTCTCGCTACGACCGCAGCGTTGCTCGTCACTGACCCGCCCCCCGCGTGGGCGCAAGCCGGAACGCCTCCCAGCAGCACGATCAGCAGCAGTTCGGGCCCATTGGCGTGGGATTTCAATCCTGTGGGCGGCGGGACGCTGATAAACGTAGGAATACAGGATATCTGCCCACCGGGCCTGTGCGATGACCACGACTTGGCCGTGGTGCTCCCCGCCCCCGCGGCCACGTTCTATCAGACGATGACGGCCAAGCTCACCTTTCAATACACGTGGACAAGCACGCTGCCCACGGATCTGGACATCTTCGCCATCAGCCCCAGCGGAGCCGACCACGGCCCAGGCTCGCCTGACAACACTTCAACCGGACTTGGCGAGGAGGACCTCACGGTAACCGATCCCATTGACGGGCTCTGGCACATTCGCTCCGTGGCCTCGCTGGCCCCGGTGCCAACTGCGGCTCACGTGGCGGTTACGCTGACGATTGCACCCAGGCCCATCGCGCCGATGCCCCCTCCGCCGGCTCCTGGCGCCCCAGCTTTCATCAATTATCCTGCTCCCGATGACTGCACAGGAACGCAGCAACCCCCGAGTTGCATCCAACCATCGACCGGCTCAACGACTGCCGGGGAGCACGGCGCGGGCGAGCCATCCATTGGGGTTGACTGGAACACCGGCATAGCGTTTATCGAGGCGGGAAACCATACGCTGCGTGTGACTTTTAACGACAGCGTCAACCCGGCCACGGCGTTTTGGGAGGACAAGCGTTCACCTTTCGCGCGCTTGAGTCTGGACCCGATCATGTTCGTTGACGACGGCCAATTTGGCGGGCCAAATCGCCTGTTTTCTTCGCAGCTGAACCTCGTCACCAGCGAGCTTTCCTTCAGCGACGACGATGGCAACAACTGGCTTCCCACGCAGGGGTCCGGCCAGCCTGCTGGCGTCGACCATCAGACTGTGGGCGGAGGTCCTTATGCCTTTCCAGCGCCGCTGACGCCAACGGGGTACCCGCATGGGATCTATTACTGTTCCCAGGACATTGTGACGGCGTTCTGCTCGCGCAGCGATGACGGTGGCGTGACCTTCGGGCCCGGCATTCCTATCTACACCTTCGCCCACTTCAACGGCGTGGATGTTCCCATTGCACCGGGCACGTGCGGCGGTTTGCACGGCCACGTGCGCGTTTCACCTGACGGCACCGTCTACGTTCCCAACGAAAACTGCTTCGACGCCAACAGCGTCAGCCGACCGGGCGTGGCCGTTTCTACGGACAACGGTTTGAGCTGGGTGGTGCGCACTGTGTCGGACGGCAAGAGCATCAGCCCCGGCACAGACCCCTCGGTCGCAGAAGGTGCGAACAACACCATCTACCTCGGGTATGTGAACTCGGACGGCCACGCCAAGATTGCGGTTTCGAGCGACCGCGGCTTGCACTGGTCGAAGTCCAAGGATGCGGGGACTCCGTTTGGAGTGCAGAACGCGGAGTTTGCCGAAGTGATCGCCGGCGACGATGATCGCGCGGCCTTTGCCTTCCTTGGCACTCAGACCTCGGGGGATACACAGTCGGCCGACTTCCAGGGGGTTTGGCACCTCTATGTGGCTTTCACTTACAATTCCGGCCACAACTGGACCACCATTGACGCAACTCCCACGGACCCAGTGCAGCGTGGCTGCATATGGAACCAGGGAGGAAGCAACCCGTGCCGCAATCTGCTTGATTTCAACGACATCACCGTGGACAGATTCGGGCGGGTGCTCGTAGGCTACGCCGACGGCTGCACAGGAAGTTGCGTCACCGACCCAACGCAGAATGCCTCCACTGGTCCTGCCAGCGCGCAGGACGCACTGGCAACGATTGCCCGCCAGGTGGGAGGCCCGGGGCTGTTCAAAGCATTCGACGGCACGCAATTCGGCACAAACAGCGGGAGCATCGTGGGGCTTGTCAAGCTATGCTTTGGAGACCCAGCGACGGGCATTCAAGGCGATCCGGGCTGCAAGGCCAGCAATTAGGAGCAACGGTTCGCCTGCTCAGCGAAAATATTTATGCGCCAAACACTGACGATCTTGCCTTGCGTCGCCCTTGTTCTTGTCGGCGTGCTCGAAGGAGCCGTGCCGCAGAACGCCAAAAACGCCACGGATGTGACGAAAGGGAATATAGATGCATGCACGCTTCTGACCCCCGCTGAAATTGAAGCGATCCAGGGTGAGCGTGTCGAGGAAACCAAACCCACTGTGCGGCCAAGCGGGGGATTGTTGGCAGCGCAATGTCTATTTCGCACGCCTACCTTGAGCAAGTCGGTCAGCCTGTCGCTGACTTCGTCCGGTCCCCTGCGTCCGGCCGCGCTGACCGCGCGGCAACTTTGGCAGAAGCAGTTCCATTCTTCCGAGGTGGGAAGCGACGAAGAATCGGCCACAGGCAAAAACGTGAAGGAGCTCGATCCCGAACGCGAGAGGGAGAGCCGCAAGCCACGTCCCATTCGTGGTCTTGGCGAGGAGGCTTACTGGGTCGCCAGTCCCGTTGCCAGCGCGCTGTACGTGCTCAAAGGAGAGATGTTCCTGAGAATCAGCGTTGGCAGCGCCGCCCGAGAATCCGAGCGCATGGGAAAATCGAAGGCGCTGGCCCGCGCCGCGCTTAAGCGCCTCAGACTCCTCGAATAATGCGTCTCAATCGCTGTCCACAACTTCCAATTAGCCGTGTAATGCTGGGCAGGTCTATGCTCATAACACAGGGAGGGAGCAATATTAGATTGGTGTGGGTTCCGGAAATTCTGAGCCGTTTTGTGTTTTCTTCCAGGTTGAGATGACGGGTTCTCCCGGAGGGTCCATCGAGGTGGATAAAGCGCCCACGCTCGAGAACCCGATCGAGGATGGCCGCTGCCATATCTTCGTCGTGTAATACCTTTCGCCAAGACGTGTTTATTTGACTTGACCTCGGCAGCGCTCTCATACTATCTTACTCTAGGCATAGAGTCGGCAAGCCTGCAGGTGGGAGGAAGAGGCTGTTCACATGAAAAAAGCAGCACAGCGAGACCTTTTTCCGGGCGCCCTGGAGATGATGATTCTCCGAATGCTGAAGCGACAGCCCTTGCATGGCTACGCACTCGTACAGTACATCAAGCGAACTTCGCGCGACTTGCTTCAGATCGAAGAAGGATCGCTGTATCCGGCTCTTCAGCGTCTCCTCAAAGCAGAACTGGTCAAGGCTGAGTGGGGCGTCTCTTCTACAAACCGCCGCGTTCGGATTTACAAATTGACGGCGGCAGGCGCAAAACACCTGGAACGTGAGGTATCAAGCTTCGAGCGCATGCTCGAAGGGATCACACGTGTTTTGGCCGTGGGTGAATCATGAGTTGGCTGACGCAACTGTTCTCGCGGCGGCAGCGGTACAGCGAGCTGTCGGAAGAGATTCAAGCGCATCTCGACGAAAAGATCGAGGAGTCGGTTGCTGAGGGAATGTCGAGAGAAGAAGCGAGCCACTTGGCGCGGCGCGAGTTTGGGAATGTCGGACTGACTGAAGAGAGCAGCCGCGAAGTGTGGCGGTGGCCGTCCGTTGAAGACTCTCTCATGGACGTCAGCTACGGCGTGCGCACGCTGCGCCACAACCCGGTTTTTACCGCGGTCGGCTTGCTGACCATCGCAGTTGGAATCGGCGCGAACGCCGCGGTGTTCAGCGTGGTGAATAGCGTGCTGCTGAAGCCACTGAATTATCCGAAGGCGGAAGAACTGGTGGCGCTGCACCAGACCGCTCCGGGTGCGGCAGGACTGGCAGATTTCGAGAATGGCCTGCTGCTCTCGCCCTCTATGTATTTCACGTACGCAGAACAAAATCGGACGTTTCAATCGCTGGGCGTATGGGTCACAGGTACAGCGAACGTCACGGGCCTTGCTGAGCCGGAACAAGTGCGCACGGTTTACGTGAGCGATGGCCTGCTTCAGGCGCTTGGCACTCGGCCGGAAGTTGGCCGCTGGTTCTCCGCTGCGGAGCAGATTCCACGCGGCCCGGAAACGGTGACGCTGAGCTACGGGTATTGGCAGCGGCGCTTCGGAGGAGACCGTGCAGTGATCGGGCGCAACCTCACGATGGAATCGCGGCCTCGGGAAATTATCGGGGTGATGCCGCAGGGGTTTCGATTCGTTGATACCGACTTCGACGTGATCGTGCCACTGGCGTTCGATCGCGGGAAGCTGATCCTGGCGGGATTCGGATTCCACGGAATCGCGCGGCTCAAGCCAGGCACGACGATTGCGGAAGCCAATGCGGACATAGCGCGAATGCTGCCGATCTGGATGGACTCGTGGTCGAACGGGCCGGGGACGAATCAGCATATCTACGAAACTTGGAAAATCACGCCGATGATTCGGCCGTTGAAGCAGGAAGCGATCGGCAACGTGGGCGAATTGTTGTGGGTGGTGATGGGAACGATTGGCGTGGTGATGTTGATCGCGTGTGCAAACGTAGCGAACTTAATGCTGGTGAGGGTGGAGGCGCGGCAGCAGGAGCTGACGGTTCGCGCAGCGCTTGGCGCGGGCTGGGGACGCATCGTGCGCGGACTCCTCGTGGAAAGCGTGATGCTGGGGCTGATGGGCGGGGTGATTGGTGTTGGCTTGGCGTATGCGAGCGTGCGTTTTCTGGTGACGACCGGTCCGGCGAATTTGCCTCGACTCGGCGAAATCTCGATCGACGCGCGGGCGCTGGGATTCGCGTTGGTTCTTTCCGTGCTCTCCGGTTTGCTGTTCGGATTGCTGCCTGCGCTGAAATACGCGGTACCGCGAACTTCTTTAGCACTTCGGAGTGCGGGACGGACGATTAGTGTGAGCCGGGAGCGCCACCGGGCGCGCAATTTGCTGGTCGTAGGTCAGGTGGCGATGGCATTCGTGCTTTTGGTGAGCGCGGGGTTGATGATTCGTACGTTCGAGGCGTTGCGAGCGGTCGAGCCGGGATTCACGGACGCGCAGCATTTGCAACTCATGCGAATCTCGATTCCAGATTCGCTGATCCAGGAACCGGAACGAGTGACGCGAATACAGCATGGCATTCTCGATAAGCTGGCCGCGATTCCGGGCGTGAAGTCTGCCGGGTTCGTAAGCGAAATGCCGATGGAAGGCTTCGATTCCGCTTGGGACGAGATCTTTGCTGAGGACAAAGTGTATTCTGCCGACTCAATCGCGCCTTTGCGGCTGTACAAGTATGTCTCTCCTGGTTTCATGCAGACGGCAGGGACAAGATTGGTTGCGGGGCGCGAAATGACGTGGAGTGAAGTCTACGCCCTGCGGCCGGTGGTGATGATTTCTGAGAATTTGGCACGAGAGATGTGGGGCACGCCGTCGGCGGCGATCGGGAAGCATCTGCGCGAGTTTTCGAACATGCCGTGGCACGAGGTGATCGGAGTGGTCCAGGACGTTCGTGAGAAAGGCGTGCAGGAGCGGGCGCCAGAAATGGTGTACTGGCCTCCACTGATGCGGGATGGTTTTGCACCGGCCGTGCGGACGGTGACGTTCGCGATGCGAAGCGACCGCGCAGGCACCGAAGGTTTTCTCGATGAGGTCAGGCAAGCTGTGTGGTCGGTGAATTCGAATTTACCACTGGCGTCCGTGCGGACGATGCAGGCAGTGTATGGCAAATCGCTCGCGCGAACTTCCTTCACGCTCGTCATGCTCGGGATTGCGGGGGCCATGGCGCTCACGCTGGGAATCATCGGAATTTATGGCGTGATTTCTTACACAGTGTCACAACGCCAGCGCGAGATTGGAATTCGTTTGGCGCTCGGGGCGCAAGGTGGAGACTTGCTGCAAATGGTTTTGAGGCAGGGCGCGAAGTTGGCGCTGGTGGGCGTGGCGATCGGAGTCTGTGCTGCTTTCGAACTGACCCGGTTGATGAGGAATCTGCTGTTTGGTGTGACCGCATACGATCCATTGACTTTTGCGGCGGTCGCTGTCCTGCTCGTCTTAGTTGCGCTCTTGGCTTGCTACATTCCTTCACGCCGTGCGATGCTCGTTGACCCAATCGTGGCGTTGCGCTACGAATAGCTCATAGTTCTTCGAACCACAACGAACCATGAAAAGAGCCACAAAGTGCCCTTTGAAAAGAAAGAGGTTATGGTTATTTTCTATCTTTCTTCTGTAAGGCTGCAAGAAACCTGCTACCAATCCTCTTTTTCCTGGCTCGAGGGCCCTCATTTCCATTTTCTTCCGCGCTCGCCGCGGGCCCTTCGCGCGGCGCAGCAGTTCGCGGTTGATGTCGGATATTTGCTCCAGGTGCTCACTCACACGGCGATAGCTTTCAATGCCGCGTCGCACGCGCTCTAGATGATCGGCGGGCACCCTGGTGCCGTTGGTGCCAGTTCGTGTGATTGGTCCAAGCTGACACTCAGATACCAGACCGGCCCGTGTCGCTCACCTAGGGCGCATCGGCAGTCTTGGCTTGCCGCAGGTCAGAAAGCGCTCCGTCAAGGAACCTCGAAGGATTTCCCTGATTTCTCCCGGCGGGAAAGTTTTTCTGGGACATAAAGTGTGCTGTTCCCCAGATTCAGTGTGTATTAGATGTGATCCGCTAAAGGTACGCCTGCCGAACGCTCTGTGACTAGCTCGTTGTTATTCTATAGCCCTCTGACGTTCTCCTACCCAGGTATCGCAACGGAGTCTGCACTGCGCGAGGTGTCTTCGAATGAGCAACGCGTGGTCGACCTACTTCGCTTCAGATCGAGCAGGATCGCCTCCATGATTCGCGTTCCGGCCCAGCCGTCCCATTTCTCCGGTGCTTGAGCCCTTGGTCCAGTTTTCGTCTGCGCTTTGATGGCATTCCGGATCCTCTGGGTCTGAGTACCAGCGATCGTATTTGTGCCGGAACTTACGGTAACGGGTCTTTCCGTGTTCTCCCGCACCGTGATACAGGGGACTCCCAGGTAGGTGGTTTCTTCCTGGATTCCTCCAGAGTCGGTGATCACCAGGACGGCGTGTTTCATCAGACAGAGAAAGTCAAGATACCCAAGAGGTTCGAGGATATAAATCCCTCTGTGCGGAGAAAGATCCTTCGGACCGTTCGCCTCCGCTTTCCTATGTTTGAATTCAAAGAAAGGCTCAAGTCCAAATTCTGTGATCCGCTTCCGAGTTCTCGGGTGAGCCGAAAAGAAAATAGGGCACGAATCCGATAATTCCCTCAATCCTTCCAAAATGCTTAGAAACGTTCCTCGATGATCAACATTCGAAGGACGATGGAGAGTCAAAAGTGCGTACTTGCGGGTCCCGCTCGCTGACAGGGGCTTGCTTGATCCGTTTCGCAAACCTAGCTTTTCAAGGATGGCGGACCGGTCCGCTTTTTTCTGATAGGCGACAAGAGAATCAATCATGGTGTTACCCACGAAACGAATTTTATTGTCCGGGATACCTTCGTTCTTCAGGTTCCGAACACCGCTCTCCTCGGTCACAAAGAGCAGGTCACAAAGGTGATCAGTCACGATGCGGTTTACTTCTTCCGGCATCGCACGGTCGAAGGAACGCAGGCCGGCCTCGACATGGGCGATCATGGGCCTTGTTTCATCCGAATCGTATGAAACCTTTGCCGCCACCAGTGCGCAGGCTAGTGTGGAATTAACGTCCCCCACGACGACAACCACCTCCGGACGCTCCCGCATAAGCACCACTTCGAATCGCAGCATAATCTCCGCTGTTTGTACGGCATGGGAGTAGGAGCTGACCCCCAAATGTACATCTGGCTTCGGCAGGCCGAGATCGGCAAAAAACGAGCCCGACAAGGCCTCGTCGTAGTGTTGTCCCGTGTGAACGAGGACTCCTTCAATCTGGTCTGCTTCAATAGGTTGTTCCCCGGGCGAAAGGGCCACAGCCCTTTGATTGTGCTCGCGGATAGCAGCAATTAAGGGAGCGGCCTTCATGAAATTTGGCCTAGCTCCCACAACAATCATGATTTTCATGTTTGTGCCTTCAATAGGCGTTCGCTCTCGAGCGTTTCATCTGCCGGAAAGCCTGTTGGAGCTGGAGCATGTTCTGGACTTGCCCCTAGACTTTGTTAAAACCCAGGCCCAGACCCAGCGGCTCGAGGGCACCGAAAATTCCAGGGCCGATTCTGAAACTCAACAAGCATCAGCCACAGGGTCCAGGGAGTTCCTTCGCGATGGAGGGGTTGTCACACGGGGCGCACTGCCGCGCTTTTTGATAAGGGAGGACTTTACTTTTCACGAGCTTTGTCCCAGACATTCTTGTCGTGCCAGAAGCTGCAGTCGGCGCTTAAATGCTAGACTGACACACGGATTAATCGATCCAAGCTGTGCCGCCGCCGGTGGATATAATCTTGGCTGTGTTCGAAGAGAGCGAAACTCTCGATTAGCATGATTGACATTCATTCTCACATCCTACCTTGCGTGGATGACGGTGCTTCAAGCTGGGTTATCGCCGTCGAGATGGTCGTGGCCGCGGCAAAAGATGGAATTCGTCACATCGTAGCGACGCCGCACAGTAATGCTCAATTTCGCTACGATCGTTCCGCGTTCGCCGATCGCTTGCTGGAACTCAGAAAGCGCGTAAATGTCCCAATCGAGCTCTCTTTGGGATGCGACTTCAACTTCTCTCTAGACAACGTGCAAGCTGCTCTCGACGACTGGCGGCAATTCTGCATCGGATCCGGTCCCTATTTGTTGGTCGAATTCAGCGATTATGGCATACCGCCGAATGCCGATACGACTTTACGGCGGCTCATACGTTGCGGGGTAAGACCAATAATTACGCACCCTGAGCGAAATCCGTTCCTCAGGTCGAAGCCGGACATGCTTTACTCGATGGTTGGAATGGGCTGCTTGGTACAGGTGACTGCCAACTCTATCACTGGATTCTGGGGAAAAGAGGCCCGCCGAACTTGTTGGGGGCTGCTCGCGCGAGGTTTAGTGACTGCGGTTGCCACTGACGCGCACGATTTGACACGGCGACCTCCGATCATGAGTGCCGCTCGCGACGCCATCCACAGCAAATTCGGAAAAGACATTGCCGAGGCCCTATGCTCAACGATTCCAAACGCGATTGTTGAGGGAAAGCCAATTCCCGATATCCCTTCGCTTAGGACCCTCCGCGAGGCCGGAGGCTAGTCTGCCATTCTATTCACCCGTCAATGTCATACCGTGCTATACCAATTCGGCAGTTTTGGCATGCTCTCTGCCGAGTCCGTGATGAGCAATAAAATGAAAATCAAAAAGGACCACAAACATGGACCGGCAATGCCCTGCCGCATTGCAGCGACTCGCGAATGCGGAAGGTGGCCAAGGTGGATGCGTAAAGGCTGTGAAATGGGATGGGCGATTCCACTCCATGCTTCACAGCCGCGACAAACGCACGGAGCTCTTCTCGATGCCCCTTTTTATGAAAGAAACTCCGTTCCCGCCGGTGCTGGTTGCCCCGGTAAAAGTGGCAGGTTCGGAAGTCCTCGCATATTGCGGTCCGTCCCTCACCGAAAACTTCGATGCGTTCTTTAGACACGCTCGCGCTAGCCGAACAGAGGTAGAGGATCTCGCCCCGAGAGCCATCGGCGAATCGAATGTGAACGTGAATGTTGTCTTCAGGGTTGGCGTCAAGATGGTCCACGGGCCATGCTTGGACTTCCACCGGGAGAGAGGAAGACAAAAACCCCATGAGGTCTACAAAGTGGCAGATCTCGCCAATCACTCGGCCATGACCTTGGGTCGGGTGATGAACCCAGTGCCCGCTCGGCAGCCGTCCTGCGTTCACCCTGTAAAGCATAGACAGCGACCCAATGCGGCCCTTAAACAGATCAGTGCAATCCGAGGCGAAGGGAGAGTAGCGGCGATTAAAGCCCACGGCCAGGATTCGCCCCGAACGTGCATAAGCCTCGGCTATCTGATTCAGTTCGGCTTCATTGACGCAAAGCGGTTTCTCGACAAAGACATGTTTACCCCGGTTCAGGGCGCCAATCACCAATGAGGCGTGCAGGTGATGTCGTGTGCCTATGAAGACCGCATTTATGGCCGGATCATCCAGAATCTCATTGGCATCTGTACAGCAATAACCAAATCCGAAGTTCCGCGCCGCTCTTTGTGCCGAAATCCCAGTCGCACTGGCTAGGCCCACAAACCGGACACCAGAGATCTTTTGCAGTGCAGGAATCAGTTTCGCCCGGCTGAAGCTGCCGGCGCCAATCCATCCCGCGCCGACCGTCTCGCACGTTCCTCTTGGCCCAGAGCGACGTTGCAAATCCTGTCTAAATAAGACTCTTTTTCCCGGTGGCGACGCATCAGCGTAAGTAAGAAGGATTCCGACATATTTCTCCTTTCTCTCACCCGAGAGCAGCCTGTAGGCCTCCGAGGCCCCACTGATGTTGAACCGATGCGTCAATAACGGTTCAACGCGCACCTTTTGCTGTGCGACGAGCTCCAAGAAGGCCTCCATGTTTCTTTTCTCTGTCCAGCGCACAAACGCGTGCGGATAATCACGCCCACATTCTTCGTACTCGGGATCGTAACGGCCAGGTCCGTAGGAGCGTGAGTAACGCAACTGCAGTTCTTTCTTGTAATACAGCTCGCGAGGAATGTCGGTGCGCACGTCGCCTACGAGGGCCACGATGCCTCGGTCACGCGCCAGCCGTCCCGCCAATTCGATAGGCTCGGCGGACCTGGTTGCCGCCGTGAGGATCACGGCATCGGCTCCGTGTCCGTGCTGACCCAAGGCGCTCCACGGGCTTTGCTCCCAATCGCGGTTTTCGCAAGCATAGTCCGCGCCGAGCTCCCGCGCCAACCGCACGCGATCCGGATCGGTGTCCAGCCCCCATACTACGCAACCCGCCGCGTGGAGAATCTGTGCCACAAGCTGCCCCACGAGCCCCAATCCGATTACGGCCACGCGCTCGCCGAGTTTCGCCTCCGCGACGCGCACCCCGTGCAATGCAATGGCGCCCAAGGCCACTGAGGCCGCTGACTCGCAACTAACGTTCGGAGGGATCTTCACGCACAGGTTTTTGGGAATCCAATTCACCTCTGCATGGCTGGCATAACCCGCTCCTGCGCAAGCCACGAGGTCGCCCACGACGAACTCATTTATGCCAGCCCCAACCTCCAGCACCACGCCTGCCGAGCTGTAACCTAGCGCTATGGATGAGTCTAAGCGCGAGCGCACCGTGGCGATCACATCTGTCACGCCGGCTGTCTTGAGGCGTCGAAAGACCTGCCGCACTAGGTCGGGCCGCTCGAAAGCTTTTCCGAGCAAGGATCTGCCCCCGAGGCTTATCGTCGCCCGCTCCGTCCCACTGCTAATCAAAGACGCGGCACTCTTTACTAACACACCGTCTGGAAGACAGGAGGGGGGCGGTACTTCTTCCACCACTACTTCGTGAGAGCGAAGGTCTTGCAGAAGTTGCTTCATCCTTTTTGTCCATTTGCAAGAACACTGTGTTGAAAGGCAAGCTGCCTTTCCACGGCATACATGACCGCGAAATTCGCTTCCTCGGAGTCATAGCAGCGCTTGACTTGTTTCCCAAACGCCGGAATCAGCGTGTCCAGAAGCGAGGAGAAATGAAAGATCAGATGCTCTTTGCCGAGCGTACGTCGAAGCTGTAACTGCCCTAAGGCTTTTCCGCCCGCGCGCAGAGGGATGGAAACAGTCCAGCGGTCGCCATTTTCACTCTCGCCCGGGCGAGACCAGGGGGCTAGGAAGGGCGTCGAGCCATTTTGCCAGCCCGAAAGCTGACAAGTGACACTGTCAAAGTCCAATGCTTCCAGCGCCTTAACCAGTACTTGCCAACTTTCCTCGAGATCTAGCTGGGGCTCTTTCAACTGTCCCGACACTTTACGAATCAGGATTTGGTTAGCCAGGACCCTGCGTTGTGAATGAAGGGCCCGTGAAACATGCACTTTCAACTCTGACAACTCCTCGTAGTGAAGCCGACTAGTCAAAAACCAGCTCGAGACGCCAGCCAGCACGGCCACCAGCGCTACCAGGTTTCCGGTGGAGTGAATGATGAGGAGCGACCCGAACGAAAAGAGTGCCGTCAAGGCGTAGAGCACCAAGGCAGCTGCAGGCGGCGAGAGCCTTTGAAGCAGTCGGTGGTGGATGTGATCGTGATCGCCGACAAACAAGGGCCGACCGCTCAGAAAACGGCGCACGACGGTAAGCGAAGTATCGAACACGGGCAGACCGAAGGCTGCAAAAGGTACTACGATGGCGAGCAACGTCGAACTCTTCTGCGAGGTGTGAATGGCCAGTGTCGCCAAGACAAATCCCAAGAAAAGGCTGCCGGTATCGCCCAGGAAAATCGTGGCAGGAGAAAAATTAAATCGCAGGAATCCCAGCAACGCACCGGCCAGCGTGATGGCCAGAATGCAACCAAAGTGGTTACCCTGGATCAGCGAAACCGCAAAGACGGAAAGGGTAACGAAGAAGGCGATACCCGCAGCCAAGCCATCTAGCCCGTCAATAAGGTTAAACGAGTTGGTCATCGCAACGATCCAGAACACAGTAATGGCTAAGCTCAGGAAGAGACTGTGAATACCATAGCCAAAAATGGGTAGGTGGACGATGCGAAAGCCCACCCACCAAACCATCCCTGCTGCGAGCGTCTCAATTATCAATTTTTGCCACGGGGGTGCGCCCATCAGGTCGTCATACACACCCAACAGCAGGACCAACGTGCCTGGGGCCATCAAGACGGCCATAGTGCGCCACTCTGAAAGAAACCGCGCTCGCACATCATTCGGCACGAACAGCAGCACGCCCCAGGCCGCAAGCGCTGCCACAAGAATCGCAAGACCCCCCAAGCGTGGAATATGGGGCTGTTCCCGCCCATCGTCTGCTTGGCCGTAGGCCTGCAGCCAATGACCCAGGGTCCTCACTGCTGGCGTCACCAGCAAGCTGAACAGCGCGGCAATGAAGAACAGTCCGAGGTAGCTTCTCATGCTTTCCTTATGTTCAACATCTCTCGGTTATTTGACTGAAGTGGGCTTCCCCGGCTGCAACTGCTCTGGCACACCGTGGTGCCGGGGAGTGTTCACCAGCCCAGCGAGAAGCTCCAAGTAGGCAGTCGATTGGTGCCGACGAGTGTACTTATCAAGCGCTGCAAGCCTTCCGTTGCCTCCCTGTTTAAGGCCAAGTACGGGGTTCTTCCAAAGTGTACAAATCGCCCCGGCAAGCGCCTCGGCATCTTCGGGCGGGACAGCAATTCCGGCCCGTGCTTCAAGCAAGATCTCTTTAGCTTCGCCTTCGACTCCCAGGATCACAGGTTTAGCGGCAATCATTGCTTCAAACATCTTGGAAGGGATAGCGGTTTTAAAGACCTCGCTTCGACGGAGAGGGACCAGACATGCATCAGAAGCGGCAAGGAATGCAGGGATTCTCTCCCTCGCCTGCTTGCCGAGATAGCGTAGGTTGCTTAGACGTAACTCGTCGATCCGCCGTATGATCTTGTCCCGTTCCGCGCCTTCACCTAGCAAAAGGAAAACAATCTCTGGCCATTGGCGTAATCGGTCGGCGGCCAAGAGAACTGTCTCGAGGCCGTGAGCCATTCCAAGCGTTCCGCAGTACATCACTAAGAACTTATCAAGCAGCTTCAATTCGATCCGCAGTTGTTGGCGAGCAGATAGCGCGCCCGCTGACTCGGGCTCAAGACAAAAATCTTCCGCCACACCATTCCTGATGACCACGATCTTCTGGGGTTGGACCCCGGCAGCGGCTAGTGTGCATCTCTTCCATTCGCCGTCCACCACAATGCGGTCAGCGCGTTGATAGAGAAACCTTGCAAGGCGTTCCAGGCTGCGATAGAAGATTGAACTTGATGGAGCAGCTCCCACAGCCTCCAGAGATTGCGGCCAGAGATCGCGCACTTCGAACACAAACGGTTGCCTCCGCGTCCGTGCCACCGCGTACCCTGCCGCACCTACCAGAAGTTGAGGGGAGGTCGCGATGACCACACCATTTCTTGGGGCGATCCATGGGCCTACCAGGGCGGCTGAAAGTGCAAAAGAGCAGTAATTTGCCGAACGACCCCATACGCCACGATTGGCTGCCGGATAAAGCCATGTCCGGTAGACCTTCACACCATCGCGCGTCTCACGGCTAAATCCCCTTCGCCACTGCCGTCGGTAATCGGAGTGCAAAACTCCTTCCGGATGGTTAGGGAAACCGGTCAATAACTTGACCTGATGCCCTGCTCGTACCCACTCGTCGGCCAGATCAGCAGCACGCACCGCAGGCGCGCAAACCTCGGGCACAAAATATTGGGAGATATAAAGAATGTTCAAGGGAAGAACGAAAGCTTTCTCAGCTTAAAGGTAGCGGAATATTGTCGACTTCAACGGCTTCTTGGCCTAGACATTGCGATATGACCGGTGGTCTTTCTCCATCCGGAGTCAGAGTGTAAATAAGCCTTACGGGCAAATCACCTTCCCAGCTCCAGTGGAGTGTCGTTCGGTGCTGCCGCAAGCCGAATTCAGGCGCGTACCAGCTTTCTCGCGCCATCAATTCTCCAGGCCCGAGAGTCATCAAGAAGTATCGTCTTTCATCGAACTGTATTGCCCAGCGCTCACTGGCTGTACCGACAGCACTTCTGGCTGGATTGTTCACATTCTCGACTCGGACTGCCGGGTGGAAGTGGATGAAGGACTCGACGAGGTGCTTCCCCTTGCCACTCAGTGAGTCGATGACCACCCAACTGTTTCTGGGCGTCAGGACGATCATGCGAAAGTGAGTAACGCTACGGTGCTGGTAAGCGAAATGCTCTCCTCGCACAAAACTCATTCCAGCGGTTTCACCCGCGTCGATTCGGCCGACACGGGGCCGGCGTCCCACGCGAAAGCTCGCCCAGATTTCAGCCTGGTCTTCTCCATCGATGCGAATCGTGTTGTGCGCTGCTGCGGAACGCTCATAGCGTCGCTCGGAGCAAGACTCGTAAGTACTCACGCCGGTGTCAACCACCACGCGCTGGCCGTGCAAAGAAAGTTCGTAACTGAGGACATCGGAATGCCCGTGGCCGGGTTGGTAGTCGGGCCCCAGCGGTCCGCAATCGAAAATCAAACATCCCCCAGAGCTCGGGGCGCGAATCACAGCGTACCCCGTATCGTCCAGAATGCTCACCTCGGGGCGAGCGATTGACGGAACTGCGACTGAATCCCCCGTCAGCGTGAGGAGTTGACCGGCCGGTCGCGCGATCTCTAATGCCGAGTCATTGAAAAGCGGAATCTCGCCGTCGGGGTGGAGAATGCGACGGAGAAAGGCAGCCATCTGCGCAATGCATGCTGACAACTGCGGCGCACACTTCATGAGGCACCCGCACGCTGAAGCCAGCGTCCTGATGTCCAGGAGATCTTCCAAGACCTCGGCGTGGTACATCGGAGATCGCTCGAAATGTCCACCGTCGGCAAGGATTTGTTCGGCAAGTTCTCGCTGCAGAAGCCTTTCGCCCTTTGCCCACCAGCGCGAGCTTTCAGGTGCACCGAGGAGCGCGCCAGCAAACATCAGGGCCTTGATATTTTTCATGAGGTGGTTTGCTAAAAGGTGCGTCTCCAGTCGGGCCTCAAGGGCAAGCGCTTGGATTCGCAGGCCCGCAAGCAGGACCTCGAGAGTCTTCCCTTCCCCCAGAGCCTCTGCTCTCTCCGCGTTTCGCATTAGGAATTTCAGCCAATTGACGATGCGCAAGGAGAGCGGATATGGTTCCCACCCAACCTCCATGCCTGTTGTGTTCTGTGTGCACCAATCCAGTGCTACGTCCAGCGCCCTAACTAAATGAAAGCGACGCTCGAACGCACAAAGATCGACATTGAGGAAATCGCAGTAATTGAGATGATAGAGCCAAAGTCGGCTGAATTCCCTCGACGACCAGGGAATGTACGCTGATGGTGGATGCGTGACATTCAGGAAGCGGAATTCACGAGTTTCAATTGCCTGAAGCGCTGAAGGTGCCTGCCACTCCGGGAATGAGGCAGGTTGCGAAACTTTTTGCAGTACAACTGCGACAAACTTCCACCGTCGGAGCGTTTCGCGCCGCAGCACGCGCCGCTGAGCAAGAGCGGCAAGTTGCGACCCCCGCAGATGCTGCACGGTCCGCCAGTAGGTTCCAACGGTAGGCCGTGTCACGCGGGATGCGAACTCTGGCAGACGAACTTCGCAGGCTCCGCTGACTGCGTACGCGGTATCGAATCCAGGTATTGTCGATGCCATTCTTCGAAGGAAATCAGTGCCCAGAGGTGGAGAGAATAATCACGCCGACCTGTCATCAGGTCGCGAATCAATTCCGTTACCGTTTCTGGGTCAAAATACCCTCGGCGCCTTACCTGATCAGGTGAAAGATACTCGCTCAGCAGGGGACGCAGATGCCCTCGGAGCCACACCCCCATGGGAGGGTTCAATCCCAGCTTGCCCCGCTTGAGGACACTTTCCGGCAGCCAATCCTGAGCAGCTTGCCGGAGAAGGAGCTTGGTTCGGTTCCCCCGCAACTTATATTGCCACGGCACGCGAGCCAAAAATTCGATGAGCTTGTGATCCGTGTAGGGGCAACGAATCTCCAGCCCGTGAGCCATACTCATGCGGTCGCTATAACGT